>Ga0068869_100002673_pt1 | contig 10775 bp, 9 predicted proteins | sample KBSMisM52_FD_64676 | JGI IMG/M metagenome (GOLD analysis project Ga0068869, IMG submission 64676) | Miscanthus rhizosphere microbial communities from Kellogg Biological Station, Michigan, USA - KBS Miscanthus M5-2 | ecosystem: Host-associated > Plants > Roots > Rhizosphere > Soil ... | reverse complement strand
CCCGCTCGGCGTGATGATCCTTGTGGTGCTCGGGTCGACGGTCGCCTTCGCGATGCCGACGACCGGTGAGCAACGCCGGTTGAAGCACTGGATGCTCGGGTCCGCCCACGGCCTCGCCCACATCGGCCTCGGGTTCGTGGGTGCGAGGATCTGGCTGCTACTGCCGCTGTTCGACGAGACGTTCCCGCTGCCACTACTCGCCGCGATCGTCACCTACCTGCCGCCGGTCGCCCTGGTGGCGAGCGCCGTCGTCGGGCTGTATCTGCTGATCGCCAGCATGTTCGACGTCAACGTCAACGAGTTGTTCGCGGCGCAGGGGATCGTCGACACGAAGAGCTTCCTACGCATGCACTTCGCGCCGGACGGATCGCTGACCATCTACGCGATCGGCGTCGACAGGGTGAGCCGGCGGTGGCGCGCCAACCCGGCCGCGCCACCGCACGCCCCGTGGATCGAGCCGGTCGATCCGGTGCGTTACAAGCTCGTCGACGACCCGGTGCGCCTCGCCTGACGGGGTGGCTGCGGCGTACCCAGCGGAGCGGTGGCCGGCACCGACCCGTTCGCGGGAGTGAACCACGGCGGCGTGTGAGGCGCTGGCGGCGTGTGAGGCGCAGCGGGCGGCGTCCAGGAGCCGGCTGCGGGCGTCGGGTAGGCGGCTGGCTGCGTCGGGAAAGCGGGCTGCGCGAAAGCGGCCGGCGGCGCCGGCCGCGCCGGCGGCGCGGCGTGCCGGCGGGCCCTGACGAGGTGAAACACGGCCAGGACCGGCGCGACGAACGCGTAGAAGAACATCCTGAACTCGCCGCCGGTGAAGAAGAACAGCAGGTAGACGCCGTAGCCGAGGAAGTCGGTGCCGAACAGCGCCTCGGCGACGCGGGCGCCGACGCGCTGGCCGAACCCGCCGATCCCGAAGGCGAGCATGGTGACGCCACTGAGGACGAGCATCACCGCGTAGACGTAGAACAGCGGAAGGGACACCACGGGCGCGGACTCCAAGGGGGTTTCGCGCGATCTTGGACGTCTGCTATCGCCGGCGCGCTGGCAGACGTCCAAGATCGCGGTGTGGGGGCTGGGCCGCCAACTGTAGGAATTCCGCGGGTTTCGTTCGGTATCCGTGGTGGTGCAATTCGGGTGCGATACGGCCAATACGGTCAGGCGTTGTAGTGCTCGTCGTGCGACCGGCGCGGGCCGCACACCGACGCGCGGCTGCACGCGCACCGGGAGCCATCGGCGTCCATCCGGACGATCACCGCGTCGCGGGGAACGCTGTGCCCGACGACGCGGCCGGCGCCCTCGGGTGTGGTGACCTTGCTGCCAACGGCCGGCGCGGACGCCTGGAACTGCTGGTACAGCGGGTGCTCGTACTTCAGGCAGCACATGAGCCGGCCGCACGCACCAGAGATCCGCAACGGGTTGAGCGGCAGATCCTGGTCCTTCGCCATCCGGATGGTGACCGGCTCGAAGTCGGTGAGGAACGTGGCGCAGCACAGGTCGCGCCCGCACGAGCCGATGCCGCCCTGCACCCGGGCGGAGTCGCGCGCGGAGAGTTGGCGGAGCTCGACGCGGCAGTGCAGCGTCGCCCCGAGGTCGCGGACCAGCGACCGGAAGTCGACCCGGTGCGGCGCCGTGAAGTAGATCGTGGTGCGCGGGCCCTGGCCGGCGCCGGAGTCGAGCACGTGGTCGATCGCGACGACCTTCATCGGCAGGTCGTGCTCGCGGATCAGTTTCTTCGCGGCGACCTTGGCCTCGGCCTTGCGCTTGCGCAGCAGCTCGTCGCGGCGCAGGTCGTCGGGACCGGCGAGGCCGACCAGGCGGGGCGGGTCGCCGGCGTCGTCGACCCACTGCGGCGCCCACACGCACTCGGCCACCTCGGGACCGTCGTCGGTGGGCACCAGAACCTTGTCCCCGACGGAGGGACTGAGGTCGCCGGCGTCGAAGTAGTACAAGCGCCCGTACCGGTTGAAGCTCACCGCGCAGAGCATGGCCACCGGCCCACTCTAAGCCCTGCGTCCGGCCGCGATCACGGGATGATTTCGGGGTGGTATTACCCAAACCGGACGTATCCGTTTTTTCGGGTCAGTCGTTACTCATGTGTGCAGTCGGCGTAACCACCATCCGCAGGCCCTCGTTGGGGCCCTCGTAGGCACGCCCACGCCATGGACGCCCAACCACGACCGCCACGCGTTGCGGCCACATCAGGTGAGCAGGAACCTCCGGTGAGATCTCCGCCGGGGGTTCACGCTGCCCGCGATCCGACCCTCCGGAGGAGCACCGCATGAGCAAACCGCTGTCCCGATCGTCCCGGCCGGCCGGTAGCGCCGGCTCACGTGCCGGCGCCTGCGCCAAGGCGCGCCGCGCCGCCGTGCTTGCGGTCGTCGGCGTCGCAGCGGCCGTCTTCACACCGGGCCTGCTGGCGACGACGAATGCGGCGGCCGCGCCCACACCGGCACCCGGCGCCGCGGGCTGTGCGGCGTACGGCGCCGCCGCCGCGGGCGACCTGGTGACGCTGCGACTGCTCGACATGCGGCCGCTCGGCGTGCCGTTGCCCGCGCTGACCAACGTCCGGCTCGCGACCACCCGGGCCGGGTTCTCCGGCGGGACCGCCTCGGCCGCCCAGGGCCGCTACTTCGAGGGCGCGGCCGTGCTCGGGTTCAGCCCGCCGGCCGGTCCCATCGACGCCGAGGCGCGCCGCCTCGCGCCGCCGCACGACGAACCCGTCGCGGTGAACCCGTCGCAGATCAACCTGGGCCCGGTGCGGGCCGGCAGCGGCAGCCTCACCGCCGACGCGGAGTACGACCGGCCCGGCCGCTGCGACTTCGCCGCGGGCGCCGGATCGACGGCCGGGGCGGCGCTCACCGACGCGGCCGTGCTGCCCGCCCGGCGGACGCTCGTCGGGGTGCCCGACAACCAGTCGACGAAGGCAAGCACCGCGCTGATCCGCTACCAGGGCGGCACCGGCGCCGAGGCGGTGACCACGAGCAGCCTCGCCCGGCTCGCCATCTTCGAGGCGTTGAAGCTGCGCGTGTCCGACCCGGCCAGCCTGCGCGTCGTCGCCGGCGGCTCCGGCGCGGCGTCCACAGTGGAGTATCACGCCCCGCTGATCGCGGTGGACCTGCCGGACGGCCGCTCGGTGCAGCTCGACCAGGCCGGCCGCTCGTTCGACTTCGCGGTTCCGGCGGCGGGCACGCAGCCGGTCGCCGGCCTGCCGACGCTGCCGACCGGCGCACTGCCCGACCTGCTCGGCGGCTTGCCGGGCGGCGCGTCCGCGCTGCCGGGCCTGGCCGGCATCCTGGGCGGAGCGGGCGTCGGCGGCGTCGGCGGCACCGGGGTCGGCAAGGGCCTGCCCGGTAAGACCGAGAGCGCGGTGTCGCCGAGCGCGGGCTCGATCGCGCCGCCCGCAGCGGCCGGCCTGCCGGTGCTCTCGGGGATCCCGGCCGTCGGCGGGCTGCTCGGCGGCGTGGGCCCGGTCGCGACGTCGGCCGGCCAGAACGCGCTCGTGCTGCGGCTGACCGGCGGGGAGCTGAGCAAGGAGATCGCCGACAACGGGGTCCACGCCAAGGCCATCACCCTGCGGCTGAAGCTGCTCCTGGTCCGCGGCGACGACGTCACCACGCTGATCGACCTCTGTGTCGGCGTCCTGGAGGCGGCGGCCACCGCGCCGCCCCGCACGGCGCGCGACGAGGGCCGGGGTCGCGACGGCCACGGCTACGGCGGCGACCAGCCGGACGACACCGGGTCGCCGGCGCCCGACGACACCCCGACGCCCCAGCCGACCGGCGGCGTCGCCGGTGGCCCGGTACCGACGGGCAACAAGCTGCCGCTGACCGGGATGAACGTGACCGCCGTGATCGGCGCCGCCGTGGTCCTCCTGCTGGGCGGCCGCCTCCTGATGGTGCTCGCCCGGCGCCGCACGATCTGACCCACGCGAGCTTGGCCCCGGGTAGGCGCGATAGCGCGATAGCGCCCACTCGGGACCAAGGTCGTCAAAGAGATGCCTGAGTCGTGCCCGCCGCCCGCCCGGTAACGGGTACGACGGGTGGGCGGAAGCGCAGTTCGGCTAGCCGGGCGGCCCAGCGCTCGGCGACCTCCTCGGCCACGCCGCTCTGCCGGTCGGCCACGGCCAGCACGGCCACCCCGATCGTCGCCGCGCTCGCGGCCGGCCCGGACCCGCCGCCGGGGGTTTCCACCCGCAACCGGACGGCCTCCTGCGACCCGAGCGCCGTGGCCACCTCGTGCGCCAGATCCTCGCGCGCGCCCCGCATCCAGGCCGCCACATCGTCCACATAGGACGCGGTGGCGGCGAGTCGGCCGGCGAGGCTCGACGCGTCCGGCGCGGCGGTGCCACCCAGGTGCTCGCCCAGCGCCGCCCACCGCTGCTCGAACGCCGACGCCGCGATTCCCGTCCAGTCGGTGGCCCCGACCGCGGCGGCCAGGTCGGCCCGCTCCTCCGCGTACGTCTCGGCCCGCACCCGGACCCGCTCGCCGGCCGCCACCAACCGGTCGGGCGCGAGCGCGCAGAACGCTTGCAGCACGTCACCGGGCAGCGCCCCGACGCGGCGCAGCAGCGGCCAGATCGGGTGGTCGGCCGGTGCACCGGACGCGGCGAGCACCGCGTCGACCCGCGCCAGCAGGTCCCGCCCCGGCTCCTCGACCCAGGCAAGCGTGTCCATCATTGGGCCTCGATGTCGTGCCGGGACCGCGCGGAGGCGTCGACGTCGCCGTAGCGCTCCGCCGCGGTGCGCAGCAGGTCGGCCCCGTCGACGAGGCGGGCGCCGTGCGCGGCGGCCTCCCGGGCCCGGACGGCGAGCGCGCCGCTCCACCGCTCGTGCAGCAGCCGCCCGACCGCGCCGAGGCGGCCGGGCTGGTCGGCACCGAAGGCGGCGGCGCCGGGATCGGCGTCGGACAGCGCACCCGCACCGGCAGCGAGCCGCTCGCCGGCGCCCTCGAACCGGTCTGCCAGTTGACCGATGCGCATGGCAGATCCTCCCGTCAGCCGGCCGCCATCGGCCGGTACTCGCCGAACGTCTCCGCGTGCAGTTTCTGCCGGGCCCACGCCGCCGCGTCGGACGCGGCAGTGACCGCGTCGCGCACCGACCGGGAGACGTCGGCACTCGTGCGACCCGCGAGCGGGCCGACCCGCACGTCCTTGATGACGCCGTCGGCCGAGACCACGACCTCGACAAGACCATCGGGCGAGTGCACGGTGACGGTGACCGAACTGGCCGCGCGCTCGAACTCGGCGGCCCGCTGCTCGATGCGGCGGTACCGCTCGACCGCCTCCTCGATCCAGGCTTCGTCGATCTCGCGACCCATGCGCTCGCCTCCCCGGAGCGAAACCGTACGGCACCACACGGTGACGACGGAACCCCGAGTCGAAACCTGTGGATAACTACCGCCGCGGGCCGCCGCGGGCCGCCGCGGGCCGCCGCGGGCCGCCGCGGGCCGCCGCGGGCCGCCGCGGGCCGCCGCGCGCAGCCGGGCGCCGCGGCCGGTGCGGCCTCAGCCCCGCCAGAGCGTCAGCATCATCGCCTCGACGGCGATGCGCGGCTTGACGTTGGCGTCGATCGCGGTACGGCACTCGAGCACCGCTTCGAGCCTGCGCAGCGCCGCCTCCGGCGTCCAGCGCTGGGCGGCGGCCGCCGCCTGGTCGGTCAGGTCGGCGTGTACCGGGCCGACGTTCGAGGAGAGCGTGCGGGCCAGCACGTCACGGTAGAAGCCGGCGAGGTCGACGAGCGCCCGGTCCAGAGCGTCGCGCTGGGCGCGGGTGGCGCGGGTGCGCTGGCGGCGCTCCAGCTCCGTCAGCTGGCCCTTGGAGCCGCGCGCCGCGCCGGCGGCACCCTTGCCCGTCCCCCCGGCGCCCAGCGCGGTCTCGAGCGCGGCCTTCTCGCGGGCATCGAGCTCGGCGGTGGCCGTGCCGGCCTCGGCCTCGGCGGCCGCGATCAGCGCGCTCGCCGCGTCGAAGCAGGCGCCGATACCGGTGAGCCGGCGCGGCACGGCGAGCACCGCGTCGCGCCGGGACCGGGCCTGCGGGTCGGCGGCGAGCCGCCGGGCGCGGCCGACGTGGCCCTGCGCGGCGGCCGCCGCCCAGGCGGCGGTGTCGGCCGGGACGCCGTCGCGGGCCGAGAGGACCGCGGCCACCGCCTCCGCGGGCGGCTGGCGCAACGTGACGACGCGGCACCGCGACCGGATGGTGACGGAGATGTCGTCCGGGTGCGTGGACGGGGTGCACAGCAGGAACACGGTGCGCGGCGGCGGCTCCTCGACGGCCTTGAGCAGCGCGTTGCCGGCCTGCTCGGTGAGCCGGTCGGCGTCTTCGACGAGCAGCACCTGCCAGCGGCCCTGCGTCGGCGAACTGGCGGCCCGCAGCACCAGCGAGCGCATCTCGTTGACGCCGATCGAGAGCCCCTCGGGCACGACGAACCGCACGTCGGCGTGGGTGCCGCCGAGCGTGGTGTGGCAGGCCGCGCACTCGCCGCAGCCGCCGTTCGGGCACTGCAGCGCGGCGGCGAACGCCCGCGCGGCGACCGACCGGCCCGAGCCGGGCGGCCCGGTGAACAGCCAGGCGTGCGTCATCGCGCCGGCCTCGACCGCCTCCCCGCGGACGACGGCGGCAGCGGCCGACGCGGCACGGGCCAGCGTGGCGACGGCCGGCTCCTGCCCAACCAGGTGCTGGAACACGGGGGGTGTTGTCACGCCCACGGCATCTCCTCGCTCCGCTCGGCGATGCCTACGACACGATCGCATCGCTCCGCGATGCGATCGTGTCCGCCGAGTCTGATGGCTCGCTCGCTACGCTCGCTCACGCGGAGACTTCGCTTTCCTTCGGGCTGGGCAGCAGGTCCTGGACGCGCTCCAGCACCACCTCGGCCACCAGTTCGGGCTCGCGTTCGCCGTCGAGCACCAGGTACCGGCCGGACTCGGCCGCGGCGAGGTCGAGGAACCCGAGCCGGACCCGCTCGTGGAATGCCAGCGACTCGCTCTCCAACCGGTCGGCGGCCACCCCGCGCGACTTGGCCCGGCGCAGGCCGACGGCGGGGTCGAGGTCGAGCAGCACCGTCAGGTCGGGCTTGAGGCCGCCGGTGGCCCAGGACGACAGCCAGGCCACCTCCTGCACCGGCAGGGTGCGCCCGGCGCCCTGGTAGGCGAGCGACGAGTCGACGTACCGGTCGCTGATCACGATGGCGCCGCGGGTCAGCGCCGGACGCACCACCGTCGCGACGTGGTGGGCCCGGTCGGCCGCGTACAGCAGCGCCTCGGAGCGCGGCGGCAACGCCTCACCGTCGAGGAGGAGCCGGCGGATCTGCGCACCGGTCGCGGTGGCGCCCGGTTCGCGGGTGACGACGACGTCGCGCCCGGCCCGGCGCAACGCCTCGGCGAGCAGTCGCACCTGGGTGGACTTGCCCGCGCCCTCGCCGCCCTCGAACACCACGAACAGGCCGCTCATCGCGTGCGGCTCGGCCGGGCTGAGCGGGCGCCCGCGCAGCGACCCCCACAGGTCGGCCAGCACCGGAACGCCGGCCTTGTCGTCCATCTGGCGCAGCGCGCCGACGCCGGCCAGCACCCCGAGCACGCCCGCGACCAGCAGCAGGATGCGCGTGGTCGAGACCGTGAACTCGGTGAACCCGATGTCGATCCGGGGCCGCCCGCCGGCGCCGACGAGGGTGCTGGACAGCGCGATGGTGAGCATGAGCACCACCCGCACGCCGGTCTGCACGACGGCGAAGGCGCGCCCGCGCAGTTCGTCGTCGACCTCGCCGCCGAGCAGCGTCGTCCCGGACAGGAACGCCATCCCGGCGCCGACGCCGACCAGCAGCACCGCGGCGATCGCCACCGACAGGTGCGGCGCGACCGCGAGCAGCACCACCGAGCCTGCCGCCAGCACGATCGACAGCCCGAACCAGCGCCGCCGCGACAGCGCGCCGATCAACCGCGGGCCGGCCACGATGCCGCCCGCCAGGCCGACGAACAGCATCGCGAAGAGGAGGAAGAACGTGGAGTCGCCGCCGTAGAGTTCGCGGGCGTAGAACTGGGCGGTGCCGATAACCACGCCGCCGCCGGCGAAGGCGCCGAAGATGCCGAGCACGAGGCCGCGCACCAGCGCCGTGCGCCCGACGAACCGCCACCCCTCGACGAACTCGCGCAGCATCCCCGGCCGCCGTTCGCGCTCGGCCCGGTCGCTGCGCCGGCCGCTGATCTCCTTGATACCGAAGAACACGGTCAGCGCGGTGGCGAGGAAGGTCAGTGCGTTGAAATACAGGGCGACGTTCGTGGGCTGCGCCCAGTCGGGCGGGTTGACCTTGTCCAGGGCCGTGGTGAGCAGCGCGAGCAGGAGAGCGGCGGCCACCGGCGTCACGCCGTAGGTGGTGGCAAGGCTGATCTGGTTGGCCGTCTCCAGCCGGGCCCGCGGGATCAGGTTCGGCACCGAGGCTTCCTTGGCGGGCGTCCAGAGCATCGACACCGACTCGATCGCGAACGTCGCGATCGCCGCCCACCCGACGATCAGCGCCGAACTGTCGGTGACCAGTGCCGCGGCCGGGATCGACAGGAAGAACACGAACCGGATGAGGTCGCAGACCACCATCGTGTAGCGGCGGTCGAACCGGTCGGCCAGCACGCCGGCGACCGCGCCGAACACGAGCGCGGGCAGCAACCGCACCGCGATCACCGACCCGAACGCGGCACCCTTGGCGAGCGACCCGCTCACCTGCTCGGCGGCGAAGGTCGACGTGGCGAGCAGGCCCAGCCAGTCACCGAGGGCGGAAAGCCCCAGCACCGCCCACAACCGGCGGAACGCTCGGATGCGTAGAATCGCCTTGAGTTCGGCGATTCCGCTCAGATGGTCTTTGCTGGCATGGTCCGTACCCGCGCGGATCGGACGGGTCGTGGCCTCGCTGTCCGGGTCGCCGGCCGGCTCGTCGCCGAGTTCCTCGTCACCTGGCTTGAGGTGCGGCCACCCCTCGTCGGCGGGCACGTCGGATCGGCCGGTACCCACACCGGCTGGCTCGTCGGCGCTCGCGGCGATGGCAGCCTCCCCCCGGCTCGTCGCTGCATACTTTAGCGCCGGCCCCGACGGTCCGATCGCAGCCGAGCCGGGTCTAACGTGCACGCATGCTCCCCACCACCGCCGTCGACCGCCTCGAACGCCTCGATCGTGCGACGGCCGCCCTCTCGAGCCCGGTGGCGATCGTCGACCTCGCCGCCTTCGACGCCAACGCCGACGCGATGACCGCCAACGCCGCGGGCAAGCCGCTGCGGGTCGCCAGCAAGTCGGTGCGCTGCCGGGACGCGCTGCGCCGGGTGCTCGCGCGGCCGGGCTGGCACGGCGTTCTCGCGTACACGCTGCCCGAGGCGCTGTGGCTGGTCCGCGACGGCGTCACCGACGATGCGGTGGTGGGCTACCCGACCGCGGACCGCGCGGCGATCGCGCGGCTCGCGGCCGATCCGGCCGCGAGCGCCGCGGTCACCCTCATGGTCGACGCGGTCGAGCAGCTCGATCTCGTCGACGACGTCGTGCCGCCGACGGGTCGCGAGACCATCCGGCTGTGCATCGACCTGGACGGGTCGTGGAAGCCGGGCGGCCTGCACATAGGGGTACGCCGCTCGCCGGTGCACTCGGCGGCGGCCGCGGGCACGCTGGCCGCGGCGATCGCCGCCCGGGCGGGGTTCCGGCTGGTCGGCGTCATGTGTTACGAGGCGCAGATCGCCGGGCTGGGCGACCGGCCACCCGGGCGGCCGGTGCGGGGCATGGCGATCCGGGCGATCCAGGCCCGCTCGTACGCCGAGCTGCTCGAGCGGCGCGGCGCCGCGGTGGCGGCCGTCCGCGAGCACGCCGACCTCGAGTTCGTCAACGGCGGGGGGACGGGCAGCGTGGCGGCCAGCACCGCCGATCCCTCGCTGACCGAGGTGGCCGCCGGCTCCGGCCTGTACGGCCCGACCCTCTTCGACGCCTACCGCGCCTGGCGGCCCGAGCCGGCCGCGCTGTTCGGGCTCTCGGTGGTGCGCAAGCCCACGCCCAACACCGCGACGGTGCTGGGCGGCGGCTGGGTGGCGTCCGGGGAGGCGGCGAAGACCCGGCTGCCCACGCCGGTGCTGCCGGCCGGGCTGCGGTTGATCGGGCAGGAGGGCGCCGGCGAGGTGCAGACGCCGCTCGTGGGGCCGGGTGCCGGGAAGCTCAGGATCGGTGACCGGGTCTGGTTCCGGCACGCCAAGGCCGGCGAGCTGTGCGAGCACGTCAACACGCTGCATGCCATCTCGGGCTCGGCGGTGGAGGCCGAGTGGCCCACCTACCGCGGCGAGGGCCAGGCCTTCCTGTAGACCGTGCCCGACGGCTAGACCGTGCCCGACGGCACGCGCCGCATCGGCTGACCCGGCACGTCCCGGGCTCCCGCGTCGCAGCGGCGCCGCGGGAGCCCGCGTGCCTAGGCTGTAGCGGTGCGGTGGAAGGACGCCATGGACCGGGCGCTCTACGGGCCCGACGGGTTCTTCCGGCGCGCCGGGCCGGGGCCGGCCGGCCACTTCCGTACCAGCGCCAACGCGTCGCCGCTGTTCGCCGCTGCCGTCGGCCGCCTGATCGCGCGCTTGGACGAGGCACTCGGCAAGCCGGATCCGTTCGACGTCGTCGACGTCGGTGCCGGACGGGGTGAGCTTCTTGTCGCGCTGGCTGCCGCCGTCCCCGGCGACCTGAAGGGACGGCTCCGGCGTACCGCCGTCGAGATCGCCGCCCGGCCGCCCGGCCTCCACCCGGACATCGCCTGGACCGACGAGCCCCCACCAGGCGT
>Ga0068869_100002670_pt1 | contig 10777 bp, 9 predicted proteins | sample KBSMisM52_FD_64676 | JGI IMG/M metagenome (GOLD analysis project Ga0068869, IMG submission 64676) | Miscanthus rhizosphere microbial communities from Kellogg Biological Station, Michigan, USA - KBS Miscanthus M5-2 | ecosystem: Host-associated > Plants > Roots > Rhizosphere > Soil ... | reverse complement strand
GAGGGCGTCATCCCCACGCGATATTCGTTGTTCTTGATCTCGGTCGGTACGCCGATACGCATTGGCCTGGTTCTCCGTCAAACGTGATTGCGCGCGGAGGCTCCGCGCGGCGGGCGCATTCTAGCCCGCATTTCTAAAGGTCTGCTTGACCCTTTACCACGGTTAGCAACATCAGGCGCTGCATCTTGCGGAAGCACAGACAAGAGTGTCTGTGCCACATTGACCCTGCCACAGGGCGGAGACGCGAAAGAACCAGGACCGATGTGGCACAGACACTCCTGTCTGTGCTGGTTAGTCTCGGGACCGTTGAAAAGATCAACGCTCCCTCTCCTCGCGATCAGTGTCCGCGGCGGCCGGCGAAGCGGCCAATCTGGCCCTTCGTTGCCGGCTTCCAGCCGATGTCGAACATCTCGTTGAGCGTCAGGTCGACGCTGTCGGCCGGAAGGTCGGCGCTGATGTTCGGCTCCATGAGCAGGTTCGGCGACGCGGAGGTATCGAAGTGATACATCGAGGAGCCGCTCGCGTAGACCGCGGGAACGTAGAGCCGCGGATGCCCGCTGGCATCGGCACCGGCGACAATCGTGGGATCGAGGAACAGTAGCGCGGACACGTTCGATGCGAGCGCGGCGCGGATGGCGGCGCCGTCCGCCTGGGTGATTCCGATCGAGGGGATGGTGATGGTGGCGTCGGTGCCGTCGAACGGCCCGAAGTTTCCCGGCGCGTTGTTGACGACGATGACGGCGATTGCTCCCGCCAGCTGCGCGTTCTTCGTCTTGATGGTCGGATTGCAAGTTCCTCGGTCGACCAGAGCGATGCGACCCGTGATCGCGCCGCCGTTGGTGATGGCCGTGCATCCGTCGGCGGGAGTCGCGGCGGCCACGCTTCCATTCAGGCCCGCGACGGTGAGGTGCGGGCCGAAGCTGGCGGCGCTGATCGGATACGACTTCGCCAGCGACGCCGGTGCGAGGATGTTCAGGCTCGGCTTCGGATCGAGGTACTTGAAAGCCGCTGCGGTTACCGAGTCGCCATCCCAGACCACTTTCTGGTCGTTGGTCGCCGCGGCGAGGCGTTGTGCGTTCGTCATCTGGCTGAAGTGGAGGCCCGTGGTCGAATCGAACATGTGCTGCTCGAACACGCTCGGAAAGTTGCTGTTCATCGCGCCGGTCGTTCCACTGGTCACGCCGACAAATCCGAGTCCGTGACCGAGCTCGTGGAGGAGGACCACCAGCAGGTCTTCTTTCTGGCCGTGCTTTCCATCGAAGCCGTAGTACCAGCCCTGACCATTGAGACACGTGGGCAAGTCGACCTGACTGTTGAACCGCGCCTGGATGTGAGCGCCGGTGGGCAGGAGATCCTTGCCGGCGAGGGCATTGGCCAGTGCGATCGGATACCAGACGTCCTGCTGCGGAGCGTTGTCGAAGTTGCGGACGATCCTGGTGGCGTTTGCCTGGCCGAGGATCCCGGCCGAGGTGCTGCAATCGAGGCTGGCGAAACTGGCGTCGACGCGAATGTCCACTCGTGAGTCGATCAAGGCGCCCCAGATGTCGGCCGCGCGTTGAAAGGCGTTCAATCGCTGCTGGCCGAGCGTCGTTCCGGGATTGCCGCCGACCGGTGCCGCGGGAGTCGCGTCGTTGAAGCCGACTCCTGCTGCGTCGGTGTTTTGAATGATGAGATGCGCGTTCGCGAACACGCTGGTTGTCGCAAGGAAGAGGATGGCAGAGGCGAGGAGCTTTTTCATGATCACTGCTCCCGTTTGGCCGGCGACGGTGACAGGAAGGCGCGAGCCGCTGCTTCGGTGTTCACGCAGGCATGCGAGCGCGTGCTGTCGTCGTTGATGCGAACCATCACCACTTCATGATTCGGCGCGGCCATCGAGACCATGCCGCCGGGACCGGCGATTTCCTGCGCCGCCGGCGCGGGAAAGAGCGCGGACAGAGGCATCGGCTGCGCGGCTGCTTTCGTCTTAGCGCCTTTGGCCTTCGCCTTCGTTGCAGGGAAGGCGCCTACAGTGACAAAGCTGACGATGATCGCGGCAATGACGATTCGTTTCATGGATCACCTCTGTGTGGCGTTAGTGTCCCACACCAACACCGAACCCGGAACTACACGGTCTCGCGGCACCGGGCCGCGAGACCGCGCACGATCTCGATCAGTGTCCGCGCCGGCCAGCGAAACGGCCGGTCTGCTGCGTCGTGGCCAGCTTCCAGCCGATATCGAGCAACTCGTTGAGCGTGAGGTCGACGCTGTTCGCCGGAAGATCGTTACTGATGTTCGGTTCCATGAGCAGGTTGGGCGAGGCCGAGGTGTCGTAGTGGTACATCGACGAGCCATCCTCGAATGCTGAGGGTACATAGAGTTTGGGATGCCCGCCTGTGTCCGCGCCGGCGAGAATGGTGGCGTCGGCGAAAAGCTGTGCCACTACCGGCGCTACGAGCGCTGCCCGAATGGCGGCGCCATCGCTCTGGCTGATGCCGACCGTCGGAATGGTGATTGTGGCGTCGTCGCCGCCGAGGGGCGGGATGCTGTTTGGACCGCTGTCCGCGATGACCACTGCCGTTGCTCCGGCGATCTGCGCGTTCTTCACCTTCACGGTGAAGTTGCAGTTGCCTCGGTCGATCAAGGCGATTCGTCCGATGATCGCGCCGCCATTCGTGATGGCGTTGCATCCGTCGGCGGGGAGCGTGGCGGCAATCAATCCGTTCAGTCCGGCCACCGTGGGGCGCGGTCCAAAACCGGCCGTGTTGATCACGTAGGTCTTCGCGACCGAGGCGGGAGAGCTGATGCGGAATGTGGGCGTCCCTCCGAGGAACTTCAGAGCCGCGGTCGTTGCCGAGCCGCCGTCCCAAACGACCTTCTGATCGTTGGTGGACGAGGTGACGCGCTGCGCGTTCGTCATCTGGTTCCAGTGAAGTCCGGTGGTGTTGTCGAGCATGTGTTGCTCGAACGCGCTCGGAAAGTTGCTGCTCATGGCGCCGGTCGTTCCGTTGGTCACGCCGGCGAAGCCGAGGCCGTGACCGATCTCGTGGAGAAGGACTACCAGGAGGTCTTCCTTCGAGCCGTGATTGCCGTCCAGGCCGTAGTACCAGCCGACGCCCCCCAGGCAGCTGGGCAAGTCGATCTGGCTGTTGAACTCCGCGTGGATGTGCGCCGCGCCGTTGTTCAGGTCCTGTCCGGCCAGTGCGCTGGCCAGCGCGATCGGATACCAGACGTTCTGTTGTGGGGCGTTCGTGAAGTTCCGGACGATCTTGGTGGCGAAGGCCTGGCCGAGCACCGCGGAATTGGTACCGCAATCTAGGCTGGTGAAACTTGCATCGACGGGAATGTCGACTTTGGAGTCGAGCAGAGCGCCCCAGATGTCGGCCGCGCGTTGAAAGACGTTGAGGCGCTGCTGGCCGAGCGTGGTGCCGGCATTGCCGCCGACGGGTGCGGCGGGGGTGGTGTCGTTGAAGCCGACGCCCGCGGCATTGGTGTTGCGGATCACCAGGTGCGCACCGGCGAACGCGCTCGTCGTCGCCAGGCAGAGGATTGTAGAGAGGAAGAGTTTTTTCATGATCAGTTCTCGTGCTTGACGGGCGCAGTGCCGCTCTTCGGGCCGGAGAGGAAGGCGCGGGCGGCTGATTCCGTGTTCACGCAGGCGTGCGCGCGCGTGCTGTCGTCGTTGATGCGAACCATCACGACCTCGTGGTTCGGAGCGTCCATCGTGACCATGCCGCCGGCACTGACGGTCTCCTGGGTTGCCGGTGCGGGAAACAATGCCGCCAGAGGTACCGGCGCCGTCTGCGCCGCGGCCGCCGGGGCCTTGGCGGTTTTGGTCTTCGCTTTCGTCGCCGGGTAGGCGCCTACGGTTACCAGGCTGACGATGACTGCTGCAAGGATGATTCGTTTCATAGTTACCTCACTGGGAAATGCGTTGGTGGTTGGTGATCGATGTCAGTGGCCGCGCCGTCCCGGCATGCGGCCCTTCACGGAAAATGCTGCGGGATTGAGCTGCCTGGCCGCGGCGAATGCGTCGAGCAGGCCGAAGCCGTAAACGTCGTCTTTGCCCTTCGCGCCGAGGTCCGCGGCGTTGTTGAGGAGCGCGGACTTGACGTCGGACGCCGACGCATTCGGAGCGACGCTCCAGACCAACGCGGCCACGCCGACCGCGTGCGGGCACGCCATCGACGTGCCGCTCTCGGTGGCGTAGTCGTCGACGACGTTCGTCTCCGTCAGCGTCGAGCCAGCGGCAGCTTTGCGCAGCGCCTCGCCGTCCGCGTAGGAGATACCGACGTCGACGGGCCAGGCGAAGGCCAGATCGGCTGGATCGTCGGTCGTGCCGTCGGCGAGTTTTCCGATGAGCGTCCAGCCGCCGAAGGAGTCATTGGCGCAGGTTGATGGCGTGGCGGCGATCGAGCAGTTGTAGATCACCACTGCTTTCGCGCCCGCCGCAAGAGCGCCTTTGGTTTTGGCGTTGAACGTTATGCCGCCGCCGCGCTGAATCAGGGCGATGTTGTTCTTCACGGACGTGGGGAAGTCGGCCGCCGTCGCGCCGAGGCCGCAGTAGACGTATTGGCCGGTGAGCACTCCCTTGCCCGCGGGAGTGAGCGCGAATGCGTCATACGTGTTGCCCGCGCTGTTGACGAAGGAGTTCGTCCCTTTGCCGACGATGAACGAGGAAAAGACGCCGACGCCAGGACCGCTGAGAGCCAGCTCCGGCCCCTGGTTCGAAAAACTGGCGACAGTCTGCGTTGCATCCAACGCACCGATGGCGATCACGCTCGAGAATGCCGCCGGATAGCTGACGGTAGCCGCGTGCGTCGTCGTCGAATCGTTGCCGCTGGCGGCAAAAACGAGAACGCCCGCGTCAGCAAGCTTCTGACAGGCGCTCTGCATCGCGAACGACGGCGTTGGCGAGCACTGGCTGCTCACTGCGAGGTCGGTGCACTGCCCGAGCGACATGTTGACGATCCAGTGGCCACCGAGCTCGTTCCGCTTTCCGAGCACCCAATTCAGTCCTGCAGCGATCTGCGCGTTGCTGCCCGAGGACGTACCGGTAAGGGGATCCGGAGCGAGCACCTTGGCCGACCAGATCTTCGCGTTCGGCGCCACGCCGACGACGCCAAAGCCGTTATCCGCCGCGGCGATCGTGCCGGCGACGTGCGTGCCGTGACCATCGTCGTCTTTCGGATCGTTGGTGGTGGGGTTGGGGATGGCGTTGAAGCCGCCCTGGTAGTGGTCCTTCAGCTCGGGATGGGTGTAGTCGATCCCGGTGTCGACGATGACGACGTTGACGCCCTCACCCTTCGCCACCGGCCACACCTGCGGCGCATGGACCATGGTGATGCCGTACGGCGTAATCTGCGCGTCGAGCGGATGCGATTGGGCGGTTGGTTGTCCGAAATGCCCCGTCGTTCCCAATGCGAAGAATTTGATGTCCGCACTCTCGACGTAGCGCACCGAGGAGTCGTTGCGCATCGCCTGCACTTCGGCGTCCGTCAGATTCACCACGAACGAATCGAGGTTGGCGAGGTCCTGAAAATCGCGATCGGCGAATTGCGCGCTCTTGGCTGCGCGCACGGCTCCCGGCTTCATCCCGACGATGTAGCGCCGCGTCTGCTGGCCGAACACGGAGAGCGGAGCAATGAGAAAAAGGACGACGAAAGCTGCGCGTTTCATCTGATCGATGACCTCACTTGTCGGACGTTGACGGGGACTTGAACGTGTTGGAGTTGACTCCACAAAAGCAGACGCCCGGATAGGTTATTCCGTGTAATGAGCTCGTCCGGACACGATACCCCAGCGCGGTTTTTGCTACTCTGCGCCGCCATGACGGACTGGAAAACAAACCTCGTTAACGATGCCGCCGGCATCGCCTCTCTCATTCGCGAAACAAAAGTCATCGCGGTTCTCGGTATCAAGCCGGAGACGCATTCGGATCAGGCGGGATTCTACGTCCCCGCGCACATGGACGCGGCGGGATATGACGTGATCCCCGTTCCCGTCTACTACCCCGAAGTAACCGAGATCCTCGGCAAGCCGGTCGTGCGCAAGCTCGCCGACATCGGCCGGCCGATCGATATGGTCAACGTCTTCCGCAAGCCGAGCGATATCCCGGCGCACGTCGCCGACATCATCGCGGCGAAGCCAAAGAGCGTCTGGTTCCAGCTCGGCATCCGCAACGACGAGGCGGCGCAGACGCTGGCGGAAGCGGGGATCAAGGTGGTTCAGGATCGCTGCCTGATGGTGGAAGAAGGACGAGTGCGGCGGTAGGCAACGTCTACGGATTCGGCGTCCCGGCGTTGGGCGGAAAGGACTTTCGGCGACTTGCGATGCGATGCACGAGCCCCTCGATCGGCCCGCCGACGATGAGGATGATCAGCGCGAAGGCGAGGGCGATGAGCGCCGCGATCCACTGTCCGACACCGCAGGCAATCCCGAGCGAGGCCACCAGCCAGATCGATGCGGCGGTGGTAAGCCCGTGCACCATTTCATGCTCGGCCTTGAGAATCGCCCCGCCGCCAAGGAAGCCGACGCCGGCGATGATGCCCTGAATGGCGCGGCTCACCGCATCGATATGTCCGCCCGCGGGCTCGAAGCGAGCGACGACGAGGGTGACCAGCGCCGCCCCGAGCGCGACCAGAGCGTGCGTGCGCATCCCCGCCGGCTTCCGCCGCACTTCCCGATCGAGCCCGATGCAGCTCCCGATGAGCGCCGCGGCAAAGAGGCGGAGGATGACCTCCATCGTGTCAGCGGGGAGGGTGGGCATGGGGGGGATTGTGTCATAGGCGAGGAGCGCTGGCGTCCCGCCGCCGTGGGTCACCCGAGAGGAGGTCTGTCGTCCCGAAGGCGAATCGCACGCAATTCGTCGAAGAGAGTTGCGGCGGTGACATACTCGCCGCGTTCGATCTCCGCAATGCGCTGTTCGAGTTCGGCCTCATCCTCGGGCGAGAGGTCAAATGTATCTTCGCTCACGATGTCTCTGATGGTACCTCGGCGGACCTTCAAAGCCCACGGGGCGGACGGCGCGAGGTGTGGCGAATCGCCAGCACAACTAGCGAATCATCTTCGTCGACTCGGTAGTAGACGTAGTAGCGAACGCGCTGAAGAGTTACTCGCCGTACGTTGGGACGCTTTGTCCCTGCGATGGAAACGCCAAGCCCGGGTTCGAGGCGGATTTCGTCGATTGCTGCAGACATATCATCGTCGAAGGCCGACGGAGCCTTCTGCCGGTTGCGGTGCCACCATTTCGAGGCGACTGCAATCTCGCGCTCCGCACGAGGCTCAACGATCAGTCTTCGCATAGTAGCCGGTGCGAAGACGGCGAAGGACCTCGTCTCCGTCGACGTACTCGCCGCGCTCAACCGCCTCGACGCGGTCATCGAGTTCGGCGATCTCTTCCGGCGTTAGCTCGACTACTTCCTCGGCCGCTGCAGGCTGCTGTTTCATGACGTCCCCAATGGTACCTCGGCAGGCAACGTCTTTGCCTTCGCCAGCAGCCGCGTCAACCACAGATTCGTCATCTTCTCCACCACCGTGTTCTGCCGCAGACGCGCGCGAAGGTTGGTGAAGTCGACGGCATCGAGCGGCTGGTCCTGGTTGAAGCAGGAGAAGACGAAGGACTCCTTGCCGGTGATGGGGTCGACGTGGCGCTGGAGGCACTGCGCGCAGACCTGTTTCATCATGCATTGCATCGGCGAGTTGATGGAGCCGATGCCGACGTGCTGAGCGTCGAGGTAAGGCGCCAGGACGCCGTGCCGCGCATCTTTTACGGCGCGCATCATGCCGTCGGAGCCGATGGCGATGAGGCGATTCACTTTTCGGAGATCGATCTCCGGCGCGTTCTGGGCGTAGGCCAGCATCGATTGCACGATGTTGCCGGTGAAGCCACGGTCCTGCGCGCGGCGCGGCGCGATCGGATCGCCGGCGTCGACGGACCAGATCACCTGATCGGTGCCGGCCTCGATCTCGTCGCGCTTGAAGACGTCGTCCTTCTTCTTGTAGCCGGCGAAGTAGACCACCTTGCAGCCATTGAGCTTGAAGGCGCGGGCGATGGAGAAAAGGACGGCGTTGCCGAGGCCGCCGCCGGCGAGGAGGACGGTCTCGTTGCGGGGGATTTCAGTCGGCGCGCCGGTCGGGCCCATGACCACAACCGGCTCGCCGATTTTGAGTTGCGCGCAGAGGCGCGAGGAGCCGCCGAGCTCGAGGACGATGAGCGAGAGCAGGCCGCGCTCCGGATCGGTCCAGGCACCGGTCAGCGCGATCCCTTCCATCGTCAGGCTCGTGCCGTCGACGACGGGAGCGTGCGCTTCGAAGTTCTGCAGACGGAAGAACTGGCCCGGCTCGAAGTGCTGCGAGGCAAACGGCGCGCGGACGACCACTTCGATGATGGTCGGCGTGAGGCGATTGACCGCGTGCACAACCGGCAGTAGTCCGTCGTCGAGCGTTCGAAGCAGATCGCTCCACTGCGACTCTCGCATCGTTTGCGCTTCCGGTTCGCGCTCGATTCGCATCAGCTCGCGCTCAAAGAGCCGCGTGACGAATGGATAGCCATCCTTCGCTGATGCCATCGCTTTGACCACGTTTCCGGCGTAGCGCGGATGGTTGTCGCCGTAGAAGCTGATCCGTTTCGTGCCGCGCTGGTAGGAGGTGAAGAATCCGGTCTCGGTGTTGCCATCGACTTCAATCAGTTCAGTGTCGGACACCGCGAAGCTCTGAAAAAACTGCCCGTACTTGTCGAGCTTGAACGTGCCGGGATGCTCTTTCTCGTAGATGACATTCGGGCTCGTTCCCGCCGCCACCATCACGCTGCGCGCGGCCAGCTCGATGACGTTCCCCGAGTCCTTCCAGCGGCCGTCTTCAACGACCTGCTTCTCGAACATGAGCGACTTCACATGCCCATATTCGTCGGCCATCGCTTCCACCGGCGAGAGCCCCTCGGCGTACGCGATCCCTTCCTCAAATGCCTTGATCACCTCTTCGTGATTGAGCCGGTATGCCGGCGCGTCGCTGATCAATTTGCGGTAGGCGATGGTGACGCCGCCCCACGCACGGACGAGGGGGATGAAGTCGGGCTTCTCGCCGGCTTCGGACGCACGCAAACGCTCCGCGCGGATGGCCCGGCCGTGCTCGAGGAACTCATCGAGGATGATCTGTTCTTCGCCGTCGTAGCCGCCGCGCACGACCGATTCGCCGAATTCGTCGCAGAGCGTTTCGTAGCGGTCGAGGATCTTTTCCACTTGCAGCGGGTAGTACGCGAACAGCTCCGTGGCCGTATCGATCGCGGTCAAACCGCCGCCGATCACGATGGCCGGCAGGCGCACCTGCAGGTTGGCCATGGCCGACTTTTTCCCCGCTCCTGTCAACTGCAGCGCCATCAGGAAATCGCTGGCCTTGCGGATGCCGCGGATGAGGTTGTTCTTCATCCGCACGATGGTCGGCGTACCGGCGCCGGCGGCGATGGCGATGTGATCGAAGCCGAGTTTGTCGAAGGCGTCTTCGATCGTCAGCGTCCCGCCGAAGCGCACGCCGCCGTAGACGCGGATGTTGTTCTTCCGCTCCAGCGCGATGCGGATGACCTTGAGGAAGTTCTTGTCCCAGCGGACGGTGATGCCGTATTCGGAGACGCCGCCGAAGCCGGCCAGGATGCGCTCGTCGAGCTCTTCCCACAGAACCTTTCGCGCGTCGCGAATCGGCTCGCGCAGCCATTTCGAATCAATCGGCTCGATCTTCAGCGCATCGATGGCCACCACGCCGAAGCCCTCGTTGGCCAGGTAGTGCGCCAGCGTGTAACCGGCCGGCCCGAGGCCGACCACGAGGACGTTTTTGCCGTTGTAGGGGAGCGCCATCGGGCGGCGCACGTGCAGCGGATTCCAGCGTGTCAGCAGCGAATAGATCTCGAAGCCCCACGGCAGCCAGAGCACGTCGGTCAGCGCGCCGGTCTCGATCTGCGGGATGTTCACCGGGTCCTGCTTCTGGAAGATGCACGACTTCATGCAGTCGTTGCAGATGCGGTGGCCGGTACCGGGGCACATCGGGTTGTCGATCATGACCATGGCCAGCGCGGCGATGGAGTCGCCGTCTTTGCGCAGCGCGTTCATTTCGCCGATGCGCTCGTCGAGCGGGCAGCCCGCCAACGGTACGCCGAGAGGATTGATCTTGACCTTGCCGTCTTTCTCCTCGAGACCGGTCGAGCACGAGTCCTTCTTCCGCTCGTGGCAGTAGATGCAGTAGTTCGCCTCGTCGGTGATCTCGCGCGCCGTCATGCGCGGATCGGTGAGCTTGAATCCGTCGCGGCGCCGGTACTCGTCATGCGGTCCGACAACGCTGTTCTCGTCGACCTGTTCGGTCTCGACGAGATGATCGAAGACGATCGGTTTCGGTAGCCGGAACGAAGTCCAGCCGTCGAACCGTCCGGTTTTCCACTGCGCCGCCAGCCAGTCGACGAGCAGATCGCTCAGCGCATGAACCGCCGCGGCCTCGCGGGCGATGGCTTCGTTAGACTCGACGTATTCGCGTTTGACGATGGCGTCGTCGAACGCGCCCGACGCCCGCAGCTCGTCGCGCAGCTGCCCGAGCGCCGCCCGCGTCTGCGGCGACGGCGTAGCCGCCTTCGCGCCGCGGGGGTACTCGCGCTCGAAGTCGAGCAGTTTGTTGGCGGTGACGGCGATCGCGTATTCGAGATCGCGCTCCTGTCCGGGGGCGATGGCGCGGACGAGAATGTCGACGGCAGCGCTTCGATCGCCTTCCGGAACGCCCGCGATCTTGGCCACCCGCTTGGCCACGAACTCTTTCTTGAACC
>Ga0068869_100002666_pt1 | contig 10783 bp, 5 predicted proteins | sample KBSMisM52_FD_64676 | JGI IMG/M metagenome (GOLD analysis project Ga0068869, IMG submission 64676) | Miscanthus rhizosphere microbial communities from Kellogg Biological Station, Michigan, USA - KBS Miscanthus M5-2 | ecosystem: Host-associated > Plants > Roots > Rhizosphere > Soil ... | reverse complement strand
AGGCGGGCTTCAACTTCAGCCTGCTGCCGGGCTTCTTCCAGTTCGGTGCGGCGCCGGGCCAGCTCGGCAGCCACCTGCTTTAATGTTTCCTGCTCGATTCGGAGACGAGCTTCTTCGGCACGGTGACGCTCTTCAGCTTCCAGGCGCGCGCGTTCCTCTTCCGCCCGTCGCTCCGCCTCTTCAGCAAGTCGAGCACGAGTGGCCTCTTCGGCGCGTTGTTGTTCCGCCTGCCGTTGTGCCTCCTCTTCAGCCTTGCGCTTCGCTTCCTGCTCAGCGCGAATAAACTCCTCGACCTCGGCGCGCATGCGTGCTTCTTCAGCGGCGCGCGCTTCTGCCTGGCGGCGAACTTCTTCTTCAGCGCGACGACGAATCTCATCCTGCACGCGGCGACGCATCTCAGCTTCAACCTGCAACCGAGCTTCTTCCGCGGCGCGAACTCTGGCTTCCTCCTCGGCTCGCAAACGCGCCTGCTCCGCGGCCTCAGCTTCGGCTCGCTTGCGTGCGGCTTCTGCTTCTGATCGCCTGCGGGCCAGTTCCTCTGCGGCTTTCCTCAGGGACTCGGCTTCCAAGCTGAATCTGGCTTCCTCCTCAGCTCTCTGCTGGGCCTCTTCTTCCGCGCGCCGGCGGCCTTCCAACTCAGCTCTTAGGCGGGCTTCTTCCTCGGCCTTTTGTCGCGCCGCCTCTTCAGCCATTCTTCTCCGAGCTTCATCTTCAGCGCGCAGGCGAGCCTCGATTTCCATGCGAGCCTGCATTTCGCTTTCTGCTTTAAGGCGCGCTTCGTCTTCCGCCATTTTTCGGGCCGCCTCAGCCTCGCGTCGTTTGCGCTCCAAAGCATCGGCAGCTTTTCGCAATGCCTCCTCTTCCAGCCTGAGCTGCTCTTCGGCAGCTTCAAAAGTGTTAGGAGTTGGAACCACCGGAGTTGCGCTGCTGAAACCAGGTGCACGACCTTCAAACGAATTGAGATATTCGGCAAAAATCTCTCGCTTGGGTCGGGTTTCTTCAGTTCTTATTTGAGGCTCCGCTTTATGTACTTCAGCAACATGCGGCGCTGGTCGTTCAGCGGGAGCCACTTCCGAGGCCGAAGGATGTTTGACTTCGTAAACCGAAATGGAATTGATTGCGTGACGAATCACTGCTGAGGGGAGCTGGCGACTCGTTTCGACGAGTAGCAATTCATTGAGCGCAGGTAACGCGGCCGGATCTGCCAATTGTCCAAGTGATTCCACCGCAGCCCGCCGCACTTCCGGAGCCCCATCTTCGAGTGATGCGATGAGGTGTGGTGTGCCCTCTTGATCACAGACCGCTCCTAATTTTCGCGCTGCGCCGGCGCGTTCCGCTGGAGAATCAGCACCCCGCAGCTGCATGACAGCGTCGTTGAAGAACCCGTGATTCAGGAAAGCTATTCGGGCCCGATTTTGTTCTGCCGAGTTTCGATCGGCGAGCGCGGCCAGCAGCTGGGTGGAAACACTCTGTCGTGTAACGGGATCTTTGGATTCAATGACACTTGCGTCGTAATTATCGCCGGCAAGAAGTTTGTTTACTTCAATCTCGGTCCGATCGAATTGGCCAGGCGGGTTAGTTAACGGTTGTTCTGGAATCAAGGGAGCCTCCGGGGAATGCGGGGTGGTGCTGGCGGGGGTTCGAGTGACGGTTTCGTCTGGATCTCGAGCAGGGATTTGTGGCTGAGGTTTACGGGATTTGGATTTTAGAACGGCAATTATCTCTGTTTTGTTGGCAGCGAGAGTCTCACGAATTGATGAGGTCAGGGCGCCCTTAGGTGCATCCACCTGAAGGCGCTCGTTGTCGTCTCCCTTGAGCGCTAGCTTGATTCCAAGCTCCGCACACATTTGCAAAATCGAGTCAACGCTCATAACTCAAAAACCTCCCGCTCTTCCTCTTCCCTAATGTGTTCGTCATGGCCTATGGTGGGCGAAACGATAGTTGGTCTCGTGAGTGCGACAGCAGGCGGCCTGCTGAAGGGTTTTGCCGCGGCGTTGTCTTGCCGCGATTCTCGCGCTTGGGTACCAGCGTCAGATATTTCTTCTAGTTCGTTACCCGGTATGTACCTAGGTTGAACCTTTGGTGTTTTGGCCTGCTTGTTTTTAGCGGCAGTCTCCCGACGGCGGCGCATAAAAATCACCAGGTAGACAATCAGGCTGAGCAGTATCAGGGCACCAAGTAGTGTTGCGAGGCGATTCGCAGCGACCCAATGACGGGCCGCAGCCAGGCGGTTGCCCCATTTTAGAGAACCGCTGGAAGCAGAAGTGTTAGTTGGACTGGGTCGTGATTGCGCGATTGGTGTCGTGGTCGACAAGGGTTGATAGGCCGTGGGGTTCCCAGGCGAAAGCACGGAAGCCGGCGACGACAAAGGCGAGGCTGACGCGGTCGCGACATTTGCGCTGAGCGGGTTGGTCCCGGTCTTGTTTGAACTCGCATTTGGGTATGCTTGCCAACGCGGGTCGCTCGAGCTTATTGCTTCCTCCCGGACGTTAACCGTTCGTCCACGAGAAACTGCTGCGTCAGACGGCATTGGTCCAGCCGCGTCGCGTTCACGAGCTCCGGAAGCATTTCCCGAATTAAGTAGGACTTTGTTTGCGGCCGAAAAAACAACATCGAGACGATTTCCGCGCTGGTCGACTCGCGCCGTCGCGCCCGGTTGCAACTTGAAAGAAACGATTTGGCTGTCGCCTACCTTTTGAACCTGAACGTCTTCAAAACCATCTGCGCGAAAATGCGGCGCGGCTGCGCTGAGATCAGCTGTCGGAATCTTGACATAGAAACGATCACCACGACGGAAGGCTTCGTAGTCAATCAGAGGTGAATCTGAGACCACTGTCACGCGCGAACCTTCGGCGGCCCCGCCAAGTTGTATCGCCGTGATGTGTTTGTTGTCCTTCACCTGCCCTGCCGCAACCTGGAAAACCAATAATGTCAAAGACACGCAAAACAGGAACGCGACGCCACTGCGTCGTTTCTTTTTTACCTCTACGAACTTAAGAAGGTTGGTTTTCATTGGGGCAATGAAAGGGCGACCGCCAGTTTCATTATCCGATCCTGGACGACACCCGTCCAGAGAATCACATTTCAAGATCGTCCAAATCGTGCTGAACCTCCGCTTCAGAATTAGGTTGTTGTTCATTTTCGGAGACCGGCTCGAAAGCGAAAGCGAAACCAGGCTCGACCTCGCGGTCGGTAGCTTCTGAAGCAAGAGTTTCAAAGTGAGGCTCACTATCAGCCTCGGAGGCTTCTACCGTTTCCTTTTCTTCTCGCTTTGCTTTCTGATCCAGGTTGTACATCGCCTCAAGCAGGGCGGTTTTTACTTCCTCGCGAACTCCGTCTCGTACGGCGAGCTGTCGTAAGTGCTCAAATATGCCTGGTTGACCCGTTGCGGCCAGCAAGTGCACAACCTTCAGACGGACATCTATATTTGGATGATCGACGATTGCGTTAAGGATCGGGTCGTTCATCTTTGCTTTGGCTAACAAGCAAATTAGTGAAAATGTTTCGTAGGCCTGGCGGTAGTCACTGATGGCCAATCGATCAACATTTTGTGAAACGATCCCGGCCTGAATACAGGCCCGGGCGACGTTGCTGATAGTTTCTTCGTCGCTCGTCTCGATTACTCGGACGTAAGCGTCAGCGCGGTCAAAGCTCAGGCGATTGAGGGCGCGAGCTGCAGCGGCCCTGACTTCGCGAGATTCGTCTGCCATGCCAATGAGAATTTCCGCGAAAACCGACTCATGATCTATCGCACCCAAACTGAAAATTGCTGTGGCGCGAAGATTCGGTTCAGACTCATGTCGGGCGAGCTGGGTAATCGCATCAACCGAACTTCTAACTCGAAACTGCGCCAGCGTCTTCAACGCTTCAGCTCGTTCCTGTGAGTCAACACTTCCCAACAGTGAAAGGGCCCGACTTAGTTGTTGATCATCTGAATGTTCAGGCAGTTCTTCCACGGAGGAAGCTGGTTCGAGCTGGGTAATCTGTTCGATGACGCTCAGGTCATTACCAACTCCCAATTGCGCCGGATCTATCGGCATGGCGTCAAAGAAGTCCAGTCCTTCAACCGAGCACGCACTAAGTGTTCGGCTTAATAAGCCGCTGGGGACATCGGGATGCGTTCGCGCGATGTCTAACAAAGCACCGATTGCTGACGGGAGTTTCAGTTCGCCGATGCTCAACACTGCCTGATTTCGCACGATTGATTCCGAGTCGTAAAGGCTCTCTAACAAAAATGGCAAAGCAGTCTCCGACTTGATCTCACCCAGGGAACGCGCTGCTGAGGTTCGCTCAAAGGCGTCAGGCGCGAGCAGGAGAGTTGCACACTGACGCGCGACGAACCCGTATTCCTCAAGGGCTCCACGCGCTCTGGAACGTGCACTTTCGTCCAGGTCAGGCGCATTCACGCCCTTCGTAAGTGAAGTTTCAATTGCCCTGCGATCGTCGCTGGCCCTGGACGCGAGCACATCCATTCGGTGAGGCTGGCCCAGGATCAGTTTTCCGACTTCCTGATCAATACGGTAAGCACCGAAGAGAGTTGTTGGTCCGGCCACTGACGTGCGAGCACCCGACTGGCGCGAAGGCGTGTTTGCCATCGCAGCTCCGTTAGATCTCACTAAGGCTTCTGACGGGGCCTCGTGCTGCGCGCGAATTCGGCCCTCAACTGTTTGATTCTCAACCCAATCCGCATCTTCGGTATCCATCGCTGATCCGCTTTCGGCTGCTGGAGCGACCGCCTGACGCGAACGAAGCTTGCGCGAAACAAGTAACCCAAACAGACCTAAGGTGATGACGATAAAAACACTGGTGGCGGAAAAAATAGAGGCCAACGCACCTTCATTCTCGACTTGAACCGTTACTTCCTCAGCTACGGGTGGGGCAGTGGTAGCATCTCGCTCGGGAAGCGACTGTGCTGGAAGGGACGAGGCAGGGCCAAGTTGTGGATTCCAATTGCTTGTTGCCTGAGCAGTCTCTCCCGAGGGCGCTTGAGATTGTGATCCCAAATCGCCGGCCGAGGACGAGAATTTCAGCGGTGTGGAATCGTGTTGAGTTTGCTGGGCATAGCTTGAGTCTGCAGCATTCTGTGGTTGTTCGAAAGACGCGCTCTCGTTGCCAGATTCGCGGTCGGTTGGCACCGACTCGAGCTTTTTATCGACCAGAAGAGTGATTTCGTTGCCCGCAGATTGAACGTTCACTGTAGAACCCGGCTTTGTTCGGAAAAGGACCTCTAACGAAGTCCCAACCCGGGTGACCTTGATGCCGCGAATGCCTTTTAGTGAATCTGAAGCAACCGTGTTTGGGAGAACCAAATGAAAGCCCTCTCCGTCTTGCCAATTTTGCGCTCGGGCCAGAGGATTGTCAGCGGCAACCGATACCTTCGTTCCATCGCCCGCCGACTGAGCGGATACCCGCAACACTCTGTTAGGAGCTTGCCACTCTTGCGCCTGCAAACCCTGGTATGGAGTCACGCCAAAAACGGACAACGCCAGAATTATGGCTGCGCCAAATCTGACACTAACCCGCGCAAGGCCGCGCTCTCGGTTCAGACTAGAAGTTAGCAATTGTCTCAGAATAAAAAGATTCTTCATGGTGTGAAGGTTGCCGGGAAGTCCTGGGCGTTGGATAGGCCCCGGTCGGCTGGAAGGAAGTCAATTGCGAGGTCTCTTGAATTAAGACCGGCAGTTGATATTTGGGAGAGAGCGGACGAACTGATGTTATTGTTCGTCGCTAAACTTGTAGCCAATTCCCCAAACGGTTAGGACCATCTGAGGATTCTCCGGGTTCTCTTCGATTTTGGCTCGCAACCGGTTGATGTGTGAATCAATGGTCCGGTCGTAGCCTTCGTAAGAGTAGTCCCAGATCTTTTCAAGCAGGTATTTGCGGGGAAAGACCCTACCTGGGTTCGCTGCGAAAAGCCGGAGGAGATCAAACTCTTTTGGAGTCAATTCCACTTGCCGCTCTCCGATAGTAACTTCTCGTCTTGCCGGATCAATGCGAAGGCTGCCACGAACGACTGGAGCCTCGTCTTTGCCGCTGTCGGTGCTTACGGGCGTTCGACTGCGACGAAGGACTGATTTGATGCGGGCTTCAAGTTCACGCAAGCTGAAGGGCTTGGTGATGTAATCATCGGCGCCCATTTCCAGGCCAAGTACCTTGTCAACCACGTCGTCTTTTGCAGTGAGCATGAGAATCGGCATGTGACTCGCCTTTTCGCGAAGCTCCCGGCAAACAGCCAGACCGTCCATCTTTGGCAGCATGAGATCGAGAACGACAGCGTCAGGAGGATCGTCCAGTGCTGACTTCACACCCATCAAGCCATCTTCGACGGTTTTCACGTTATAACCTGCGCGAGAGAAATACTCGCTGATTGCGCTCGAAATATTTTCATCGTCTTCGACGACGAGCAGCGAAACTCTGCGCTCGAGCGGTTCGGCCGGTTGACTATTGTCCCTGGAAGTTTTCTGTCTGTCAGCAGCTGTGTTTGTCATCAGAATGACCCAGAAGGAACTGACATGCAGGGGTTTTGGAGGTCTGGCGTCATTGGGTTACAACGCCACTCGGGCGAACGGAATACTACAGGACAACCCCGGCAAACTCAAGCCCTAAGTTTTTGTGGCTCAAGGGCAAAGTCCCACAAGGCCAACATTATGGAGCGACTGCTCCGCATTTCCAGAAGGGTGACACCCGCACTGCCCCAGTCCGAATTGCGAAATCACCGATAGACTTTCGTGCGAACAAGGACTGATCGCTTTCAGGACAGGATTACCGAAACCAGCACAAGATTAAAGAGTCTGGCCTCACGGATGTTGTGTACCTTGGCTTCCAGTTCCGGCGACTGACTTACGAAGGGCTTCCTGATACTCGCCGAGTCGGGCCCTCATTCGGTCCGAAACCTCATTGTTACGGGCTATTTGCTCCAAAACTGCGAGCCCTTTCGGATCCCCCAGGCTTACCAAAGCATCGCCCGCAGCTGTTGCCAGATTATAGTCGCCAGACTCGAAGGCTTTACCTGCCGCTTCAGCGATTAGCTTGAATGCTTTGGGTTCGTCACTACCCGTTCTGCCCAGCAATCGCAGCGCAGCTGCCCTCACTTGATTTGCATTACCTGCGGCGGCGTAACGAAGTCCCACCTCCAGCGATCGCTTGTCCCGTAATTCTCCTAATCCCGCCAGGGCTGAAGCCTTTATGTTGTCTCGCCACGAAGGCAAACTCAATAGCTTCACCAGGGCTGCGTAGGCTTCCGGGCTTTTCGTGTCGCCGAGCGCTAAGGAGGCGGCTTTAATCACCGCATAACTCTGATCGCCCAGGAGCTTCAAATATAGACTTGCCAGCGCCGGATCTCTGGAGACTTGCAAAGAAGCGATGGCGCGGGCGCGCACGCGAGCGTTGGTATCGCCGGTGGCTGCAATTAATGCGTCCCGCACGCTGGGCGCTTTCACTCCTGCAAGCGCCGTAACAGCATTGACTCTGACGCCCCAGAATTTGTCACTAGTGGCGACGTGCGATAACGCCAGCGCGATTTGCTGCTTCTCAGTTTCCGAAGTCATGGGCGCCGCGTTGCGCGCTTGGAGTTGACTGAGCGCCCAAACTCGTCCCAGAACGTCTTCATCTCGCGTCATTTGATAAGCCAATTCGTCAGTAGACTTTTCAAACTCCAATTCCTTGATTAACGTGCCGTGGTAATCAAAGTTGACGAGCAAAGGTTTTGAGTCAACGGCCAGTGAAAAACTCTGCTGCTTCTTTGGCAGGATTTGCACTGTCTCCAGGTGCATTCCCGCCGCCGTACCAATCTCGATGTTCACCGGAGTCTGAAAGAGCGCCACTTGAGGAAACTGCGAGGTGTTATCGATCGTCTGTAATTGTTCGACTGAGAGCGTCAAAATCTTCGTGGCAGGATTGTAATCTTGCTTCACGCGGAAAATCGGATGCCCCATTTTGTAGAGCCATTCGTCGAAGAACCAATCCATTGCCTGACCGGTTGACTCCTCAATCGCAATCCGAAACTGTTCAGTCTCCACCGGCTGATTTGCATACTTGTTCAGGTAGTAATTGATCGCTCTCCACCAATTATCTTCCCCAAGCGTTTGCCTGAGCATGTGGAGCACGGCCCCGCCGCGCGGGTAAGCATAGGTATCGAAAACTGCATCGGGCGTGGCGTAGTTCTTCGTAACTATTGGATGGCGGTTGCCCTGCCGCCAGGCCGCAAGGTAGGCATCCTGGTTGGCTTTTACATCCGAATAAAGAAAATCATCGCCGCCCAATTTGTGTTCATCCCACATCGCCTGGAAGTAGGTCGCAAAACTCTCGTTAAGCCAAATGTCGGACCAGTCCCTGCACGTTACGTAATCACCGAACCACTGATGTGCCAGCTCGTGAGCCTGTAAACCGTCCGTGTTTGAATCGAGTTCAGTGCGGGCATCGTGAATCATATTGTCCGTCTGCGTTGTGGCGCTGATGTTTTCCATCCCGCCGCCAAAATCACGCGCAGTGGTTTGCGCATACTTCGCATAGGGGTACTTCAACCCCGTCTTCTCAGAAAAGAACTTAACCATCTCGGTTAGCCGCGCAGTACTCGCCTTGCCTTCCTTCACTTCGCTGGGATAGACATTGGTGATAATTGGAATGCCCTGGTACTCGCTCACAATCGGAACGTACTCCCCAACGATAATAGAGGTCAGGTAACTGGCATGTGGCTGGTCGATTTTCCAATGGAAGGTGCTTGTTCCATCCTTGTTGTCTTTGGTATCGAGGAGCTTGCCGTTTGAAATCACCGACAGCGGTTTCTCTACCGTAGCTGTAATCTCAGAAGTGAAGAAATCATTCGGGTGGTCATAACACGGAAACCAATAATGGTTGTATTCACTTTCTCCCTGCGACCAAATCTGCTTTGGTCTCGTCGGATCGTCAGACGTTGGCTTGATGAATCGCAGCGCGGCTCCAACTAATCCGGTAAGTTTCGATTGCGGCCCGTTGGTGTGGTACTCAATAATCAGGCTAACTTCGTCGGTTCGCTGATATGGAAGTCCCAGGTCTATTCGCAACTTTTGCTTGGCGAGATCCATTTCGAACTTCAGCTCGCTTCCGCCCGTTTTTACTGAGGAAATCGACATTTCTGCGGCATCAAGCTCTATCCTTCGCAGATCCGCGACCAATGGTTTGAACACTAATTTCTCGACCCCACTCAACTCTTCACGTTCCCAGTCAAACCTAATATCGAGCGCGATATGACGGGTATCGAAATTTCGATCAGGAATGTATTGAATCGGCGGCAGTAAGTGTGACTGCTGAGCGGTCTGAAGAACCTTGTCAAGAACCGGCAACGCGTTTCCAAATGTCGCCGTCGTCAGAACCAACATCAGGACCAACGACAGGAATTGAAGCTCATGACGGAAAATTCGAAATCTCATCTAATAATTACTCCTGCATAAGGAATTCCTATGCGCAACCTCAGCAGCACTCCCAACTAAGCTTTAAGTTCTCCTGGCGCTAATTGTTGCACGGAAGGCGTCAGTCCGAAAGCGACTACGTATGGCGGCCCAATCAAAGTCTTACCACGGAACCCATGTTGATTTTCCTGATGGTTGCGCCCACTGAAACTTCGACCGGCGACATTGCCGTCGGTGATAGCGAACAGCTCGAGTGATATCGATGCTGACGAAGTTAAAACCATTGCTTTCTTGACAAAGTTTTTTCGCGCGAGCAGAATCTTCGCTCGCCCCTTCTCAAATAAAATTCTTCAGGCATTGCTAATATTAGCCACGACCAAATGACAACAACAGCTACCAGCTCACAAATGTCCGTTAACCTAAATTTGTTGAAACGTGGAAAAGTCCGAGATGTCTATGAGGTTGATGACTCTCGTCTGCTAATCGTAGCCACCGATCGAATCTCGGCGTTCGATTGCATCCTCCCAACAGCCATCGCGCGCAAGGGCGAGGTGTTAACTTCTCTTTCGAAGTTTTGGTTTGAGAAGCTCGGGCATATCGTCCCAAACCATTTCATCACAATCGACGACGAACAGATGCCTGAAGCGGTCAGGCGAGCTCCGGACCTTAAGGGGCGCTCAATGCTAGTGAGCAGAGCTGAGGTCTTCCCGGTGGAATGTGTTGTGCGCGGCTACCTGGTAGGATCCGGTTGGAAGGACTATCTGCGCACCGGCGAAGTGTGCGGCCACAAGCTTCCCGAAAATCTGCTCGAGTCGACGGAATTAGAGGAGCCAATCTTTACGCCCTCGACCAAAGCAGATGTAGGTCATGACGAAAACATCAGCGAGGATCGGGTGCGGGAGCTGCTCGGAGCGGATACTACAAACTATCTGCGTGAAACTTCCCTGCGTCTCTATAATGAAGCTCGCAGCTATGCGCGCGGCCGTGGAATAATCATCGCTGATACAAAGTTTGAGTTTGGACGCGATCAGAACGGCCAGATAATTCTGGTTGACGAAGTCTTAACCCCGGATTCCTCCCGCTTTTGGCCCGCGGAAAGCTATAGCCCCGGTAAATCGCAAGCCTCATTCGATAAGCAGTTTGTGCGCGACTATCTGGAAACGCTTGACTGGAACAAGCAACCCCCAGCCCCGCCTTTGCCCGCGGAAGTTGCCGCGGCGACCACGTCCCGTTATTTAGAGGCGTACCGGCTGCTAACCGGCGAAGAACTCTGAGTCCAAGTCTACGTTGACCCAGGATACTTAAGAAGATGCGCGCCCGACTTGAAGCCTTAATCGATGAGATGTTGGACGGCCACATTCTATTGGCCGAAGCGGTCAATGAATTCGAAAGGCTCT
>Ga0068869_100002665_pt1 | contig 10784 bp, 11 predicted proteins | sample KBSMisM52_FD_64676 | JGI IMG/M metagenome (GOLD analysis project Ga0068869, IMG submission 64676) | Miscanthus rhizosphere microbial communities from Kellogg Biological Station, Michigan, USA - KBS Miscanthus M5-2 | ecosystem: Host-associated > Plants > Roots > Rhizosphere > Soil ... | reverse complement strand
CGGACGGCGATCATCGAAGCGGATGAGAAGACCTTCGCCTGGATCGCCGCGATGCGGCCGGGAGTCGATGTCGATGCGCTTCGGGCGCGCGCCGTCTCTCCCGATCCGGACGCCGAATATGCCGGCGGCATCCATACCATCGATCTAAACACGATCCGGCCGATGGTGGCGCATCCGGGCGATCCCGATCACGGCATTCCATCCGATCCGACCAACGGGGCGTTCGTCGAGGATGTCGAAGATGTGAGAATCGACATCGCCTACGCCGGCTCCTGCACCGCCGGCAAGATCGACGACTTTCTCTTCTACCACCAGGTGGCGAAGGAGGCAGTCGACGCCGGCCTGACGGTCGCCGATGGCGTGAAGTTCTACATCCAGTTCGGCTCGCATGCGGTGGAGACCTTCGCCCGCGAGAACGGTCTGCTCGATACGTTCGAGCGCGCCGGCGCCGTCGTCCTGAACCCGGGCTGCGGCGCCTGCATCGGCTGCGGACCCGGAGTTTCCGAGGATTCCGAGCAGGTGACCATCAGCGCCATCAACCGCAATTACAAGGGCCGGTCGGGGCCCGGCAAACTCTGGCTGGCGTCTCCGTTGACGGTCGCTGCGTCAGCGTTCACGGGACACGTGACCGCCTACAAGCCGGGGATGTTCGCGAAAGAGCTGGTCCACACGTAGCCTTCCTCGGGTTCGGTTTCGATCCTTGGCCTCCATTCTGACCCTCGATTTGGGCGCTTCCGGTAGTGTTGTTGACCCTTCGGTTGGGTTATGCAATCGTTAGGTTGTGCATTTACAACAGGTTACGAATGCGTTACACAGTGGCAGAGGCCGTGCTCTTCCGCTTCCCCTCTCTCATCGACAAAAACAGGGGAAAAGGAGAAGGAATGAAGCACACTCTTGCTGTACTCATGGTCCTCATCGCTGTCCCGATGCTCGCGGGCGGCCCGAAGAACAAGGGAATCAACCACTCCAGGAAGGCAATCCCAGGCTCGTACATCGTCGTCCTCGAAGATCGCGTCACCGATGTCATCGGCACGGTGATGGATCTGACGAACCTCCACCGCGGTCAGGCGAAACACATCTACGACAAAGCGCTGAAGGGCTTCTCCGTCGAGCTGTCCGAGGCCGATGCGCTGGCGCTGTCGGAAGATCCGAGGGTCAAGTATGTGGAGGAAGACAGCGTCGTCACCTCTGATACCACCCAGAGCGGCGCGACCTGGGGGCTCGACCGCATCGACCAGCGCAACCTTCCCCTCAGCGGCACCTACACCTACAACGTCAACGGCGCGGGCGTTCACGCCTACATCGTCGACACCGGCATCCTGACGTCGCACAGCGATTTCGGCGGCCGCGCCTCGGTGGGCTTCGACGCCGTCGCGGACGGACACAACGGCATCGACTGCAACGGCCACGGGACGCACGTCTCCGGCACAGTCGGCGGCAACACGTACGGCGTGGCCAAAGGCGTCACGCTGGTGGCCGTGCGCGTGCTCGACTGCACAGGCTCCGGCACGAACTCCGGCGTCATCGCCGGCGTGAACTGGGTGGCGAACAACGCCATCAAGCCTGCCGTCGCCAACATGTCCCTCGGCGGCGGCGTTTCGCAGGCGCTCGACGACGCAGTCACCGGCGCCGTCAATGCCGGCGTCACCTTCTGCATCGCCGCCGGCAACGGCGACGCGGCCGGCAATCCGCTGGATGCCTGCACCACCTCGCCGGCACGTGCGCCAGCTGCCATCACGGTCTCGGCCACCGACTCCACCGACCACAAAGCGTCGTGGGCGAACTTCGGCACCTGCGTCGACATCTTCGCACCGGGCGTGAGCATCACCTCGGACTGGTTCTCGTCGACGACCGCCACCAACACCATCAGCGGTACCTCGATGGCCACGCCGCACACCGCCGGTGTGGCGGCGCTCTATCTCTCCACGAACACCACCGCCACTCCGGCGACGGTAGCCAGTGCGCTGATCAACAACTCCACCGCCGGCGTCGTGATCGGGCCGGGCACCGGGTCGCCCAATCGCCTGCTCTACGAGCTCTTCATCGGCGGCGGCGGGACACCCGCTCCGACAATCTCCGGCTTCTCACCCGCCAGCGGTGCCGTCGGATCGAGCGTGACGGTGACCGGCACGAACTTTACCGGAGCCACCAGCGTGAAGTTCAACGGTCAGGCGGCATCGTTCACGGTCAATAGCTCGACGCAGATCACGGCGACGGTCCCGAACTGCTCGTCGACAGGCACGATCTCGGTTACGACCGCGGGCGGCACGGCCAACTCGGCCAGCTCGTTTAGCGTGACCGGTTGCACGACGCAGACGCAGCTCTTCAGCAACCCCGGCTTCGAATCCGGCAACAACGGCGTTTGGGTGATCACCGCGGGCGTGATCGATAACTCCGCGTCACCAGCCGCGCGCACCGGCCTCTGGAAGGCCTGGCTCGACGGCTACGGCACGACGCACACCGACTCGGCATATCAGCAGGTGACGATCCCGTCGACGGCGACCACGGCCACGCTGACGTTCTGGCTCCGGATCACCACCGCGGAGACGACTACCACCACCGCCTTCGACACGCTGAAGGTGCAGGTTCTCGACACCGCCGGCAACGTGCTGCAGACGTTGGCGACCTATTCGAACCTGAACGCCTCCGCCAGCTACGCCCAGAAATCGTTCGACCTCAGCAGCCGCCGCGGCCAGACGATCCGCATCCGCTTCCTCGGCGTCGAAGACTCGTCTCTCCAGACGTCCTTCCTCGTCGACGACACCGCTCTCAACGTGCAGTAAGTAGATTCGAGGGCCGCCGGTTTTGCCGGCGGCCCATTTCTTTTTTCACCAGATGGTGGCTACAACACCGCTCCGACGAATGCGATCGTCTTTGGTAACGAGCGGCGCATCGTGGGTGAGGGCGGTGGCGGCGATGAGGCAGTCGATGGGGTCGCGGAGAATGTCGTGCAACTCCGAAGCGCGGATGGCAACATCAAGCGTGACTGGTACGGCCGCGAGACTATGCACTTCCATCACCTCGCGAAGCCAGTCGTGGATGTCTAGATGAAGATCGATACGACCGCGACTCCCAAGGATACCGACTTCCCACGCAGAGACCGCTGAGAATGCGACGACATCCGAGTCGACAATGGATCTTCTCGCGGCCGTGGATAGTTGACTTGGAAGGCCACTCGTCCACCAAACCAGGACATGAGTGTCAAGCACGATCACTTCAACGCATCCCACTCGATGTCGTCGATGGGCGAGACGATATCGCCGTGGATGGTCACCGAGCCGCGAAGATGCTCGAGCGCTCGTTCACGCTCGGCACCTGCGGCGCTCATCCACTCGCCTTTATAGAGGACGCGGCCCGTTGGTGGAGCAGTGCTATCCACGCGCACCACCTTCGCGACGGGCTTGCCATCGCGCGTGAGGTAGACCTCCCCGCCGTTGTCGGCGAGATCATCGAGGAGTTGTCCGCCCTTCGGCCCGAGCTCGGCGATTTCGTAATGAGTAGTCATGGCGTCATCCTAGAACCGCTTTGTCACCTCTTCAACTTCCTCACGCCCCTGCCGCCCGACGTTGCGCTGGCCTCAGCACCTCGGCGAGATCGCTTGCGAAGGCGCGCGCGTCGCTCGCATTCAGCGATGCGACTGTTACACGGATCGCGGGAGGAGTCTTGATCCGATAGCGCTCTCCCGCTGCGACTGCCCATCCGCGCTGGAAGAGAGTCTGGACCACGGCGCTCTCCTCGGGGAGGGGAATCCATACGTTCAGCCCGGAGATTCCGTGGGCCTCGATGCCGTGCTCACGTAGCGCCGCAAGGAACGCATCGCGACGTTGGGCGTAGGTGCTCTCGGCATGGGCGAGCTTTTTCTGGACACTCTTGTCGCGCCACAGCCCGACGACCAGTCGCTGCAGGATATGGCTCACCCAACGGATGCCGAGCGTCTGCCGTCCTTCGACGCGGGCGATCGTTCGCGCGTCGCCGGAGAGGATGGCCAGCCGCAGATCGGGACCGAGCGATTTCGATACCGACCGGACGACCGCCCATCGTTCCCGCGACGCTTCGACGAGCGTGATGTACGGCGCGCCGGCGATGGGGCCGGCGTGATCGTCCTCGATGACCAGGAGCTCCGGACGCTGCCGGAGGATCGCGCGGAGTTGGCGGCCGCGCTTCTCCGTGACGGCGGCGCCGGTCGGATTTTGAGCACGCGGCGTGAGGATGATCGCCTCTGCCATCGCCGCGCGCTGCATCGCTGCCGGCAGCAGACCGTCATCATCGACCGCCACCGGCACCGGCACCAGCGAAAACGCATGAAGCAGATCGACCACGCCGGTGAAGCAGGGATCCTCGACCAGCACCCGATCGCCCGGCCGCAGTTGCTCGCGCAGCACGCGCTCGATCCCGTCGAGCGCACCGCTGACCACAGCCACGGAAACGGCGGGGACGCCGTCGGCGATGAACTGCTTGCGCGCCATCGCCACCAGCTCCGAATCGTTGAGCTCATCGCGATACATACGCGGCTCGCCGTCGAGCTTGCGGAAGAACGGCGCCAGATCGGGAAGCAGATCCGGCGCGGGATTACCGGTGGCCAGATCCCGAACGTGCGCCGGCAACAGTGCCGGCGCTGGCGGGGCGGCGGGGGAGGCGTGGCGGACGATCGTTCCGCGCCGCCCGTCCGCGAAGGCGATGCCGCGCTCCTGCAGGATGCGATAGGCGGCGGCCACGGTGGCCGGACTGACCGCGAGTTGCAGCGCGAGCGCGCGCACAGGCGGAAGGCGCTCCCCTCCCGCGAGCTTCCCGCCTGCCGCCGCCGACTCGGCACTGGCGGCGATCTTGACGGCCGTGGTTCCGTTGAGGTAGCGTTGTACTGACATATGAGCGATACTGTACTAGAACAAAGCACGTCATTGCAATCGCCGCGTACCACCGTCAAGCGTCTGGCCAGGCGGGGGGAGTACAGCCGCGAGACCATCAACGCCATCATCGACGAGGCGTTGATCTGCCACGTCGGCTTCGTCGTCGACGGCTCGCCGGTGGTCATTCCCACCATCCACACGCGGATCGGCGAGACGCTCTACTTTCACGGCTCGGCGGCCAGCCGGATGTTGCGCTCGTTACGTGACGGCATCGACGCCTGCGTGACGGTCACGATCCTCGACGGCCTGGTGATGGCGCGCTCGGCCTTTCACCACTCGATGAACTATCGCTCCGTCGTCGTCCTCGGAAAGGGGCGCGAGGTCGTCGATCGCGAGGAGAAGCTGCAGGTGCTCGATGCGCTGGTCGAGCACGTTTGCACCGGCCGCGCGCGCGATGCCCGCGCACCCAATGAAGCGGAGCTCCGGCAGACGCTGGTTATCGCCATGCCCCTCGCCGAGGCCTCGGCAAAGATTCGAACGGGGCCGGCGGCGGATGACGAAGAGGACTATGCGCTCCCGATCTGGGCCGGCGTCATCCCCCTGGCGCTCACGCCGTCGTGGCCTGTTGACGATGACCGGCTTGTCGCCGGCGTCGTTGCTCCCGCTTACGTGACCGGCTATCGGCGCTGACTACTCGGTGCTCCACGGCGGCACGACTCCGTTCATGCGCGCGTAAGCCACCGACTGGCCAAGGTGCTCGTGCAGGTGGTTGAGGGCCATCATGAAGGCCGCGCGCTCGGTGCTGTCGTTGCCGAACATGCGGATCGGTTTGTCGAGCTCGGCGTCGCTGGTATTGATGATGGCGTCGCGAAGGTAATCGAAGGAACGGCGCAACTCTTCGAGCACACGCAGCTTCTCAGTGACGCGCTCAAACGACCGGGTGTCCAGCATCGGTTTGTCGCCGACGAAGCTCACCAGCGTGTAGTTGCCGCCGGCGATGTGCATGTAGACCTCGCTCACCGAACGGACGCCGCGAACGGGCCGCCAGGAGTACTTCTCGGCAGGTATGGCCGCCGCCAGCGACAGGATCTTCTTCTGCATGTCGTCGAGGTCGTGCAGCAGTTCCGCGCGCACGCCGGTTTTCGGCGCGGACGGGGAGGGGGATTGCCGCAGGTCGCGCGGCGTGCGGACGGCGGCGGCAAGCGGCGCAGCGGTAACGAGCAGGATCGCGGCGATGGACGTTAGGCGCATTCTGGATTCCCGAGGACGCAACAGGTTACTCCCGCTTGATATTTGCGAGCAACGAATGATCGGGCGCGAAGACGACCTTGCGAGGCACGGCCGGGAGCTCCTGCGTCACCGTTTCCTCGTTTTTCCGGATGGGGATGAAGAACGTGCCGGTGCGATTGCCATCGAACTCGACCTGCACCGGCGCCAGCACTATGAAATCGTCCCGAACCCCGCTCCGCTTCACTGTAACTGTCAGCCGGGCGCCGCCGGTTGAATTAGGCTCGATCTTCTGGCTCCAGCGCAGAGTGGGGATCGCCGAGTCGTAGATCCAGGCATTGAAGAAGTAGCTCCAGTTGCCCGGCGCGTCTTTCTCGACCACTCTCTGGAAATCAGCGGTGCCGGCGTCCTTTCCGCTGTACTCCTTGACGAAGTCTCTGAGAATCTTGATGAAGACGTCGTCGCTGCGCGTCCTGAGGCGCAGGATCATGCGGAGCATGTGCAGCACGAGCGGACCCTTGTGATACGCCTGAATCTCGTAGCCGGCCGGGATCTCTGAAGTTCCCGCGCGGTAGCCGACACCGATCGGCCCGAGGCGGGCGCGGGCAGTGCCGTTGAATTCGATCAGCCACGGACGATTGAACTTGCTGAAGCCTCCGGCGAGGTTGCCCTGCACGATGCCGTCATACGCGTTGATGATCTCGTCGTAGTACTTGTCGCCGCCCTTCACCGTGGACTGCACGAACATCATCGACGAGTACTCGGCGAGCGATTCGCTCAGCCACTGATCGCGATACGTTTTCCAGCCGATCTTGTGGCCCCACCATTCGTGCGCGACTTCGTGTGCGCGAAAGAGCTCCGTCGCGCCCGGGTGCTCCTCGTACATGAATTCGGAAAGGTGGAGAAATCCGTCGAAGGCCTGTCCATGGCCGGCAGCGATTGCCGTCACATAGATCTGCGGCGTATCGAGTTTGTCATCGAAGAGGTACTCATAGAAGCGCAGCGAATTGATGACGTCCGCGCCGGCGTTGCGAATGCGCGCTCCGGGATCCATGCCGGTAACCGTGCCGAAGGAGATCACCTTCGGGACGCCGGCGATCTCGAGCGGGACCTCGGTGAAACGTTCCGCCGTGGAGAAGGTCACCATCTTCGCAGGCTTCTCGACGAGCCATGTCGAGACCTTGCTGCCGTCCGGCGACTCGGTCTCACTGATGCGTCGTCCCATGGCGCGCACTTCGTTGCGCCTGGCGACCTTCAGCTCCATCTTCGCGGTCGTTTGGTCGAAGGCATCACCAACCGTTGGATACCAGGTGTTTCCGAAGGCGTAGTTCGCGGTTTCCAGCTCGTAGCGAAATGTAATGACGTGCGGCTCGTGAGCCTTCAGCGGCGCCGGAAAGATCAGGGTAAACGTGGAATCGTAAACGTCGTTTCCGATGGAGGCGCTTCGCGCGCCGATGTGATCTCGAAGAATGGTCAGCGCCTGCCCTTTTTCATCGACCGCTGCCAGATTCTTCGCCCTCGGAGAGAGCCGTAGCGGCAGGGCGACGAGACCTTCGATGTTCGATGCGATCGTTTCCTCGATGGCGTATTGGCCGTTGAGCATCGACTGCTCGGTCGCTCCCACGCGTTGCAGATTCCACTTGCCTTTGGAAAGGTCGGCCTTCACATCGAGATGGCTCACCGCGGCTGGGCGGACGTCGTGCTCGCCGGGTCCGCCATTGGCATTGCGGTCTTCCGCGCGGTCGAGACTGATCCACACCTCGGGATAGCTCCGTTCCCATCGAATCAGCTGCGTTTCTTCGCGGCGGAACGAGTCGTAGTCGTAGGTGACCCAGTCGAAGTCCGTGGTCTTCATCGCCACGGTCATCTTCAGCGCGCCCGGATTCAGCATCCCCGCAACGACCGCGGCATCGACGTCGAAGCCGAGGTCGATCAGCCAGTGGTTATGGCGATTCTCGGCGATCGAATTCTTCGCGAATGGCTCCTTTGAAGCGTCGGGAAACAGTTTGTCGATCGTGTCGTCCGATGTGCGCAGGACGAGTTGCGTGAACTTCTGCTCGAGCGAGGCGATGTCCTTCCGCGAGAAGCGGCGGAGTTGCGCCTGTTCGATGCGATCGGGAACCGTCATCATGAGATGCCCCTCGCCTTCAAAGACCAGTCCCGTGACACGGCCCGAGGAGGCCGGCTGCATCAGGTGGACGTTGCCGGAAGAGAGCGTGATCGTGACGGTGTCGCGCGTGATCGTTACCGGCTGCTTGATGGCGACGGGCGCGCTGGTGAACTGCCATTTCTGCAAGCGCTCGTAATCGGCACGCGCCTGCGCGGCATCGGCGGCGAAGGCGGGTAACGAGAAAGCGGCAAAAACAAAAATGCTTAGAAGCGACGCACGAAGTCGCATGGGATCCCCCTGGCGATGTCTGGAAAAATGGATTTGGGCTATCGCCGCACTTTAACAGATCTTGACTGTAACGATCGTTACATGAAACACTCGTTTCATGCCACCGACCGCGCGCCGGGATGAACTGCTCGAGGCGACCGTCCGCTATCTGCTCGAAAACGGCATTGCCGAGCTATCCCTTCGTCCTTTGGCATCGGCGATTGGCTCGAAGGCCCGCCTGCTGGTCTACCACTTTGGCTCGAAGGAGCAGCTGCTGGTTGAGGCCATGGGACTGATCCGGAGCCGAGCCAGGCAGATCGTCGAAACGATGATGGCGGAGCAACCTGTGAACGCCGACCTCGGCGATCTCGTGCGGGCCCTCTGGAAATGGTCGGCCTCCGCGCGCAACCGGCCCTACCTGCGGCTGTTCTTCGAGATGCACGGCCTGTCGCTTCAATACCCGAGCCGCTATGCCTCGTATCTCCAGGGATCGGTCGACAGCTGGATCGATCTGCTCACGTCCGCGCTGACGGCGAAGCTAGGACGCGCGAAGGCTCTGACCACGGCAACCCTTATCGTCGGCGTCATCGACGGGCTGCTGCTGGACGCATTGGCGACGGGCAGCTGGAGACGGACCGGCAGGGCCGTCAACGAATTTGCGACGCAACTCTCACGGAAAAGGAGAACCGGGCGATGAAACAGTTGTTCGTTGTTGGATTTTCGATCTGGCTCGTGGCGACGATCGTTCTACGCTTCGCCGGTCAGTGGGTGCTGAATCCCGACCGCCCAGTGTCGATTATCGTATTGCTCGCAATTTCGGGATTTCTTCTCTTCCGCCTTCCGGGAATGCTGTTCATGCGATTTGTCATCCCGCCGGAACAACGTGCCCTCGGAGGAATCGCGCTGGTGGCGCCGGGGATGTTTCTCGACGCTTTTAGCGCCATCTGTTTTTCGTCTGTATTTCCAAATATGCGACCCGAGGCGGCCGGACTCTTCGGCGGTTGGTTGCTCCTCTGCAATGTAGCGGCGTTGGTGAGTGCTGCTCTACAGTCGCGCGCGCCAACAACAGGTGCGGCATAGCAGTTGCTCTTGGTAAAGCAGGAGGCAACACATGGCAGACGAAAAAAAAGTGACCGAGGTTGAGACTGAAACGAAGCACGACCTGCTCGGCAATCCGAAAGAGCAGAAGACCACCACCAAGGAAACGAGCACCGACTCTTTCGGCGACAAGCACGAAACGAAGACCGAATACAAAGAGAAGAGATAGCTCGATGAGAGACCTGGCGGCGCGTGCGGATAGCCGCGCGCGCTGCTGGTGAGTTGGTGGGAAGGTTTTTGGTGCGAAAGGGGGGAATCGAACCCCCATGGTCTAATGACCACAGGCTTCTGAGACCTGCGCGTCTACCAATTCCGCCACTTTCGCATGTCGAGCGGGGACCGAGATTCTCGGTTGCTCGCTCCGGAATGTCAATCGGCCGTTTCGTATTCCTTCCCACGATCGCGCAAAGCGACTATTCTCCTCGTGACGGATATCTGCCGAGAACCTCCCATGCCGCCGACCGAAGCCGTCTCCGCGATCACGGAGCGCGCAAAACCTACCGTCGTTCCCCCGCCGGAAAACGTCGCTACCGAGATCTGGAACCTCCCGAACTCGCTGACGCTGCTGCGCATTTTCCTCGTCCCCTTCATGGTGGTCGTGCTTCTGACGAAGTACTCGAACTACCTCGGCCTGGCCATCTTCCTGATCGCCGCCATCACCGACTACTTCGACGGCTACCTGGCCCGCAAGTACAACAAGATGACGCGCCTCGGCGCGCTGCTCGATCCCATCGCCGACAAGCTGCTGATGTCTGCGGCCTTCATCTCGCTCATCGAACTCGGCCTGGCGCGGGCCTGGATGATCGTCATCATCATCGGCCGCGAGTTCGCCGTCTCCGGCTTGCGCTCGATCGCGGCACAGCACGGCGTCACCATCGCCGCCTCGCCGCTCGGCAAGACCAAGATGGTGGCGCAGGTAGTGGCCATCGCCCTGCTGATCGTCGGCTACGAGCTGGGCGAGTTCCGCTTCATCGGCGAGCTGGCGCTGTGGGTGGTGATGCTCTTCGCGCTCGTCTCCGGCGTCGATTACTTCATCAAGTTCTCGCACGCCGTGCTGCGGCCGTCGCCACGACCGCCGGAATGAATCCGCCTATGTTGCGGGCGTTTCTTCGAGCGCTTCGAGACTGCCGAGGATCGATTCGATGCGATCGCGAATTTCGCCGCGCTCCCGCTTGAATCGCTCGTTGTCTTCTTCGAGCGTCGACGCCCGGCCAGCGGCGTCGTCTTGCTCCTGC
>Ga0068869_100002663_pt1 | contig 10792 bp, 7 predicted proteins | sample KBSMisM52_FD_64676 | JGI IMG/M metagenome (GOLD analysis project Ga0068869, IMG submission 64676) | Miscanthus rhizosphere microbial communities from Kellogg Biological Station, Michigan, USA - KBS Miscanthus M5-2 | ecosystem: Host-associated > Plants > Roots > Rhizosphere > Soil ... | reverse complement strand
TCGTCGCTCCCGAGCATCTTGTCGAAGCGGGCCTTCTCGACGTTGAGGATCTTGCCCTTGATCGGCAGGATGGCCTGGAAGCGGCGGTCGCGCCCTTGCTTGGCCGAGCCGCCGGCCGATTCGCCTTCGACGATATAGATCTCGCTCTGCGCGGGGTCGCGTTCCTGGCAGTCGGCCAGCTTGCCTGGGAGGCTGCTGCCGTCGAGCGCCCCCTTGCGGCGGACCAGGTCGCGTGCCTTGCGGGCCGCTTCGCGCGCCCGCGCGGCATCCACCGCCTTGCCGATGATGCGCTTGGCGACGGCCGGCGTTTCCTCGAGATACTGTCCCAGCTTGTCGTTGACGATCGCCTCGACGATGCCTTTGACTTCGGTGTTCCCGAGCTTCGTCTTGGTCTGTCCTTCGAACTGCGGCTGCGGGATCTTGACGCTGACAACGCCGGTCAGACCTTCGCGGATGTCGTCGCCGCTGATGGTGGCGTCCTTCAGGTCCTTCGCGAGGCTGCTCTTGGCCGCGTAGTTGTTGATCGTGCGGGTGAGCGCGGCCCGGAAGCCGGACAGGTGCGTGCCGCCTTCGTGGGTGTTGATGTTGTTGGCGAACGTAAAGACCAGCTCGGAGTAGCCGTCGTTCCACTGCAGCGCGATCTCGGCGTCGATGCCGTCCTTCACGCCGCGCATGTAGATCGGCTTGTCGTTGACGTTCGCCTTGTTCTTGTTCAAGTGCTCGACGAACGACACGATGCCGCCGTCGTACTGGAACTTGTGGCTCTTGCCGTCACGCTCGTCGTCGAGCGTGATCAGGATGCCGCCGTTGAGGAAGGCGAGCTCACGCAGGCGCTGCGCCAGCGTGTCGAAGCTGTACTCGGTGGTCTCGAAAATCTGCGCGTCGGGCCTGAACGTGACCTTGGTGCCGCGGCGCTGCGTCGTGCCCGCGACCTCCAGATCCGCGAGCGGTGTCCCGCGCTCGTAGCTTTGCTGATACACGTTGCCGTTACGCCAGATCTCCAGATCGAGGCGCTCCGAGAGCGCGTTGACGACCGAGACGCCGACACCGTGCAGCCCGCCCGAGACCTTGTAGCTGTCGTTGTCGAACTTGCCGCCGGCGTGCAGAACGGTCAGCACGACTTCCGCCGCCGATTTGCCGCTCTCGTGTCGATCGACCGGGATGCCGCGTCCGTTGTCGATGACCGTGATCGAGTTGTCGATGTGGATCGTGACGTTGACCTGATCGCAGAAGCCGGCCAGCGCCTCGTCGATGGAGTTGTCGACGATCTCGTAGACGAGATGGTGCAGCCCGGGCACACCGGTCGAACCGATGTACATGGCCGGCCGCTTGCGCACCGCCTCGAGGCCTTCGAGGACTTTGATCTTGTCGGCCCCGTAGTCGTCCGCGCCGTTTACCTGAGCCGTTGAAAGGTCTGAACTCTCCCCAGCCGCTTTGATGTCGGTGCGAGTGAGGTCTGGTTGTTCGGTATGTTCCACGCCAGTCCCTGGTGTCAGATCCGCATCGGCATGATCACGTACGTGTAGTCGTAGCCCTCGGCGCCGATCGGCTTCATGACCGCCTGGCTGACTTCGTCCTTGAGCGAGAGCGACACAACGTCGGTTTCGACGACGTTGAGAAAGTCGAGCACGTACTGCGCGTTGAAGGAGATGGTGAGCTGGGGGCCGCTGTAGTCCACGGTCAACTGCTCGCTGGCTTCACCGAATTCGGAACTGCTCGAGGTGACGTCGACCTTGCCCTTGTTGACTTCGATCTTGACGGCGCGCGAGCGCTCGTTCGACAGCAGCGCCACGCGCTTCACCGCGCTCGTGAGACGCTCGCGATCGAACTCGATCGTCTTGTCGTTCCCCTTCGGGATGACGCGATCGTAAGCGGGGAACTGCCCGTCGATCATGCGAGAGATGAGAATGCGTTCGCCCACCTCGAAGAACAGATGGTTCTCGCCTGCCTCGAACTGAATATCGCCCTCACCCTCGCCCAGCAACTTCCCGAGTTCGAGCAGCGTTTTCTTCGGCAGGATGACGCCAATCTCCTGGGTCACGCCGGATTCGTGTTTGGCTTCGACGAGCGCCAACCGGTGACCGTCGGTCGCCACCAGCGTCAAACTGCCCGGCTTGAGCACGAACTTCGCGCCGTTGAGGAAGTAGCGGGTGTCTTCGCCGGTAATCGCGAAGTGGGTCTTGCCCACCATCTCGCGCAGCGCAGCGCGCGGCAGCGAGGCCTTGGTGCCGCCGGCGCCGTCGGGCAGCGACGGAAAATCCTCACGCGGCAGCGTCTGCATGTGCGAGTCGAACCGATCGGCGGCCACGCGCACGCCCGACTTGTCGGTTTCGATCCGCACGTCCGTTTCGGGCAGCGCCTTCACGATTTCGTAGAGCTTCTTCGCGGGCAGGGTCAGCGATCCACTCTTACCGACCGAGGCCTGGCAGCGGCTGCGCAGCGCCACTTCGAGATCGGTCGCGAGCATGCGGATCTCATCACCTTTGGCTTCGAGCAACACGTTGGCAAGAATCGGAATCGTGTTCTTGCGTTCGACGATGCCTTGGAAGAGTTGCAGCTCTCGGAGAAGTTCGTTCTTCCGGACGACTATTTCCATAAGGCGCGCGGCGACCTCGAAACTGAGCGTGGACGACTGTCGTTGAGCCGGGGATGGATGCCTCTGATCTCTTCTGAAAGGAGATCCAGAGAAGTGAAGAAATTATACTAGAAATAAGGTGCTGTGCAAAACCTTGAAGTCGCCGATTACTTCCTGTCGTACAACAACTTAGAAGGCCTTGTTTGTTGTGGATCGAGCCACGATCCACTGTCGGGATCCTGTGCGGTTTCCAGCCGCCCGTCCGGCGTCCACAAGGGGCGCACCGGATGATCTGTTGAAGGCTGTGGATTCACCGGATTCCTTCCACAAATCCGGCGATCAGGCTGTCGAAATCTTCGCGCTTGCGCAGCAGCTGGACCTTCCGGATGGAGTGCAGCACGGTCGAGTGGTGTTTGCCGCCGAAGCTGCGGCCAATCTCCGGCAGCGACGCCGTCGTGAGCTGCTTGCACAAATACATTGCGACCTGCCGTGGCAAGGCGATCGACTTCGAGTTGTTGCGCGACTTCAGCTCGTGAACCTTCATCTGGTAGTAGTCGGCGACGTATTTTTGAATCGACTCGATGGTGATGGCCCGCGTGTCGAGATCGATGGCGTCGCGCAGCACCTCTTGTGTGAGGTCGAGCGAGATGTCACGGCCGGTCAGTGAGGCGTAGGCGACGAGGCGGATGAGCGACCCTTCGAGTTCCCGGATGTTTGACTTGATCCGGCCGGCGATGAACATGGCCACATCGTCCGGAAGCGGCACACCCTCAGCCTCGGCTTTTCGCTTGAGAATCGCGGCTTTTGTCTCGAGATCCGGCGGCTGGATGTCGGCAATCAACCCCCACTCGAAGCGCGATCGCAGGCGCTCTTCGAGCTGCGGGATTTCGTGCGGCGGCCGATCGCTGCTGAGGACGATCTGCTTCTGCGCGTCGTAGAGGGCGTTGAACGTGTGGAAGAACTCGGTCTGGGTGCTCTCCTTGCCGGCGAGGAACTGGATATCGTCGACCAGCAGGATGTCCACGCTGCGGTAGGTCTCGCGGAAGTCGAGGATGCGCTCGTAGCGGATGGCGTTGATCATCTCGTTCATGAACCGTTCCGACGAGATGTAAGTCAGCTTGAGCGTCGGGTCGTGTTGGAGGACGTAGCGCCCGACGGCGTGCATCAGGTGCGTCTTACCCAATCCCACGCCGCCGTAGATGAAGAGCGGGTTGTACGAGCGTGACGGCGCCTCGGCCACGGCGCGGCAGGCCGCGTGGGCAAACTGGTTCGACGGCCCGACGATGAACGTGTCGAACGTGTAGCGCTCGTTCAGGCTGCCGACGCGCGGAGGCTGCGGCGCCACGACTTCCGGTTTTTCCGTGACGTGCGCGACGACGGACGGGACGGGCGCCTCCGGTGGCGGTACGCCTTCCGGAAGGAATACCAGCGAAGCGTCGGGGCGCTGGACCTCCGTCAGTGCCTCGGACAGGACTAGTGAGTAGTGCTTTCCTAGCCAATCCTTGAAGAGCTGGTTCGGGACACGCACGCTGATGGAGCCACCCGCGTCGAGAACCAGCGAGGTGGGCTTGAACCAGGTATAGAAGCTATGCCGGTTAACCTTGGTCTCGATTCTGGAGAGGATTTGGTCCCAGATACTCACTTCCATACCGTGCACCGCGCTCGAAGCGTCTATCCTGACAGCACCCTGAAGTGGTTGAAAAGGCAACAGTTAGCCTAACTCGGTCACTCCTTGTGGAGTGCCCGGGTGCTTTTCCACAATCTTTTCCACAACTTGTGGAAATCTTGGGGAGGAAACCCAATCCCAACCATAGGCGCTGGCCAGGGTGGGGAAGGGAAGGGGGACTGTAACACACGCGGAATCTGCCAGGCAGTGGAAGGTTCGGCGATCCCTCTGTTAAATCTTTTGGCGCTATTTTTCTTTGCCGCGCCTTTGCCTCGGCGACAACTCGCCTGGGCGTTCGTCACGAACTCCCCCGCAGGAACTGCCGTCCTACGTTGACAGTATTGAGGATAGGCGCTTAGGATCGGAGTTTCGTCCAGTTGAGGCAGCGAGGCACATGAAGGGCAAGCGCACATATCAGCCGAACAAGCGTCGCCGAAAGAAAGCGCACGGCTTCCGGGTCCGTATGGCCACGAAGAACGGGCGCATCGTTCTCAAGCGGCGTCGCGCCAAGGGGCGCAAGCGGCTGACGGTCGCCGACGAGCGGTAAGCGTTCGAGGCGATGAGCGTGGCCGGCCAGCGGTTCAGCGGGTCCGAGCACGTCAGGCGCCGCGCCGATTTCGAACGCGCGTACTCGTCCGGTTCCCGGATCCAGGCTCGCTACATGACGGTGTTCGTAGTGCCGAACGGCGGACCGGTGGCCCGCCTCGGCGTGGCGGCCACACGCAAGCTGGGACCGGCGATCGATCGCAATCGCGCGAAGCGTCTGGCCCGCGAGGTCTTCAGGCGGAACAAGCCAGGCGAGGGCCTTGATGTCGTCGTCGTTCCGCGGCGAGAAATGCTCGATGCCCTCTTCACCAGCCTTGAAGCCGACTACCGTGCCGCCCTCGTATCCAGACACACCGCCTCGCCCGGCACGCGCCGGCCTCGCCGTGTCGGCGCTCCTCGCCGCGATACGCGCGTATAAGGTGTTCGTTTCCCCTTACCTCGCTCCCGGCTCGTGCCGCTTCACGCCGTCATGCGCCGATTACGCCTCCCAGGCGATTGCGGTGCACGGCGCGCTTCGTGGGAGCTGGCTGGCGGCGCGGCGACTGGCCCGCTGTCGCCCGTGGGGCGGCCACGGCTTCGATCCCATTCCGCAGCGTTAGCGACAAAACATGGAACGCAGGGTCTTCATCGCGGTTCTGCTGTCGTTCGTCGTCCTCTACACGTACCAGACCTACTTCACGCCGCCCCCGGCGCCGCCCGGCAAGGCGCCGGCGGCGTCCTCGGCATCACCCGCCTCGTCGTCTTCGGGTGGGTCCGCCCCGGCGGCGGCAGCTATGCCCGCGCCGGCGGCGTCCGCTCCCGCCGTCGCCGAGCCCGAGGCGGTCGCTCTGCTCGGGGATTCGCAGTCGCGTGAGATCACCGTGGAAACCCCCACGGCCCGCATCGTCTTCAGCAACCGCGGTGCACAGGTCCTGCATTGGCAGCTCAAGAAGTATCGCGACACCGCCAGCGAGCTGGTGGATCTGGTGCCATCCGACGTTCCTGGCACCGAGCCTCACCCTTTCTCTCTGCAGGCCGAGAACCCCCGCGATAGCGCGCGCCTCAACACCGCCCTCTACCGCGTCACCGGCGATACCAACGGCGTGTTCGACGTCACGAAGGCGAAAGACCCGCTCGTGTTCGAGTTCCAGGACGAGAACGGCCTGGCGGCCCGCAAGGAGTTCCGCTTCGACGCCACGAGCTACACGTTGACGGCGACGATCAGCGCGCGACGTGGCACGTCGCCGCTCAACCCGGCGATTCAGTGGGGGCCCGGCCTCGGCGACAAGGGCGCGGCCTCGGGCGGCGGCAGCATCTTCACCGGCAATGCGGTGGCGCCTCCGCGGGTCCTGCTCCATCGAGGCGGGAAGGTGGAGCGCCTGACGCCCGACAAGGCGGCCGAAGCGCCGGTGCAGCAGGGACCGTTCCGATTCATCGGCGTGGACGACCACTACTTCGTGGCCTTCGTCGTGAACGATCTCAATGGCTCCGCCGAGTTCAAGCCGCTGACGCTGCCGGGAGACAACAAGACCCAGCGCCGCCTGCTCGCTTACACGCTCAAGCCGGCGGCGCCGGCACAGGCGATCCGCTTCTACGTCGGGCCCAAACAGTTCGACGAGCTGCAACGTCTGGGGCCCGACTACGTGAGGGCCATCGACTTCGGCACGTTCGCCTGGCTGGTGGTGCCACTCCTCGGCACGCTCAAATGGCTGTACCGTTTCACCGGCAACTACGGCTGGTCGATCATTTTGCTCACCATCATCATCAACCTCGTGATGTTTCCGCTGCGTCACAAGAGCTCCGTCTCGATGCGGAAGCTGCAGGCGGTCCAGCCGCAGATGAAGGCGATACAGGATCGGTACTCACATCTGAAGATGACCGATCCCGGCCGTCAGAAGATGCAGGAAGAAGTGTCGGCCCTGTACAAGGAAAAAGGGGTCAACCCGGCGGGCGGCTGCGTGCCGATGCTCATTACCCTCCCGGTGCTCTGGGCCTTCTATTCGCTGCTCTCGCAGTCGGTCGAGCTGCGCGGGGCGCCGTTCGCGGCGTGGATCCATGACCTTTCGGGATCCGACCCCTACTTCGTGCTGCCAGCGCTGATGGGACTGACGATGTTCTGGCAGCAGAAGGTGACGCCGACGAGCGCCGATCCCGCGCAGCAGCGCGTGATGATGGTGATGCCGGTGATGTTCACGGCGATGATGGCGTTCTCGGCCAGTGGAGTCGTGTTGTATTGGTTCGTGAGCCAGGTGTGGGCGATCGGGCAGCAGTACCTGACCAACTGGATCGTGGGCCCACTGCCCACGCTGGCCAAGCCGCCGGCGCCGGCCGCTCGGCGCGCCAAGTAGGGAGTTGACGGTGAGCGAGAGCTTGACGAACCAGATTGTGAGCTTCGTGGAGCGCGTGATCGACGCGATGGGCGCGAAGCTGACTACGTCGGTGGAGCAGACCGAGGACGGCACCCGCATCAACCTCCAGGGCGAGGACGGCGGAATCCTCATCCGCCGCGGCGGCGAAGGGCTGCAGGCGCTGCAGCACCTGGTGGCCACGGCGTTCCGCCGGCAGCTGGGCGACGACACTCGAATCGTCGTGGACTGCAACGGCTTCCGCCGTGACAAGGATGCCGAGCTCAAACAGATGGCGGTGTTCGTCGCCGAGAAGGCGCGGACGACCGGCGCCCCGCAGGAGATTGGGCCGCTCAACCCGTACGAACGGCGCATCGTGCACATGGTCATTGCCGAAGATCCCACGGTCACGTCGGAGAGCATCGGCGACGCTTTCATGAAAACGGTGATCATCGCGCGTCGTTAGTCACGCAGGGACGCGCTCGAGGTGACGTGTTCGCTCCGGACGACACCATCGTCGCCGTGGCGACGCCGCCAGGCCGCGGCGCGATCGGAGTCGTGCGCCTCAGCGGCCCCCGTACACAGCACATCCTTCGCGAGCTTCTGACCGGCGCCGCCGCGGCGCCGCGCGTGGCGCGCGTGGCGCGCGTGCTCGTGCTCGACGCCGGTGGGCGCGAGTCGTCCGACGACGCGGTGGCGCTGTTCTTCGCGGCGCCTCAGTCCTATACCGGCGAGGACGTGGCCGAGATCAGCGCCCACGGCAACCCGCTGCTGCTCGAGGGTATCGTTCGCGCGGCCATGCGAGCCGGTGCCAGACTCGCCGAGCCAGGCGAGTTCACGCTTCGCGCGTTTCTGAACGGCAAGCGCGATCTGCCGCAGGCCGAGGCCGTGGCTGATCTGATCGATGCGGCCACGCCCGCGCAAGCCCGCGCGGCGGCCGATCAACTGCACGGCACCTTGACGGCGCGCATCGGCGCGATCGACGCCGAACTCTTCGATCTGCTGGCGCGCCTCGAAGCGTCGCTCGATTTTCCCGACGAGGGATATCACTTCGTCGAGCCGGCCGCGATCGTCGGTACGCTCGACGGCATCATCGGCCGCATCGACACCTTGCTGGCCGATGCGGCGCGCGGTCGCATGCTGCGCGAGGGCGTGACGGTTGTGATCGCCGGGCGTCCCAACGTGGGAAAGTCGAGCCTCTTCAATGCCCTCCTCGGGACCGATCGCGCGATTGTCACCGACGTGCCCGGCACGACGCGCGATCTCGTCGCCGAACGCGTGGACATCGGGGGGCTTGCGGTCACGCTCGTGGATACCGCCGGAGCACGCCCCACGGTCGATCCGATCGAGCGGGAGGGTGTGGCGCGCAGCGCGCAAGCCCGCGCGGCATCATCGCTCGTGCTCGTCATACTCGATCAGAGCGAGGAGCTGTCGGACGACGATCGACACGTGCTCGATGCGACGCGTGAGCGTCCACGCCTGATCGTGAAGAACAAGTCGGATCGCCCGGATCGTTGTGACACCTCCGATCTCGCGGCGTCTGTCGTTTCCGTGTCGGCCCGGAGCGGCGACGGCCTCGCGGCGCTGCGCGAGGCGATCGCCGGCGCGCTGACCACCGCCGAGCCGTTGAGCGATACGCCCGCCATCACGAACATGCGGCACGTCGCTCTGCTCGACGACGCCCGCACGGCGATTTCCAAGGCCCGGACGGCGGCGCAAGCCGCGGCGCCCGAAGAGTTCATCGCCGCCGATCTGCAGCAGGCCCGTGAACGGCTCGACGAGATCGTCGGCAGGAGGACAAGCGACGACGTTCTGCGGCATATTTTCGAGCGGTTCTGTATCGGGAAATGAGCTCGCTCTCGTTCGACATCGCCGTCGTGGGCGCCGGTCATGCTGGTGCCGAGGCCGCGCGAGCCGCCGCTCGCTTGGGTTGCCACGTCGCTCTCGTGACGCTGTCGCGCGGCACCGCAGGGCATATGCCCTGCAATCCTGCGATCGGGGGAACCGCGAAGGGTCACCTGGTGCGCGAAATCGACGCGCTGGGCGGACTGATGGCGGAGGCGATCGACGCCACGGGAATTCAATTCAAGCTGCTCAATCGCAGCCGGGGGCCTGCCGTCTGGTCTCCGCGTGCCCAGGCGGACAAGCACGCATATTCGTCATGGGTCTGCGATGTATTGGTCACAACCCCCAATATTGAAATTGTCGAAGCCAAGGCGGGAGGCATTCTTTCGTCCGGGGGGCGAGTCGTTGGACTGGAGCTCGAGGACGGCGAACGCCTCTCGTGTAGAGCGCTGATCATCACGGCCGGGACGTTTCTGAACGGGTTGATTCATATCGGTCGCGACCAGCGGCCCGCAGGCCGGCACGGCGAACCTCCATCGCGCGCCTTGTCCGAGTCCATCCGAGACCTCGGGTTCACGATGGGAAGGCTGAAGACGGGAACCCCGCCACGGCTGCACCGTCGGAGCATCGACTTCCGCTCGTGTGTCGAGCGCGGCATATTCATCGAGGAGAAGGGGGACGCCTCGCCAGTCGCCTTCTCGTTCGAGTCGCGCGCGCCCGTCCAGAACCGTGCGAGCTGCTGGCTGCTCCACACGACAGATCGCGTGCACGCGCTCGTGCGCGACCACGTCGGCGAGAGCCCGCTCTTCAACGGGCAGATTCGCGGCATCGGTCCGCGATACTGCCCGTCGCTCGAAGACAAGGTGATGCGTTTTCCCGATCGGGAGCGCCATCAGATCTACCTGGAGCCGGAGGGGCTGCACGCGGACGAGATTTACGTCAACGGGTTCTCGATGTCGCTGCCGGCGAAGGTGCAGGAGCAGATCGTGCGCGCGATGCCTGGGTTGGCCGACGCCGAGATGCTGCGACCGGGATACGCCGTCGAGTACGACTTCGTCCAGCCCACCGAGCTGCGCCACACGCTCGAGACCAAACGTCTCCCTGGCCTCTTTTTCGCGGGACAGATCAACGGGACGTCTGGGTACGAGGAAGCCGCAGCGCAGGGTCTCGTGGCTGGCATCAACGCAGCCATGAGCGTCCAGGCCAAGCCAGCGTTCGTGCTCGACCGCGATGAGGCGTACATCGGCGTGCTCGTGGATGATCTGGTCACGCGAGGATGTCTCGAGCCGTACCGGATGTTCACCTCCCGCGCAGAGCACCGCCTGCTCTTGAGAATCGACAATGCAGACCTGCGGCTGACGCCGCGAGGGCGAACCGCCGGGCTCGTTTCTGATGCTCGCTGGGATAGCTTCGAACGGCGCAGAGTCAGGTACGAGAGCAATCTCAGCAGTCTAGACACCGTCGTCGAAACTGAACCGGGTACGCGAATGCCAGCCTCTCAGGCGCTTCGCCGTCCAGAAGTCCGCCTCGCCGATCTGGTCCGTGCTGGTCTCAGAGTCGAGTCCGTCAACGACCTCGATCTGCTCAGCCTGGAAACGGCAGTCAAGTACGAGGGGTACTTGAAGCAGGAGGCCTCACGAGCCGCCAGGCTCCGGAAGGCGGAGCGACGAGCCATACCTGCCCGGTTCCCGTTCGACCGTGTGCCGGGTCTTTCTCACGAAGTAGTCCAGCGCTTGAGTCAGGTGAGTCCCGAGACCCTTGGCCAGGCGTCGAGAATCCCAGGTATGACGCCGGCTGCGGTTGCCGTGCTGAATGCCTACCTCTCGCGGTTATCCT
>Ga0068869_100002656_pt1 | contig 10799 bp, 7 predicted proteins | sample KBSMisM52_FD_64676 | JGI IMG/M metagenome (GOLD analysis project Ga0068869, IMG submission 64676) | Miscanthus rhizosphere microbial communities from Kellogg Biological Station, Michigan, USA - KBS Miscanthus M5-2 | ecosystem: Host-associated > Plants > Roots > Rhizosphere > Soil ... | reverse complement strand
GATCATCGTAAAACCGATTGCTTCCGCTGGCCGCGGAATCGACCAGCACATCGTCACCCTCATCCGCGAGGATTCTCAGGGTGGGGCCGCCACCGCTCCCGGATACCATCGCGCTGTCATCGCCATTTCGCAGCATGACCCGGATGTCCTTGGTCTCACTTGCGAGGAACTTTCGGCGAAACCAGGGCGTCCCGGGCGTTTCGCGGGAACCTATGGTGAGCTCGAGGCCTGACTCGTCACGGGTCGCAATAGCCACATCGCTACTGTCGGTCGCAGTGACGTCGACTTCGCCCGCCAGCATTTGATAGTACTTCCTCGCTTCTTTGGGCAGGCCGTTTCTGCGTTGGATGATCCATTCGGTCAGGCGGCTCCCGATGAGCTGCAAATGCTCCGGAGGGAGTGCGGCCACCGCGTCCTGAATCACGCTGTCGCTGAGGGCTGCCGTCAATCGGCTGGCGACGGCCTCCCAGTCCGACCAGGAAAGGCCGATGAGCAACCGACGATCCAGGTCGCGCCCGTTCCAGGCGGCGCCCACCGGATTGGAGTAGGCGCCCTTGAAGTCGGTGAGTTGAGGGGCGCTCTGCCGCGCGATCCACAGCAGGAACCCGTCGTACTTGGCGAACGCCTGGTCCCGGTCCAAGGGAATGGGGACCCACCGTCGAGGAACTGAGTCTCCGAAGTAGGCCCAGCGCCATTGATCGCGGTGCCGGTCCCAGTCGCCGATCAGAACATCGAACAGTCTGGCCGTAAGGAAGGCGGGTCCGTCCACCTGATCGTCCGAGGATCGTTCCAGCCTGGCATAAAGAGTGTCGGTGAGGACGATCTCGGTCGCTCCGCCCCAGTGCGCCGCGGGACCCGACCCACCGACCCGTTCTTCGAGGGTTCCCATGAGCCCGGCAAAGTCGGAGCGGAACTCCCCCATGCGCTCGACATCGGGCAGGACGACAATCGTCGGTTCGGCGTGAAGAATTCCGGCGGCCTTGAGGAGCCGGCCCACCACAAGGGGCGCCGTCGGCAGTGCCGAGCTGGTCTGATCCCGCGCCACGCTCGCCGCGACGGTCTGCCGCAGCTCCTCCGGGAGGGCTCCCGCGGGATCCTTGTCGATCGAGCGGAAAAAGAACTGTCGCCCGTCGGTGGCCTGGAGACGAAGAGACTTGCTCTGCTGGCCTCCGGTCCGGGACACGGCGCGCACTCCTCCCGCAAAGGTATCCATGTCCAGCACCGGAACCGTTATCGGAGTGGTCCACACCTCGCGATACTCGCTGCCCATCAGGAACCGATGGAACCAACCGGCCCCGTATTGTTTGCCGGCCGCCTGGAGGGTCGTCTCGGGCTGAGGCTTGGGATCCTGCTGTGCGAGGATGGACCCAACCGGGAGTGCAGCAGTCAGGACGAGCGTTACCGCGGCGACTCCCCGGCGGAACCTCATACCAACCCTGCCGTCTTCTGCCGGTACGCACGACCAACGAGTACGGCCAGCACCAACCAGCAAAGCGCCAGCACCAGGTTCACCTCCGCGAACTGAGTGACCCCGAAGCCTAGCTGCCGGGTCCCTACGAAGATCAGCAGAGCCGATAGCACATCTCCGGTCCGGACGAAGAATGAATCGATGGCCTGCTTCGCTTTGTATTTCTGTTCCCGGCTGGTCGGGAGAAACAACACGTTGCGCACCGTGTTTTGCACCGAGTAGTCGGTGGCATTCTCCGCAGTCTTCACCCAGCGCACCACCGACAGCAGTGGATAGAAGGCGAGGACCGCATAGCCCGTCACAGCAATGAGCGGGAGGACCATGACCGCGACCGGCACCCCGAAGTATTTGAGCAGGCGGGACACCACGAAAAGCTGGAGAAACAGGCCGAGGGCATTGACCACGAAGAAAAACTGGGAATAGAAGGCGCCGATGTATTCGGCTTCAGAGAGGCCGCCGGCGGTCCCCGCCGCGATTGCGCCGGCCGCGGCATTGGCGACGGTCCGCCCGAGCAGGTATTCGCCGGTCGTGTTCACCCAATTCAGCACCAGCATCAGAAGCGCGATGAGCAGGAGGTACCGGTCACCTATGACCAGGCGGAAGGTGCCGGGTCGAGGCGGCAACCCGCTACGGGAGAGGGTTACCGTCTGCTTCTCTCCCCTGGTGACGACTTCGTACTCACCAGTCGCCGCGGGTACTGCTGCCGTGGTGAACCGATCAGGAATCCCGGCCTCCGCGTGGTGCCGCTCCCGTGCATCCACACGGTTGCTCAGCATAGCGGCGAGTGCCAGCAGCCCGGCAGCGACCAGCAATAGCTGCGGGACTCCGACCAAAGGTATGAGCCGGTTGGTGAGGAGACTACCGCCCACCGCGCCGAGTGAGGCCCCGAAAGCGACAATCGGGAAAAGCCGCTCGCCCTGATCCTTGGTGTACAGGTCATTCGCGAACGACCAGAACTGCGCCACGATCATCAGGTTGAAGATGCCGACCCACAGAAAGAAGGGAACGCCGACCGGCACCCGGGCACGGGCCAGTGCCCAGAAGGCCACGAGGCATACGATGAAGAAGCCCGTCACCACATTGAGCAACCGCCGCCGGGGCAATCGGTCCGCCAGGGCGCCGTAGGCCGGCACCAGGACAAGGAGAAGCAGCGCCTGTCCGGCGGCGGCGTAACTCTTGACCTCGGCGCCTTCACCCGAGAGGATCAGCGCCTCGCGAACCGGCTTGATGATGTAGTAGGAACACAGCAGAAGTAGCACATTGAGCGCGAGAAGGAGGGCCGTCACTCCCTCCCCGGCTCGAACATCGGTGAACAACCGAAGTGCTCGATCCAGCGGCGCGGCTTGATCCACGGTGGACGTAGTCACCCGACGCTCACCGTGACGTAGCGAAGTTTGCCGTCCCGAAGGACCTGGAGAACCACCGTGTCTCCCGAATTCAGCGCCGAAAGGCTTTGCCGCAGATCCGCGACGGTGGCCACGGCAGTTCCGTTCACGGCGTAGATCACGTCGCCTGGCTGCAGTCCGCCCTGCCCGGCGGTGGCGTCCGGGGTGAGAGCCGCGACGACCACTCCGCTTGGTTGCCGCAGCCCCGGGATTTGAGCCGCCAGTTCCTTGGTCATGTCGAGCCCCAGCACACCCAGCCTCGGCACGAGGTTTTTCTCGGGCGTCACCAGACTGCCCAGACGAGCTGCGTTGTCCTGTCGCTCGATCACCGGCACCCGAATGGTCTGGTGCTGGAGACCTCGCCGCACATCGAGCGCCACCGGTTGCCCCAGAGGCTGGCGATAAAGTGTCACATCAAATTGTCGCCCGTTCTCAACCACCTTTCCGTTCACCGATAGGACGACATCGCCAGTCTGAAGGCCGGCCTTGTCGGCAGGACCGCCTGGATACACATCGCCGACGACCACTCCCCAGTTCTGGGGGAGACGAAGGGCCGTCGCCATGGCAGGCGTTATCGTCTGGGCGAAGACCCCAATGTCACCCCGGCGGACTCGGCCGTATTGCCGCAGCTGGTCAACCACGTGGCGGACGATGTTGCTGGGAGCGGCGAAGCCGATCCCTTCGCTGCCGCCCGACTGGCTGAGGATGAGGGTGTTGATGCCAGCCACGGCTCCATCGGCCGTCACCAGCGGTCCCCCACTGTTGCCCGGATTGATCGGGGTGTCAGTCTGGATATAGACCATCCGATCGTCTTCCTGAAGCTGCCGGCCCACCGCGCTCACGACACCCATCGTCACGGTGCTGGCGAGCCCGAGAGGGCTGCCCAATGCGAGGACCAATTCGCCAGGCTCGAGCGAGTCGGAGTCAGCGAGGCGAGCGACGGGGAGTCCGGTGGCTGCAACCTTGAGAACGGCGAGGTCCGTCTCGCGATCGATTCCAACCAGCTCGCCCTGAAGCTCGCGGGCGGGACCGGCCACGAGGGATCTCCCCGGTGCGTCGGGAGCGGCGGGTGTGGCCAGCGCGACCGTGAAGCGGCGCCCGCCCTCGACCACATGCGCGTTGGTAACGATGTAGCCGTCCGGGCTGAGGATGACCCCAGAGCCAGTCTGTTGCTGGTTGCCCAGAAAAGCCGTGCCGCTCTTCTGGCCCAAAGGGCCCCAGGCGGTCACTCGAACCTGCACCACGGCGGGTTGTACCTGGGAGGCGACCTTTGCGAGATCCCGACTCAGGGCTCGCAGATCTTGCTGGGCTGGGAGCGCGTTGGGCCACGCAAGCAACGCCAGCAGGGCAGCGAGCCGCGCCAGCGGAGAGAGGGGCAGGTCAGCGCGCCCCACTGGCCTGCTCGACCGCATCCGGTTCGGAAGTGAGGGCCGGCATCAGGCGCATGTCACACTCGACACACTCCTCGCTGAAGGCATTGAGCGGCCGATGCCTTTCCCACCAGCGTGCCGCCCGCTCCTCATCCCAAGCTGCTCCCGGTACCGCAGCCCGGAGACGCAGGGCCAGCTCTTTGGCCGACTGCGGACGGTCCTGCGGACGCTTCGCGAGACAGGAGAGAACTACTTCGTCGAATGCTGGAGGCAGCTCGATCTCGGTCCGACGGGATGGGGCGATCGGCGTTTCGTTGGCATGCTTCAGCATCATCGGCACGGCGGAGGGCGCGTCGAAGACCAGCTTGCCGGTCACCAACCAGTAGGCGACGCACCCCAGAGCATAGATGTCCGCCCGGTGATCCACCTGAGTTCCGAGTACTGTTTCCGGCGCGATGTACGCGGGGGTCCCTGCCGTCGTATTGGGCGCCGTCAGCAGCGACTGGCCCGGATCCGAGCTCTCGGCCTTCACCAACCCGAAATCGAGCACTTTGACGAAATCAAGCTCGAGGCCAAGCCGGCAGGTGAAGATGTTTCCCGACTTGATATCACGGTGAACCAGCCCGTTGACATGGGCTTCTTCGAGTGACGCACAGGCCTGCTCCAGGAGATGTACCGCCCGATCGACAGGCACGGGGCCGAACGTCTGCACCAGTCGCTCCAGGTCCAGGCCGTCCAGCAATTCCATCACGAGGAAGAAGGTGCCGTCCTCCGACACGCCGAAGTCGTAAAGGCTGATCGTATGAGGCGATTTCAGCGAGGCGGTTGCCTGCGCCTCTCGCCGGAAGCGTTCGAGAATGAGCCGGGCACCCGCAGCGCTGGTGCTACCGAGTACCTCCTGCCGGATGAGCTTGATGGCGGCGGGCCGCGCGAGCGTATGATGCGAGGCGCGATAGACCTCCCCCATTCCCCCCTTCCCCAGCACTTCCTCGAGCCGGTAGCTCCCCAACTCGCGAGCCTTGTTGACCTGCTGTCCCAAACCGCGTATGACCTTGGCCGGCACTACCGCAATTGCTGCCGCGACATAGTTCGGAAGGAAAGCCCACAAGTAGTTGAATAGCGTCGCGTGCACCTCGTGGCCACGAAGGGTCGTGATCCACAGTGCCAGCGGGCCCATAGTCGCCGCCAGCAATCCGGTAATGAGCGTCTTCCGCGGAGTGTTGGGCACGATCGAGGGGTAGAGCACGATTCCCACGATGATCCACGACGGATTGGGCTGGTTCACGTGGGGTTCCCACTGCTCAATGAACCCCACCAGCAGGGAGGTGAGTACTAGGTAGATCGAGCCCAGATCGAGCAGCACATCAGGTTTCATCCCCGGCCGTCTGGAGATGGAGACGATGAGCAGGGACGCGGCCAGTCCTATTCCACAGATGAGATTCCCCGGCATCGGCCAGACCGGGTAGTAGAGCATCGTCACTCCGAGGATTCGGGTGACGATGTTGTTCATGATCAGGGCGAACGCCCAGAGCGCCGCAAAGGCGACCCCGGCAGCCCAGACCCTCTTGCAGGTCTGGTAAAAGAGATCACTGGGCATGCTCCGGCTCAGGCCGCTACTCGCTGCGACGGGAGCGGGAGTGGATGGACGGCGCTGGATGGTGCGACGTGCGGCCATGTTACCCCGGAGAACTGACGTGCTGGGCTTCCTCAACGTAGCCTTTCCCGGGCCGTGATGTAACCGCCTCCCCGGAGGGAAACGACAGCGCCCCCGGTGGGGTTTCCGGGGGCGCTGCCAATCGCTTTGGGGGCGACGCAGCTAGTGAGCGCCCGTCGTATCGACAGTAAGCGAGAAGCCGTTCTTGTCCGCCTGGAGACGTACGACCGCGCGCCCGTCCTTGCCATTCACCAGCAGGAACGCGCCGTTGCTGTCAGCCTTCAGGTGAAGCAGCTCGCCTTTATCACTCTTGGCACTCACGCGAACGGGACCGGTGAAATCGGCGTCGGCCGAGAACCGGTCGCCCTTGCGTAGTTGAGCCACGACCTTGCTTCCGGCCAGAACGGGGCGCTCGAGGCCCGAAGGCTGGAACACCATGGAGCCGACCTCCTGCCATCCTCTCTCACCCTTGGCGGCACAGCGGAAACCATCCTCGAACTCGAAGTCATCGCCGCGGACCGGCACCAGGTTACATGCATTCAGCTGCGACAGGTCCGCATCCGAATCGAGGGCTACGGTAAAGGTGAAGTGAGCGAGATCCTGGTCGGCGGGCCGGCGAATCGACATGTGGTTGACGGTCCCCAACCGCTGCCCTTCCAGGACGAAAGGAATGTCCGCCTGCAGCTCGGCGGTCGCGACGTGGAGCGGCCGGGTGACCCGGGTTAGCGCCGCCCTCATTGTGCTCTTGGCATCTTCGACACAGTGACGAGCAGCATGCCGACCAGAAAGACGCCGAGGGCGCCGAGGCCGATTTTGGTCCACAGGGTGCGCATGGGAGACCTCCGGGGAAGGGACCGACGAGGCAATGGTTCCCCTACGACCCCGGTTACCGGGCGGTTTCAGAATGGGACATGAACCAGACCCGCCCTTTGAGGAACGGGCTGGGGAAAAGCCAACGGGCGGGGGATATCCCCCGCCCGTTGAAGATTACTGTGGGATCCGGCGGTTACTGGACCGCGTTCACCATGTCGAAGATCGGGAGGTACATCGCGACCACCATGCCGCCCACGATGACGCCGAGGACGACGATCATGATCGGCTCCATGAGCGAGAGCAGCGCTCCGACCGCGACGTCAACCTCGTCGTCGTAGAAGTCGGCGATCTTGGAGAGCATCTCGTCCAGTCCGCCGGTCTGTTCGCCGACCGCGATCATCGAGATCACCATCGGGGGGAAGACCTTGGACTTCTCGAGCGGGGCGGCAATCGTCTCGCCGCCGGCGATCGAATTCCGGGAAGCCATTACTGCGTCGTGGATGACCCGGTTGCCCGCCGTCTTGGCCGTGATCTCCAGCCCATCCAGAATGCTCACGCCGGAGCTGATCAGGGTACCCAGGGTCCGGGTGAAGCGGGACACGGCCGACTTCCGGAGCAGGTCGCCCAGGACCGGGGCGTTGAGCAGCATCTGGTCGATGCGCTTCTTGCCGTCGTCGGTGGCGTAGTACTTACGGATTCCGAAGACCGACAAGCCGATGACCAAGAGGATCACCCACCAGTAGTTGATGAGCAGCTGGGACGCACCGATCACAATACGGGTCGGCAGCGGCAGCTCCAGGTTCACCGACGCGAACATCGCCTGGAAGGTCGGGATCACGAAGATGAGCAGCACCGCCACCGCGACCGCGGCAACGGTGAAGATCACGCCCGGGTAGACCATCGCGCCCTTCACCTTGCGGACCAGGGCGTCATTCTTTTCCAGGAACGTGGCCAGACGCAGCAGAATGGTGTCCAGAATACCACCCGCCTCACCGGCCGCGACCATGTTGACGTAGAGGTCGGTGAACGCCTTGGGATGCTTGGAGAAGGCGTCGGCCAGCGTGTGCCCGCTTTCCACGTCGTACACCACTTGGCGGGTGACTTCGGAGAGGGCGGGATTCTCGGTCTGCTTCGCGAGGATGTCCAGCGATTGCACCAGCGGCAACCCGGCGTTGATCATCGTCGCGAACTGCCGGGTGAAGATGACGATGTCGCGGGTGGAGACGCTTTTCCGCTTGAGGCTGAAGCTGATCTGCTTCGGCTGCTCGCGGATGTTCACCATCATCATCTTCTGCTGCTTGAGGTGCTTTACGACGTCGTCTTTCGACGGCACATCAAGCTGGCCCTTCATGATCTGGCCATTGGCAGGGTTTCGCGCGGTGTACTCGTAGACTGGCATGAGGGAGCCCCCTGGTTAGCGCCGACCGGCCGGCTTGGCTGACTTCTCGACCGTCCCCATCTCCTGCTCCTCGAGCGGCGTCTCGCCGCACATCCGGAGGAGCTCGTTCGGATCGCTCGAGGCCCGTAGACATTCCTCGAGAGCAACCTCACGACTGGTGTGCAGCTGGAAGAGAGAATCGTTCATTGTCTGCATGCCGTGCTTCTTGCCCGACTGCAGCGCGGAGTAGATCTGGTGGACTTTATCGTCGCGGATCAGCGCCCGGATAGCAGGAGTGCAGACCATGATCTCGGCGGCCATGGCGCGCCCCCGACCCTTCGCCTTCTGCAGCAGGGTCTGAGTCACGACCCCTTCGAGCACGAAGGCCAGCTGGGCCCGCACCTGTTGCTGCTGGTTCGAGGGGAACACGTCGATGATACGGTTGATGGACTCCGCCGCGGAGTTGGTGTGCAGCGTTGCCAGAGCCAGGTGACCGGTCTCGGCGATGGTGAGCGTGGCGGCGATCGTTTCCAGGTCCCGCATTTCGCCCACCAGCAGCACGTCGGGATCTTCGCGAAGAGCGTACTTCAGCGCGTTGGCGAAACTCTTGGTGTCGGTGCCCACTTCGCGCTGGTTGATGATGCAACTCTGGTGACGGTGGATGAACTCGATCGGATCTTCCACCGTGATGATATGGCCCTTCCGCTCCTTGTTGATCTTGTCGAGGATCGCGGCGAGCGTGGTGGACTTACCCGAGCCGGTCGGCCCGGTCACCAGGATCAGGCCCCGGGGTTTCTCCGCCAGCTTGGAAAGAATCGGGGGGAGGCCCAGGTCCTGGAAGGTCCGCACATTGAAGGGAATCATGCGGATAACCATGGCCACACAGCCGCGCTGCTTGAACACGTTGCCACGGAATCGGGCAAGGTTCTGAATGCCGAACGAGAAGTCCAGCTCGTCTTCGGTCTCGAATCGCTTCTTCTGGTTTTCGGTGAGGACCGAATAGGCGAGCGACAGGGTGTCCTTGGGCGTCAGCACGTCGGGAGCCGAGGCGTTGGTCATGTCTCCGTCCACCCGGAGCTTGGCCCGCTCGCCCGCTGTTATATGGAGGTCTGACGCCTCCTTCTCGATCATCTCCTCGAGCAGCGCGCGCAGATTGATCGTCATCCGGCCGTCTCCTTGATGACCTCTTCCAGCGTGGTCACTCCCCGTTCGATCTTCTTGAGTCCATCCATCCGGAGGGTGAGCATCCCCTCGATTACCGCCTGATCCCTGAGCTCCGCCACCGAGGCCCCTCGCAGAATGCCACGCCTGAGGTCGGGTGAGAGAGCCATGACCTCATAAAGGCCCGCTCGTCCCTTATAGCCCGTGCCATTGCAGGTGTCACACCCAGAGCCCTTCTGGAAGGGCAAGTTCCGGACCTTCTCGATATCCTCGTCCAGAGACTTGAGTTCCACATCGTTATAGATGTGCGGGCCCTTGCAGTCTTTGCAGATACGCCGTACCAGCCGCTGGGCCACGACCAGGTTGACGGCACTGGCCACATTGAACGCCTCGATCCCCATGTCGATCATGCGGGTGATCGTGCTGGGTGCGTCATTGGTGTGCAAAGTGGAGAGTACCAGATGCCCCGTGAGGGCGGCCTTGATCGCGATGCCGCCGGTCTCCAGGTCCCGGATCTCCCCGATCATGATGATGTTGGGATCCTGTCGCAGGAACGCCTTCAGCGCCGCCGCGAAGGTGAGCCCGATCTCGTTGCGGACCAGGACCTGATTGATCCCCATCAGGTTGTACTCGACCGGGTCCTCCGCCGTCATGATGTTGGTCTCGATGGTATTGACCCGGGACAACGCGGAGTAGAGCGTGGTCGTCTTCCCCGAGCCGGTCGGCCCCGTGACCAGGACCATGCCGTACGGATTCAGAATCGCCTTCATCAAGTCCGCCTCGGCCTTGGCCTCGAAGCCGAACTTGCTGAGATCGAGGGTCAAGTTCCCCTTGTCGAGAATTCGCATCACGATCTTCTCGCCGAAGAGCACCGGCAGAGTGGATACCCGGAAGTCGATCACCCGGTTGCCCATTTTCAGCTTGAGGCGGCCGTCCTGAGGCACCCGCCGCTCCGCGATATTGAGCTGGGAGAGAATCTTGACGCGCGAGGTAAGCGCGGCCTTCATCTTGACCGGCGGCTTCATCACTTCGAGCAGAGCGCCGTCGATGCGATAACGCACCCGGATTTCGTGCTCGAACGGCTCGATGTGAATGTCCGACGCACCCCGCTTGACCGCGTCGGTCAGGATGCCGTTGATCAGCTTCACGACCGGCGCATCGTTGATCTGCGCCTGGGTCGCGGCTTCCTCCTCCATGTCCTCCACCACCTCGACATCCGTATCACCCATGTCCTCCATGTCCTTGAGCAGCGTCTGCAGCTGCTGATCGGAGGACTCGTAATGCTTTTCCAGGAGATTGCGGAGGGTGTATTCGCCGGCGATGACCGGGAACAGGTCGTACCGGGTGATGAACTTCAGGTCGTCGAGCACCCCGGTGTTGGTGGGGTCCGCCATGGCGACGGTCAGGGTGCGTCCTTCGCGCTTGAGCGGGAGCAGGATGTGTTTCAGCGCGAAGTCCCCGGGGACCATCTTGAGGATCTTCGGGTCCACTTCGAACCGGCTCAGGTCCACGGCGGGCATCCGATACTGCCGGGCGAGGACCTTGGTAACCTCGAGCTCCTGCACCAGTC
>Ga0068869_100002648_pt1 | contig 10819 bp, 10 predicted proteins | sample KBSMisM52_FD_64676 | JGI IMG/M metagenome (GOLD analysis project Ga0068869, IMG submission 64676) | Miscanthus rhizosphere microbial communities from Kellogg Biological Station, Michigan, USA - KBS Miscanthus M5-2 | ecosystem: Host-associated > Plants > Roots > Rhizosphere > Soil ... | reverse complement strand
CGGGTGGGAGTGGGAGGGGAGATGCAGGGGATGTAAATTCGGGGTGAAGTGGGGTGGGGCAGGTTTTGTTGACTGCTACCAATACCGAACCTAATATTGCCAACACTACTCCCCCGGCGCCCGTCAGGCTAACCGGGGAGCGAGGCCGTCAGCGATGGCGGCTTCTGCTTTCTTAGGGCTTGGCGTGATTTTCACCGAACGGGTGGTCGTCCAGCCTGTCATCCAGAGTCGCCGGAGGCACGAAGCCGCGAGAGCGGCGGAGATGCCGAAGGACGGCGAAGGATCTCCAGTGGCAGTGCCTGTGGCTCATGCGTCGTCGTGCAGATCCTTCGGCGTCCTCCGGCGACCGTAGCCTTGCGGCTACGCGCCTCCGGCAGCCTCTGGATGACAAATTGCCTGATGGGATTTTTCACTTCATCCTCTTCTCCACCGCCTCCCAATCCACATTCGCCAGGAACGCCTCGATGTACTTCGGGCGGTCGGCCGGCTTGTAGTCGAGCAGGTAGGCGTGCTCCCAGACGTCCATCACCAGCAGAGGGATGAAGCCGGCGACGTTGCCGTTTTCGTGGAGCTCGATCCAGTGGTTGGAAATGCGGCCCTGGGCGGGATTGAGGTAGGCGATGGCCCAGCCGACGCCGCGCATTTTGCCGACGCTGACGAAGTCGGTTTTCCAGATGTCGAAGCTCGGGAAGCTGCGCTCGACGGCCGCGCGGAAGCCCGACTTCGTTGCCGGCTCGCCGCCTCCGCCGCGCTTCATGTTGCCGAAGTAGTACTCGTGCAGGACCATGCCGTTGTACTCGAAGCCGAGACGGCGCGTCAGCTCGGAGTAGGCGGGAAGCTCTTCCTTGTCAACCTTGCCGTCAGCGAGGATCTCGCTGATTTTCTCGGTGAGGAGATTGGTGTTGGTGACGTAGCCCTCGTAGAGCTTGAAGTGCATCTCCAGCGTCTGATCGGAGATGCCCGTCAGGTTCGAGAGGTCGAAGGTTTTTGGTTTGTAAGTTTCGTTTGCCATGCACCGCCGTGGTGCACTAATCGTGCGCGCAACGGAACGTGGCGTAGACGAACGGATAGGAGGGCCGGAACCAGTTGCGGAAGCTGCGTCGGATGAGCTCGGGAGCCGTAGCCGGCGAGGCGCCCTTCAACACGAAATGCTTCCCGTCGAAAAAGTCGGCGGAGTAAACGGGATAGGACGACATCGGCACGAAGCCGGGGAAGCCGTCGAAGATCGTCGAGGTCCACTCCCAGCCGTTGCCGATCAGATCTTCGACGCCCCAGGCACTGGCGCCCGCGGGATACGAACCGATCGGAACCGGATCCCAGTGCGTGAATCCGAAATTGCCGCGCGTGGCGTCGGGGAGCGCATCGCCCCACGGGAAGCGGCGCTCCTCGCCGGACGGCGATCCGAACGCGGCACGGTGGTACTCGCTCTCGGTCGGCAAGCGTTTGCCGCGCCAGGCGGCGTAGGCCTCCGCCTCCTCGTGGGTCACGTAAACCGGCGCGTCGAGCGGCAGCGGTGCCGGCTCGAACATGCCGCGCCATTGCCACGCGCCGTCCCGCTCGGTCCAGAAGTGCGGCGGCGTTCTCTTTGTCGCATTGACGAATTCGAGGTAGTCGCCGTTCGTCACGTCGTGCCGGTCGATCGAAAAGGCATCGACGGCGACGCGCATCTCGGGCAGTTCGTTGTCCCATCCGAAGTCCGAGCCCGGCGCGCCGAGGGTGGCTTCGCCGGCGGGGATGCGAACCATGTCTTTGATGATGTTGCCGCGCGACAGCGCACCGTTCCCGCGAATCGGTGCGATCGCATTCTTCCTCTCGTACGGCAGCTCGTGAAAGAGGTAGAGCAGCGTCTCCTGGTGCATCTGCTCGTGCTCGAGGATGGTGAACACCGCCTCGGCGTTTTGCCGTTGGGGCTCGAGGCCGTCGTCGATCGGACCGTCGCACATCGCGCGGGCGATCAGATCGTCGGCATCGCGGCCGTAGGCCTGTACGTCGTCGCGCGCGGGCCAGAAGTCGGTCGGCGTCTTCGCTGCCTCTTCGTTTTCGGGATCGATGCCGCGGGCGAACAGCGTCTCGAATCCATCGTCGATGCCGTCGCGCTTCAGCGCCAGCTTGATCATCGTGTTGACCGCGAAGGCTGGGATATGGCCCTCGTAAAAAACGATGGGATTGCGCAGCTTGATGGGCCGGTCGAAATACGCCTCGCCCGTCGGAATGGTGAAGAGCGTCCGCGTGATCCTGCGGCAGGCGCGGTACCACTCGATCAGCCGGTCGCGCGTGAGGCCGTCCGGAAATGCCGCGTGTCGCACGCGCGGATTGTAGACCGCGTGGCCGTTCAGGCGACGGCCGCCTCTCCGACCGGCACTTCGAGAATCCGCAGCGGCTGGCGGTCGCCGAGCTTTGCGGTCAGCAGGGCCAGGGCTACGTTGTAGACCGGGATGTTTCCCTTGGTCCGCCCTTCCAGCGAACCGCGATGGGCGTGTCCGTGGAAGACGGCGGTGCATCGATAGCGATCGATGGGCTCTTCGAGTCGCGATGACCCGAGGAACGGATTGATGTCCGCCGGCTCGCCGGCGCAGGTGGCGTGGATCGGCGCGTAGTGCAGCACGGCGATCTTCTGCGGTGTGCGCAGCCGCGCCAGGGCCATCTCCAGTTTGAGCGCTTCTTCGATGGCCTCGTGCACGAACTTCTTGATGATGTCTTCACCCCAGGCATTCAGCTGGCGGCGTCCGAAACCGCCGCCGAAGCCTTTGATGCCGGCGAAGCCGACGCCTTCGATCTCGTGTGCGCCGCCGTCGAGCATGGTCACGCCGGCGTCGGTCATGATCCTGACCACGTCCTCAGACTTGCCCGATTCGAAATCGTGATTGCCGAGGACTCCGATGGCCGGGATGCGCAGCGAGGTGGTGAGCTCCTTCGCCAGGATCTTCGCTTCATCGACCAGGCCGTAGTCGGTGAGGTCGCCGCAGAGAACCAGCACATCGGCCTCGGTCGACGCCGCGGCGAACAGCGGCTGCAGACTCGGCTGACCAGTCTTTTTTACGTGGAGATCGGCGACCGCGGCGATGCGCAAGGTGTCTCTCATTTCGTTCCGTCGATCTCGATGCCCGCGGTCCAGTGCGCGATCTCTTCCGCGGTCATATTGCCGAGGGGCTCGAGACGCGCATCTTTGTAGCCCCACTTGTTCACGTCGGTCAGGTATTGCTGCCGCGAGACGATGGTGCCGTAGCAGATTTTTTCGTTCTCGTCCGGCCGTCCGGTCTCCGCGGCGATGCGGTCGCTCAACTCCGTCATCACCCACGCCGGCACCTGCGAGCGCTTCGAGGGATAGATGAAACCGAAGAGGACAAGGTGCGCGTAAAGGCCGCGCCAGTGTCGGTCGTAGCGATCGATGAGGCGACGCCAGTCCATCTTGTCGCCGGTTGCGAAGATGATGTGCGCGACGTCGGCGCCATCGAATCGCTCGCGCTCCATGATCAGCCCTTTCGACCAGATCATCTCCTCGGCCGGGATGAGTTTCACGTCGAGGTCGAAGACGACGCTGTCGACGGCGAAATCGAACCAGAGCTCATCGACCGTCGCCACGCCGTTGCCGGCGCTGAAGATCAGATCGATGAAATCGTCGCCCTTGAGCGCTTTCCCCAGCCAGTGGGAGAAGGTCAGCTCGCATTCGTAGCCAGCCGCGTCGAAGATCTTCTTCGCCTTCGGAAAATCTTCGCGCCGGATGAAGACGTCGAAGTCCTTCGTATGGCGCTCGATCCCGGTGTAGCGCGCGAAGGCGTAGGCGCCACCGACCAGAAAGGGGAGTCCGCCGTCGCGCATCAGCTCCATCGAATGGACGTAAAACGCGCGGCTTTGCGGATCGACGAGTGTTTCAGAAGGGCTGGCAAGTACCGGCATGCAGCGGTGAAAAAGTGCACGGCTCATGCCGGAGTCGGCGGTAGACCGGCGACAGTGCCGACAAGGATGAGTTGCTTCTTCGCTCGCGAATCGAACCGCGCGTCATCGGGCGCCGGGCGTCGCGTCAGTCAGTCAACTGCTTCATCAGCTCGTTGATCTGATCGTACACGCGGCGCACCGACGGCTCGACGCTCGTGAGATGTCCGGCGTAGTTGAAGGAACGCTCGTCGTGGAGCATGTCGAGAATCATGTCGCTGGCGAACAGCATGTCCGCCAATTTGTCGACCACTCGCTCCTGAAGCGGCATCCGAACATCGCCAAACGCGTCTGAAGTTTCGGTGAACATATATCGCACTCTACCTAGGAGTGATTTATCTCCCGATGTCCCTACCCTCATTTTCGTAACAATTGGCTTTTTTTTTTGCTAAGCACCTCATACGAGGCAGTTTGGTGAACATTTTGTGACCGCGGGTAGGGATTCGGCGCGTGCGCGACTCTTAAGTTTTTAATGGTCTGCGATATGGTTGGCCGGTTCCGCAGCCCATTCGTGGCAATACTCCAGTCCGGCAACCACAAATAAAGGAGCACCCATGCATCGATTCCGTTCGTTTCTTGCCCTCTGCCTGATCGCCGCCCTGCCAGTCGTCGCGGCGACGAAGACCGCTTCGAAGACAACCAAAGATTCCGCTCCGGCAGCGGTGGCCCGCGGGATGGCGCTCCTGAGCGGGAAGGCGATGGCCGCCCACGATCAGTTCCTGGCCAGCGACCTGCTCGAAGGTCGCGGCCCCGGCACCCGCGGCGACGAGATCGCGCAGCAGTACATCGCCGCGCAGTTCGAGTCGTACGGCCTGCAGCCGGCCGGCGACGGCGGCACCTACTACCAGAACGTCCCGCTCCTCGGCATCGCCACCGATCGCGACAAGACCTCGCTCAGCTTCACGAAGAACGGTGCGACTGTGGCCGGGCCACTCAAGCTCGGTGAGCAGATCGTCGGACAGAACCAGACCCAGACCGAAACCGATACGCTCGACTCCGAGCTCGTCTTCGTCGGCCACGGCGTCGTCGCGCCGGAGTACCAATGGGACGACTACCAGGGACTGGACACGCGCGGCAAAACGCTGGTGATGCTGGTCGACGACCCGCCCGCCAACGCCAAGGAGCCCGATCTCTTCAAAGGAAAGACGCGCACGTACTACGGCCGCTGGACCTACAAGTACGAGATCGGCACCGCCAAGAACGCCACCGGCGTCATCCTCATCCACACCACGGCGTCGGCCGGCTACGGTTGGAACGTCGTCTCCAACTCGTGGGGCGGTGAGAACTCGTTCATGAAGAACAAGCCCGGCGCGCCGGCGCTCCACTTCGCCGGCTGGATGACCGAGGAGATCGCGCGGCAGCTCTTCAAAGCGGCGGGGCAGGATCTCGATGCGCTGACGCAGCAGGCGGCATCGCGTTCATTCAAGCCAGTTCCGCTGGGCGTGAAGCTCTCCGGCAACATCAGCAGCAAGCTCCGCTCGTTCAACACTACCAACGTGGTGGCCAAACTCACCGGCAGCGATCCGAAGCTTCGCGACGAAGCGATCCTCTACTCCGCGCACCACGATCACCTCGGCATCGGTCCTGCTGATAAGAACGGCGACACGATTTACAACGGCGCCCTCGACAACGCTTCGGGATGCGCCATCCTCCTGGAGATGGCCCGCGTCTGGACGCGCATGCCGGCGCCGAAGCGCTCGATCTACTTCGCCGCGGTTGCCGCCGAGGAGCAGGGCTTGATCGGATCGGCCTACCTGGCGCAGAACCCGCCGCTCCCATCGGGCCGCATCGCCCTCGGCCTCAACTACGACATGATCGCGGAGCTCGGGCGCGTGCGCGACGTGAACATGAACGGCATCGAGCGCACGACGTTCTATCCGACCGCGCAGCGCATCACCAAGGCGCTCGGCCTGACCATCATCCCCGATCCCGAGCCGGAGCAGGGTCACTACTACCGCTCCGATCACTTCAGCTTCGGCAAGGTCGGCATCCCGGCGTTCTCCGTCGATCCGGGGCACGACGTCATCGGCAAGCCGGCCGGGTTTGGCGCGCAATGGTCGAATGACTTCCGCGCCAACAACTACCACCAGCCGAGCGACCAGTTCGATCCGAAGTGGGACTGGTCCGAGGCCGTGCAGATGGCGGAGCTGGGCATCTGGATGGGATGGGACGCCGCGAACGCCGCCACGATGCCCAACTGGAAACCGGGCGACGAGTTCCGCGCCGCGCGCGACCGGGCCACGGCGGCAGCGAAGTAGCAACGGATTTCGTTCGTGAACCGTATGCTAGAGTCGAATCAGTGGATTAGTCGATTAGTGGATTAGTAGATTAGGGGATCGGATACGTAGACTCGTGGACCAAGACCTGCATCGTGGGACTCTTCTAATCCACTAATCTACTAATCACTAATCCACTTCACAGAAGGAGCCGTTTTTCATGTCAAGAACCACACGCCTGTTGCTGGCCGCGTCGCTCATCGCGATGGTCCTCGCCGGCTGCGGGAAAGAGAAGAAGACCGACGAGCAGGAAGCGTTTTCGTTCACCATCTATCCCGGCTCGCGCTACCTGGCGCAGCTGACCGATCTCTGGAAACAGGCGCGCCGGGTCATCAAGCCGAATGAAGACGTGCCGCCGATCGCCATCTACGACACCGATGCCCCGATCGACAAGGTCGCCGAGTTCTACGCACAGTCGTACGGCTACAACAAAGTCGCGCCCGACGCTACGAACAACCTCAGCTCCGCCAAGCCGCCCGCGTACTACCGCGAGGGCGAACTGGCGGGAGACGTTGCGGCCATCGTTCCGGTGACGCAGAAGATGGGCGTGAAGGTCGACCCCTCCAAAGCGGTGGGCCACTATCGCGCCGCGGAGATCGATCCGACACCGAACCGCCCGCGCGTGACGATCCAGCGCCCGTACTTCGACGCCTCGACGTCGCAGACGGTCGACCGCACGCTGATCATGATGTCGCGCTGATGTCTACCGCGCGGCGCGCGTCGATCGCCGGACTCGGCCTCATCGGAGGCTCGATCGGCATGGCGTTGCGCCGCGCCGGCTGGCGCGTGGCCTTTCTCGATTCCGATCGCGATCTGATTCCCGGCGAAGCTGCGGACGAGCGCGTGGAGTCGCTCGACGATGGCGCGGATGTGGTGATTCTCGCCACGCCGGTCGATGTGGCGATCACGCTTCTCGCATCCTGCCGCGCGCCGCTCATCACCTCGGTGTGCAGCGTGATGGCGCCTCTCCGCGCCATCGCAGACGATCGCTTTGTGGCGGGACATCCCCTCACCGGCTCGCAGGAGCACGGCATCCACGCCGCACACGCCGATCTCTTCACCGGCGCGACCTGGTTCATCGATCGCGACAACGCCGTCGTCCGCGAAGTCATCGCCGCCTGCGGCGCGCACGCGGAGCTGTCCGATGCGAGCGAACACGATCGCGCCATCGCCCTCACCAGCCAGCTCCCGCAGATCCTCTCGACCGCGCTCGCGGCGTACTTGCACGAACAGAATGTCGATCTCCGCTTCGCCGGCCCCGGCCTTCAAACCTTCCTCCGCCTCGCCGGCAGCGCCGCCTCGGTCTGGTCACCGGTCATCGCCGCAAATCGCGAGAATCTGCGGCCGCATGTGGAGGAGATCGCGCGGATCGTCCGCAAGATTGTCGAAGGCGATCCCGTAGCGGCGTTTGAGAAGGCGAATGAGTTCTTCGCGTCACTGCCATCCTGACGATTTGTCATCCAGAGCCGCCGAAGCCGCGACTGCGAAGCAGTCGATCGGCGCAGGACGGCGAAGGAACTCAAGATAGGCAGCACCGGCTGAAACTCAGCGTCTCATTCTCGCGAGCCTGGGTGTCTTGAGACGCTCTACTCAATCGAGATTCTGCAATTTCGAGTTCCTTCGCCGGCCTGCGGCATCTCCGCCGCTCCGCGGCGTCGTGCCTCCGGCGGCTCTGGATGACAAACGTCACACCGGCGCAACCGCGTGCCGGCGCGGAAGCGATGGGAAAAACTTCGCGAAGTTCTCCACGCCCCACATCATCGCGTCGATCCCGACCTGTCCGTAGCCGATCCAGACGTAGCCGCCTTCGCCCCAGCCGGTGCCCCAGCTGTTCTTGCAGAGCCAGGCCTGCTTGGCGTCGTCGTAGCCGACGCAGCTGACGCAGTGGCCGCCCTCGATTCGCGTGGTGGTCGGCACGTAGACGCCGCCGGTGTAGGCAATGAAATCGGAGTAGATGGTGAAACAGGTGATGAGCGGTCCCTTCTCTGCCAGCCAGGTTTTCATGTCGGGGACGGACGTCAGCGTCTTCGACGTGGCTATCCTGGTCGTCTTCATCTGCCAGTCGTCGCAGCGATTGCACGGTTGGTTGCCCGGCGTGTAGGGGAAGCACGATGCCGGCACGACGCCAGTGTTGGTGGCGAAGGCGAGCGCCGCCGACGGAAACCATCCTCGGAAGCACGGATCGCTGAGCGTGTTGCCGCAGTAGAAGAGATGCGCTTCCGAAAGATCGGGGAGGGTCCCGCCGTTGGTCGCGTTCACCGGCACACCCAGAATGATGCGCACGCGGGATTCGATGGTTGCCGCCGAGGCGAAGGCGACGCACGAATTGCACGAACCCTGATCCTTGATGCCGGTCACGTAGTTCTTCCCGTTCACATTGCGCCAGTCGACTTTCGATGGAGCTGCCGCCACCTCGGCCGTGAGCACCCCCTTCATCATCACGCGCTCGGCCGACCGCGCTTCCCGCTCCTCCAGGCTCGGCTCATCGGGCCCGGGCGTGTAGCCGAGGCGGAGGCGGCGCTCCGACTCATCGAGATCGGTGATGCTGTTGTGACCGGGACGCCAGTTCACGTTACTCGCCCGGACGGCTTCCCACAGCGCATCGTGTTCTTCAGTTGTCATCGGCATCGGAGTCTCCTTCAACGGTGATGGTGACGGCGTACTGCTTCAGGCTTTTCTCCGGTGGTTCCCAGGCGCGGCGCAACACCGCCCGGATTTCGGCGGTGCCGGGATGCGCGGCGACGAAGCGAACCAAACGTTGTCCGCCGCCGCCGATGCCCGCTTCTGATAACGGGATGAACGTCGATTCGATCTCGACGGCGTCGCCCGTCGTTTCGATCGCCCATCGGTATCCCGTCGACGGGCTTTCCTGCAACTCCAGTACGACCTCCTCGGCGATCCGCACGCGCTTGGAGGCGCCGTTGTCTGCTTCGCGCAGCCGAATGGTCATGACTGACATCTTAGACAGACACGACGCGCTTTCTCCGCTTCTGCCGTTACCCCCGCATTCTCACGATCTGCTTTGAACCCTTCGCCACGCCGTTTCGTCGAAGGTGGCGAAGCCGGATGAGGGGGGTGCTCGCGCCGTAGCTACGATTTTGCGATGTCACACGTACGAATGAACATACGCGTGAATGCCCCCTCATCCGCCTATCGGCACCTTCTCCCCCGCAAGAAACCGCGGGGGAGAAGGGCTCTCGATGGAATAGGGTGCCGGCCATGCCACTCAGCGTGTGAGAAATGCCGTTACCATCGGCGTGTTGAATCCCACCTGGCTCTACGTCGGCGCCATCTACGCCATTGCCGTCGCGCTGGCGCGGCGCGGCGGGAATCCGCTTCCGAAGCGCATCGCCCTGCTGTTCTACGCGCTGGTGCTCCTTTTCTTTTTCAAAGCGATGACCGGGCCGTATGTCCTGATCGCGACTGACATCCCGAAACTCATCGCCCCCTGGTCGGCGTCGGCGCCCGGGCTGACGAAATACACGGTCCTGAACATGGAGACGCACGACGTGCCGATGCAGCTCGTGCCGTGGGCGCATCAGGTCCGCGAGGCGTGGCGGTCGGGTCATGCGCCGCTCTGGAATGCTCTTGCCGGCTGCGGCTATCCGCTGCTGGCGAACGCGCAGAGCGCGGCGTTCTCGCCGCTGCGAATCCTCGCTCTGCCGCTGCCGCTCACGTATGCCATGACCGCCGAGGCGGCGATGAAGGTGCTGGTGGCACTGACGTTCACGTTTCTCTACTGCCGGCGGCGGTACGACGCGCTGCCGAGCGCGATCGCCGCGATCGCGTACGGCTTCGGCCCGTTCGTCGTGGCCTGGCTGCACTTCGCGCAGAGCACGGCGGCCTGTTTTCTGCCGGCGGTGATCTACCAGATCGATCTGCTCGTCGAGCGAAGCACCTATCCACGATTCGCGACGACGGCGATCATCGGCGCGATGGTGGTCTTCTGCGGCCATCCGGAGACGGCGGTGCACATCCTTCTCTTCGCCGTCGCCTACGTTTTCTGGATCGTGGTCGTGGAGAAGCAGCGCGCGTTTCTTCTCGCGCTATTTGGTGCTGGAGCGGTAGCCGTGCTTCTGGCGCTGCCGATGATCGTGCCGTTCGCGGAGAACGTCCGGGAATCGACGCGGTACGAGGATCAAAAAACATCCGGCAGCGAGATGCCGTTCTCCGATGGTCCATCGCTGGCGTTGCTGGTCCAACCGCGGCTCTATGGCACGCGGCCGGGCAATCCGTGGGGTCCCGCCACCGCCGAGGCCGTGACGGGATTCGCCGGCATCCTCGGCATCGCGTCTTTGATCGGCGTCGGCATCGACGCAGTCGTGCGCCGGCGCTTCCGCGATCGCGACGTGTTCTTCGTTCTCGCTGCGATCGGGGTCTTCTCGCTGCTGGCCAGTGTGCGGCCGGCCGTGGCCGCGCTGCACGCTGTCATCGGGCTCGCGGCCAATGCCCGGCTGCGATTCCTGTTCGCCTGGCTGCTGGCGGTGCTCATCGCCGCGGCGTTGCATCGCCTCCCGCGCGTTCCGTTCGCCATCGGTCTGATGTCGGCGGCTGCGTTGATTGGCTGGATCTTCTCGCGTACGCAGTTTCCCAGCTACGCGGCACGTCAC
>Ga0068869_100002635_pt1 | contig 10840 bp, 12 predicted proteins | sample KBSMisM52_FD_64676 | JGI IMG/M metagenome (GOLD analysis project Ga0068869, IMG submission 64676) | Miscanthus rhizosphere microbial communities from Kellogg Biological Station, Michigan, USA - KBS Miscanthus M5-2 | ecosystem: Host-associated > Plants > Roots > Rhizosphere > Soil ... | reverse complement strand
GGACCTATGCGGCCACGCCACCGTCGGCTCCTTGATCGCGCTCCACCAGCACGGCCGCCTGCCCGGCGCCGGCCTTCCGCGGCGGCTCACCCTGGAGACGCGCGCCGGGGTGCTGCCGGTCACGGTGGAGGCGGGCGGCACCGGGGAGCCGGTGGTGATCATGGCCCAGCCGCCCGCGCGCTTCGAATCCTTCGAGGGCGACCGCGGGGGGCTCGCGCGCGCGCTCGGCCTCGGGCCGGACGATCTGCGCACCGATCTCCCGATCCTCTACGGCAACACCGGGATCTGGACCCTGGTGGTGCCGGTGCACGGACTCGGCACGATGCGACGCATGAAGCCGCTCACCGCTGAGTTCCCCTCGGTGCTGGCCGGGCGGCCGGGCGCGTCCATCCATCCGTTCTGCCTCGAGACGATTCACCCGGACGCGCACCTGCACGCGCGGCACTTCTCCTCGCCCCGATCGGGCACGGTGGAGGATCCGGTCACCGGCACCGCCTCCGGCGTCCTCGGCGCATATCATCTCGAGTTCATCGACCCGGACGCGCCCGCGCCGCTGGTGATCGAGCAGGGCCAGGAGCTCGGCCGCGACGGGCGCGTGCGGGTCTGGGTCGAGCGGCGCGACGGCCGATGCCTCCCGCGCGTGGGGGGCACCGGCTGCTTCGTGCGCGAGCTCGTGATCGACGTGACGCATGCCTGAGAGCGCGCCGACGTTCCGGCGGGCCCGCGCGGACGACGTGCTCGACATCGTGCGCCTGCTCGCGGACGATCCGCTCGGCGCCACCCGGGAGCGCTACGTGCGCCCGCTGCCCGAATCCTACGCCCGCGCCTTTCGCGCCATCGAGCAGGACGCCAGCAACGAGCTCGTGGTGGCGTGCCGGGGCGAGCGGGTGGTGGGCGTGCTGCAGCTCACCTATATCCCCTCGCTCACCTACCAGGGCGGCTGGCGGGCCCTGATCGAGGGCGTGCGGGTGGACAGCGGCGAGCGGTCGCAGGGGCTCGGGAAGGCTCTTTTCGAGTGGGCGATCGCGCGGGCCCGCGAGCGAGGCTGCCACATGGTGCAGCTCACCACCGACAAAGCCCGGCCCGACGCGAAGCGCTTCTACGAAGGCCTGGGCTTCGTGGCCTCGCACGAGGGGATGAAGCTCCACCTGAAGGCCCGGTAGCGCCTCAGATCGCCACCAGCCCGCGGCGCATGCCGATGCTCACGGCCTCGGTACGGCTGCCCGCGCCCAGCTTGGACAGGATCGAGGCGACGTGGAACTTCACGGTGTGGGTCGAGATGCCGAGCCTCGCCGCAATGACCTTGTTGCCGAGCCCCTCGGCCAGCATGCCCAGGACCTCGATCTCGCGGCCGGTCAGTGGCTGCGCCCGATCCGGCTCGGCGCGGACGGGGCGGGGCGCGCGGCGGAGTGCATCCGGATGCAAGGCCACGAGACCGGCCGCGACCGCGTTCACCGCGGCAAGCAGTTCGCCAGCAGTGGCGTCACTGGGCAGCACCGCCCGGACCGGGCCACGTCCGAGCCGCTCATCGACGACCACCTGGCGCGGCTCCGCGGTGAGCACGATGAGCGCGGCCCGGCTCGCGCCCCACGGGCCTTCGAGCACGGTCTCGAGTCGCTCGCCCTCCAGATCCAGCAGGACCAGATCGGGGCGTAGCTCATCCAGCTGTCGGGCCACCGGCGCCCCGAGCAACGCCGGCACCAGCCGCAGGGCGGGCGCGCCCGCCACCACCGCCTCGAGGCGAGCTCGAGCGGCCGCACGCCGCGCCGCCACCAGCACCCGGGTCACCCGGCGAGCCGCTCCCGGACGAATCGCCAGCCCGCGCGGCTCGGCACCGCCACCGCGAGCCCGCCCACGATCATCGCGTTGAGCCCGACGACCCGGCCGCGCGCATCAGCCAGCGGGCCGCCGGAGTTGCCCGGCGCGAGGCGCAGATCGGCCTCGATGAAGCGCCGCCCCGTCGCGTGCACCAGACCGGCCGAGAGCGCGCGGACGATCCCGAGCGGGTTACCGACGGCCAGCACCAGCTCGCCGACCCGCAGGGCGTCGGAGTCGCCGATCTCCGCGGCGGACAACCCGGTGGCCTCCACCACGAGGGCCGCCAGATCCTGCTCGACGTCACGCGCGACGAGCCGGGCGGGGAGGACGCGCCGGTCCGGCAAGACGATCGAGACGGCGCCCTTCGCCACGTGGGCGTTCGTGAGGATCAGCCCGTCGGCGCGCCACACCACGCCCGCCCCCGCCGGCGCGCCGGCGGAGGAGTCGCGGCCGCGCCCGCGCACCTCGACCGTGACGCCGGCCAGCCGTGCCGCGAGCCCAGACGCCGCGGCCGCGACCGGCTCCGCCGTCAGCGCGCCCATCAGCCGCGCCGCCGCGGCTGCTCGCCCACCGTGATCCGCAGGTCGGTGCGGACCCCGCCGCGCAGCACGATAGCGGGGATCTCCACGCCGACCCGGTCGGATCCGAGCCGAGCTTGCACGTCGTCGAGATCGCCCACCGGCGCCCCGTTCAGCGCCACGAGCACGTCGCCGAGCAGCACGCCGGCGCGCGCCGCCGGGCCAGAGGGCTCCACCATCACGACGATCAGGCCGCCGGGGCCCAGGCCAAGCTGGGCGGCGAGTGGCTCGGGGAGGCGGACCGGCTGCATGCCCAGCCCCAGGTAACCGCGCGAGACGTGCCCCTTGCGCAACAGCTCGTCGGTCACCCGCTTCACCAGCGTCACCGGCAGCGCCAGCCGCGTCTCCCGAGCGAGACCCGAGGTATTCAGGCCGACCACCCGGCCGGCCGCGTCGACGAGCGGCCCCCCTGAGAAGCCCGGATAGAGGACCAGGTCCAGCCGGACGAGGCGGTCGATGTCTCCGCCCCGCCAGCTTCGCCACCGCGGACCGAGGGCGCTGATCACGCCCCAGCTCGCACGGGGACCGTAGCCGACCGCCAGCACCATATGACCGACCCTCAGCGCGGCGTCGTCACCGGGCACCGCGGTGACCGAGCCCGCGTCCGCCACCCGGAGCACGGCCAGGTCGGTTCCCGGGTCGCGGCCCGCGAGCACGGCGGGCAGCGAGCGTCCATCCGCCATCGTGACCGTGATGTCCTCCGCAGTCCTCACGGTGTGCTCGGCGGTGACGACGACGCCGGGCTGCCAGTGGATGCCGGTGGAGGGCAGCCGGCGGCGCGCGTGCACCGCCACGACGGCGGGCGCCACTCGCTCCACGGCGGCCGCCAGATCATTCGAGAGTGACTGCAGGGTGTCCATTCGGTTCCTCCTCGCGGGTGATGGTCTCGCCCCAGCATGCGCCGGACGAGATGCCACGGGAATCAGCCGAATGGCTAGGTGAGAACCGGCCGGATCTCCTGGGCCCTACCGGGCCGACGTCGAGAGCCGGGGCCGGGCCGCGACCCGATCCAGCGCATCGAAGAAGCGCTCCACATCGTCGCGGTCGTCGTGTACGTGGGGCGAAACCCGGATCCGTCCTTCCCCGCCCCAGACGAGGACGCGCAGGGCCGCCAGCTTCGCGGCGAGCCCGCCCGCGTCCTCCGCAAGGAAGCAGACGTTGCCGCCGCGCTCCTCGGGCGCCTCCGGGGTGATCACCGGCCAGCCACGCGACCGGAGCCCCGCGATCAGCTCGGCCCCGAGCGCCTGCGCGTGGCGTTCCACGTCGACCGGCACGAGCCGCTCGAGCCGCGTCAGCGCGCTGTCGAGCACGGCCAGGCCGAGCAGGCTCGGGTTGCCCGCCTCGAGGCGCGAGGCATCCGGCCGCCACGGCATCGCGAGCGGATCGTCGAGGCCGCTGCGATGGCCGACGCTGTGCCAGCCGACGGTGGCCGGCTGAAGCTCGCCCACCCGCCGGGCGCTGTAGGCGAAGAGCCCGACCCCGTGGGTGGCCAGCAGCCACTTGTAGCAGCTCGACACCACGAAGTCGCAGAGCACGCCGGGCACCGGCACCACGCCGGCTGCGTGGGTGGCGTCCACCGCGAGCCGCGCGCCCGCGCCGTGCGCCAGCTCCGCGCAGCGGGCCAGGTCGAGGCGCTGGCCGGTGAGGTAGCTCACCTGGCTGACCAGCAGGAGCCGGGTCCGCCGGTCCACCTGGGCGGCCAGATCGTCCATCGCCACGTAGTAGCCGCGCGCGCGGACCACGCGGGGCTCCACGCCCCGCTCGCGCAGCAGGGCCGCCGGGTAGATCAGCGAGGGGTACTCGACGTCCGCGAAGACGACATTGTCGCCCGCGCGCCACTCCACCGAGCGCACCGCCTGGTTCAGGCCCTCCGAGGAGTGGGCGAGGAACGCGAGCTCGCCGGGGGCGACGCCCAGCAGCCGCGCCGCGCGAGCGCGCGCCCGCTCGCCGGTGACGAACATCTCCTCGCGTCCCGCCATCCCCGCGCTCTTGAGCGCGCCGAACCGCTCGCAGGCCGCGGTGTGAGACCGGAGCCACGGCGCCTCGCCCCCGGTGCAGAGGTGCGCCACACCCTCGAGGCCGACGAACTCGCTCTTGTCGATCAGGGCCACGATCCGTTCCTCCTCTTCTTTGGCGGGTAGCCTAGCACCCGGGTGGGCGGCAAACTACCCGGTAAGAGTTTCTGAGCCCGAGCCCTCGGCGTGACCTGAGCGCAGGAATCCGGGGGCCGGGCGCGGGAAAGTGGTGGCACCGCGGTTGCACCTCTCCGGGGTATGCGCAGCGCATCGTCGAGCTCGATGACCACGTGGAGCCCGTGGGCGCGCGAGTACGCGCGCGATCCGGAGCGCTACGTCTTCGGCACCGACCCGTCGGACTGGGCGCGCGAGATCGCGCGCCTCGTCCGCCCCGGCGACGCGGTGCTGGACCTGGGCTGCGGCGAGGGACGCGACAGCGTCTTCTTCGCCGAGCTGGGCGCGGCGGTCACCGGCGTGGATCCGGCCGCCGACGGCCTGGACAAGGCGCGTCGGCTGGCCCGCCAGCGCGGCGTGCGGGTGCGCTGGATCGAGGGCGGCATGATCGACGCGCTCCCGGCGGGCCGTTTCGACCTGATCTTCTCCTGCGGCAGCATCCACTACGTGCCGCGGGCCGAGCGCCGTCCGCTCTTCCGCCGCCTCGCCGCGATGACCCGGCCGGGCGGGCACCAGGCGCACGTGGTCTTCACCGATCGGCTCGTGCACGAGGAGAAGGGGGAGATCGTGGACTACTTCACCGCGGGGGAGCTGCGTGAGGCGTTCGTCGAGTGGCAGGTGCTGCGAAGCGGCGAGCGCGTGATCAGCTGCGCCCAGGACGGGACCGTGCACGGCCACTCCGTCGAGGAGCTGGCGGTGGCGCGTCCGATGGGGCCAGCGCCGTGGCCGTCCGAGCCGTGATCGCCTGGTCCACCGAGAAGAACCCGGCCCACGGATCCTTGCCGAGGGCGGCGAGCCGCTTCGGCACCGTCTCGACCGTGAAGGCCTCCGGCTTCGTCTTCGCGGAGAGCTCCGCCCAGGCGAGCGGCGTGGAGACGGGCGCGCCCGGCTTCGCGCGGGGCGAGTACGCGGCCACCGCGGTGGCGCCGCGCACGTTACGGAGATAGTCGATGAAGATGCGGCCGCGGCGGGCCGCCTTGAGCGGGTTGATGGTGTAGCGGTCGGGCGCCCGGCGCGTCATCTGGGCCCCGATGCCCTCGCCCACCGCCCGCAGCACGTCCCAGCCGGCCTCGGGGCGCAGCGGGACCACCACGTGCAGCCCCTTGCCGCCGGTGGTCTTCACGAAGCTCACGAGCCCGAGGTCTTGCACGAGCGCGCGCGCCTCCTCCGCCGCCGCCACCACGCGCGGCCACGGCAGGCCCGGCGCCGGATCGAGGTCGAGCACGAGGCGATCCGGCCGCTCGAGCCGCTCGACGCGTGTGCCCCAGGGATGGATCTCGAGCACGCCGATCTGGGCGAGGGCGACGACCCCGGGGAGATCGTCCACGTAGAGGTACGAGGCGGGTCCGCCGCCGCTCTCGCGGATACGCACGCGCTTGACCTGCTTCGGCACGCCGGGCGCGGCGTGCTTCTGGTAGAAGCAGGCGCCCCGATCGCCCGCGGGACAGCGCACGAGGCTCAGCGGCCGATCCGCCACGTGCGGGACCATCCAGTCCGCGACCGCCTCGTAGTAGCGCGCGAGCCCGAGCTTGGTGATCGCCTGGCCGCGATAGAGCACGCGGTCCGGATGGGTGAGCCGGACCCCCGCCACCTCGACGGGGCCGTCGCTGCCGCCCGAGATCGACCGCGCCGGCTGCGGCGCCCGGCTCGCCTCGCGCACGATCTGGGCCGCCGGCTTGTCCTCGCGGAGGCCCTGGAACGCGGGATGGCGCAGCAGGCCGTCGCGGGTCCACTCGGTGAACGAGACCTCGGCCACGAGCTCCGGCTTCACCCAGTGCGCGCCGCGCGCGGGCGGGCGCGGGCCCTCCGGCGCGAACGGGGAGGCGCGCCGCTCGAGCCGGCGCAGCCGCGCGCCCAGGGCCTCGAGCGTGGCGCGGTCGAAGCCGGTGCCGACGCGGCCGGCATACACGAGGCGGCCGTCGCGGTCGTGCACCCCGAGGAGCAGCGAGCCGAACTCGGCGCGCGCGCCCTCCGGGTCGGTATAGCCGCCGATCACGAGCTCCTGCCGGGCCACGCACTTCACCTTGAGCCACGCCGATCCCCGGCCGGACGTGTAGGGCGCGTCCTTCCGCTTGGCCACGATGCCCTCGAGGCCGAGGCGGCAGGCGCGGTCGTACACGCGCTTCCCAGGGACGTCGAAGTGCTCCGAGTAGCGCAGCCGCCCGCGGCGGCCCTTCAGCAGACGGGCCAGCCGCGCCTTGCGCTCCACCAGCGGCAGGGGCCGCAGATCGGCCCCGTCGAGGAACAACAGGTCGAAGGCCACGTACACGAGCGTGCGGCCCGTCTCGAGCCGATCGCCTTGCTGGAGCGCCTGGAAGCTCGAGACCCCGGCCCGGTCCAGGGCCACGATCTCGCCGTCGAGCAGTGCCTCCTTCACCGGGAGCGTCGCCGCGGCCTCCGCCACCGCCGGAAAACGGGCGGTCCAGTCCTGGCGATTGCGGGTCAGCAGCCTGGCGCGGCCCCGCTCGATCCGGAGCAGGATCCGGTAGCCGTCGAGCTTGATCTCGTGCACCCACTCATCGCCGGGCGGCGGGCCGGACACCAGGGTGGCGAGCTGGGGCGCGACCCACGCGGGCCGCGTCATCGCGGGCGCGGCTTCGCGCGGGCGGCGATGTCTCGCTCCTTGATCAAGAGCCAGTTCTCCTTCTGATGGCGGGACCGATCGGCCGTTCGATCGCCGGACCGCTCGCGCATGCGCACCAGGGCCCAGCCGCCCTTGAGCTTGCGCCCGTGGAGGATGAACTTCAACGAGCCCTTCCGGTACTGGGCGCGAGGATCGCCGACCGGCTCCCACCAGCCCCGGTCCCAGATGGCGACCGTGCCCGCGCCGTAGTGCCCGGCCGGGATCTCGCCCGCGAAGCTGCCGTACTCGACGGGATGGTCCTCGACGTGCACGGCCAGGCGCTTCCGGCCGGGCACCGGCGCCGGCTGCTTGGGTACCGCCCAGCTCTTCAGCACCCCGTCCAGCTCGAGCCGGAAATCATAGTGGAGGTGGCTCGCCGCGTGGCGCTGGATCACGAACGACCGGCGCTTTGCGGGCCGCCGCGTCCGCCCCTTGGGCTCCGGCGTGTGGCCGAAGTCCCGCTTGCGGCGGTAGACCGCGAGGCTCACGGCTAGGCGGACTTGCGTCGACGAGGCCGGCGCCGGTCCTCTCCCGTCCGGGCGAGGCTCTGCTTGAGCAGCTCCGCGATGTCGATGATCTCGGCGCGCTTCCTGGGCGCGGGCTCTTCCTCCAGCTCGGGGGCCTCGGTGGTCTGGCCCGCCCGGCTGCGCTTCTTGATGAAGGCGAGCAGCTCGTCCCGATATTCGTCGTGATACTGCTTCGGGTCCCACTCCTCGGTCATCTCGGCGACCAGGCGCTCCGCCATCTTCACCTCGCGGTCGGTGACCTTGAGGGTGGTTCCGGGCACCCGGACCTTGGAGGGATCGCGCAGCTCGGAGGCGTAACGGAGGATGTCCAGGACCAGGACCCGGTCGTGGACGACCACCGCCGCGAGATGCTGGCGGGTCTTCACCACGACCGAGGCCACCGCGACCTTGCCGCTGCGCCGCAACGCCTCACGAAACAGCGCGTAGCCGCGGTCGCCGCCTTTGGCCGGCTCCAGATAGTACGGCCGGTCGAAGTAGAGCGGCGCGATCTCGTGCGCTTCCACGAAGGCGAGGATGTCGATTCGCTGGGTGCGCTCGGGGCTCGCCTTCCGCAGATCGACCTCGGTCACGACCACATAGCGCCCGTTCGCCTGCTCGACGCCCCGCACGATTCGATCTCCGGGCACCGGCTTGCCGGTTCGCTTGCTGATCTTCTGGTAGCCGATCGGGGAGCTGTCCCGCTTGTCGAGCAGCGTGAAGTCCAGATCGTTGCGCTGCTCGGCCGTCACGAGAGAGACCGGGATGTTGACGAGGCCAAAGCTGATGCTGCCGGTCCAGATCGTGGAAGGCACGGGGGCGACCCCTCAGCGGGAGGCGACGGCCACGCGGCCGGACGGCGCCGGCGCGTCGATCAGATCGGCCCACGCCGGTCGCACCCGCATCCGGGCGAGCACGTGGAGCACCCGGCGGGGGCTCCCCAGGTCGCACCAGGTCACCCGCGGCAGGCGCGAGACGCCGAGATGCTCCGGATGCGGCTCCAGAACGGCTCGCGAGAAGCTCGCCCGGGTCAGACGGGCGTACGCCTCCTGCACCGCTCGCACTTCCCGATCCGAGTCGAGGAAACGCCGCAGGCCGGCCAGCCGGCCGCTCATCTCGGGCAGCGCACGGGCGCCGGCCTCGACCAGTGTGCGCGCCCGCGCGACGGTGATCGCGGTGTTCCAGAGGCCGCCGGCGGCGAGACAGGCTTGCGCCTGCGCGTCCGACGGCTTCTCCCAGAATCGGCGCACCGCCGAGACCACGTCGAGCGCCCCGTCGATCGGTGGGCCGGACTCGATCCAGCCGTACTCGGCCTCGGGAGCGGTGGGCTGCGCGCCGACCAGCATCACGCGGTCGGGATTGCGCTCGACCGCGCCGGCCACCTCCTGGACGTGAGCCATGAACGTAGCCTCGCCCAGGATGAAGTGATCGGAGGGGAACACCACGATGGTCGCGGCCGGATCCCGCCACGCGATCCAGTGCGCGGCGTACAGGATGGCCGCTGCGGTCCCGCGATCCTCCGGCTGGACCAGGAGATAGGGCGGCGGGTCGACGCCGGTGAACTCTTCCGCGAGATAGGCGACGTGCCGGCGCACCGAGACGACGACCGTGCGATCCGGCGAGATCCCGAGGGCGGCCCGGTCGAGCGTCTGCCGCAGCAGGCTGCGGGGCCCGAGCAGCTTCACATACTGCTTCGGCCGCTCCTCTCCGAGCATCCGCTGCACGAGGGGTCGCAAACGCACTCCCTCCCCGCCGGCGAGCACGACGGCCCACGGCCCCCGCGGGTTCGCCATCGGGCTACGCGTTGACCCGGCTCTTGCCCCAGCGCTTCGCTTCCCGGGGCAGCTCGCTGACGAGGCGCTCGGCCACGATCGCGGGGTCTTCGAGCCGATACGGACGGCGGCGCGCGGCGAGCTCCTCCCGCCGCCGGACGACGTGCATCGCGGGAACCGCGGTCAGGGCGATGAGCGCCACCAGCGGCGAGAGGAAGAACGCCAGCACGAACCAGGCGACGGGCTCGCGGCCCTTTTCCCAGGCGACCCAGGCGGTCACGGACGCCCCCCCGACCCAGGCCGCGAACCCGAACAGCGTGAGGAGGAATCCCAGTCTCACGAAGTCGCCCATCAGCTCGTTCATGGTCCTAGCGTCCGACACCCAGCAGGAACAGGATGAGGATGAGGCTCACTGGCACCCCGAGCAGCCAGAGAAGAATGAGTGGCATTACCAGCCTCCTGCCGCGGCCCGGTCGCGCCGCGTCCGATAGTGTGTGAAGGTCATGGGCTCACCGGAGCCCATCCAGCCGCCCACGACGCCGCCCATCAGTCCGAGCAGCAGGGCGGTCACCGCGGCCAGCGCGGCGTTGCGGGCCGCCATCGCGGCGGCTGGATCCTGCGCGGCCGCGATGGCCTGGGCCGCGGTTGCCGGGGGCAACCCGGCGAGGCCGCCGTACCAGCCGCCGAAGTAGGACACCGCGCCCATGGACGCGAGCACCACCAGGAGCGGCACCGCGACGAGCCACGCGATCGCGCCGTGCAGCATCGCGGTCTCGGAGCGGCGCGCCCCGGCGACCTTGGCCGCTACCCAGCCGCCCAGAGCAAAGGCGAGGAATGACCCGAAGACGCTGAACGTCAGCGCCAGGAAACCTACCTCGCGCCAGGTGCCGAAGGGCTGCCCGACGCGATGCGCGCCCACCGCGATCGCCACGAGCCCGAAGATCAGAGCCAGCGCGATGGCCGCCAGCGTTCCGGTCCACACCGCGCTCCACGACAGCGGCCACGCGAAGAAGGTTTCGCTCTCCCCGCCGTAACTGACCGTCGTGACCTCTTCCACTCTGACCCGCTCCCCCGCCATTGCCATCGCTCTGTTTCCTCCCGGCGATGAAGAGAGCAACTTCTGTGCCCAGGCCCGCGGCTCCCCAACCCGCGTCCGCACGCGCACCCCGCGACGGACCTGCGAAAATATCGGAACGGTTTACCCGGTAAGAACGGAGCGAACCCTCGGAAGGATCTCGCGCTGGTAGAAGCGCATGAACCCCGCCTGGTCGGGCCCGACCTGATGGAGACAGACGTGGTTGTAGCCGGCCTCGACGTACTTCCGGATCCCGGCCAGGTATCGCCCCGGATCGGGACC
>Ga0068869_100002633_pt1 | contig 10845 bp, 9 predicted proteins | sample KBSMisM52_FD_64676 | JGI IMG/M metagenome (GOLD analysis project Ga0068869, IMG submission 64676) | Miscanthus rhizosphere microbial communities from Kellogg Biological Station, Michigan, USA - KBS Miscanthus M5-2 | ecosystem: Host-associated > Plants > Roots > Rhizosphere > Soil ... | reverse complement strand
CCGTCGCGGCCGCGCACGCCGAAGGCCCACTGCGCCTGGGCGAGCACGATGCGCCCCAGCGCCCCGGCGGCGACGAGCTCGCGGGCCCGTCTATAGGCCGGGTGCTGGCGCAAGTTAAACGCCACGCCGAGCGTGACGCCCGCGCGGCGGCACGCGTGCAGCATTCGCACGGCGTCGGCGATCGTCGTGGCCATCGGCTTCTCGCACAGCACGTGCTTTCCCGCCGCCGCCGCCTCGCCGACATGGTCGGCATGCAAGGCGTTCGGCGAGGCCACGAAGACGCCGTCGACCCGCGAGTCCTTGAGGAGGTCGCCGAGCTGACTGTACGCCGCGCGCGCGTCATGCTTCTGCGCGAACGCCTCCGCGCGGCCCTGATCGCGGCTGTACACGGCGACGAGGTGGCCGCCGTCGGCCGCGGCCATCGCCGGCGCGATCTTGATGTCGGGATGCTTGCCCGTGCTGACGATGCCCCATCCGAACGCCATGAATGCTCCTCGGGATCAGGCCGGCCGGTTCGCCTTGAGGAACGTGCGCACGTGCCGCACCGCGAGCGGGATAGAGTAGAAGGTCATCTCGACCTTCGGGGCCAGCATCGCCGGCTCGAGGGCGAGCTCGTAGGGGTGCGAAGGGGTCTCGTCCGGCATGACCAGAACGGGCACCGGGCAGCCCCGGACGACGTCGCGCGGGACGCGGCCTATTCGAGGCTGCCATTGCTCGCTCATCACGCTCAGCTCAGGCCGTAGAAGCCGAGGGCACCGCCGGCGAGCACCTGGTGTTTCGCCTCGGGGGACAGTCGGCCCAGCCGCTCGCGGAGCATCTGCGGCGCGCCCGGAAAGAAGCCGTCCGAGTGCGGATAATCGGTGGCCCACATGATCTTGTGGGGCCCGATATAGCCGGCCAGCACCGCGATGCTGTTTTCGACCGGCTCGAACGAGATCCAGCAATTGCGCTGGAACAGCTCGCTCGGCCTCATCTTCGGCGCCGACTCGTTGAAGCCCTGGTCGTCGAAGTGCCGGTCCATGCGGTCGAGCCACGGGGCGATCCAGCCGCCGCCCGATTCGAGAAACGCGACGCGCAATCGCGGGTGACGGTCGACGACACCGCCCCAGATCACGCTCAGCGCGACCAGCATCATCTCCATGGTGTGCGAGACCATGTGGCGCGCCGCGCGGTCCTCCTCGAAACGGTCGACGCCGACGGTCGGCATCGCGTTGGTCGACCCCTCGTGGAAGCCGATCGAGAAGTCGAGCGCCTCGGCCATTGCCCAGAACGGCTCGTACATCGGATCGCTGATCATCTTCTTGCCGTGATACGGATTGGGCCGGAGAAAGCCGCCGCGCATCCCGAGCGTCTCACGGGCGTAGCGCATCTCGTCGACCGCCAGATCGACCGACTGCATCGGCAGCATCGCGACCCCGAAGAGGCGCTCGGGATACGGGGCGCAGTAATCGGCCAGCCAGCGGTTGTAGGCGCGGCACATCGCGCCGGCAAGGCCCGGATCCTCGACGGCGCCGGCGAACAGGCCGAGACTGGGATAGAGGAAAGCGGCATCGATGCCGTCGGCATCCATGTCGACGATGCGCGCGTGCGGGTCGAACCCGCCGCGACGCCCCTCGGCGTACTTCAGGGTATTGGCCTTGACGATCCCCTGGCGGACGCCGACGGATCCCAGGCTGCCGATGCCCCGTGGATTGCCCAGCAGCTTGCCTTCGACGCTCAGGCGTTCCTTGCCGTTGTCGTCGATGACGAACCGCGGCCGGCGCTCGCGGAACTCGGGATCGATGTACCGCTCCCACAGGTCGAGCGGCTCGAGAATGTGGCCGTCCGCGTCGATCACGCTGTACGCGCGCGTCACGGCAAATGCTCCTTACTTCGCGGCCGCCGGGAATGCCGGCAGCTTGCCGATGTCGCGCATGTCGTGCTGGATGACGACGATCGCCTTGAGATTGGCGACGATCTGCTTCATGCGCTCGATCGAGGCGACCGTCTGGGCACGATCGGAGTTGAAGTGCGGTACCCCGCCGGTGTCATAGTTCTCGCGGAAGTGGACCAGGTCGCCGGTGAGCAGCACCGGGCCCATGTCCTTCAGCCGGACCAGCAGGCCGCTATGGCCCGGGGTGTGCCCCGGCATCCTGAGGACGAGCACGCGGCCGTCGCCGAACACGTCCTTGTCGCCGGTCAGCGGCTCGACCTTCCTCTTTTCGTCGATCCAGCTCTTGAAGCCCGCCGCGTTGGCGCCCTGCATCGGCGGCGTCGCGGTGACCCCGTCCCAGTCGGCCTTGCCGATGAGCAGCGTCGCGTTCGTGAACGGCGCAAGCTGGCCGGTATGATCGCCGTGGAAGTGGCTGATGCCGACGAACTTGACCTGATCCGGGGTGACGTTGACCTCCTTCAGGCGGTCGACGATGCCGACTTTCGGCGCGTTGGGATTCGAGCCGGGGGCGAAGCCGGTGTCCCACACCATGTAGTCGTTGCCGTGCTTGATGAGGTAGCAGCTGAACGTGAACGTCAGGTTGAGGTCCTTGTAGGCGAAGGAATCGGTGAAGCGCTGGCCGACGTCCGTCGGGGTGGCGCCGGTGCCGCAGTCGATGCGGGTCAGGGTGATTTCGGCCGGCGCTTGCGCCAGCGCGGGCAGGCCGATGAGAACGATGGCGTACAGGGTGACCGCGAACAGGATCGAGGCGTTCCGCATGGTGCCCTCCTCATAGCGAATTGAAGTGTCGTAGGGCTCGAGACGACTAGCTCTTCCGATGGTGGCCCTCGGAACGTTCCTCCGTGCCAAGCGGGTTCAGGAGGTCTGGAGAATAGCCGGTGTCGCGGGCAGAGGCAACGTGAAAGGCGCTGGGGCGAGCGGTCGGCGGCGCCGCTAACCCCCTCCATGAGGTGCGATCTCCTGTAAGCGCTGCCGGGCGGTCGCCAGGTCGAGCTCGGCACCGAGCTCGGCAAACACGTGGATGGATTCCTCGAGCGACTTCCGATCGCCGAGGCGCCGGCGCATCTCGAGGCGCGTCAGCGCCGCCTCGTATTTCGTGCCGAGCGCCATCGAGACCGTGAGGCTCTGCTCCCACCACCGTCGAGCGCGGCGGTGGTTGCCGGTGAGCCAGGCCCACGTGCCCTTGCTGCGCATCGCGCCGGGGAGCCCACCTCGAAAGTTCCATCTCTCCCACGGCGACTGGATCCGCCTGCTCCGGCGTCACGGCTTTGCGATCGAGGACCTGATCGAGGTGCGGCCCTCCGAAACGGCGACGACTCGCTATCCGTGGGTGACCCTGGCGTGGGCGCGCCGGTGGCCGTCCGAGGAGATCTGGAGGGCGCGCCGTCAGTGAGCGGTCACTTGTTGGCGCTCGCCAGATGGGCCTCGATCGGAAACGCCAGCGCACCTGCTGCGAGATAGGGCCTCAGAGCGTCACCCACCTGACTGAGGAGCGCGGCGCGAGCTTCATCCGAGACCTTGGCGACATGGCCTGCGAGCGGCGATCCGGCCACATAGTCTTCCACCAAGCGTGCGACCGATGGAAAGCGAACCGTCCCCGGGACCGGCCGAATCGTGATGTTGCGAAAGCCGGCTCCCGCAATGAGCCCACGTAACGCCTCGGCGTCCGCGAGGGCAAACGGAGCGCGCATGATGCCGGCCGCCTCGGAACTGACATGCCGTGCGAGGGCGGTGGCCAGGATATCGAACCCGGGACTGTGCTCGATGCCCCGCCATACCATGAGTCCCAGCCGACCCCCGGGCACCAAAACGCGATACATCTCACGCAACGCCGCCGGGCGATCGGGAAAGAACTGGAGCCCAAGCTGACAGTACGCAATATCGAACGCGCCGTCCGGAAACGGCATCTGCGTCGCGCTGGCCTCCTGCCACGTCATCGGCGCGCTTGTGGGTGGTTCGGTAACCGCGCGGGAGGCAGCGACAGCGAGCATGCCGGGGTTCAGGTCGAGACCGACCACATTCCCGGTGTGGCCAACCTGCTTCGCGACAAGTCGGGTCACTACGCCGGTACCGCATGCAACGTCCAAGACGCGCTCGCCAGGCCGCGGGTCGGCCAGTGCCACGACGAGAGGTGCCCAGGCTGCGAACACGGCGGGGATCAGGGCGCGCTCGTAGGTCTCCGCGGCATTCCCGGCCACTTGCCATTGACCTTGGTCGCTCATAGACACCTCCCTACCGTTGGGTTAACCAGGTCGCCGAACGCCCGTCTCGGGCGACTACCGCTCGCCCGTGATGAAGTGAAGCCCCGCCAGCTTCAGGCGCATCGTGTCCTGTTGAGCCTTTGGCACCGCGTCCGGATGCTCGGCGAGGAGATCCAGCGCCGACTCGAGATGGCCGATGGCCTCCTGGTTAGCGCCCACGGCGACGGCGCCGTCTGCCGCGGTCATCAGGTACGGCAAGGCCTGTGCGCGGCGGTCGCTCTGCGTCCAGTGATGGGCCAGCTGATCGCACACCTCCTCGGTTCGCCCGTGGTACAGCCGCTCCAGCATCTCGGCCGCGTGTCGGTGGCGCGCTTGCCGGTCCGGCTGAAGCAGGGCGCCGTAGACCACCTCCTGGGTGAGGACATGACGGAACGTCAACGTGGCGACGGGTCCCTCTCGGTTGCGGTCGAGGAATCCTCGACGCTCCACGAGCGCCAGGTCGTCCTCGAAACGCTCCGGCGGCACAAGGGCTCGTAGGTAGGCGAGCGGGAACTCCTTGCCGAGCGCCGCCGCGTCGGCGAGCAGCTCATGCGCCGACGCCGACAGCCGATCCACGCGGGACGCAATCAGTGCCTTGATGGTTGGCGGCACGAGCCGCTCGCTCTCCTCGCGCAGGTTGTAGGCGCCGTGCTCGAGTTGGAGATCGCCCCGCTCGCGGAAGGCGCGTACCAGCTCTTCGGCGAAGAAGGGATTGCCCTCGCTGCGTTCGGCCGCGACGTGCCGCAGCCGAGGGCTGGCCGGATAGGGCTCGACCTGCGCGTCTACCAGGACGTGGATGTCCTGCGAGCCGAGAGGCTTGAGGCCGATCTCACGGACGCCGCCCAGCTCCAGATTGCTCCCCGTGACGGGAAAGCGCGAGGTCATCAGGATCAGGAGCGGCAGCCCTCGCGACTCGAGAGCCAGGTGGCGCAGAAGCTCTTCGGAAGACGCGTCGAGCCAATGCAGGTCCTCGACGACGAAGAGCCTCGGCCCGAGCCGGCACTCGGCCTTGACCCACCGGGTGACGCCTTCACGGAAGCGGTCCTTCGGATCAGGTCCCCCGGGCGGGGCATCCCGCTTCTGCGCGACTGTCTCGCCGGAAGTTCCCAGTACGGGTAGGATCTCCGGCGCGAGGTCTGCGAGCTTCGGGTCAAGGTCCCAGAGCCGGCGGTGGAGCCGATCGCGAGCGGTCGACAGATCGGCGTCGGGATCGAGGCCGGCGAGTTGACGCAGCATCGGGCGGAACACGGAGTAGGCGGCCGTGCGGGTGTGCGAGAGGGCCACGCCCTCGATGTGGTCGGCGATGCCGAGGCTCTTGCGGAACTCGTACACCAATCGCGACTTCCCGATTCCTGGTTCGCCGACGAGGCAGACGGCCTGACCCTGCTTCTGGAGCGCACGCTCCCAGCATTCGCCCATCGCCAAGAGCTCGGCCTCCCGCCCGCGGAACGGTGAGACCCCACGGCGGAGCGAGGCCTCCAGGCGCGAGACCACGGTGCCCTCGCCCTCGAGCACGTAACCTTCCACGGCGTCGGTGACGCCGCGTACGCGCATCGGGCCAAGCGGACGAAGGCGGAAGTAGCCTTCGCCGAGTCGATAGGTCTGCGCGGTCACGAGAATCGATCCTGGATCGGCGGCCTGCTGCATCCGGGCGGCAAGGTTGGTGGTGAGGCCCTGCGCGGTATAGTCCATCCTTAAATCGTCACCGATGGCGCCCACGACTACGGGGCCGCTGTTGAGACCCAGTCGAACTTGGAGCGCCAGGCCCTTGTCGCGCCTCAAGACGACGGCATAGTCGGCGAGCGCCCGCTGGATTTCGAGCGCGGCGTGCAGCGCCCGGCGGGCATGGTCCTCGTGGGCAATGGGCGCTCCAAAGAGCGCCATGATGCCGTCGCCGGTGAACTGGTTGACGGTGCCCTCCCAGCGGTGGACGGCATCCAGCATGAGCTGGAAGGCGCCGTCCATGACGATATGGAACTCTTCAGGGTCGAGCGCGCTGGCCAACTGGGTCGAGCCCTGGACGTCCACGAAGAGGACCGTGACCTCCTTGCGCGAGCCGCGCAGCGCGCGCCCTTCCTTCAGGATGCGCTCGGCGAGGTGGTGCGGGGTGTAGGAGGCGGGAGCGCGGGGCGCGGCGGCGGGTTTCGCCGGTGACGATTCGAGAGGGGCACCGCAGCCATCGCAGAACCGGGCGCCGGGACGCGTGGCCTGACTGCACACGGGGCAGCGCGCCTCGAGGGGGTGGCCGCAGGAATCGCAGAAGCGGGCGGCGGCGCGGTTGTCGCGGCCGCAGGCGATGCAGGTCACGGCGGCGCTACTCCTCCCGTAGGCCGGCGTCTATGGCAGTCCCGAAGGTCGTCGCCAGGTTCCAGAAGGCGGCGACTCCGATCATCTCGAGCACGTCTTCCTTGGAGAAGCCCGCCTGTTCCATGTCGCGGAAGTCCGCCGCCTTCACGCTGCCGCGGTCGCAGGCTAGCTTCACGGTGAACTCGACCATGCGCCGTTCTCGCTCCGCCAACGGGAGAGTTGCCGGGGCGGCGCAGTACCCGTCCAGCATCGCGTCGTCGAATCCGACCTTGGCGAGCCACCCGCGGCTCAGGTTGAAACACGCGCGGCATCCGACGCTGTGGGCGATGAGCATGCCGGCGATGTAGGGTCCCGACCCGAACCGGCTCGGGATCGGGTTGAGCTCCTCGCGTACCTCGACGAACCCTTTCAGCACTCGGGGGTTCGCGGCCATGGAGCGGATATTCGGCCCGACGGTTTGGCTGGGTGTTCGTTTCCGCGCTATCTCGATGAGCCGTCTGGATTCTTCGGGAACCTGCTCATCCGGAACGGGATCGAAGAATGGCATCTGGCGCCCTCCTCAGGCGGCGTTCCTGAGCCCGTAGGGGACGATTCGGCTAGCGGGCTCCACAAGGTCGAACTCGTAGCGCTTGGCACGGGCCATGAGCGGGGGCTACTCGTCCGCAAGAGCGATGAGAGCGGAGGCGCTAAACATGGTGTTCATGACCCAGAAGGCCGCGAACCCGATGATCTGCTTGACCTCGTCCTCCGTGAAGCCATGAGCTGCCATCTCGTCGAAGTCCGCCCGGGTGAGATTGGACGCTCCGGCCGCTACCTTCAGAGCGAACTCAACGAACAGGCGGTCTCGCTCAGGAAGCGGTAGCGCGCTCGGATTGGAACACATGGAGTCCATGGCAGCCTCGTCTATGCCCAACGCCGCGAGGCGCCGCCGGCTCGCTCCAAAACAAGTCCGGCACTGCCTGGCGTGGGCGATGAGCATGCTTGCCACATGACGGGCGTGCGCCGGAAATGGACACTCCTCGCTGAGTCGGAGGGCGGTGACGAGGCGTGCCTCCAGGATACCCGGCAGCCGGCCGTAGGTCTGCCAAGTCGGAACTACGCGCTCGACCCCCGCCAGCTTGCGCTGCTCCTTGATTATGCGGAGGCCCTCGGGCGGGAGCGTTTCGTCCGCGGGCATATTGAAGAAGGCAGCCATCGGTACCCTCCTGAGGAGCGTCGTCCCGCTGGCACGGTAGCACGAGCGGGCCCGAGGCTATCACTGCGCGAGCGATGCGCTAGCTTGCGCTGTGCGCCGGTTTGATCACACGATCGCGCAGGGCGCAGACAGTCAGGACTCCGATCGCGACGTTGAGCGCCGCGGCGAACGCGCAGAGTGAACAGATGGCATGGATTAGGGCGACCTGCACGTAGCCGAAGTAGGCCATGAAGCCGACTTCCAGGACATTGAGGACGAGCATCGCGCCCAGGACCCTCCGGGCAACCGACCCGGAGCGCAGGGCGAGCCCCGCCAGAACCACGTAGGCGCCGAAGGCCAGAATGCCCAGGAACGCCAGGGGCACGCCGAACAGCACGGCATAAGGGCTGCTCTGGACGATGTCGCAGCCGTCCCCGGCGAATGGGCAGAAGAGCGGGACGCCCAGGGCGCGGGCGATGAAATCGTAGGTCGCCGTCGCCATACCAGCCGCCGCCAACGCGAGAATCGCCACCAGGAGTTGCGACTTGCGACGCATCGCGACCCTCCCCTCGCTCGCTTATCCGAGTGTCCTCAGGCGACCACGAAATTCACGACCTGCCCCGGCACGTAGACGAACTTCCGGACCGCCTGCCCGGCCAGGCGCGCCTCGATTCCGTCCGCGGCCAGCGCCGCCGCGCGCGCGTCCGCCTCCGAGGCGTCGCGGGCGAGGTGGACGCGCCCGCGCACCTTACCGTTCACCTGGACGGGGAGCTCGATCACGTCGTCGACCGCGAGGGCCTCGTCCCAGGCTGGCCAGGGTTCGTACGCGATCGACGCCGCGTGGCCGAGATGCCGCCACAGCTCCTCGGCGACGTGCGGCGCGAACGGCGAGACGAGCAGGACGAGCGCCCGCACCGCCTCTCGCGGCATCGCGGAGAGACGGGCGAGGTGGTTCACGAAGACCATGAGGGCCGAGATGGCCGTATTGAAGGCCAGCGCGTCGATGTCGGTGCTGACCTTCTTGATGGTCTGGTGGAGCATCCGGCGCGTGGTGTCGTCCATCGCCTCGACGAGAGGCTGGCGACAGACCGCGTAAAGCCGGTCGCGGAAGCGCACCACGCCCTGGATCTGCGAAGTCTGCCACGACTTCACGGCCTCGAGCGGCCCCATGAACATCTCGTAGAGTCGAAGTGCGTCGGCGCCATACTCGCGGACGATGTCGTCGGGATTCACGACGTTTCCGCGTGACTTCGACATCCGCTCGTTGTCCTCGCCCAGGATCGTGCCCTGGTGTACGAGCTTCATGAACGGCTCGGGGTGCCGGACGTGACCGAGATCGAAGAGGACCTTGTGCCAGAAGCGGGCGTAGAGGAGGTGGAGCACCGCGTGCTCGGCGCCGCCGATGTAGAGATCGACGGGCATCCACGCGTCGTACGCGTCCATCGCCCAGGGCTTGTCGTCGTCGTGCGGGTCGAGAAAGCGCAGGTAGTACCAGCACGAGCCCGCCCATTGGGGCATGGTGTTGGTCTCGCGGGCGAACCAGCGCCCGTCGCGCTGGAAGAAGCGCCAGTCGCCGACGCGCGCGAGCGGGCCGGCCGGGTCATCGCCGGGGCTGAAATCGACGAGCTCGGGCAGGCGCAGCGGCAGCTCGGATTCGTCGACCGCGAGCGGCTGGTCATAGCGAATCGTGTTCGCGGCCCCTCGCCGCGGGTCGCCGGTCGGGTCGGCGAGCTCGACCGGAAAGTAGATCGGGATGGGCTCGCCCCAGTAGCGCTGACGCGAGAAGACCCAGTCCCGGAGGCGGTAGCTGATGGTGCCGCGGCCGCGGCCGAGCGTCTCGAGTCGGCGGATGACCGCGCGCTTCGCTTCGGGTGTCTTCAGGCCGTCGAGCTCGCCGCTGCGGACGTTGACGCCGTCGTCCACGTACGCCGCCTCGAGCGCATCGTGCGGTCTTCCATCCGGGCTCACGACCTCGACGATCGGAAGAGCGAAGACGGTCGCGAACTCGAAGTCACGCTGATCGTGCGCGGGGACGGCCATGACCGCACCGGTCCCGTAGCCGCCGAGCACGTAGTCGGCCAGCCAGATGGGCAGGCGCGCTCCGGTGAACGGGTGGATGGCCAAGGCGCCCGTCGGCACCCCGGTCTTCGTCTTGGCGAGCGCGACGCGGTCCAGCTCACTCTTGCGGGCGGCGGCCTCGAGGTACGCGACGACGGCCTCGCGCCGGGGCGGCGTGGTTAGCGTGCGGGTCAGCTCGTGCTCGGGCGCGAGGACGACGTAGGTCGCGCCCATGAGGGTATCGGGACGCGTCGTGAAGACGGCAATGCGCGAGTCCGGGTGACCGTCGACACCGAACATGATCTCGGCCCCTTCCGAGCGGCCGATCCAGCGGCGCTGCGCGGTGAGCGTCCCCTCGGGCCAGTCGACGAGGGCCAGGTCCTCGTCGAGCCGATCGGCATAGGCGGTGATCTTCAGCATCCACTGTCGGAGCGGCGTGCGATAGACCGGATGCCCGCCGCGCTCGCTCTTGCCGTCGACGACTTCCTCGTTGGCGAGCACGGTGCCGAGTGCGGGGCACCAGTTGACGGGTGCCGTCGCCTGGTAGGCGAGCCCGCGACGGAACAGCTGCAGGAAGATCCACTGGGTCCAGCGCACATAGCCCGGATCGGTGGTGTCGATCTCCCGGGACCAGTCGTAGCTGAAGCCGAGCATCCGGAGCTGACGCTTGAACGTCGCGATATTGCTCGCGGTCGTCGCGGCGGGATGCTGCCCCGTCTCGATCGCGTGCTGCTCGGCGGGCAGGCCGAACGCGTCCCAGCCCATCGGGTGCAGCACGTCGTAGCCGCGCATGCGCCAGGCGCGCGCGATGATGTCGGTGGCGGTGTACCCCTCGGGATGACCGACGTGCAGACCGACGCCGGACGGGTAAGGGAACATGTCGAGGACGTAGCGCTTGGGCCGGTCGTGGCCGCGCGTGGCGCGGAACGTCCCGTGCTCGTCCCAGTAGCGCTGCCAGCGGGCCTCGATAGCGAGGTGGTCGTAGGCCATGTGCTGTTGTACCCCGTTGCGGCGGGGTTGCCTACCCGAGGTCGATTCGTCGGCTCCGCCGGGAAGCGGACCAGGTTCCCGGCCGCTCAGGCCGCGACCTTCATGCGGCAGAAGCAGGAGGCCTTCACCGGCACCTCCGACCG
>Ga0068869_100002626_pt1 | contig 10849 bp, 9 predicted proteins | sample KBSMisM52_FD_64676 | JGI IMG/M metagenome (GOLD analysis project Ga0068869, IMG submission 64676) | Miscanthus rhizosphere microbial communities from Kellogg Biological Station, Michigan, USA - KBS Miscanthus M5-2 | ecosystem: Host-associated > Plants > Roots > Rhizosphere > Soil ... | reverse complement strand
CCCATGAAGACTGTCGCGAATTTCGACCGGATCGGCGAGGAAAATGCTTTTGCCGTGCTGGCGCGGGCCACCCAGTTGGCGGCCTCCGGACGCGACATTATCAATTTGGGCATCGGCCAGCCGGATTTTCGCACCCCGGAACATATCGTCGAGGCCGCCGCCAAGGCGCTGCGTGATGGCCATCATGGCTATACCCCGGCCAACGGCATCCTGCCGTTGCGCGAGGCGGTGTCCGCCGATTTGCACAAGCGCTTTGGCGCCAGGGTGTCGCCCGACGAAGTGATGATCATGCCGGGCGGCAAACCCACCATGTTCATGTCCATCCTGATGTTCGGCGAGCCGGGGGTGGAGATCATGTATCCCGATCCCGGCTTTCCCATCTATCGCTCGATGATCGAATATACCGGCGCGACCCCGGTGCCGATTCCGATCCGCGAGGAAAACGGCTTTGCCTTCTCGGCAGAGGAAACGCTCGGCCTGATCACCGACCGGACGCGGCTGATCATCATCAATTCGCCCGCCAATCCCACCGGCGGCGTCACACCCAAGGCCGAGGTGGAAAAGTTCGTCGCCGGCCTGGAAAAATGGCCGCAAATCGCGGTGATGAGCGACGAGATCTACGACCAGCTGATCTATGACGGCGAAGAGCATGTCACGCTTTTGAATTACCCCTCCATCCGCGACCGGCTGATCCTGCTCAATGGCTGGTCCAAGACCTATGCCATGACCGGCTGGCGGCTGGGCTATGCCGTTTGGCCGGGCAAGCTTTACGACTATGCCCGCAAATTGGCGGTGAACTTGCACTCTTGCGTCAATGCGCCCACCCAATATGCCGGCATTGCCGCGCTTACCGGCCCGCAAGACGCAGTGGCGCACATGCGCTTGGAGTTCGACAAGCGCCGCAAACTGGTGGTGGCCGGTCTCAACCAACTGCCCGGCGTGTCCTGCATCACGCCCAAGGGCGCTTTCTATGCCTTTCCCAACATCAAGCAGACGGGTTGGAAGGCCAAGCCTCTGGCCAACGCCTTGTTGGATGAAACCGGCGTGGCACTGATCGGCGGGCCGGACTTCGGCATCCTGGGCGAGGGTTATCTGCGATTGTCCTACGCCAATTCGGCGGAGAATATTCTCAAGGCGCTGGGCCGGATGGGTGATTTTCTCAAGACGCGCAAGGCAGCCTGATCATTGATCTCCGCTGTCATTTTCGATTGCGACGGCGTTCTGGTCGACAGCGAGGTGCTGGCGCTGGAAGTCGAACTCGCCATCCTGGCCGAACAGGGCTTGAGCTTCGAACGCGAGGACTATGTCACCCGTTTCATGGGTCTCAGTTACCAAGCCTTTCATGACGAGATCGATGCGGAGGCCCAGAAACGCATCGGACGTTCCATCTCGGATACCATTCGGGCCGAGCTTGCGACTCGCTTGCGCCAAACCATGATCGCGCGGCTTACCGAAGTGCCCGGCGCCGGCGCTGCCATAGCCGGCACCTCGTTGCTGAAGGCGGTCGCGAGTTCGAGCACCAAGGAAGGCTTGGAGCGCAAACTCCGGCAAGTGGGGCTGTGGTCGCATTTCGAGCCCCATGTCTATTCCGCCGATCATGTGGCGAAGGCCAAGCCGGCGCCCGACCTATTCCTGCATGCGGCGGAAAAACTGGCCGTGAGGCCTGACGCGTGTTTGGTGCTTGAGGATAGCGTCAATGGCGTGGTGGCCGCCCGCGCGGCGGGCATGCGGGTCTGGGGCTTCCTGGGCGGTGGCCATGTCCGCGACCGCCATCTCCATGACAGACTTGGCGAACGCCTGACCGCCGCCGGCGCGGAAAGATTGGTTCGAGATTGGCCGGAGGCCGCGCGCCTGCTGGCCGGCCTGCATGCGCCGGACAATCAAACGCCGTAATAGTCCTTGAACCACGCCACGAATTTGGGAATGCCCAGGCTGATCGGCGTGGTGGGCTGAAAGCCCAGCTCGCGCGCACTGGCCTCGATATCGGCATAGGTGGCCGGCACGTCGCCCGGTTGCATGGGCGCCATGATCTTCTCGGCCTTTTTGCCCATCGCTTTTTCGATCTCCCCAATAAAGTCTGTGAGCTTTTCGGATTTGTTGTTGCCCAGATTGTAGAGCGCGTGCGGCGGCGTCCCCTTCGCCGGCCGGTCCAGTGCCATCAGCACGCCGGCAACAATGTCATCGATATAGGTGAAATCGCGCCACATCTCGCCATGATTGAAGACTTTGATGGGCTTGTCCTTGGCAATGGCACTGGCGAACAGGATCGGCGCCATGTCAGGCCGTCCCCATGGTCCATAGACCGTGAAGAAGCGCAAACCCGTGCAGGCAATGCCATAGAGATGCGCATAGGTATGGGCGAAAAGTTCATCCGCCCGTTTGGTGGCGGCATACAGAGAATTCGGATGCTCGACCGCATCGCCGACCGCAAAGGGCGTCTTCTTGTTCGCGCCATAGACCGAGGAGGAGCTGGCATAGACAAAATGCCGGAGGTTAGGCAGCGCACGGGCCATTTCCAGCATCACGGCTTGGCCCATCACATTGGCGGTGACATAGGCAAAGGGATTTTCAAGGCTGTAGCGTACGCCCGGCTGCGCCGCCAGATGAACGATGGCGCCGAGATCGGCGCTCGCCAAGGCCATCATCGCATCCTTGTCCGCAATGTCGGCCTTGCGGAAGGAGAAATTCTTCGCCGGCACCAGCTGCGCAAGGCGCGCTTCCTTGAGCCCGACATCGTAATAATCGCTCAGATTGTCGATACCCAAAACGCTATCGCCGCGCGCCAGCAGGGCGTGGCATACCGCGGCGCCGATAAAACCCGCTACGCCAGTGACCAGAATTCTTGCCAAAAGGAGCCGCCGCTAAGACTTCCGCGCGAACATCGCCGGGGTTCCTTCGCGGGTCAACCATCGATTTGGCCGGCGCGCTGCCCAGTCTTTACCGGGGCGGCGCGAACTTGACGCTTTTGGGGCTTTAAAGTTAAAGCAGCCGCCTCATGGCCGGACCGCGACCTCTTTATTGGATCAATCAGTTCGTCCAAGGCAATCTTGCGATCATGGCCGCGCCTCGGCTTGAGGATCAGTTCGAAGCCACCATGCTTGGCTGGAAGGACGAAGGCGTCGAGGTGATTGTGTCTCTCCTCGAGGAAGCGGAATTGCCGAATCTGACCGAAGCCGAAAGCGTGATTTGCGACGAGATCGGCGTCGAGTTCATCTCTTTTCCCATTCGTGACAAGACGGTGCCGGACGCAATAGCCCCCGTCGCTGCGATCGCCCGGCGACTGGCGGAAAAAATTCTGTCCGGCCGGTCGGTGGCCATTCATTGCCGGGCGGGGATCGGCCGGTCCACCACACTCGCGGCCTGTGTGCTGATTGTTTTGGGGATCGACGGCGATATAGCGCTGGACATGATTGCTGCGGCGCGGGGATTGGAAGTGCCCGAAACCGAGGCGCAGCGCCAATGGGTGCTGGATTTCTCTCGCGCCGCGCATACGCGCCGGATGTGACGCGGCTGGGCCCTAACGCAGTTCGGAACCGGCTTGCCGGCGGCTGACGGCCTGCGGTGCAAGCGCGGCAACCAGACTTCGTGCGCTGGTATTCAGCTGAACCAGTGTGCCCGTGATTTCGATGGGTTGGGCGTCGCGCTTGAGCTGTTGGCGCAGCGTTTCCTGTTGCTCCAGCAGAGCCGCGTACAGGTCTTGCTGGCTTTTGGGCGCTCCGGCGGGGAGGGTGTAGCGATCCGGCCTGACACGCGCCACGCGCTGGCAGAGAAACTGGACCGGGCTGTTTTCCTTCTCGGCCGTCAAGGTGAAAGCCGAAAGCGCCGAGCGAATGAGACTTCGCAGTTGCTCCAGCTCGCCGATCAATTCGCCGGACGCATCCTGCCGGCTGAGAGGCCTTGGCGCCAAACGCATGTCCAGCCGTTCATCGGCAGGGCTGCTGGTCTGGGTGACAGGTGCCGGGGCCTTCCTGCGTAACGCGCTTGCGACGATCAGGGCGGCCAGCAGCACCAGGAGGCCGGCAAGCAAGACCTGCCACTCCTTGGCCCAACCATAGGCAGCGGCCAATGTGTTGCCCACATCGTCCAATGTCTGCCCTCCGCCCAGCAGATCAGCCAACCCATTCCCCATTATCGAAAAGTCCCGCCGCCCTTGGCCACCCTGCCACGCCGGCCTGATCCTGACGACGAGAATCCTGTGCAAACCCAAGGCCAGGAAACCAGGTCAGGTGTTTACATCAGAAACATAAATCTTAATCCCCTGGCAAGAAAGCCTTCCTACGATGGCCAAACTGGATTGGCGCGATCATTGAGGCCGGGACGATGACAATTGCAATCGTGCTTTCAAGCTGGTTCGCAGCCTCGGTTTTGCTTTCGCCGCTGATCGGACGCTTCCTTGCGCTGCAGGATGACGGCGAAGGCCGGACACAGCCCCAGCCGAGCCAGCGCGACTTTGTGATCTCCGTTGGGCTTCCACTCGGCCCATCGGCAATCGTGCGCCCTCAGATCGCCTTTCCGGTCTCCAGGCGTGGTGCCGTCGGCCGGCGGCGTTCGCGATAGCTTTCCAAACATTTTAGCGCCGCCAAGTTTCGCCTGGCATGGCCGGGAAGGTTTTCCCTTGCATGGTGGTCAAGACACAGCGCAGGGAATTGCGCGCGCCGTGCTGACTGTGGCTTGCCTGCCGCAATGCAAAATTCATGGTTAATCCGCGGGTTATTTGGCCAAAACCCGGGGAACTTTTCCCCGGTAACCATGGTTTATGGAACTGTGCCAATTCGGTTCTAATTTGCTCGCGTACGCAGCAAAAATGTCAGATAATGTCCAGGTCACGCGGGGCTAGTCGTAAAAAACCATTGTTAAAATTGGCGCTGTGACGGATCGCTGGCGGCATAAGAAGTGCTTGGAATGCCGGCGATGATGGGGATCGGGTAATGAGTCTGGACGGCGTGTCTCAAAACAATACGCACTTGAACGCCTCGGCTCCGAACCTGGCCAAGATCGATGCATTCGTGCGGCGCAGTGGCGCCAACGACACGCCGTCGCGCGCGGCGCGCTATCGGGTGGTGCAGTTGCCGGAAGCTTCGGCGACGCCGCGCCGCTATCCGCGTTACGTCCCGGCTGCCAATGTTTCCCAGGCCATGTTGGACCTTTTGGCGATCGGCGGCGCGCAGTTTGGTGTGCTTTCGCTGATCTATAGCCGGCTGGCCCTGGGCGGCCCTGTCGAGGCCGGGGCCGTGGTCGGTTTCTCGATCGTCATTTCCATGGTGTTTCTTTACGCCACGGGTTGCTACCGGCGTGACGCGCTGCTCAATCGCACGGCGGCGCTTTCGCGCATACCCACGGCGCTGGCCATATCCGGTCTCGTGCTTTTCCTGTACCTCCACTACCTGTTTCCGATGATTTTCCCGTCGGCGCGGGTGTTCCTCAGCATCAGCCGCTGCATCACCATCATTTTGGTAGGCACCGGTATTTCGCTGGGCGCGGCGATCGTCAGCCGCAATGTCGTGCGCGTTCTGCTGCACAACGATGTGTTCCGCCGCCGCATTATGGTGGTGGGCACGGGCCAGCGGGCCCGCCACATCGAGGATCTCAGCCGGGCCCATGGCAGCTTGCAGGAAATTCATTTCGTCAGCGAGGACGTCCTGACGCAATCCTCCGTGCCCGGCGACGGCCAGCTCACGGTTCCCTCGATCGGCGAATTGGCGGATCGCCTCGACGCCGATGAGATCATCGTCGCCGTGGATGACCGCAACCGGGTGGCGCTGGACAGCCTGCTGTCCTGCAAGGCGCGCGGCGTGCCGGTGACGGAGTTCAATTCCTTCGTCGAGCGCCAGACGGGCCGGATCGAATTGGCTTGGCTCGAGCTGCCATGGCTGATCCACACGCCGGGCTTCCAGTTCCGCCTGATCGACGATGCGGTCAAGCGGATGATGGACATCGTCTTCAGTCTGACCGCCTTGGTCATCAGCCTGCCGGTTTTGGTGGTGGCGATGGTGGCGATTCGCCTGGATTCGCCCGGCCCGGTGATCTACCGCCAGCAGCGCGTGACTCGGGGCGGCAGGGTCTTCTGGTTGTACAAGCTGCGCAGCATGCGCAGCGATGCGGAGCGCAATGGCGCCAAATGGGCCGACAAGAACGATCCCCGCATCACCAAGGTGGGCATGTTCCTTCGCCGCAGCCGCCTGGATGAAATTCCGCAACTGTTCAACATTCTGAAGGGCGACATGTCCGTCGTCGGCCCTCGCCCCGAACGCCCCTGTTTTGTCGAGGATCTGTCTCGCCAGCTTCGGCTATATGACCTGCGCCATACGGTCCGCGCCGGCCTCACCGGCTGGGCCCAGATCAACTACCATTACGGCGCCTCGCTGGAAGATGCCCAGCGCAAGCTGGAATACGATCTGTTCTACATCAAGAATTTCAGCCTGTTGCGCGACCTGGGCATCATGCTGCAGACCTTGCGCGTCGTTTTGTGGCCCGAAGGCGTGCGCTGACCGAGCGCCGTTAGTTCCAGCGCCATAAAATACCCCTGGACACCTGATTCGGCTGAAGGCGCGGGCTTGCGGATTCTCTACCACCACCGGACACGCTCGCGCGACGGCCAGTCCGTCCATATCGACGAGATGATCGCGGCGCTGCGCAAGCAAGGCGTGACCGTCGATGTCGTCGAGCCCGAGCGCGTAAGCGCGCTCAAGCCGGCCCGCAAAAAGCAGGTCATTCCCAAACTCCTCTATGAGCTTTTGGAGTTCGGCTATAGCGGGCTGGAACTGGCCAAGCTTGCCGCGGCAATCCTGCGAAACCGGCCCGATGCGATTTATGAGCGCGAAAATATCTTCATGCTGTCCGGCGTTTGGGCGTCCCGGCTTTTTTCCCTGCCCCTGTTGCTAGAAGTGAACGCCCCCTTGGCAGAGGAGCGCGGCAAGTTCGATGGACTGGCGATGCCGAATTTCGCGCGCCGGACGGAGGAGACGGCCTGGCGTTCAGCGGCCTATGTCCTGCCGGTCACTGCCGTGCTGGGGGGCATGATCGCGCGGGCGGGGGTTGCGCCTTCGCGCATCGTGGTGACTTCCAATGGCGTGGATATGGAGGAATTTCGCATCGTCCCGCCCGAAGGCCGGCCGGCGCTGCCCCGGCAATTCGGGTCCGGCCCGGTGCTGGGGTTCGTGGGTTATGTCCGGGCCTGGCACGGCTTGCCGCAGATTGTCGATCTGTTGGCCGAGGATGCCGATTTTGCCGCCGCCAATCTGATGGTGGTGGGCGATGGCCCGGGCCGCGCGGATCTGGAGCGCCGGGCGAAGGAGCTTGGGGTCGCCGATCGGGTCTGGATCACCGGCCTGGTGGAGCGGCCGGCGCTTCCGGCCCATATCAGCTGCTTCGACATTGCGCTGCAGCCGGAGGTGACCTCCTATGCCAGCCCGCTCAAGCTTTTCGAGTATATGGCCTTGAGCCGCGCCATCGTCGCACCCGATGCCGCCAATATCCGCGAGGTCCTGACTCACCGGCAAGACAGCCTGTTGTTCGAGCCCAACAGCCCGAAATCCTTGGGCGACGCAATCCGCCTGTTGGTCCGCGATGGCGCTCTACGCACCCAGCTGGGCGCGGCGGCGGCGGAAAAGATCCATCGGGACGACATCTCTTGGGCCCGCAACGCGCGGCGGGCCATGACTTTGGTGGAAAAGGCCAAAGGGCAAAAAATCTGAAGGTCGTGTAAAAGCCCTTAAGGGGTGCGAGTCAGAGTGTCCATGCCGCCAAAGCATCTGCTTCATATTTTTCCGACCTTCGCGGTCGGAGGCTCGCAGATGCGTTTCGCGCAGCTGGCACGGCTTCACGGCACGCGCTATCGCCACACGGTGATCGCGCTGGACGGCAATACCGACATGGCTGCCCGGCTCATTGGCCTGCCGGTCACCTGTCACAGCCTGTCTTTCGACAAGCGTAAGACCTTCGACAGCTGGCTTCGCTTCCGCGCAGCTTTGCGCGCTTTTCGGCCCGACGTCTTGCTGACCTATAACTGGGGCGCTGTCGAATGGGCTTTGGTCAACCGCGTGGAAAGGATCGCGGAACACATCCATATCGAGGACGGCTTTGGCCCGGAAGAGGCCGGCGGGCAACTCAAGCGGCGGGTATGGGCACGGCGATTGGCGCTTTCCGGAAAGCGCACGCGCATAGTGCTGCCATCGCGTAATTTGGAAAAAATCGCGCTGGGTCTGTGGCGCCTGCCGCCCGATCGGGTGCGCTTTATTCCCAATGGGATCGATTGCGCGCGGTTCGCGGTACCGGACCGCGGCACGGTAAATGGGCGTTTGGTCATTGGTACCGTGTCTGGCCTGAGGCGGGAAAAGAATATCTCCCGCCTGATCCAGGCCTTTGCCGAGCTCGCGGCGAAACGCTCCGACGCCGCGCTCCTGATCGTGGGAGGCGGCGCGGAACGGGAAGGACTGGAGCGTTTGGTCCAGGAGCTTCATCTCGGGCAGCGGGTGCGCTTTGCCGGACAGAGCGAGCGGCCGCAGGACTGGTATCCGCAGATGGACATTTTCGCCTTGTCATCCGACACCGAACAGATGCCATTGAGCGTTTTGGAGGCGATGGCCGCCGGCTTGCCGGTGGTGGCAACGAATGTGGGCGATGTGAGCCGGATGGTCTCGGAGGAGAACAGGCGATATGTGGTGCCGGCAGGCGATTTCTCATCCGCGCTCGCCCTCCTTGCCCCAGACGAAACGGCGCGGCGCGCTATCGGCCAGGCCAATGAGAGGAAAGCGCGCCAAGAATTTGATGAAAATGAAATGGCTCAACGCTATGCAGCCCTAATCGGCTAGGGGCGCGAGGAATTTTGCGGCGTGAGCAGGAGCGAGGAGCGGCGTGTACAAGAAGTACATGAGCGACGAGCGACGAATTCACGACGCAAAAGTACCGCGCCCCCCATAATCGTTAATCACAGAACGAAATATCGCCAGCTGACCATCCGTCGTGGACTGCCAATCGAATTGCTCGGCATATAAGCGCGTGGCCGACCGGTCCGGCGGCGAGCGCCTGAGCGCGCCGATCGCCTCCACAATGCTTTGGGCATCGCGGTTTTTGAGCAGCAATCCCGCTTCCGGACGGGCAATGACTTCCGGAGTCCCCCATACGGCGGTGCCGATCACCGGCGTGCCGCAAGCCATGGCTTCCAGCAGGACATTGGCCCAGCCTTCGCGGCTGGAGGCCAGCACCAGCGCATCGGCGCAATTGTACACGTCGCAAAGCACCTCCCTGTCCAGGTTGCCCAGGAACCGGACGCGGTCCTTGACACCCAAGCGGTCTGCCAAGGCCTCCAGCTGTTGGCGATCGGGTCCTGAACCGGCAATCAGCAGCGTGGCGTCGGGAATCCGCGCAAGCGCTTCGACGATGAAATGATGTCCCTTGCGCTCGATCAAAAGCCCCACCGAAGCCAGCACAAAGCCTTTGACTCCCAATTTGGCGCGCAAGGCTTGCCGGTCCTTGACCCGGAAGGCCTTGAGGTCGACGCCGTTGCGCAGAACCGTGATCTTCCCGGCTTCGCCCCCAAGCTCGACCAGCCGATCCTTCAAGGCCTGGCAAACGGTGATGACGGCGCCGGCGCTTGCCGCCGCCTCCAGGATCAGGCGGCGGGGACGGGAAAATTCCGGGATCAGGTTGATGTCGGTGCCGCGCGCGGTGATGGTCAAGGGCAGCCGGAATTCCTCGGCCAGCCAAGCAGCCGCCACGCCGTCCGGATAGAAGTAATGCGCGTCGATGAGATCCGGTTTGAGCCCGGCCTTCATCAAGCGCCTAAGCCTTTCGCGCATGGCCCGGTAAAGCGCGTGCGGCGCGAGGTTCATGCCGACCTTGGGAACAACCACATAGCGAGGATGATCGACCACCAGGCCATTTCGGATTTCGCGATCCGGTACTTGGCGCAAGGTCCGGAAGTTCGTCAGCATCGGAGGCGCCCAGGGCACCGGCGCCAGGACGTGGCTCTGCACCTTGCCGCTGGATATCAGGTGACGCAGCCGCGTTTCGACGAAGACGCCGTGCGACGGCTGCAGGGAATTGGGAAACAGCGTGGTGGCTGTCAGGATGGATATTGTGGGCGACGGGTCTGGCATATGAGGGAAAGTCCGGTTCTCATTCTCACAAAAGCAGGCCGCCATGATGACCGGTCAAAGCCGTCCGGGACTATGGCGATTTGAGGGTTAACAATTCCCCGGCAGAATCGGATATGCCTGTGATTGGTGTACCGCTCCGCATCGTTCCTGTATAGCGCCGCATCGGCCTTACTGGGCCTGGTTTCGCCCTGGGCCGCCTGCTCGCGGTTGGGTGCGGGGGATCGCCTGTGACGTATCCGGCTCCCGCAGTTGGCGATCGTTCCCGTTCTAAATCGCGCTACGCCCTTGCGGCCCTGGTGGCGTTCCTGATCGCCTATGGCTCGCTCTACCCGTTCGTTTTCCAGACCGGGGCGCGCTTGAGCGCCGATCTTTCTCATTTCCTGGGCGGATGGTGGCAACTGCCGACAAGCCGGGGCGATGTCTTGGCCAATCTTTTGCTCTACATCCCGCTCGGCCTTGCCGCCACCTTGGCTTTTAGCCAGGACATGCCGCGATCTTTGGGCGCGGTTCTGGCGGTTCTGTGCGGCGCGGCTCTCTCTTTCCTCATCGAGCTGGCACAGTTCTATGACGCCAGCAGGGTCAGCGCTTTCTCCGATTTCTGCCTGAATGTCATCGGCCTTGTAGCCGGCACGATTATCGCCCTGGTCGCCGGTGCCGGCTTTCTCAGGGCGTCGTGGCCGGCCGGGGCGGCGCCTGCTTTTGCGCGCTTGCTGTTGCTCGCCTGGCTGGGATGGCGGCTTTATCCTTATGTT
>Ga0068869_100002611_pt1 | contig 10878 bp, 5 predicted proteins | sample KBSMisM52_FD_64676 | JGI IMG/M metagenome (GOLD analysis project Ga0068869, IMG submission 64676) | Miscanthus rhizosphere microbial communities from Kellogg Biological Station, Michigan, USA - KBS Miscanthus M5-2 | ecosystem: Host-associated > Plants > Roots > Rhizosphere > Soil ... | reverse complement strand
CGCTAAGTCTGGACGACATCGCGGCAAAAAGTAACGCGTGAGCCGCCATGCACCGCATCAACTGAGCGGTGGTTGAGCCAGAACTCTTGCACCTGGGTTTAGATCCATGTCAACGATTCAAGCAGACTTTGATCGCATCGCTTTAGTCTCGCCGGACGGTTCGCTTCACAACCAGCATTACAGCGATTTCCTGCTGCGCCAACTTCATTCAAATTGTCAGGCCGCGCTGGAGATCGGCTGCGGCAAGGGTGAATTCTCACGCCGGCTGGCCGAGCGTTCGTCGCACGTACTGGCGCTCGATCTCTCACCCGAGATGATACGCATAGCCGTTGCGAATTCTCCGCCCGACTCCAATATTGAATTCCAAATCGCGGACGTAATGACCTATGACCTGCCGGCGGAAGGCTTCGATTGCATCGCCAGTATCGCAACGCTGCATCACCTACCGCTGCCTGAGATCTTTGACAAAATGAAGGCTGCCCTGAAACCGGGCGGCGTCTTGCTAATCCTCGATCTGTTCGAACCACGGGGCGCAGTAGATGCTCTGTTGAATCCCTTTGCCGTGCTGGTAAGCGTGGCCTTGAGATTGTTTCACCATGGCCGTATTCGTTCGTCACGAGAAGCTCGCGACGCCTGGGCCGCACACGAGCACCACGACCTTTACCCAACGATGGCCCAGGTCCGCGAGCTCTGCGACGAAATTCTCCCCGGCGCAAGAATCAAAAAACACCTGCTCTGGCGTTACTCAGTCATCTGGCAGAAAGAGCCTGCGGAGCAGGCGAAGGCGTAAAGCCTGGGGTGAAGCGAAGCGCAACCCCAGGAATCGGCAGTTAAAACTAGTTTCCCTTCGCCATTCGCGGATTCAAGTTTGAAGCGCAACAGATGCAGAACCGCGAGCGGTAGCGAGCGGATGCAGGCGTTCAAGGTTGAATGCGTCCGAACCTTCTAGTCATTGTTGACTGTAGCATCCGCTCGCTACTGCTCGCGGTTCCGCATTGAGCGGCTTTATCGATCGCATTAGCCGCTCAAAGTCGGACGCCTTGTATCGGTACGTCTGCGAACGATATGGAGCGCGTTTTTCCTAAATAAAAAGTTTTTTCTTTCTCCGATATCACCTTCCTCACCTAACAATATTCTTGCGATAAAGTGACTAAACAATGACGCAGTTGCTCCAAAGCAAGTAATGAACTGATTTCAAGCCTCGCCCTTCAGGATGTCCTCAAACAATCACAGGAAACCCCTTTCGGGGCATGAAGATTGCGAAATCCCTCTGGGAAACATGAAGGTTTTCAGTTGAAACAAAGGGTCCTAAGCGTCTCCCCAGACGATTCTTAAAGCCGTCTCCGGGAAACAGCGGGGACGCTTGTCCTGCAAAGGGAACGGAGGTTTAGCAATCATGAATCAAATAAAAGTTTGGCCGCACCTGACTATCGTGGCGATCCTGGTCGCCCTCGTCGCTGGTTTAGGCACCGCGTTCTATTTCAAACATGAACAGACGGCCCAGGCTGAGGCGCTGCCTAACGCGGCGCGTATTCAGCGTGTCGATGGGGAGGTGGCATTTAATAATGCAGCCTATACGAATGGTGCGAACGCGCAGAATACGGACCAGGCGAATACGCAGTGGGTAAGGGCCACTGCCAACCAGCCTTTCTCGGTTGGAGATCGAATTTACACTCGCGAGAATTCGCACGCGTCGCTGGCGTTTACCGGACGCAATTTCGCGCGCCTGAATCCAAATACCAACCTTGATGTGCTGGAGCTTTCTGATAGCCGCACACAACTGGCGCTTCGCGACGGATCGGCGATCTTTGACGTTGGCTATCTGGCGCCCAATGAGCTCTACGAAGTTGGAACGCCTTATGGCGCGGTCGATTTCCTGGAGCCCGGACTTTACAACGTTGGATTCGACAACAACAACAACAACGTCCTTATATCAGCGCTGAGCGGTGTCGCTCAGGTAGTCGGGCTCGGAGGCTCAGGGCGTATCGGCAAAGGTGAAATGTTAACGCTGGCAGCGACTGCTGCCGCACAAGTGGCGCTGGCGAGTCTCAACCATAACGATGCCGGATACCTGGTTGACGATTATTATCGCTATCAGTATCCGAGTGTCTACGATGGTCGTTACAGCAACTACGACGCCTACTTAAACGATCCCTATTACTACGATCCTTACCGGCGCGATGTCAGTTATCAGTATGCGCCGTCCTTTATTCCCGGATTGAACGATCTGGATTACTACGGCGACTGGGTGCAGTGTAACGACTATGGCCACTGCTGGCGGCCGCGCGTAGATGCGAGCTGGGTGCCGTATCAGGATGGCTACTGGACCAACGATTACCCCTATGGGCCAACCTGGGTTTCCAATGAAGCCTGGGGCTATGCCCCGTATCACTATGGACGTTGGATCACCAGCGGAAATCAGTGGTTCTGGGTTCCTGATCCGGTTAACTCAACGCCGTATTATTCACCGGCGCTGGTAGCGTTTGTTCCGTTTACTGACTCGAGCATGATCGGTTGGGTGCCGCTTGGCCCTGGCGATCCATATGCACCGCGTTACTACGATGCTAGCTGGCAGCCGTATTACTTAACGAGAACGAATGTAGTTACAACCCAGCTCGTTAACCTTCGCGTGCCCAATGCGGTCACGGTGATCCCGGTGGATTCTTTTGGACAGCCAATCGACCGGCGCATGGTACGCCAGGCAGATATGCAACAACTAGCGCAAGTCAGAGCTGTGCTCGATCCGCTTACGCTGACGCCGCTCAGAAATGCAGTGGTACATTCAGCCTGGGGCCGTGGAAAAATAGATCTGCCGCCAGGGATTGCGAAGAAGTTAAACGACACCACGGTGCTGGTCGGCAATGTACCGGCGCCGCCATTTAGAAGAGATCTGGCGAAGGCTCTACGTGTGGAACCGTTGCCGGACAAAGTCAAGAACCAAAAGCTGAACTTCCGGGATGACCGCCGGGCGGCCGCAAATCCTGCCCAGATCCCAGGACAGGGTCAACCACAGGCGATTGCGCCGGCCGACGATCAGGCGCGCAAAGCCGAGATGGCCAGGCTCGCTGCTGAATCAGCGCGCGGTAACAGAGACGCGCGCAAGCAGATGCAGCAGCTCCAACAGGAGCAAAGAAAACAGGAAGTCGAGGCTCAACGGGCGGCGCGTCAGGCCGAACAACAGCCGCAGGGACAGCGCGTAGGCGAGCCGGCGCGACGGCAACCGGAAACAGAAGTCATGCGGCCACAACGTGTGCAGCCGGAACCGCGTAAAGCGGCGCCAGTTTCCCCGCGTATTGACTCGCCGCGTATAAGGCCGGAAACGCGAGTCAGACCGGAACCGCCTCGTGCGGCTCCGCGACCGCAGCCGCAACCACGCGTCCAGCCACAACCGCGGCAGCCGGCACCGCAGCAGCAGGCTGCGCCGAAACATGAGGCCAGGCAGCCGGCACAACCGCAGGCGCAACCGGCAGCGCAACCTCAGGGTCAGGGTAAAGGCAAAGGCAAGAAGCCTTAACCGAAGTGAGCTGGATATAGAGCGTCAAAGCCCCGTGGAGTAGATAACACTACTCCGCGGGGCTTAATACTGCGTCAAGTGATTGTCTGGGACCGCGGGCGTCCCGCCCGGAAACGCGCCGCAGGCGCGCAGCTGTTTTTCTAAACTCCTTTTTCGCGCTTCATAGCGGGCGGGACGCCCACGGTCCCAGACAATCACTTAACGCAATTGCGAGTTCGGATTTGCCGGCGAATGGAACGCACTCAACTTTCAGGCTAATATCCTCGTATTACAAGTAATGACTGGACCCGAAATCGAATCTCTTACTGAATCTGTGAAGGAACCGCCAAACGAATCGCAGGAAACGCGACGTTTTGGTTCTGACCAGATTCGCGCCAACGTCCCTCGTCCGGGGTTAGTGCTGCGCGAACGTTACCGTCTTGATAGTGAAATCGGTCGCGGCGCGATGGGTATTGTCTTTCGCGCGACCGACCTGGAGCTGTTGCGTCCAGTCGCAGTCAAGATTCTTGCCGAGAGGCTAAGCGGTAGCAGGGTTACTCAGGAAGACGTGGCCACCACAGTGGCAGGCGAAACACCCGCAGTTGAAGCTTCGGATTCGCGCAGCCGCTTCATGCGCGAAGCCAGGGCGGCCGCAGCCTTGAATCATCCACACATCGTCGGCATTTACGATGTGGGCGAAGATCACGGCTTCCCTTTCTTTGTTATGGAACTGGTTGACGGTCCTAACCTGGGCCAGACGCCGCCTCACGATCTCCAGCAAGTGGTCGAGTTTGCCTGCCAGATCTGCGCGGCACTCGAACACGCGCACGTAAACAACATCGTGCATCGCGATCTCAAGCCGGCTAACGTGCTGCTCTCGGGCGTGCCCCCAACTTTTGCAAAGCTGGCCGATCTGGGTCTCGCCTTACCCACGCGCGGCTCGCGCATCTCACACGCCGGCACGATCGTCGGCACCGCGGCTTACATGGCGCCGGAACAAGCGCTGGGCAAGATAGTGGATGGTCGCGCTGATCTCTACGCGCTCGGCGTGGTGCTCTATGAACTGACCACCGGCCGCGTGCCTTTCCCCGGCAATGATCCACTGGCGACAATCTCGCAGCATCTGCATGCGCCGGTGGTGCCACCGCGGGTGTTGCGACCGGATCTGCCACGCGCGATTGAGACTGTTATTCTGCGACTACTCGCAAAAGATCCGGCGCAACGTTTTGCGACCGCTGGTGAAACAGCGACTGCGCTGCGCGAAGCCCTGGGCGGAGCGTTGGAGGAACTGGAAGGAGACGGCGGCAGCGCGGTTGCGATGCTTGATGCATTGGCGCGCGGCCGGCTGGTCGCTCGCGGCCCCGAATTGGCCGAAGCGCGCGAGCTTTGGCGGCGTGCGCAGGAGGGTCGCGGTCACTGTCTTTTGTTGAGCGGCGAACCCGGCTCCGGGAAAACGCGCCTGGCGCGCGAAGTGATTGTGCAGGCGACGCTTGATGGCGCGGTAGTTTTGACTGGCGCTTGCTACGAGTATGAAGCAACCACTCCCTACCTGCCTTTTGTTGAAGCCTTTCGCCGCTGGGTGCGCGAGCAGAAAGACGACGCGAAACTGCGCGAAGCGATTGGAGAAAACGCGTCGCAGATTGCCAAACTCGCGCCCGAAATCGAAACGCGGCTGGGTCCGTTTGTTCCGCGACATGAATTGCCGGCGCACGAAGAACGTCTACTATTCTTCGATGCCGTCACCCATGTTTTAGCGAAGTTGGCTGCGCGGCAAAGCCTGCTCTTTTATCTCGACGATTTGCACTGGGCCGACAGCGGCACGCTCTGGTTGCTCGGTCATCTTGTGCGTCAGTTGCGTGAAGAGCGGGTGCTCATCGCTGCCTCCTATCGCGATACGGAACTCGATCGCGCGCATCCTTTGGCCAAGGCGTTGGTTGATTGGAATCGCGAGCGATTCACCACGCGCATCGGGCTCAAACGTTTCAACGTGGAGGAAACGCGGGCGCAGATCGCGGCGTTAATGGACGAAAATATTTCCGGCGAGTTTTCCGAAGCCGTCTATCGCGAAACTGAAGGCAATCCTTTCTTCGTTGAAGAAGTGATGAAAGCGCTGATCGAGCAGGGCGCGGTCAGACGCGAAAGCGGACGCTGGAAACGTTGCGAGCTTGCCGATCTGGTGATCCCACAAAGTGTCAAAGAAGCGATCGGCAACCGGTTGGATCGCGTCAGTGCGGAGTGTAATGACGCACTGCGCGCGGCGGCGGTGCTGGGTAAGACGTTCACCATCGATGAGTTGATGGCCGCGGCTAACGGGCAGAGCGAGGACAAGCTGCTCGATGCGCTTGACGAAGCCGTCGGCTCTCAATTACTGGCTGCGAATGGCGACCAGGCTTTTGCTTTTACTCATGACAAGATCCGCGAAGTGCTTTACGAAGAGCTGAACCCGATTCGGCGCCGGCGCCTGCACCTGCGCACCGCGGAAGGACTCGAGCAGCATCGTGAGAAGGCGCCCGTCGCCGTCGAAACTCTCGCGCACCATTTCATCCACGCCGGCGAGTACGAGCGTGGCTTGACCTACGCGAAGATGGCGGCGGTCGAGGCCGAGAAAATTTTTGCGTACGACGAAGCGATGGCTGCTTACGGTCGCGCACTTGAATGTGCCGAGTCGCTCGGCCTTGAGAGCGAGCAACTCATGCTCGAGGAAGCAACGGGAAACGCTGCCCTGGCCTCCGGTGATAGTTTGCGAGCAACCTCGCATTTCGATCGTGCGCTGGCCCTGGCCCACGATCCGCGCGAACGCGCGCGCATTCAGTGTCAGGCTGCCAGTTCGCTCGTTACCAACGGCGATCAGCGCGGTCTTGATTACGTTCACCAGGCGCTGCTGGTGTTCGACCCGGAAACTGATCCGCTGGAAACGGCGAACGCGCTGGCTATTGAAGGAAGGTTTCATCACCTGGCGGGCCAACATCACGAGGCGATCGCGCTCCTGGAGCGCGCGGTGGCGCTGGCAAGTCCGGCCGTCGAAAAAGAGATCACTGCCTTCGGCGTGGCCAGTCTCTCGACTATGTTCGGCTTTCTTGCCGGTGCCCATCAACACCTGGGACGCTTTGCGGATGGCAACGTGTGGGCCTGGCGCGCAGTCGAGTTTGGCAAGAAGCATGAGGTGCTTTTAGCACAAGCGTTGGGTTATGAGTTTTTGGGTGAGAACACCATTAACGCGGGTGATTGGCAGAAGGCCCTGGAGTTTGCCGCTTGTGAGCGGGATATCGTGACGCGTTTGCATTCCCGGGAACGCCAGGCGTGGACCTATCTCGTCACTTCACTTTCCTACGTGGCTTCAGGAGACTGGCTGTCGGCGGAGCATGAATTCAGAGAAGGCATGGCCCTGGGAGAATCGATAGGCGAACAACGACTTACGCACTTACTGAAGGGCAATCTGGCAATCCTGCTGGCGGATCTTGGTCGCTTCGATGAAGCATTCAAAACTGCCCGGGAGAATTACGAAGGTGCTGAGAAGCTCGGACTGCTTTACTCGCGTACCGAAGGTCGGCGCTGCCTCGCGCATGTTCACTTCAAGCACGGCGAGCTGGACGAAACGCTGCGCTTGTGCGACGAAATCTTCGAGATGCTGGGAGAAGAACGGTCGCGCATCAGTCGCTTGTGGCTGGGGCCTTTGCACATCGAGGCGTTGTTTCAGTCAGGACGGCGTGAAGATGCAAGCCGCCGGCTGGCGGCATACGAGACGCTGGTGAGTGCCTGCCAGACGCCGCGTTGTGAACGCGAGATCGTCCGCCTGAAAAAATTGCTCGAAAACAGTGACCAGTGATCAGGGGCCAGTGATCAGACCTGTAGGGTTGAGCGCATGCTTACTGGCCACTGGCACTGATCACTGGCCACTTCCGCATCCACTGCATTTGCTACGTAATCGTAGATCATCACGCCTTGAATAGGTACGCCTTCACCGCAAACATCTCTTCACTCGCAATTCCCTTTAACGCGATCTCCTTGCAAGAGTGTGCGTAAACCATGTTGGTGTACCAGCTTCGCCAGCATTCGTTGGCACAGCGCGCCCTCACCCAGTCTCTCCATGGAATCCGCGGTATTTAATCGCCTGAGGGCATAGTTGTTGCCATCAGGTAGCCTGACAAAAGCAGTTTTAACCAATCTATTTACACCAGACTTCGTTGCGAATCAGCTCATTCAAGCGACGGAATATTAGAAGGAGAGTTTATGAACAGGATCAAAGTATGGCCGCACCTGACCATCGTGGGAGTGTTGGTTGCGCTCGTTGCCGGCTTAGGAGTGGCCTTTTGGCTGAAGCACGAGCCGACCGTCTCCGCCGAGGAGTTGCCCTTCGCGGCTCGCATACAACGAGTGGATGGCGAGGTCGCTTTCAGCGATAGCCTCCCAAACAACACTGATGACAATGGGCAGTGGATAGCCGCCGTGCCGAATCAGCCCTTCTCGGAAGGCGATCGGATCTACACGCGTGATAACGCACACACCTCGCTCGCGTTCAGCGGGCGCAATTTTGCGCGACTCAATCCGAACACATCGCTTGACGTAGTCTCGCTTGAAGACCGTCGCACCCAGCTCGCGCTTCGCGACGGGTCGGCAATGTTCGATGTCGGGTATTTACAACCTAACGAAGTCTTTGAAGTAGCCACTCCTAACGGAGCCGTAGACTTTGATCAGCCCGGACTCTACAACGTCGGTTTTGATAATAACGGCGGCGTGCTCGTCTCAGTGCTCAGCGGACTGGCGCGGGTGGTTGGTTTAGGCGGTTCCGGCGAGGTCAATAAAGGCGAAATGCTTACGCTCGTGGGCCAGGCGGCCTCCCAGCTTGGGTTGTCGCGCCTGAATCCACAGGATGCCGGCTATCAGGTGGATGACTATTACCGCAATCAGTATCCGAATTCTTACGACGGTCGGTACAACAACAATTACGACGCTTATCTTAACGATCCCTACTATTACGATCCTTACCAGCGCGATGCGAGTTACAAGTATGCGAACTCAAGCATTCCTGGTCTGAACGATCTCGACTATTACGGCGACTGGCAGAACGTTGATGGTTACGGTAACGCCTGGAGACCGCGAGTTGATGCCGGCTGGGTACCTTATCAACAGGGTCAGTGGACTAACGACTATCCCTATGGGCCGACCTGGGTTTCCAGTGAGCCCTGGGGCTATGCGCCATATCACTATGGCCGCTGGGCCAACGTGGGGAATCAGTGGTATTGGATTCCCGAAGCACAGAACGCGACGCCGGCGTATGCGCCAGCCCTGGTCGCTTTCGTTCCGCTGGATAACGCGAACCAGATCGGCTGGGTGCCGCTCGGCCCGGGCGACACTTATGCGCCGCGTTATTACGACGCTAACTGGCAGCCGCGTTATCTAACACGGGACAATGTAGTCCCCGCACAACTAATCAATCTTGGCATACCCGGCTCCGTCACCGTAGTGCCGGTTGATGCCTGGGGGCGGGCTATAGATCCGCGCAGTATCCGCAAGGTTGATCAGCAGCGATTAGCATCAGTCAGGTCAACGCTCGATCCTTTAACACTGACTCCGCTTAGAAACGCGGTAATCCATTCAGCCTGGGGACGCGGCAAAATTGATCTGCCGCCGGGCATTGCGAAGAAACTGCGTGACACACCGGTCTATGTCGGCAACGATGTTCGCGAGTCGCGGTCGAGGAAAGACGTGGCGAAGTGGATGCGCGTGGAACGAGTTTCCGATAAGGCCCGAACCGAAAAGTTCAAGATAAAAGATGAGCGCGGTGAAGCGCGCTTAGACAACGGACGCAAACAGGAAGTAGACCGGGCTAGTGCCGAAGCGGCGAAAGCCAATAAGGAAGCCGGGCAGCAGCAAAGAAAAGAGACACGCGGTCAGGATCGTTCCCAGGAGAAGTCGGAACCCAAAGCTCGTGGGGAACGAGTAGGCAACCCGAATAAGCCCGTGTTTTTGGGACCACCAGTTCGGGAAGCTAAACCGGAACCAAAAGCGCACAAGAATGAGCCGGCCCAGCCCGCCGCGCAGGGTCAAGGTCATGGAGGCGGAAAAGCCACCGGTGGGCAGGATCATGGTGGCGGAAAAGGCAAAGGCAAAGGAAAGCCGTAACGAGCAGTGAGCAGTCTGCAGTGAGCAGTGTGCAGAAGCCCAGCCCGCGGTAGCGGGCGGCAGCATAGAGCCTGGGGTGAAGCGAAGCGCAACCCCAGGTTCCTGCCATCGAAATAATCTTGTGAGCCCGCGGAGCGGGCGGTAGAACTCAGTGAAACGGCTGTCGGCCGCTTCGCGGGCTGAGGTCGTCTGTCGCTAACGTTCCTGGGGTTTCGCGGCGCTTCACCCCAGGCTTTATGCCACCACCTGCTTCGCGGGTTCAGGAGTCTGGATGTCCCTCGTCAGCACCGCCCGGCGCCACGCTTTCACGCCTTCGCCGAGTCGCGCTCCAGCACAATGTCGAACACTCCCCGTTCAAAGCTCACTCCATTAACAGTCTGCTTTTGCGGAGCGATCGCATTCTCTGGTCGATACATGGAATCTGAGGCGTGTGGATCTGCTTTGAAGTGAATCTCAGTGACCAGTGGTTTGTAACCCGGACAGACCGCCACCACATGAAAATGCGCACAGCGCCAGAATTCCGGCGCCCCGGTGGGATTGGGCCGGTAAGGGATCGGACGAATGCTTTCCACTTCATAGTAGCCCGACTCAGAGGAGACCAGCCGGCCGCGATTTCTGAAGTCGGTTACTCCATCCGAATACTTCTCCTGCATATCGATGGTCCAGAAATCCAGCACGACGCCGGGTAGCGGACGTTTCGTATCAAACCCCCAGACACGACCCGATAAAACAAAGGTCGTACCCGGCTCGCCAGGAAGCGAGAGCTTTGCTCGAAACGGCGAGCCCGGCCGGTAAGCCGGCCCGTAGGGCAACGGCGTAATCGGTTTCAATTCACCTTTTGCCGGCCAGGGATCCGCGGGAATCTTTCCCAATTGGATCATGACGCGATTCGCTTCCTCACCGCTGACCACGGCCACAGTGGGCTGTCTGCCTCCACTCAAAACAAGACCGGTACCGAGTCCGGCGAGTCCGATAGCTGAGTGCCGTAAGAAATCTCTGCGTGGTGACTTACTCATTTGTTTGTCTCCTAAGCTAGCCCGCGGCAGCGGGCGATGGCATAAAGCCTGGGGTGGAGCGTAGCGGAACCCCAGGATCTGTCAGACCGACGGACCACAGCCCGCGGAGCGGCCGACAGCCCGAAATATGCCAAACACTGTCGCCCGTTCCGCGGGCTAACATTGTCTTCCGGCATCTACCTGGGGTTCCCCTGCGCTTCACCCCAGGCTTTATGCCTTCGCCCGCTATCGCGGGCCCCCCTACTT
>Ga0068869_100002607_pt1 | contig 10883 bp, 12 predicted proteins | sample KBSMisM52_FD_64676 | JGI IMG/M metagenome (GOLD analysis project Ga0068869, IMG submission 64676) | Miscanthus rhizosphere microbial communities from Kellogg Biological Station, Michigan, USA - KBS Miscanthus M5-2 | ecosystem: Host-associated > Plants > Roots > Rhizosphere > Soil ... | reverse complement strand
TGCGTCCCGGCGGCGGAGAGCTGCAGATCGGAATCGATGGCGTTGTCCGCCACCAGCTCGTAGATCGCCGAGCGATAGGACGCGTCGTCGATGTCCGCGCCGAGGTCGGCGTGCGAGGTCACGTGGCGATTTTCCTCGCCCGCGTACCAGAGATGTTCCAGCACTTCATCCGTTGCCGCGTGAATCATGAGACCTCCGTTGGAAAAGCCGTTGCAGGAGCGAGGCGACGCGGCCGGTGGAGACGAATTCGTAGCCGCATCGCGGGCAGCGCGACATGCCGCAACCGGTCGAGAAGGGGCAGGACGCGTGGCACAGCTCCGACACGAAATCGGTGCTGCAGAGCGGACACTGGATCTCGTTCACAGCACCACTCCGAACAGGTGGAAGACCCCGTTCATCAGCGCGCCGATGCCGAACGAGTAGACCAGGATGAAGGCCGCCATCGTCCAGCCGGCGCGCGCGCCGCGCTCCTTCAGCATCACCAGCAGGTTGGCGATGCAGGGGATGAAGAGCGTGATCACCGTCAGCGCCACCACCACCTGGTTCGGCGTGAGGTGTCCGGCCCGCTGCATGGTGAAGAGTCCCGCCGCGCCGTAATCGCGCCGCAGGAATCCGATGACGAATGCGTTCGTCGCTTCGGCCGGCAGACCCAGGCCGTGAACGATCAGCGGCGAGAGCGCGCGCTGGATCAGGCCGAGCGCGTGGATCCAGTCCAGCAGGAACAGCAGCACCGTGCCGATGATGAACAGCGGCACCGCTTCCTTCAGATACCACTCCGCGCGCGCCGCCACTTTGATCACGATGTTGGTGATGCCGGGCATGCGCATCGGCGGAATCTCCAGCACGAAGTCGGCCGGATCGCCGGGGACGACTTTCGCCGCCGCCCAGCCAACCAAGCCGATCGTCCCGAGCGTGATCCCGATCCAGATCAGCGCCGCCGGCGCGCCCAGCGGCGCCAGCATCCCCATGATCACGCCCAGCTGCGCGGAGCAGGGCACGCCGAGGGCCAGGAGCAGCGTGACGATGGTCGACTCTTTCTTCGAATCGAGGATGCGCGTGGTCAGCGTGGCCATGGTGTCGCAGCCGAGGCCGAGGACCATGGGCAGGACGGCCTTGCCATTGAGACCGATGCGGCGGAAGGCGCGGTGCAGCAGCACCGCCAGCCGCGGCAGATAGCCGGTGTCTTCGAGGATGCTGAAGAAGGCGAAGAAGGTGATGACCACCGGCAGCACGATGGCGATGGCGTAGGTGAGGGCCATGGTCAGCACGCCGTACTGGCCGACCAGCAACTCGTAGACGAATCGCGGCGGATGCATCGCTTTGAGCAGATGAATCGCATTCGGGTTGATCCACTTGCCGAAGACGGTCGATTGCATCCAGTCGACCATCACCCCGGCGCCGATCTTGCCGACGAAGTACCAGGCGAAGGCGAGGACGAGCGCCAGAATGGGCATCCCCCAGATGCTGTGCATGCAGAGCGCGCCGATGCGCTCGCGGAAGTTGCCGCTGCGCCGCGTCGACGCCGCGCCGGCGCGCGCGATGAGCGCTTCCGCGGCGGCCACCCGCGCGTGAACGATGGCCATGCTGGCCGGCTGCGGAACGGATTCGCGCGCTTCGTCGCACGCGGTGAGGATTTCGGACGGGAGCAGCGGACGCAGCGAAACGTCGCCGGCCAGGATGGCCAGTGCCACGCCGCGGCAGCGCAGTTTCGCTGGCAGGATCGGCAGCAGACGCTCGACCGCGCTCTCGATCGCGGCGGAGTACGTGACCATCGCCGTGGGCCGAACCGCGCAGTGGATGGCATCGCGTAACCGTCCGATGTTCCAGCTCCGCAGCGCGGAGATGGCCACCACCGCGCAGCCGGTTTCGCCCGCGAGCACGCCGGCGTTCACGCTGCCGTCGCCGTCGGCGCTATGAAGCTCGTCGGCCATGTTCAGGCAGACCACCAGCGGCACATCCATCTCCGCCAGTTGCAGCGTCAGCAGCATCGTCCGGCGAAGGTTGGCGATGTCGCCCACCTGCACCACCACCGCCTTTTCCTTGCGCGCCAGCAGCAGATCGCGGGCCACGATCTCGTCGCTCGATTGCGGCAGCAGCGAGTTCACGCCCGGCGTATCGATGATCAGGCCGATGTCCGACGCGGCGCTGGTCACCTCCACGGTGGTGCCGGGGTAGTTCGAGACCGTGGCGTGGCGTTTGGTGAGCCGCGAGAAGAGCAGCGACTTGCCGACGTTGGCGTTTCCGATGAGGATGATGTCAGATTGAGACATGGTCTCAGCCAATGTGGACCTGTCTCAAACGCATTCGGGTGATGATCATCACCCCCCTCGGTGACGCCAATCGTCGCCTGAAAAGCCTCCCTCGGCGAAGCTGTGCGCCGGGAGGAAAATCCATGAACGAGCTGACATTTGCGTTCGTCGGCGCAGGCGGCGACGGGGCGGTCGCGGCGGGCGACATCATCGCCGGCGCCTGTGCCCGCGAGGGGCTTCACGTCATCAAAACCGAGGCATACGGGCCGCAGATACGGGGAGGCGAATCGTCTGCCGTCGTGCGCGTCAGCAGCGCGCCCATCCACGCCCAGGCCGATTGCGTCGACGTGCTGGTGGTCTTCAGCTGGGCTGACTTCGCGCGCTTCGAGAACGAGCTCGTGGTCGCTCCCGACGCCGTGATCTTCTGCGAAGCCGGCGACGAACCGCCTGCCGAGTTGTCGAATCGCACCATCCATCCGATCACCTTCAAAGGAGCGGCGAAGAACGTCACCGCCATCGCCCTGCTGGCCTCGCTCTTCGGCCTGCCGCTCGAAGCGACACGCGATGCCGTGGCGGCGCGCTTCGCCAAAAAGAAGCAGGCCGTCATCGACGCCAACCTGGCCGCCTTCGACCTCGGCATCGCCGAGGGGGAGACCATCGAGGTCACGAAAAAGCTGACATACGAGCGCAGCGCGCCGCACCTCATCATGTCCGGCAACGAAGCGAGCGCCTTCGGCGCCATCCACGCCGGCTGCCGCTTCTTCGCCGGCTATCCGATCACGCCGTCCACCGAGATCCTGCAATTCCTCGCCGTCTGGCTGCCGAAGATGCGCGGCACCACGCTGCAGACCGAGGATGAGCTGGCCGCCATCGGCGCCGTCATCGGCGCCTCCTTCGCCGGCGTCAAATCGATGACCGCAACCTCAGGGCCGGGCCTTTCGCTCATGGCGGAGATGCTCGGCCTGGCCTCGATCGCCGAAATCCCCGCGGTCATCGTCAACGTGCAGCGCGGCGGACCGTCCACCGGCATCCCCACCAAAAGCGAACAGTCCGATCTGCTCCACTCCGTCTTCGCCAGCCACGGCGACACCCCGCGCGTGGTCATCGCCTGCTCCGACGTCGAGGAGTCCTTCCACGCCACCGTCGATGCCTTCAACATCAGCGAAGAGTTTCAGATCCCGGTGATCGTGCTCACCGACCAGTCGATCGCCCAGCGCCGCGAGACCATCGACGCCGGCGCGCTCGAGCACGTGGTGCGCGACCGCGCCACGGCCACGCCGCCTGCGCTGGCCGATTACCACCGCTACCTCGACACAGACAGCGGCGTTTCGCCGATGGCGCTGCCCTCGACGCCGGGCGGGATGTACCAGACCAACGGCCTGGAGCACGACACGCAAGGCCGCCCGAGCGCGACGTTCGTCGTCCACGAGCAGATGAACGCCAAGCGCTATCGCAAACTGGACGGCATCGCCGAGCGTTACCCGCTCTACCGCCGTTTCGGTTCCGCCAGCCCGCGGCTCGGCGTGATCTGCTGGGGCTCCACCGTCGGGCCGCTGCGCGAGGCCATCGAGCGCATCGGCGACGATTCCGGCATCGGCGTCTTCGCGCCACAGATGATCATGCCGCTGCCGCAGGCGCCGCTGCAGGAGTTCATCGACTCATGCGACGAGATTCTCATCGTCGAGCTGAGCTACTCCGCCCAATTCGAGCGCTACCTGCGCGGCTTCGTCGATTTCCCGCGCAAACGGACCAGCGTCTACAAACGCTCCGGAGGCAAGTCGCTGACCGCCGCGGAGATCGAGTCCGAATTACGACGGCTGCTCGTTCGCAATGAGACACGTAGGCCGGACTCTCCAGTCCGACGTTTCGAGGGGGTTATGTCATGACGCACGCGCCCTATACCGCCCAGGATTACAAGACCGATCTCAAGCCCGTGTGGTGTCCCGGCTGTGGCGACTTCGCCGTCCTCAACTCCGTTTATCGCGCCCTGGCCGATCTGAAATGCGAGCCGCACGACACCGTCATCGTCTCCGGCATCGGCTGCTCGTCGCGTCTGCCCGGCTACGTCGAGACCTACGGATTCAATTCGCTGCACGGCCGCGCCCTGCCCATCGCCACCGGCGCCAAGCTGGCCGCGCCGAACCTGCACGTCATCGCCGTCGGCGGCGACGGCGACGGCCTGGCCATCGGCGGCAATCACTTCATGCACGCCGCACGGCGCAACGTCGACATCGCCTACTTCATCATGGACAACGAGATCTACGGCCTGACCAAAGGCCAGGCCGCGCCGACGACGCCGCACGGCGACAAGACCAAGTCGACCACCTACGGCAACCCCGAGATCAGCATCGACCCCTGCGCCCAGGCCATCTCCTTTGGCGCCAGCTGGGTCGGCCGCGCCTTTGCCGGCGACGTCAAAGGGACGACCGAGTTGATGAAAGAAGCCATTACCCATCACGGCTTCGCCTTCCTGAACATCATCTCCCCCTGCGTAACCTGGCGCGGGGATGACCAGATGAAACTCCTGCGTCCCCTGGTCCGCCCGGTTTCCCTCGATCACGATCGCACCGACCGCGAATCCGCCATGCGCTTCGTCAACGAGCCCGCGGACCGGCTGACGGTCGGCGTCCTCTACTCTGCACCGCGCGCCTCGTTACTCGACGAGATCATCGACATTCGCGAGCGAGCATCCGGAGTGTCGATGCCGCCGGGGAGGGGGGAGATATTGCAGGCGTTCGCGTAGAGAGGCGGTTGACATCGATGAGGTATCGTTTTCAATCGTGAGCTATTTGAGTAAGTTTGGCATCTCAACGGAGCGAATGGAATCCGAGGAGTCAGATCCTCGAATCACCGGGTTCCAAGCAGATGGCTGAATCATCCAACCACAGAGCCGCAGAGGGCACAGAGAAATCTCTGTGCTCTCTGAGCCTCTGTGGTGAATGACTTTTGCGATGTCATCGCCCCTCAAGGGTCTCTTTCACGCATCCGAGTCCTGAGGCAACTCCGGAAGCCTTTTCAACATCTTTGCGTAGCGTGCTGGATCGTGCTCATTCTGATGAGAGAGCATGTAGAAGATCTCGGCGGCGAGAACTGCTGCGATCAATTCCACAGCCTCGGCGTCGGAGTACCCTTCGTGCTTCAGCCGGCGGTACGCCTGTTCCGTTTCGGGAGGCTCTTTGCTGCGAATCTGTGTTCTCACCACGCGGCGGATTTCTTCTCCCGCGAGGCGTCCGTCTGGTGGGTCGTCATATTGCTTCGGCATGACGGCCAGTGTATCGGAAGGTCCTGGTCGAAACGGCAGAGTCATCCAACACGGAGACACAGAGTGGCAGAGAAATTTCTGTGTTCTTCTCTCTTCAGGCGGCAAGTCGTTCAGAAGCTCAGCGATTCGGAGTACCTGGAGTTACAAGTCGCGTTGATTCTTCAGCCGGAGCTCGGCGATCTCATCCCGGATTCCGGTGGCTGCGAAAGCTGCGTTGGGGCGAGTCGCGCCGTGGCAAAGGCAAGCGCGGTGGTGGTACGCATCATCTATTATTACTGGTATTCACCTGCATCACTCATCTACTTTTTGGTCCTGTACTCAAAGGCTGATCGAGACGACCTGTCAGCTGAAGAGAAGAAGGCCTTCGCAAGCTGATTCGCGCGGAGTTCCAATGAAGAAAGAACTATTCAACGATCTCGTTGCGAGCATCAAGGAAGCAGGCAAGATCCACCGCGGCGAAATGCGAGCTTCTCGCGAGTTCATCTTCGATCTTGAAGACGTCCGTGCGATCAGAGAGAAGCTTCATCAATCCCAATCGCAGTTTGCGCGCATGATCGGCGTGAGTATCTCGACCCTTCAAAGCTGGGAGCAGGGTCGCCGGCAGCCGCATGGGCCGGCGCGCGCATTGCTCCTGGTCGCATCCAAAGCGCCGAGCGTCGTAGCAAAGGCGCTCTCGCAACCGGTGCGGCGCGGCACCTAACTGAGAAGAACGTGGGTGGGGGCGGGCCGCAATGGCACCGGAAACGATCGAGGTGCTTGTGGACACAATGGTCCATTGTGGTCAATCCGACGCCATCCATCGTCTGGACGCCGCTGACGCTCACCTTCCAGGCCGCCGGCTCGAGCACCACCCTCTCTGTGCTCTCTGAGCCTCTGTGAGTGCTGGCTGTTGTCAAAATAACAACGGCCAACGCTCTTTCGCAACATTTTGATTGTGTTTGTAAAAACCCGGTGGTAGCATTTGCGTGGGTCCGGAAACAAACAGTTCCATTCCAACGGCAATCAATCATCCTCGGAGGTCTCCGTGCTGATCAGACATCGACGTCTGGGAGGTGGGTGGGGGCGGGGAGTGGCGGCTGCGCTGGCGATTCTTCTATCGCCTTTAGCGCTTTGCGCGAGTACACTTTTCTTGAAGCCGTTGCATCTCGTACGCCGCGTCGACGATCCCATTTCGAAGACGACCGCTACGATCGATGAATATTGTCTTGGCAATCGCGTGGTCACTATCCACGGTTCGAAAGTGGTCATTGCCGATTATGAGGCCCAGGAGCTGACCGAGATCGATCATGCCGCGCAGACGTGGAGCGTTACTCCATTCGCGGATATCGCCAAATCGCGCACGGACCTTGACGCGCGCATGAGCAACGGCGCCGCACCACACAGCGCAAGACTCACGGCATTAGGGCGCAGAACGTCCGGTGCTGTCGACGCCTTCGTGGCCGACGATACGCACCGTCGTCTGGAAATTGGATTCAATCGCAGCGTGACCCTCTCCCGGGCCGCGGCCGAAGTTCTTATCGGTGCCGCCTATCCCAACACCAGGGGAGAAGAATCGGATGCCATTCTCGACGCCGCGGCCAATCGCAGCAGTCTTTCTGCGTTGAGCGCCGGTACGCCGAGCGAGCCGTCTTATGGACTGCTGGTGGAACGAACGCTCACCATCGTCGACGGCGCTTCCACGCTTGTCTCCCACAATACGGTCGTCCGTGTCGGCGACGAGATGCCGCCGGCGGAGGCCATGCTCATCGATCCAGGCGCGAAGCGCATCGAGTCGCGGTTGACGCGGCTTGCCCGCGAGCTGCGCGCGGTCGACTCCCTCCCCTCGGCGCACTGAGAGAAATGGCCTGCCGATGAACTGCATCCGAGGGAGATTTGTCGTCGCTGCATTCGCGGCGATGGTGTATCTCGGCGGGATTGCCTTCGGCGGCGACATCGATCGCAAAGACCTGATGATCCTTGGGCTGTCGCTGGAAGTCGATCCGGCCACCGTGGTTGCCAATGTCGGCATTCCGGCGGCCGTTCAGACGAAATTCGGCGGCAGGATCAACGACGACGCGCCACCCGACAATGGACTGACCGCGGTGGGTGAATTGAGCGGGCCTGGAATTGATACTCCGATCCATCTGGTCACAAAACCGGGTCATCTGTTTCAACTGCCGGCGCTCAATGAAAAAGGAGATTACATCCTCCGAAACATCCGGCTGCTCTCCGCGGATGGAAAAGTGCTGCAGACGGCGGTTCCGTCGTTTGCCAACATCTCGGTGGTGCAGGCGCTCGACACGAAGATCAGCGTTCGCCACCTCACTCTCGACGAATTGCGGGCGCGCGGCATTACACTGGACTCCAATAATTACGACGTCTATGTGGTCTTATACCGTCTTGCTCGATGAGGGTTCTGGTACATATTACCTTGAAGTGCTTTGCGGTGGCGCGGTACTGTACGAGGTTCGAGTACGTCTCACACCTGAGGAGGTACAAGATACGAATGGACGTTGGGAGTCACTGGACGCCTTGGCACTGAAGATCTGTCGAAACTCGGACGCTTTTGAACATCGAATAGAGTATTTGTAGTCGGCGCGAAAGCGCAGCCGTTGTGATGTTGTGCGAAAAAAAACCTCTTATAGTGCTTAAACTTGACCGAGTTTTCTTTCCGTGGAGACCTTGATCGATGGCTCGTTTCCACTTCCGACTGTTCCTTGGCAGCCGTGATCTCGGTATCGTCACACACAATGTCGACAGCTTCCCGCAGCACGAAGGGACCTTCAACCCTCGGAAGCATTCGAAACAGTTCGTCCTTCGTTTGAGCGTGAAATCCAGCTACTCGAGACGGAAGGCGTGACATTGGCTTGGCGGCATTTGCGTGACGAGATCGAGGCAGCTGGCGTGCGTCTACAGTCATACGAGCGGGTGGGCAAAACGATCATGAACCCGCGTATTCACATTCTGGGCAACAAGGTATGGTGGCGATGGGAATGATCAGAGGTTACGTGAACCATATGCTGAAATGGATGCCAAGACTTTCTTAGTAAGTTTTTCGAAAGTGCTACCAGTGATTGCGACCGTCGGGGGGGGGCGGTCTTGATGGCTTCCGGTCGAGCGCAAGAGACGTGGGACGCCTGGGATCAGCTGATAGCCGTGAAAGCTCTTGCCGGCCCCGGTTCGACAGCGGGACCTCCGGAACGGTTGGCCGAAGAGCATTTCCTCTATTCGACGTATGGCCGGCCTAGGGGCACTTCGAAGAGCCTTACGGATTCGGCATTTGTGTCCACGCGAAGCCAATTCCTGTTGGGCGGTCAGACCGAGCTCGTTCGCATCGGGGCCACAGCAGATTCTGACGCCAATCTCGGGGCGTCAACGGTGCTGCGGACAACGAGACTCGAGCGCGACAGCGCCGGTCGTGTGATCTCGCAGCGTATGGGCGAAGGACAGTTCTCGCAGGAGTTGCCGGCCTCCAGCACGTTCGGAGGGATGAACGTCACCTCCTTCCTCGGCGACATGCCGCACACGGTCGAGACAGTGGAGCCGATCGCCGGTGCTGCCAAGTACGTCACCTCGACACTGTTCGACGGGCTGGGACGGGTCAAACAGATCGACGAAACGAACGGCACTACATCTCGACGAGCGACTACGACGAAGCCGGCAACGTGGTCAGGTCCCAGCCTGCCGGGTACAAAGTGCCGTGGACGCGGAGCTACGACGCTCGAGGCTTGCTGACCGAAGAGCGGGCGCCGGAGGGGACGACCATCGGGCGGCAATACGATGCGCGCGGCATCCTGCGCCTCTACCACGACGAAGCGGGGAAGGACACTCTGTACGACACGGACGATCTCGGCCGCGTGACCACGGTGACGTATGCCGACAACACCCGAGAAGATGGTCTACGAGAATCAGATCGGCGCGCTTGCCGCGGGCAAGGATCGCAAGGACCAGTGGTTCCCGTATTTCTACGACGGCGGACGGATCAGCGACGTTCGCCTGGGCAGTCGAGAGACCCGAATCCGGCCACCGAACCCGCCGGCACGCCGTACCTGAAATACACCTACGACCTTGGCGGCCGTCTCCTCCGGTAGACTGCCGGGCCATGATCGAACGTGCGCAGTGCTCGAATTGTGGGGCGGATGGGACAGATGTCTATTGCCCGCGCTGCGGGGAGAGACAGCCGGGGCATCATGACCTCAGCGTCCGGCACTTCGCTCATGAAGTCTTCCATGAGCTGGCGCACGTCGACTCGAAGCTCTTCAGCACCCTTGGCGATCTGCTCATCAAGCCTGGATTTCTGACGCAGGAGTACTTCGCCGGGCGGAAGTCGCGATATATCGCACCGTTGCGCCTCTTCCTGATCCTCTTCGCCCTGCAGTTCCTTGCCTTCACCTTCTATGCGCCGGCGGCGCTGTACAGCGTGAAGTCGATGAAGAGGTTCGATACGTCCGGCGCGCTCACGACGCTGATGGAGAGGAGGGCGCTCAAGCGTCATCTGACCGTCGAACAGCTCGAGGAGCGGCTCGACGAGCGGTGGCACAAGAATTACTCCCTGCTGCAGCTCGCCAACATCCTCGGCGTGGCGATCGTGCTGAAGGTGCTGCACCACCGGCGCTACTTCGCCGAACACCTCGTCTTCGCCGCACACCTCCTGGCGTTTTCCTACATCGTGACGATGGTCGTCGACTGGCCGGTCTACGCCATCGCCGGATTCAAGCCGGGGCCGGTGCACCGGATCGTCCAGGCCATCACCATCGTCATCCAGCTGGTCTACCTCTTCCTCGCGCAGCGGCGCTTCTATGGCGACGGTCCCGGGCCGGCGGGGTTCAAGACCGTGCTGCTGTGGTGCGGACGCTTCGTGGTCACGGTGGCGCTCATCGCCGGCTCGCTGATCGCGGCGATCGTGATGGTGCATTGACGCCGACCGGCGCCGCTTCCTCGGAAGTGCTGCCGGAGGCGTAGATCTGCGTCCATCGGCGGATGAACCAGGCCTCGCTCCGAACGAACCTTTGCGCGAAGTGCTCGTACCGGCGATGAGGTGACCGTCGCGCGCGGAATGTCCCCTTTCCCGGCCGGGTTACCCGCCCTTGACCGCGGGAAAGCGTCACGCTATCTTGCGCGTCCCCACCACTCTGGCGCATTCGTCTAGGGGTCCAGGACGCCGCCCTCTCACGGCGGTAACACGGGTTCAAATCCCGTATGCGCTACCAACCTGGAATCAGCCCCGCGACTCGCTCGCAAGTGCTTGAAAAGAAAGCCCAATTCGGAGGTTCGAAATTCGCCATCTTCGAATTGCAGGCGTTTTGGAAAGAAAACCTGCTGAAGGCGTTGCTTTGCCGAGAGGGAGCCTGACTGCCACCGCTGTCCTGGCGCTGCGGCTAGGCCCGACGCGT
>Ga0068869_100002589_pt1 | contig 10924 bp, 10 predicted proteins | sample KBSMisM52_FD_64676 | JGI IMG/M metagenome (GOLD analysis project Ga0068869, IMG submission 64676) | Miscanthus rhizosphere microbial communities from Kellogg Biological Station, Michigan, USA - KBS Miscanthus M5-2 | ecosystem: Host-associated > Plants > Roots > Rhizosphere > Soil ... | reverse complement strand
TTCTGATGGACGAGCCCTTCGGCGCGCTCGACGCACAGACACGCATCGACATGCAGGAGCTGTTGCTTTCCGTGTGGGATGAATTGCGCCGCACCGTCGTATTCATCACGCATGACGTCGATGAGGCGATCCTGCTCGCTGACGTCGTCTTCGTCATGTCGGCCCGGCCAGGGCGGATTCGCTCGCGCGTGCCGATCGAGTTGCCGCGACCACGCTCGGTCGACCTGATCACCGATCCCACGTTCGTTGCGCTGAAGCGCGACATTTTCAACCAGATCCGGCACGAGGCGCACGCAGTTCGCACCGACGGCATCGGTGGGCCGGCGTGAGCAACGCTGCCGCGGTAGCAGCACCTTTCGCTGCTCGGAAGATTTGTTGAATTTGCCTTTCACGAAGTCAGTACAATCGACCCCTGGCTCTCACTCAATCAGCTCACACCGACCGAGTTTGCAGCACGCCCCCAACAGGGGCAGAACTGGAACAGACTCTCCTTATGAACGAGGACAAGCCGGGGAGCAGGTCAGCGACGTGGCCGCCCGTAGAGATTACCGACGGGGCCCGAAATGGTGAGATCGCCGATCATTGGAGGACCTAATGAATGTTGGCGGGAGTTACGATTTTGGGGACGTTGTGTTGCAATCGGGCGCGACGCTCAAGGGCGCTCGCATCGCCTACAAGACCTTCGGAGCGCTCAATGCGACGAAAACCAATGCAATAATCTATCCAACTTCGTTTGGTGCCCAACATTCCGATCTTGAATGGCTTATCGGCCCTGGCAAAGCTCTGGACCCTTCCAGGTATTTCATTGTGATTCCGAATATGTTCGGAAACGGCCTGTCGTCATCTCCGAGCGATGTTCGCGACTGGCAACTGAGGCGGGAGTTTCCTCGCATTACGATGCACGACAATGTCGTGTTGCAGCACAGGCTTCTTCGCTCGCGCTTTGACGTGCAAAAGATCGCGCTCGTCGTGGGGTTTTCGATGGGAGGCCAGCAGGCGTTCCATTGGGGCGCCCTGTTCCCGGATCTGGTCGAGCGGATTGCGCCGATTACGAGCAGCGCGAAAACGGCGCAGCACAACCTGGTTTTCCTCGAAGGGATCAAAGCGGCTCTGACACTCGATCCAGCGTGGCGCGGCGGCGTTTTTTCCGAACAGCCTATCCAGGGCATTCGTGCCATGGCGCGCGTCTATGCGGGCTGGGGACTGTCGCAGGCGTTCTACCGCGAAGGATTGCACTTGAGACTCGGTTTCACATCGCTTGACGATTTCATCGAACGCGATTGGGAAGCTGGCTTTCTGCGCCGTGACGGAGACAACCTCCTCGCCATGCTGTGGACGTGGCAGCACGCCGATATCAGCGACAACCAGCAGTATGATGGCGACCTAGCGGCAGCATTGCGGGGCATCCGCGCGCGCGCGATCGTTATGCCGAGCGAAACGGATCTGTACTTCCCTGTCGAAGACAGCCGGCGGGATGTCGCCCTCATGCGGAACGCCGAGTTGCTCATGATCCCAACAATCTGGGGACATCGCGTCAACAATCCCATCCAGAATCCAGCCGACGCGCAATTCGTGGATGACGCTCTGCGCCGGCTTCTGAGCGAGGCATGATGCGGCGCAGCCCGCGATCATGGCGCAACCGCGCGTTTGCAACCGCTGCGGAATCGACGGTTTCCTAACTTCCGTGGTAGGAAGACAGAGAGTTGTGCTGTGGCATGGACTATGCATCGGCTTCGCACGGCTGGTGCTTCGGGAGCATATCGTGGACGACTATGAAAAGGCGAGCTTTGGGCAACTGCCCGTCGGATTTGGCGAGAAGCCCGGCATCGTCGTCATCGATTTCCAGATTTGCTACACGGACGCGAAGTATCCATTCGGCGGCGCTCCCCTGGTGATGCGTGCGCTGGAGAACACCGCCAAACTGCTTGAGGTCGCCCGCCGCGCGAATGTGCCGGTGGCCAATTGCTATACTGCGTACATGAACAAGCGCGAGATGCCGTACTGGAAGATTTCTGCGGTGTACGACCTTCTGCGTCACGACAACCCGGCTTCGGATTTCGATCCGCGAATTTATGACCCTGAGTACGACCTCAAGATCTGCAAGAAGGGCCCGTCGATCTTCTTCCAGACCGGAGTCGCCGACTACTTCACCAAGGAGCGGGTCGATACGGTCATCGTCACTGGATGCAATACCAGCGGCTGCATCCGCGCAGCCGCCATTGACAGCTTCAGCCATCGCTATCGCACCGTGATCCCGGAAGATTGCGTCGGCGATCTGGATGAACGCCCGCACCACGACAATCTGCGCGACGTCGGCCGCCGGTATGCTGACATCACAGATCTTCAGTCCTGTATCGCTTATATCGAAGAGTGGTCGCATCGGAACGCGCGATAGTGCCGATGAACGTTCTGTGCTGCGATTGCTGAAAATGTTTTGCGGCACGCCCCTTGCTTCACCAAAGCAATGCCACAGGTTCATCGTCTGAACAGTAGGACACCGACATGCTAACGCGTCGCGACCTCATCAAGTCCTTGTCCGCGGGTTCGGCGATGATCGCCGCTCCGGGTCTCGTCAAGGCGCAAGGTCAGCCGACCTTCCGCATCGGGGCGCTGAATCCGATCACGAACGGCAGCAATTATGGCGCCGGAATGCAGAAGATGATCGTCGCCGCTGCGCAAGCCGTGAATGACGCCGGCGGCGCAGCCGGACGGCACTTCGAGGTATTCGCTGAAGACGACCAGGCAAATCCCCAGGCCGGCGTGCTTGCAGCCAAGAAGCTGATCGAGATCAACAAGGTCCAGGCAATCCTCGGAACCTGGGCCTCGGGCGTTTCGCTCGCGGTAGCGCCACTCACGAACGATGCGAATATCTTTCTGATGAACACGTCCGGGGCGCCAGCACTTTCGGTGCCGCCCGCGAATGCCAAGGGTCTTCTTTATCGTTTTCAGGGCACCAATGACCGCTGGGGCCGCGCCTACTATCAGGCGGCGCTGAAGGAAGGCTTCAAACGCCCCGCCACCATGGCGCTCAACAATGCAGCGGCGATCAGCGTCACGGAAGGTTTCAGCGCGGCTTGGGAGGCCGACGGCAAGAAAATCGTCGAGAAAGTCGTCTACGAGCCCAACCAGGCGAGCTATCGCTCGGAGCTGCAGAAGATCCTGGCCGCGAAGCCCGACGTGATCGTGATGGGAAGCTATCTTGCCGACCTGACGATCCTGCTGCGCGAATGGTATCAAAGCGGCGAACAGGTGCGTTTCATCACACCGACCTATGCGGCCAATCCCGAGCTTGTGAAGGCACTCGGTGCCGATGTGGTGGAAGGCCTCATTTCAGTTGACACGGTGCCGAACGAGTCTGCGACTGCCTACAAGCTGTTCGACGACACATATCGCAAGATAATGGGCCAACCCGGCTCGACCAACTCGTTCGCCGCGATGACATGGGACATGGTCACGGTGCTGGCGCTCGCGATGGAGGCTGCAAACTCGAGCGAGATTGCCGCCATCAACGCGAAAATGCGCGAAGTGGCGAACCCGCCAGGGCAAGTTGTCTCATCCTTCGCGGAGGGCAAGGCCGCGCTCAAGAGCGGCAAGATCAACTATGACGGAGCATCCTCGGTCCTCGATTTCGATGCGCGCGGAGACGTGAAACCGGATTTTGGCGTCTACGTCTTTGAAAAGGGCAAGATGAATCGCAAATACATTGTGAAGATCTGACCTTGCCGCGGCGCAGGTCGCGCCGCAGTCACGCCGGGGCGAACCGTGCTCTATCTACAGCTCGTTCTCAACGGATTCGTCCAAGGCCTGGTGATCGGTCTGGGAGCGCTTGCGATCACCCTCGTGTTCGGGATCGCGCGCTTTGCCAATGCCGGGACCGGAGATTTCCTCACGGCCGGGTCTTACGGCGCGCTGGCCGCGCACAAAGCCACCGGCTCGCTCCTGCTTGCTGGCCTCGGCGGCGTCGCCGTCTCGGCGCTGGTTTCTCTGTTGGCCTATGTGCTGGTGTTCAGGCGGCTGATGGGACGCTCCGTCATGGCGCTTCTGCTCGCGTCGATCGGTGTCGGCTTCACAATCCGCGCCATCCACGGTCTTCTATTCGGACACGGCCAATACGTGTTCCAGGTGCCGCTGTCCCGACCGTATATAGTCCTTGGCATGCGCATCAGCCCGCTCGATCTCGCGCTTATGCTCACCGCCGCTCTAGCCCTCACAATCCTGTTTGTCATCCTTCACGTCACGTCTATCGGCCGGCAGATGCGGGCGGTCGCCGACAATCCGGAGCTCGCGCGGGTCTCCGGCATCCGGGTCAAGCGCGTGATGACGACACTGTGGCTGCTCGCCGGCGCGATCTCCGCGGTCGCGGGCATCATCCTCGGCATCAAAACCGTCGTGACGCCTGAGTCCGGCTGGGACATGCTGCTACCGCTTTTCTCCGCGGCCATATTCGGCGGCATCGGATCCCCTCTGGGCGCGATGGTGGCCGGCATCCTGCTCGGCATTGCGCAGGAGCTGTCGACGCCATTCGTCGGCTTTACCTACAAGATTGTGCTGGCCTTCGCCGTCATGCTGTTCGTTCTGCTGGTGCGTCCGCGTGGCCTCTTCGGCGTCGTGGAGGGGGTACGCTGATGGAGGCCTACCTCGCCGCAATTGGCATCGTCGTCCTGATCAACGTGCTGCTCGCGCTCGGGCTCACTTTGCAATACGGCCGGACAGGTCTGATTAATTTTGGCCATGTTGGCTCCTTCGCGATCGGAGCCTATGCAAGTGCGCTGCTGGCGCTGCAAGGCGTGCCGCTCGTCATCTGCTTCATCGCCGCGGCGGTGCTCGCCGCATTGGCGGCGTGGCCGATCGGACTGATCTCGCTGCGACTGCGCGACGATTACTTCGCGATCGTGACTCTCGGATTCTCCGAGACGGTCCGCATCGTAATCACCAGCGAGCGTTGGCTCACGAACGGGATACAGGGCATTCCCGGCGTTCCTCGTCTTTACGAGCGCATCGGCGTCGGCCTTCCGGCGCAGCTTGCCGTACTGGCGACGCTGGTGGTCGTCGTGCTGATCGCCGCCGCCGTGATCCAGCGCATTGCGAAATCGCCGTTCGGGCGCGTCATCGAGGCGATCCGCGACAACGAGGAAGCCGTCAAGGCACTTGGCAAGGACCCGGCCGGCTTCAAGATCCAGGTGTTGATGGTCGGTGCCGCACTCGCCGGCGTCGCCGGTGCATTCTATGCACACTACATTACATACATTGTGCCAGATCAGTTCGGCCCGATCGTGACCTTCTATACTTGGATGGCAATCATTATCGGCGGGGTCGGGCGGATTTCTGGGGCTCTTGTCGGTACAGCGATCCTTATGCTGTTCCTCGAGGGATCGCGTTTCATCAAGGATGTCATCCCGGGTATCCCCGAAATCGAAATGGCATCGATCCGGCTCGGCGTCATCGGTATCGCGCTGATCCTCTTCGTGACTTATCGCCCGCAAGGCCTGATGGGAGATTATACCAGACGATGAGCCTGGCAGTTCGTCATGTCAGCAAGGCGTTCGGTGGTTTCCGAGCGCTCGATGACGTGTCGCTGGAGTTGGAAGCGGGCGCACTGTTCGGCGTCATCGGACCGAACGGCGCCGGTAAGTCGACACTGTTTGCCGTAATGTCGGGATTTCTGCCAGCTGACTCGGGTGAGATTCTGCTCGATGGAAAGGACATCGCGGGGCTTGCGCCGTATAGCCGCGCGCACTCCGGCATGGTGCGAACCTTTCAGGTGCCGCGCGAATTCCGTCACCTGACGGTGAGGGAGAACCTGATGGTCTCAGCGCCCGGCCAGACCGGCGAAAATCTCATCAATCTGTTCACGCGACCCGGCCAAATCCGCCGCGACGAGGATCGGATCGCCGGAGAGGTGCGTAGCATTCTGGAATTCCTGCGCCTCACTGACGTCGCAGACCTTCCGTCGGGAAGCCTGTCCGGGGGACAGAAGAAGCTGCTCGAACTTGGCCGTGCTCTGATGGTTTCGCCCAAGCTGGTGCTCCTCGACGAGCCCTTCGCAGGCGTCAATCCCGTGCTGATCGCCGCGCTCACGGAGCGCATCCGCGAACTCAACACGCGCGGCATCGGATTTCTCATCATCGAGCACGATCTTTCGGCGTTGACCAAACTTGTCCCACAACTCGCAGTTATGGACCGCGGGCGGATCATCGCACGCGGCGCCCCTGGAAAGGTGCTTGAGGATCCGGTGGTGCGCGAGGCCTATCTCGGGGGCGCGTCGTGACGCTGCTTTCCGTGCAGGACGTCCGCGGAGGGTATGGCGGCGGCACCGACATTCTCAACGGCGTCTCGTTCAGCCTGGTGGCGGGCAAAATCCTGACCATCGCCGGCAGCAACGGGGCTGGAAAATCGACACTCGCCAAGGCCATCGTCGGCCTGCTTCCAGACCTGCGCGGACAGATCGTTTTTCAGGGCACGGAGCTGACGAGCCTCCCGACCGAAGAGCGCATTGCGCTGGGGATTGGCTACGTGCCGCAGGTCGCAAACGTGTTTCCGTCGCTGACGATCCTCGAGAACCTTCGCGTGGTGGCGGGCGTCAAGGCTCAGGCCGCGCGAATCGAGGAGATGTTCGCGGCCTTTCCGGCGCTGAAGGAGAGGCGGCGATTGCGCGCGGCGACATTGTCAGGCGGCGAACGCCAGCAACTTGCATTCGCCCGCGCACTGATGATCAGCCCCCGATTGCTGATCCTTGACGAGCCGACCGCAGCGCTATCGCCTTCCATGGTCGCCGATTCGTTCGCGCTAATTCATCGGCTTCCCGCACTTGATGTTTCCGTCCTGATCATCGAGCAGCGCGCGCGTCAGTCCCTCGCGATCTCGGATTCTGGTTGCATCCTCGATTCCGGGCGCGTGGTATTAGCCGGCGCGGCAACTGAACTACTCGCGGACGAGCGGGCTGCTCAACTGTTTCTTGGCTCGGGATAACGGAACGAAGCGGAACCCGCCGCACGAATTGTGAAACTGCGCCTGGTTGGTCAAGCTCGCGCAGGACCGCGTGGTGGGCCCGGGAGGACTCGAGCCTCCAACCAGACCGTTACGAGCGGCCGGCTCTGAAAATTGAGCTACGGGCCCGGCGCGCGGGCGCGACCAACGCCCGGCCAAACAGTTGAAGCACACGTGATCCGGTTGTTATGCCCGCCATACCTTCCATCCATCGCCGTGAGATTCTCGAGAGAGCCGGCCCGCATAGTGTCCAGAGGGCATGATTCGGGCGCGATGAGCCGTGGAACGTAGTGATTGACCATAATTCCACACCGTCGAATCACGCCCACGGCCGAAGCCTTCGACGACCTGTTCTTCGTGACGCAAGCTGTATGGAAGGCACCAAAGCGCGGGTGGGCTCGGGCCGGATAGGTGCAGTCATGAGACATGCAAAGAGCGTGTGGCTGGTCTTGTTCCGACGGGACCCGCTGCGTGCGCTATGGCCCGCGCTCCTGCTTTTCATTCTTGCCAGCAGCTTCACCGCGGCGGACGCGCTTGCAACCGTCTTACCCGAATACTCGGCGGCCGACATCAACGCGGCACCGCAGCAGTGGCAGGCCTCTCTCGCCAAGGCGCAGGCCGGCGATCCGGCCTGTCCGGCCGCGCTGGCCCTCAACGAGACCGACCAGGACGGTGAGCACGCAGTCTATGGCATCGTCGTCCTGTCGACCCAATCGAAGCTGAAACTGGCCGTCAAGGCGAACGGCCGTTACGGGATTCAGTTCGGCTTCGTGTCCAGCGACTGGAAGTCCTTCACGCTTGCGGCCGTCAGCCTCGTTTCCGGCAGCTACCAGGTGACCGAAAGCGGAAGACTGCGCCGCAGGGATATCGCGATCCGCTCGCTGACCGGCGACTGGCTGGAAATGGAGCTCTTGGTCGAGGATGTCGGTATCCGGCGTCCCGGTGACGAGGTCAGCGGCTATGCGATCGTCAAGCCGACGGTTGCCGGCGGCAACACGTTCTATCGGGGAGACGCGGCGCGCGGCATCATGCTCTGCGCAACCGAGATCAAGGCTCCCTAGCCGTGGTCTTCAGCTCCGTATCGTTCGTCTTTCTTTTCCTGCCGCTGGTGGTCTTGTGCCACTTCGTCCTGCACCCGGTGCTTCGAAACGCGGTGCTGCTGTCGGCGAGCGTCATGTTCTATCTGGTCGGGGAGCCGAGCCAGTTCTCGGTGCTCGGCGTTTCGCTCGCCATCAACTACATCGGCGGGCTGGTGATCGGCACACTCTCGGCCGAAAGACGCTGGCCGGCGCTGTTTGTCCTCGTTGCGGCCAATCTTCTGATCCTCTTTGTCTTCAAATACGCAGGTTTTGTCGCCGGCTCGGTCGACGCAGCCGCGGGCACGTCGCTCAGTCATCTCTACGGCCTCGGACAACTGGCCCTGCCGCTGGGCATTTCGTTCTTCACGTTCCACGGGATCTCCTACATCGTGGACGTCTATCGCGGCACGGCGCCGCCGCAGAAGGACATCTTCAAGTTCGGCATCTACTTCGTGTTCTTCCCGCAACTCATCGCGGGTCCGATCATCCGCTACCACGACGTCGCCGACCAGCTCGCCGACCGCAATCCGACCTGGAACGACGTCTACGAAGGATTCCAGCGGTTCGCGATCGGGCTTGCCAAGAAGGTGCTGCTCGCGAACCCGATGGGAAGCATCGCCGATGCGATGTTCGCGATCCCGAACTCCGAAATCGATTTTTTCTCGGCGTGGCTCGGCACCGTCAGCTACATGCTGCAAATCTACTTCGACTTCTCCGGCTACAGCGACATGGCGATCGGCCTTGCGCGGATGTTCGGCGTGAGATTCCCGGAGAACTTCAACTTTCCCTACATCTCGCAATCGATCACCGAGTTCTGGCGGCGCTGGCACATTTCCTTGTCGGCCTGGTTTCGCGACTACCTCTATATCCCGCTGGGCGGCAACCGCCGCGGCATCGGGCGCACATATCTGAACTTGATTACGGTCTTCGTCCTGTGCGGTCTCTGGCACGGCGCGAGCTGGAATTTTCTGCTGTGGGGCGTCTATTACGGGGTCTTTCTCGTGATCGAGCGCATGTTCGCCGCGACAGCGCCGCGCACCCCGCGCTTCATCCGTCACTTCTACGCACTGTTAGTGGTCGCAATCGGCTGGGTCTTGTTTCGGGCCCACGATCTGCCGCAGGCGTGGAGCTTCCTGTCTGCGATGTTCTGGCCGGCCTGGCGCGAAGGCGCGACCTGGGCGCTCTACACGCTGGAGCCCGGCCTGCTGATCGTGATGGCGATCGCCATCCTGGCCTCAACGCCGGCTCTGCACTGGGCCGCCAATCAGCTGGAGGTCCTGCAACCGCTCCCCCGACGCGCGCGTGATCTGGTCGCGTCGGCGCTCACGTTCTGCGTGTTCCTGGTGTCGGCCTCGTTCGTCGTTTCCAGTACCTACAACCCCTTCATCTATTTCCGCTTCTAGGGACAGGACCATGGCTGCGCTGCCAGTCGCCGATCTTCGAATCCTCGCGATCGCGTTTGCGGCCATCACCGCGGCGGTGCCCGGCGGCTACGCGCTCATGCGGGCCGATGTGCCCGATATCAGTTACGAGAGGCGGACGGCGTCCGCCTGGCCCGCCAGTTCGGTGTACGAGAATCCGCAAGGCTACCAGCGCTTCTTCGAGGACCGGCTCGGCTGGCGGCGCGAGTTCATCGTCTTGCGCAACCGGATTTCGGACGCGATCGGGATGTCGCCCACGCCGGCGTCCCGCATCGGGAGAGAGGGCTGGCTGTTCAACGCCCGCAACAACGTCCTGCTCAACCGCGCCGGGCTCCTTCATTTCGACGACGACGTCGTGCGCCGGTGGCAATTGGAATTCAAACGCCGGACGGAGTTCTGGGCACGACGCGGCATCCGGTATTATTTTCTGCTGGGGCCCGACAAAAGCTCGATCTATCCGGAAAAACTCGGGCCATCCTTTCCCATTGGCGAAACCCTGTTCGACCGGATAAGGCGCCGGCACGGCGACGACGTCTTCGGAACGAACTTCATCGACCCGCGCGACGTCCTTCGCGCGAACAAGACAGCCACCTCGTATTACGCCATCGACAGTCATTGGAACGTGGTCGGCGCGCAACTCGCAAACCACGTTCTGCTCGAGCGGCTTTCGCGCGACTTTCCGCAGCTTCGGCCGATTACCTGGCTATCCGACATCCAGCTGAGGCCGGCGACGCAAAACGACCTCGTGCCCACGGGCCTCGAAGCGCGATACCCGGACCAGGAGCCCTATTTCGTCCATGCCGACGACAAATGCGCTCCGCAGGCGCTGCCGAACGATCCGGCCTGGCCGAGTTTCCTCGGCAAGTCCGCGCACTCCGCCGCCGTCTGTCCCAGCCGTCCGTTGCGCGTGCTCATCGTGCACGATTCGTTTGGCCTCGGGATGAAGAGCTTTCTCGGCCGGTCCTTCGGACAGAGCGTGTACTTCGCGGGCGTGGGAGGAGGCGAAGTCCTCGGCGAAGCGGTCGAGCGGGCCGCCACGATGATGGGCGGCATCGATGTGATCATCCAGGAACGCGTCGAGGGCGCCTTTTTCAATGGCCGCCTGGAGTAGGGAATCGCACGATGAACCAGATCATCCAAAACCGGACTCAACCGGCCGTGCTGGGCGGCATTTGCAGCCTGCAAAGCGGATTCGTGACCGGGTGGGTTTACGACACCGCCTCACCATTGGAGACGCGGCGTGTGGTGGCGACAGTCGGCGACCAGACGCGCGAATACATCACGGGTTATGATCCAGTCGCGTTCGGAATGAAGGGCGCGCCCGCAACGAGCGGCTTCCTCATTCCCATACCGGTTCGCGATCGGGAACAAACCGTCCGGCTGCAGATCCTCGATGGCGCAACGCGCACGCTCATTTATGCCGGCCCGATCCATCAG
>Ga0068869_100002586_pt1 | contig 10926 bp, 11 predicted proteins | sample KBSMisM52_FD_64676 | JGI IMG/M metagenome (GOLD analysis project Ga0068869, IMG submission 64676) | Miscanthus rhizosphere microbial communities from Kellogg Biological Station, Michigan, USA - KBS Miscanthus M5-2 | ecosystem: Host-associated > Plants > Roots > Rhizosphere > Soil ... | reverse complement strand
CAAGGGTCATCAAAGGATTGCTAACCGGACAAGGCATCGTCTTCACGTTGATCGGTGGCATAACGCTCTTCATTGGCGTCAGAATCCTGGTTAGTGAACTGCAACTTCCTTACAAGATGGCACCCTGGTGGGTATTCGTGGTTATCTTCGCAGGCGGCACACTCTTTTTTGCGGGTGGGATATCCTCATTGTGCGGTTGCAGCTGGCTTTTGCGCTGGTTACTAATGATCTTCGGCAGAGGACTAATCTAGTTGGGTCACTTAGGCCAACTCTCTGGACAAAATGGAGCCTAAGGCTTAAGTTTTACCGATTCGACACTTCTAAGGAGCAGCACATGGCAGAAGCACTGGGCATGGTTGAATGCATGGGGCTGGTAGCGATGATCGAAGCGGCAGACGCGATGGTCAAGGCTGCCAACGTGCGTCTGGTTGGTTGGGAAAAAATTGATGCGGGGCTGGTGACTGCAATTGTGCGTGGCGATGTTGCTGCCGTGAGAGCGGCCGTGGACGCTGGTGCTGCCGCCGGCAGAAAAGTCGGGCAGGTGGTTGCGACTCACGTGATTCCGCAACCGCACGGCGATGTCGACCTGGGCTTGCCCGTATTAAAAACCGGCGAAACCACGAAAAAGAAAATCAGCGGATCAGTTCGCCCGAAGTAGCGTCTAGTGAAATTCATGCTCGCTTTCCTCCAGCCCGCAAAATGAGCCTGACTCTCCATCTCCTTCGTCATGGCCAAACTGCTCTCAGTCGCGATGATGTCTTCTGTGGGTCAGGTCTTAATCCCGAATTGACTTCAGACGGTTTGCAGATGGCCCAGGCTTTCGCCGCGGCCTATCGTGCCAAGCCCTGGCTTGCGGTTTATTCAAGCGCTTTACGACGAGCAGTCGACACAGCGGGGCCTCTTTGCGATGCGCTGGGGATCAGCAACGAGGTGCGACCGGACTTAAATGAGATCGCGTATGGTAAATGGGAAGGACAGACCAGAGAAAAGGTAGACCGTGAATATCACGACGACTACGTTAGTTGGCTTGCCGATCCGGCCTGGCATCCGCCGACCGGTGGCGAGCTGGCCATCACCGTAGCCACGCGAAGTTTGCGGGTGATTGACGAAATCAAGTGTCAGTTCACGGACGGCAATATTCTGATCGTTTCTCACAAAGCGACTATCAGAATCATTCTTTGCAGCTTGCTGGGAATCGATGTCGGCCGCTTCCGCTATCGCCTCGGTTGTCCGGTTGGTTCAGTTAGCGTGGTAGAGTTTTCGCTCGCAGGCCCACTGCTCCATTCATTGGCGGATCGTTCCCACTTAAGCACATCATTGCAAGCCTTGCCTGGAACGTAGTGGCTAATCTCGTGAGTCTCGGTCGCCACCGAAGCGGCTGTTGTTCGACCTGCCTATGCCTATCTTCCGAAAGTTGCTGCTTGCTTTCTGGTTAGTGGTAGTGGGTTCAACCGCATCGGCCCAGCAACCCTTTGTCACCGACGACGCCGACACAACGCCAAAAGGTCACTTTCACTTTGAGTTCAGTAACGAATTTGACTGGCTGCAGCGCGAGGCTTTCCCCAGCATCAAGCAGAATACCGCGGACTTTGAACTCGACTACGGACTCTTCGACCGCCTTGAGATCGGCATTGAGGCGCCGCTGCTAACGATCTGGAACGCGCCCGGCAATAGTCCCCGGACTGTGTCAGGTCCTGGCGACACCAACCTCTCCCTCAAATACAACTTTCTGAAAGAACGAGAGAATTCGCGAGCGCCGGCGCTGGCATTTGCTTTCAACCTTGAGCTACCGACCGGTGATACCAAACGCCAACTTGGCTCCGGTCTGTCAGATTTTTACATGAACGCAATTCTACAGAAATCCCTTACCAGTAAAACCAGATTGCGATTGAATGGTGGCATTCTGTTCTCCGGCAACGAAACGACTGGGGTTGTAGGAATAAAAACGCGTGGCACTGTGTTCACGGGTGGCGCCTCGCTAGTCAAGCAACTGAGTCCAAAACTCCAACTGGGCATGGAGCTGACTGGCGCCCTCGCAGGAAATCAGGGGCTGGGGAAAGGACAATTACAGACGCTGTTTGGCGGCAACTATCAATTTAAGAATAACCTCTCGTTCGACTTCGGTGTCGTTGCTGGTAAGTATGCGGCCAGTCCGCGAGTCGGAATTCAACTGGGAATCTCAATCGACCGTTAGCGTAAGGAGGTGAGTATGGCGCGCAAGAAAACTAACAAACTCAGTCAAATGCTCGAGCGCTTCTCGCGTACGGCAACGGAAGCCACGGGAACATCCACTGCGTTTATTCTTGCTTTGTTGGTAATTATTGTTTGGCTGGTTACTGGGCCACTGTTCAAGTTTTCTGATACCTGGCAGTTAGTAATCAATACCGGAACAACTATCGTTACCTTCCTGATGGTCTTCCTGATTCAACGAAGTCAAAACAAGGATGCCCTGGCCATTCATCTGAAGTTGAACGAAATTGTGGCCGCGCTGGAAGGCGCCAGCAACCGTTTGATCGACGTGGAGGATCTGACTGAGGATGAGATCAAGACTCTTCACAAACACTATCAGCGATTGGTAGCCATGGCCAAGCAGGATATTAAGCTGACGCAAAGTCATTCAGTAGAAGAAGCTGATGCGCGGCACAAAGTGAAACACGGCAAGCATCACCACCCGGCAGGGTCGTAGCGCTTACACAAAGGATCATCTCTGAGTCCGCGCTTTGCGGACTGATCAGATACTTTTTGTGCGAAGTGTGCACAGTCATAATCGGAGACAAAAAACAGAACTGGGAGTGATCGCGACCAGCCGATCACTCAACTGACAAGGTTTAAGGATTGGAGCGCTTCTCTAGTGCACATTTTCATGCGTTGACTTTCGGGCTGGTCGCTATCGCTCCCAGTTCTGACTTTGAGTGGCGAGTATTGAGTGATTAGCAAATTGCTGTCCCAGCAAGAGGCAGTGATTCTCGAAGCTTTTTCACCCCAGCCAGATTGAGCCGGTGAGGAAACAGATGAGCGCACCCGAAATATTGTGAGTTCCATCGCTGTTGGAGGATGTGGGCGCGTTCGAAATGTAGGGAGTAAAACGTACGCGGCGGATGCGGCGGCCTTCCAAACGCTCCACTACGAATGTGCTGCCGTTGTAGTTGACGGCGTCTCCTTCGTTCAGAAGCCGGCCGGCCTGGGCCATCAGAAATCCGGCAATCGTATTGAATCCTTCATGCTCTGGTAGCTGTAGTCGGAGCACGCGATTCGCATCGCGCACCACCAGTCTGCCGCTAAGCACATAAGAATCGCCTTCCTTTACGATCTGTTCCCTTACTTCTTCGTCAAACTCGTCGTCGATTTCTCCAACAATCTCTTCCAGTAGATCTTCAAGTGTAATGATTCCCTCGAGGCCGCCGTGTTCATCGACGACGCACGCCAGGTGAGTCCTGCTTGCCTGCATCCGCCTCAACACTGAACCTAACCGTGCTGAGTCAGGAATAAATACCGGCGGATGCATTATTTTTTGCAATGCAAATGGCAGACTGGAATCCTCAAGGAATGGTTCTATGTCCCTACGAATAACTATGCCCACCACTTCGTCGAGACGTTCCCGGTAAACAGGCAGCCGCGAATATCCAGTGGTACGAAAGATGTCTTTCGTCTCCTGCAGAGTGGCGGTCAGGCGCAGCGCTGAAACGGCGATCCTCGGGATCATGGCTTCGCGTACTTCAGTCTCCCTGAAATCAAAGACGCGGTTGATCAGTTTTTGCTGATCGGCTCCCAGATGTCCGCCTTCGCGGGAGGCGTTGATCACCTGACGGATTTCTTCTTCACTGTAAATCGAAGTGTGCTCGCCCGCCGGATGCAGGCCGAATAATCTAACGGTGCGCGTGCCTGCCCAGTCGAGCAGGCGTATCGGCCAACGGAAAAACCGGTAGAAGATATGAAGGGGGCGGGCGACCAAAAGCGCTATTTTTTCTGTGCGCTCCAGCGCGAGCGTTTTGGGAGCGAGTTCGCCCAGCACGATGTGCAGAAAAGTAATCAACGTGAAAGCCAGTGCGAAAGCGATCGTATCGAGCACGGCGTCAGACACCCGACCCTGCAGTGGAGCCTCGAGCAAGTGTGCAAACACAGGCTCGCCAATCCAGCCGAGCGCCAGAGAAGCCATCGTAATGCCGAGCTGCGTGGCTGAAATATAAGCGTTGAGACTATCGATTAGTTCGAGCAGAAGCTTGGCGCGAAGATTTCCGTCCTGAGCCAGAGAGGCCACCCGCGAGCGGCGTACACCGACCAGTGCGAATTCGGCGGCAACGAAGAAGCCGTTCGTCAGGACCAGCAGAATAACCAGCAGAAGGTATGAAACCGAAAGCACTGCACGAGTATGCTAGGTTTTTGACGGCGGCGCGTCAAACTACTTGTGAGTTTGATGTCCGACAAGCTTTAGCTTGTCGTGGTGCTACGACAAACTGAAGTTTGTCGAACATTTTTCGTTGAAATGACCCACTACTTTAAAAAGGGCTGTATTCCCATTTATTTCCGGAGGTGTTAACCTCAGCGATTCGAAGGCGAAATTTGCGTCAAGCCCCATAAGGAGACCGCGATGTCCCACGATCAAGGAACGAGCGATCGTCTGTCCAATCTGCTGCAACAACTAATCTCGCTTACTGGAAAGGGTGAATTGCACTGGGAGCGAAGGCTTGGTTCGGCCCACCGTTATGCGCGCTGGAAAAACAACTTGTTGATACTCGGGCCGGCCGAGTCACCCAGCGAAACGAAAATCCCGCGGTATCTATTTCTGACGCCATTTGATTCGCCGTCCTGCATTGAGATTAATTCCAGCGATGAGGTGCTGGGTGGCGCGCTGCTGGAGTTAGTTGCGGTCGTAGAACGCACGAGCAAGAACGAACCGCCAACCGATCCCTTCGGCCTCAGCGAGGAAGACTTGAGCCGGATAACCGCCTAAGACAAGGTTCAAACTGAAGCATTCATAACAGCATAGGAGATTGGCGCCATGTCAGTTGACATAATCCCGAGCGATGAAGCCGACAGTTTGTCGCGCATCCCACTTTTCCAACGATTAACGCCCGAAGAACTTGAACAGTTGGCAGCGGAAGTTGATCAGGTGAAGTTCGACCCCGACGAAACGATCTTCAATGAGCAGGACAAGGGCGATGCTTTGTATGTGGTTGAGACCGGCTCAGTACGTATCTGGGTGCTGGACGAAGATGTGGAAGCAGTAACCCTGAAAGAGTTGGGGCCCGGCGAATTTTTTGGTGAACTGGCCGTCCTTGATCGCGGACCGCGTTCCACTAACGCGACTGCCATGGGGGAAACCACCCTGCACCGCTTAAGCAGTGACGACTTTCAGGCGTTTCTAATGAAACACCCGGATGTGGCCATTGACGTGATTTGCGAAATTGGCGCTCGCATGCGGCAAACCAACATGCTGGTTTCGCAACGCGCCACGCGAAATATAAACGTTGAGATGGAAGAGCGTTCGACGATTGGCCAGCGGGTCGCGGATCGGGTTGCTTCGTTTGGTGGTTCCTGGACCTTCATCATTATCTATGTAAGTTTCCTGGCAGGCTGGATGGCACTCAATACGTTCATACTGGTTCACTACGGGCATGGCGAAAACGGGGCGCAGTATGATCCTTACCCTTACATTCTGCTCAATCTCATGCTCTCCATGACAGCCGCCTTGCAGGCGCCGATCATCATGATGTCGCAGAACAGGGCCGCCGAGAAGGACCGTCTCGCCGCTGAACAGGATTTTAAAGTGAACCTAAAGAGTGAGCTGATGCTGGAAGAATTAATGCGCAAGAGCCAGGGCCGGGAGGCCCAAATTAGCCAGCTGGTTGAACTGGTCAAGGCCTTGCGCTCGCCCGGAAAAGGCGCTTAGGCGCGCCTTGCCGGAGAGCGTTGAAACACCGGCCTCAACTCAGGCCGGCGCTAGCCTCGAAGGCTTTTACTACGGGGTCTTATTAGTCCCGACTGCTGGTTTAGTACGTGTCGCCGGAACCTTTACTGCCGGCCGTTCGCCCTTCGGAGCTATGCGTCCGTTACGAGTTAATGCGATATGTTTGTCGTGGGCGCCATCGTCAACCACAACCTTGATTGAACGGAAAGAACCGTCGCGCGCTTTGTTGGTTGGATTATAAGAGACGACATACTGCGTGCGCAGATCGCGCACAATTTCGTCGGCGATTTTCGGTAACTCAGATAGAGACTCGGGAAGGAAAGCGCGCCCGCCGGTTTCGGTTGCTAACTTGTTAATCAGGTTGACGGCCTTTTCGCGCGGACTCTTACGAATGAGACCACCTTCCTTATCAAGCTCGCGGACAAAGCCAATCACGTAAATCTGCACGTCCTCTTCGCGCAGACGTGCGAAAAGTTTTTCCTGAGAATAAAAGCTCGAACGGTCTTCGCCGTCGGTAATTACGATCAAGGCACGGCGCCGGCGATCGCTGTCATCTCCCTTTTTATACTCAGCGACATGCTCCGCAGTGAGGTAAACAGCGTCGATTATCGCGGTCTGCCCTCCCTGAATGTAGAGTTCGTCCAGCCCGTCCATAATCAGATCTTTGCTGGCAGTGAAGTCCTGGACAGTTTCGATGCTGTCGCTACTGATAAAGCGGACCAGAAAAGTCTCGTCGCCCGGCTTATTGCTGTTGACGATAGTTTTGCCGGCGTCAATCACGGCCTGCAACTGGGAGCGCAAGGATCCGGAGGTGTCAACCGCCAGCCCATAACTAATCGGCACTTCTTCACGTGAGAACGATTCGATTGGCTGCGGCGCGCCGTCCTCGAAAACGTGAAAATCGTTTTGCCGAACATTGTCGATGGGCCGATTATTTCGATCAATGACGCGCACGTTCAAAGTCACCAACTCGGTGTTTACTTTTACTATTTCGTCCTCAGCGAATTCTTCCGGAGGGGTCGGCGTTGGCTTGGGCTTCAGCACGGGAGGCGGCGGAGGCTCGCCCAACTGTGGCGTTATGCGGTCAATTGGAGTTGGCTCGGTCCTTGGCGGAGGCGTGGACCGGGGCGTTGGAGTCGGCGTAGCTGCTGATGTGGTGATCGGCGTACGATTAACCGGCTGAGTCGCAAGCGGGACTGGGGTCGGGGTCGGCGTCGGTGTGGGAACCGTGGCCACGCTGCGGGGTCGATTCTGGGTCTTGGCCGTTCCCGCCAGACCGGTGCACAAGACAGAAAATACGGCGAAAACCAACGCCAGCGTCAAAGCGATTCTTCGTCTCTGCAAGCTGCTAATCCAAATTCCCATCCAAACCCCCATTGACTCTCGATACTCGATATATACACCGCAATCCGCACCAGGTAAGTTTAACCTGTCACGGGTTCGCTTGCGAGCAACCCTGCCGCAAAAATGGCGACGCTATGAAAGATGTTCAGGGGAGTTAATGCGTTGCCGGAATGCGAACCCTGGAAACCAAGAGCGGACCGGGTCAACCCGGCCACCCTTCTCAGCAATACTGGATTACCCAATCAGCGCGAGCTGGGCACCGCGTAATAGCCTTCTTTCGAGCGAACGAACAGGCGCGGTAATCCGCGCGGCGGGGTTACCCTCACCTTGATTTTGTGCCAGCGACCGTCATTGGTGAAATTCACCGGCTTATAACCAATCGAGTACTGGTGGCGCAGCTCCAGCGCAATCTGCTCGAAGATGTCATCCATCTCAGCGTTGCTGCGGGGGAAAAATGCTTTGCCGCCCGAGACGCTTGCCAGTTCATCCAGGATGCCCTGACCTTCCATGCCCATCGAGCTGCCGGCGTCGCTGCCGCTCAGAATGCCGATGCCATAGAGCGTTACATCTGATTCCTTCAGCAACCGGCGCAGCTCACCGAAGGTGTAGCGAGAGTTATTGTCCTGCCCATCACTAATCAACAACAACGCGCGTTTGGGGTGAGCGCCGCGCTGGACTTTCTCCACGCCCAGATAGCAGGCATCGTACAACGCAGTATTGTTCCTCGTTTGTACGAACGTGAGCTTGTCGAGCACCTGATTCCCATCCCGAGTTTTGTCGAGCAGCAACTGCGCCCTGGAATTGAAGGCGATCAGGAAATACTCATCCATGTTATGACTGGTTTGAATAAATTTCGACAGGGCGTCGCGCGCGCGCTTGATTTTGTCACCGCCCATCGATCCGGAGACATCGAAGATCACGCCCACTGAAACAGGCGAGTCGTCGTCACTAAAATAAGTGATCTCCTGGGGCTTTTTCTCGTCGAGTATCGTAAATGCTCCCTTGCCCAAACCTGAGACATAGCGACCATAGGTGTCAGTTACCGTAACGGTGACGGTAATCAGATCCGTATTCGTGATAACCGGACCCTGGCCGAAGTCGCCGGGTTTCACTGATCCCGAGGCCTCGGATTTCGGCAAAGTCGCTTGGGGAACAGGCTCGATAATGTGGTCGCTTGGCGTAGGCGAGGGAGCAGGTTTTTGAGTGGTCTTGTCCTGCGTTCGACCGACGGGAGCATTGCATACGAAAAAGAGTGTTACCAGACAGGAGATGATGGCGATAGTAAAAGCGCGTCCAGAAGCTAGGTACATGTGAGCCTCGCGTTCCTCGCAAGCGTTACTGACGGAGAGCCGCTTGATGTTTGCAGACCAGAGAAGGGCTGAAAACACAGATGCGGGATCCAGAAGCAGTGATGTCCGAAGACTTGAATTATTCGTAATTCTGGGAATCGTCGACGTGGGGAAACTGCCGCGCGCTACTTCCAATCCAGTCTCTGAATAGCTGCAATTTCATTGTAGGACGGATCGCAGAAGTGGTAAAGCGGAAAGGGCGCGAACACTCTAGTGATTGTCTGGGACCGCGGGCGTCCCGCCCGCAATGAACGCGCAGCGCGAAAATGCATTAACAGCGATATCCGAAAAGCTGCGCCGCCGCCGCCCGTTCCCGGACAATCCCTAGAGCGTTCTTTACCCACTGCCGCGGCGATGGGAACTTTCACGGTACGTCATCGTGTACTAACAGGCCGATAGCCTGAGCAAAGGCCGTCGCGCGGGCTGCATGCTATACTTTCGCCCTACTCTTGAACGCAGGAATAATCTTGTAATGGCCGAGTTTATTTGCCGATTGGGTACGCCAGCGGGCGAGGTTGTAACGCGTACGGTTGAAGCACCAGGCGTTAACGAAGCCCGCGCGCGCCTGGAGCGCGAGGGCTTCCGTGTCTTCAATGTAACGCCGCCAAAAACGACCGGTGTCACCGCTTTAACACGATTTGGCGGACGCGGTGGTCAACCCAAAGTAAAGGCTAACGACTTCCTGCTTTTCAACCAGCAACTGGCCGCACTGGTACGCGCCGGCATTCCAATTCTGCAAGCTATCTCGATGTTGCGTAAACGAGCCGCGTCGGCACGTTTGCGAGCGGTGCTTGGTGATGTTGAGGATCAGATTCGCGGTGGTGCCGCGCTGTCACAGGCGTTTGCCTCGCAGGGAAGTATCTTCCCGCGCATCTACACCGCTTCGATACTCGCCGGCGAGCGTTCAGGGGCCCTGGACGAAGTGTTGCTTCGTTACGTCAGCTATATGCGCCGTAACGTCGGCTTGCGTCGCAAAATACGCGGCGCGCTCGCTTATCCCCTGTTCCTGCTATTTGCCTCGGGTTGCATGGTGACCTTTCTAACGGTCTATGTAGTTCCCAGGATGTCGGATCTGTTTGCCGGATTTGGCACCGAACTGCCTACTGTTACCCAAATCGTATTGGGTCTTTCGAAATGGCTTTCGTCGAATGTTCTATGGTTCGGCCCACTCTTCATTGGCGGCGCTGCCGTCCTGTTTCTATGGTCACGAACTGAAGCCGGCCGGCTACGCGTGGATGCAACCTTGTTAAAGATTCCACTGGCCGGCAATCTTGTTGTCCAGCTGTCAATCGCCCAGGCCACGCGTTCACTGGCGACGTTGTTAGCAGGTGGCATCACGTTAGTTGAATCGTGGGAAATAGCAGCGGAATCGATTACCAATCGCGAGTTGCGGCGACGCAGTTCCTCGATTATGCCGATGATTCGCGAGGGCCGTACTTTTACCGAGAGTCTTGAGGAGGCCAATTGGGTGCCGATGCTGGCGATTGACATGATAGGAATTGGCGAACGTTCGGGCAGCTTGCGAGAAATGCTTGACGAGGTGGCAGTCTTTTACGACGCCGAATCGGAGGTGAGGCTGGAGCAGTTGACGACCACGCTGGAGCCTGCGATTCTAGTGATTATGGGTGGAGTCGTAGTTACCATTCTCCTGGCCATCTACCTTCCGATCATCCAATCAATTTCAGGGGGCGCGGGAGTGACCGGCCGTCACTAGTATTGAAACCGAAGGAGTCTGAACAGGCTGGTTCATGACCGGCAACAACAGCCATCCGGAATGAAAGAGTTACCGCAAAATCCTGGAGCGACCCGACCTGTGCAACCATTAGCAATAGACGATCGACTGGCCCCTGGTGGTGATAATCATGAACCGCCGGAGGTGCGCGCGGCGAAGGAACTCGCGCGCCGCTATCGGCTGGCCTTCGTTGATCTACTTCCGACCGATCAGGAATCTCCGATTGATTACACGATCTTCAATGAGATTCCCGTCGACCTGATGGTGCGCCACCAGTTTCTTCCGCTAAAGCGGGATGATAAGGGACTACACATCGCGATGGCCGATCCAACTGACCTGGAACGGCTGGATGAGCTCGCTAATGCACTGAAGTCTCGGATTGTGCCCTACGTTGCGACCGCCGGAACGATTGAAGTAGTCCTGCGGCGAGGCGATGCGACGCAGCGCGTCTTGCAGGAGGCAGCATCAGGCTTCCGCATTTCCCTGGTTAGGGAGACTGAAAGTGGCGAAGAGGTACTCGATCTCGATCGGCTGGCCACCGACTCCGAGATGTCTCCAATCATCAAGCTCGTCGATTCCATCATCTACAACGC
>Ga0068869_100002585_pt1 | contig 10927 bp, 8 predicted proteins | sample KBSMisM52_FD_64676 | JGI IMG/M metagenome (GOLD analysis project Ga0068869, IMG submission 64676) | Miscanthus rhizosphere microbial communities from Kellogg Biological Station, Michigan, USA - KBS Miscanthus M5-2 | ecosystem: Host-associated > Plants > Roots > Rhizosphere > Soil ... | reverse complement strand
ACTGGTCCGAGTGATAACGCGCGTTGTCTCCAAGGCGTCACCCTGACGAGGTCCGAGGTGGCTGCGATGAATCGGCGAAAAGGAGGTCGCCATGGAGCGATGGAAGCATCGCCACACACTTGTCCACGACTCCGCCCAATGCGGCCGAACGGGTTCAAATCGTCCAAGCGACAGGACTGTGTCGTCCTGCCTTCGACATGCGTATCGCCGCATCGATATGCGAGTCAAAGTCTGAATCTCGATCTGAATGACTTAGGGCATCAACGATGGCGAAGTTGCCTCGGTTGGCGCGTATCCACATGTACCGGTCCGCGTCGGACAGCGGTGCGAGCGGTGACGTCCGCGCGGTCACCTTCGCGTGATGGTCCAGACTGGCGTGCATCCTCTGCTCGGGTTGTGCGGCGGTGGACGCCGGCGGTGCCCTTTGCGCTTCATTTTTCATGGCTTCTCCCGGTTCTCGAGAGCATGCGGCCATCGAATCGGAGATTCCTTGATCTGCGTCATTGCAGCTCTGGCGGTGCCAGCAGCGGCGCGATGTCTACAGCTGACCCTGCTTCCAGCGCATTGGCCGCGTCACTGAACTGCAGGTTGTCGATGTGCTGACGAACCACTTCGAACGCGCCCTTGCTCAAGAGCCGTTGAAGCTGTGGGGAGAGCGCACTGAAGCGCTCGATCGCCGACATGCTTTGCTGGCGCAGCAGATCAACGAAGTCGGCCAGGGCCTGCGGCGCGAGCCTGTCGCTGCTGGAGGCAGCAGACGGATCTTCGGCCTGGGCCGGCGCTGTCACGACCAACGGCGCCGCACATTCCCCCAGGCGTTGCAGCTTGACGGCAAGTCGCGTCGCGAGATGGACGGATCTCTCGACGTTGCCGGCGGCACAAGCCGTCTCGGCCTCGCCCGCCAGTTGATGGATCCCCTTGGCCCCGAGGATGCCCGCGCTGCCCCTCAGCTTGTGCATGCGACCGGCATGAACGGCGAGGTCCGTCGGGGCTCGCCCCGCAATCGGAATCGAGACGTCCGAGAACTCGTCGAGCAGCCGCTTGAGCATCGACCTGAACAGGCCGAAGTCATCGCTCAGGCGTTCGCGCACGTCCAGCCGATCGATTCCCTCGATCTCCGGCCACGGCATCGCCTCCGATGTCGGCGCGTCGGGCGAGCAAGCGATTGGGTGCACGAGCCGACCGTTCACATGCGCAACGCGGCGCAGGATGCTGGCTACCAGCGACTGCGCATCGAAAGGCTTCACGAGGTAGTCATCCATTCCGGCCGCCGCGGCGCGTTGTCGCTCACTGCTCAGCGCACCGGCGGTCAGGGCGATGATCGGCAGCTCCGCCAGGTTCAGTTCGAGGCGGATTCGTCGCGTGGCGTCGTGGCCGTCGAGCACCGGCATCTGCACATCCATCAGCACCACGTCGATGGCGTGTGGCTGGGCTTCGAGAAAGTCGAAGGCTTCCTGTCCGTTGCTTGCGAGCAGAACCTTCGCGCCCTCCAGTTCGAGAATGCGCTTCGTCACTTCCAGGTTGATGTCGCTGTCGTCGACGACCAGCACACACATGCCCAGCAGAGCGCGTACGCCGGGTCCGGCTGGAGGTGCCTCCAGCCCAGCCACCGCGTCCGGCGAGGCGAGCGCAAAGTCCAGCACGACGCTGAACACGCTGCCGACGCCAGGCGTGCTCTCCAGGCTCACCTGACCGCCCATCAGGCTCGCCAAGCGCTTGACGATCGACAGCCCCAGCCCGGTGCCGCCGAAGCGCCGCGTGATCGATGCATCCGCCTGGGCGAACGGCTCGAACAACTGCTTCTGTACTTCGGGCGCAATGCCGATGCCGGTGTCCTGCACGGCGAACGACAGCGTCGCATGCTTGGCCGTGGCGGCGAGCATCCGGACGCGCAACTCAACGGCGCCGTGCTCGGTGAACTTGATCGCGTTCGACAGCAGGTTGACCAGGATCTGGTTGAGGCGCGCGGCATCGCCTTCCAGCGCCTCGGGCAGGTCGTTCGGGACGTCGATTTCGAAGGCGATTCCCTTGGCGTCGGCCTGTACCGACATCATGTCGCTCAGTTCGTCCAGAAGGCCGCGCAGGCTGAACGCGGCACGCTCGACAATCAACTCGTCGGCCTCGATCTTCGACAGGTCGAGCACATTGTTGAGCACCACCAGCAGCGACTTGCTGGCGAGCTTGACCTTGGCCAGAAAGGCCAGTTGCTCTTCGTCCAGCACAGTCTTGCCGAGCAGGTAGGTCAGGCCGATGACCGCGTTCATCGGGGTGCGGATCTCGTGGCTCATGTTGGCGAGAAACTCGCTCTTGGCACGATTCGCCCGTTCGGCCTTTTGTGTCGCATGACGCAGCGATTCCTCGTACTGCTTGCGCTCCGTGATGTCGCGCGCTGCCGCGAAGACGCCTTGCAGCTGCCGGTCGCGGTCATGAAAGGTGGTGGCGTTGTACGACACCACCGTGAGCTTGCCGTCCCGGGAGCGGACGGTGAGTTCGTAGTTCGTGACCTTGCCCTCGGCCAGCACGCGCTTGATGCCTGCCTCAGCCCGGTGCGGCGCGGTGAAGTAGTTCTTGAACGGAGCGCCAATCAGCTCGTCGCGCGTGCAGCCGGTCAGCGCCTCGGTCTGCTTGTTGACGTCGGTGATGATGCCGCGCGGATCGGTGGCCATCAGCGCGTCGACGTTGGACTCGATCAGCGAGCGGGTGTAGAAGTGCTGGTCGCGCAAGCGTTGATCGAGCTTCTTGCGTTCCTCTTCTACCAGCTGGCGCGCGGTGTTGTCGGTGCCGATCAGCAGGTAGCCGATGATGCCGCCCTGCGCGTCGCGCAGCGCCGTCACCGACACGACGGCCGGGAAGCGGCTGCCGTCCTTGCGGACCTTCGTCAGCTCGTAGATGTCCTCGATGCCGCGCGAAGCCTTGAACGCCAGGGCCTCGAACCCGGGTGCGATCGGGGTGGCAAATTCGGCGCTCAGTGCTCTGGCGCGCGCAATCACCTCTTCAGGGTCGTGCAGATCCGCCGGCGTGATCTTGTTCATCACGTCGGCTGCCGTGTAACCCAGCATGCGCTCGGCGCCGACGTTGAAGACCTGGATCACGCCTTTGGCGTCGGTGGCGATGCTCGCGAAATTGTTGCTGTTGAAGATCGCATTCTGCAATGCGCCTGCTTTCAAGAGCGCCGCTTCGGCCTGCTGTCGCGCCGTGTTGTCGGTGCCGATCAGCAGGTAGCCGATGATGGCGTCCTGCGCGTCGCGAAGCGCCGTGACCGACACAACGGCACCGAAGCGGCTGCCGTCCTTGCGGATGTAGGTCAGCTCGTAGATGTCCTCGATGCCGCGCGAGGCCTTGAACACCAGCGCCTCGAAGCCGGGGGCAATCAGGGTCTCGAGTTCGACACTCAGCGCCTTGGCGCGGGCGATCACTTCCTGCGGGTCGGAGATGTCAGCCGGCGTGATCTTGTTGACCACATCGGCCGCGGCATAGCCGAGCATGCGCTCGGCACCGACGTTGAAGATCTGGATCACACCCTTCGCGTCGGTGGCGATGCTCGAGAAGTTTGCGCTGTTGAAGATTGCACTCTGCAGGGCGCCGGCCTTGAGCAGCGCCTCTTCCGCTTGTTTGCGGGCGGTGTTGTCGGTGCCGATCAGCAGGTAGCCGATGATGGTGTCCTGGGCGTCGCGCAGCGCCGTGACCGACACCACCGCCGGGAAGCGGCTGCCGTCCTTGCGGATGTAGGTCAGTTCGTAGATGTCCTCGATGCCGCGCGAGGCCTTGAAGATGAGTGCCTCGAAGCCCGGCGTGATCGGCGTTCCGAGCTCGACGCTCAGCGCCTTGGCGCGCGCGATCAATTCCAGCGGATCGGAGATGTCGGCCGGCGTGATCTTGTTCATCACCTCGGCCGCGGTGTAGCCCAGCATGCGCTCGGCACCGACGTTGAAGATCTGGATCACACCCTTCGCGTCGGTGGCGATGCTCGAGAAGTTGGCGCTGTTGAAGATCGCACTCTGCAGGGCGCCGGCCTTGAGCAGCGCTTCTTCGGCCCGCTTGCGGGCGGTGTTGTCGGTGCCGATCAGCAGGTAGCCGATGATTCCGTCGCCGGCATCGCGCAGCGCCGTGACCGACACCACCGCCGGGAAGCGGCTGCCGTCCTTGCGGATGTAGGTCAGTTCATACATGTCCTCGATGCCGCGCGAGGCTTTGAACACGAGCGCCTCGAAGCCCGGTGCGATCGGCGTGTCGAGCTCGACGCTGAGCGCTTCGGCGCGCGCGACCAATTCCTGCGGGTCGGAGATGTCGGCCGGCGTGATCTTGTTCATCACGTCGTTGGCCGAATAGCCCAGCATGCGCTCGGCGCCGACGTTGAAGATCTGGATCACGCCCTTCGCGTCGGTCGCGATGCTCGAGAAGTTGGCGCTGTTGAAGATCGCACTCTGCAATGCGCCGGTCTTGAGCAATGCCTCTTGGCGCCGGACCTCGTTGAGGTACTCCGCCGTGTCATCGGCGGGTTTGGGAAGGGTGGGGACACCGCCGGCGATCTTGGGCATGAGCGACCTTGTTGAGAACACGGGCTATCAGTCAGACGGGGACGCGGTGCCGAGGGGTGCGCCGCGCTTCAGTGGCTCGGCCTCGTGACCTGCCGGAGGCCGGCGCGCGTCGCGCGCCACCTGCGGCGCGTCCACGTCGCAGACGTCCAGCAGCATGGCCTGGGCCCGGCCGGAACGCTTGGCGTGATACAGGGCCATGTCGGCGGCGCGCACCAGGTCGAGCGGGGAGACGCCCATGTCGAGACCAGCGGCGCGGGAGTCGGCCGACGGCTCCACCCAGCACTCGCTCGCTTCGTCGTAGCAGGTCACGCCCACACTTACGGTGACATGGGGTGCAGCCGACGAGCCGTCGTGACGAATGGACAGCGCTTCGACGGCATCCAGAATGCTGTGGGCCACGTGCTCGGCGCCCAGACGCGGCGTCTGCGGCAGCAGCACGACGAATTCTTCGCCGCCGTAACGCGCGACCAGATCCGCCGGGCGCAGGCTGCAGCGCACCAGGGCTAGCGCGACAGCCCGCAGGCACACATCGCCCGCAGGATGTCCATAGCGATCGTTGAACGACTTGAAGTGGTCGACGTCGATCATGAGCAAGGCCAGCGGATCGCCGGACCGCCTGGCGCGACGCCATTCGTGCTGCAGCGCGTCGTCGAAACCCCGCCGATTGGCGACACCCGTCAGCCCGTCGATCGTGGCGATCCGGCGCAGCTCGTCGGCGATGCGCTTGACACGCAGCTGGGTCTTGACCCGGGCCACGACCAGCGGCGCGCTGACAGGCTTGGCGATGAAGTCCGCCGCGCCCAGTTCGAACCCTGTCAGTTCGAACTCGGGTTCGCTGTGGCTGGTGACGAAGATCACCGGCACGTCCTCGAGCCCCGGGTCTGCCTTGAGCGCTTCGAGAATCTGGAACCCACTCATGCCGGGCATTTCTGCATCGAGCAACACCAGATCGGGCGCCGACTCGTGCGCGAGTCGCAGCGCGTCTTTCCCGCTGGTCGCGAAGCGCAAGTTGCCCACATCCGCCAGCATGCGACCCAGCAACTGGATAGTCGTGGGATCGTCGTCGACGAGCAGGATGTTGTCGTTCATGGTTTGCTGTGCCTGTCGCGTGAAGCGGCGTCACTCGCTTGGCGATCGGCCTTTGATGACGAGCGCTTGATGGCGTCCAGAGAGGGGCTTGGCGCGCCGGGCAGCACGATGGTGAAGCAGCTTCCCTGACCCGGTTCGCTCTCGACGCGCAGCTGGCCGTTCATTGCCTCCACGAGCTGACGCGTGATCACCAGCCCCAGGCCCGCGCCAGGCGCTGCGGCACGCTGTCTGCCGAGGCGGTTGAAGGGTTCGAACAGGTGTTGGCGCTGCAACGTGTCCAGCCCGAAGCCGTTGTCGCGCACGGCGATCGCGACCTCCTGCGAATCGCTGGTCACCTCGATTCTTGCCCAACCTCCGGGCCGGTTGTACTTGATGGCATTCGTCAGCAGGTTCACCAGACATTGGTGCAGCCGTCCGGCGTCGGCTGCACAGTGCGTGATCGCCGAGGCGAGCAGAGACGCCAGCTTTACGCCGGCCTGCTGCGCGAGCGCCGAGACCGCCTCAGTGGCGTCTTGGGCGCAACGGGCGGCGTTCACCGGGCGCAATTCGACCGTCAGCTTGCCGGTCTCGAAGCGACCGAGGTCCATCACGTCGCGCATCAGGATTTCCAGGTGATTGCCGCTGGCCAGGATCTGCGTCAGGCGCTGGGCCTGGACCGGAGGCAAGGGGTGCTGATCATCGGCGGCCATCAGTTGGGCGAAGCCCAGCATGCCGTTCAAGGGGTTGCCCATCTCGTGGGCGATGTAGGACAGCATCAGTGTCTTGGTACGGCTTGCTGTTTCGGCTTCGATGCGTGAGCGTGATTCGGCCTCGAGCCGTTCGCGGTCGCTGATGTCGCGCAGCATCACGGTGGTCAGGCTGTCCAACCCCTCGCCGACCCGGGACACCGACACCTCGGTCGGGACGCGCTCACCGCTCGCGCGTGTGATCGTGATGCGGGCCGGGGAGTTCTGCGCTTGATTGCCGGTCAACGCGCCCGCGCCCAGCAGGGCCTGCATCGGCGAGCCGATGGCCTGGGCGTGCTCGATGCCGAACATATGGCACGCCGCAGCGTTGATCAGCACCACCTTGTCCTCAACATCGCAGCTGACGATGGCGTCCGACGCGGCACCGACGATGTCGGCGACACGCGCGTCGCCTACGCGCCGCCAGTGCTCGCGCACGGCCTGCAGTTCGGCATCGGTGCGCCGCTTCAGGTCGAGCAGGTTGCGCACGCGCGCCTGCAAGATGGCCCGTGTGTAGGGCTTGGCAATGAAGTCCGCCGCGCCGAGATCGAGCGCGCGCATCTCGTTGCGCGGATCGGAGAACCGGGTGATGAATGCAATCGGCACATGCGTGAACGCGGCTTCCGCCTTGAGGGTCTTGCAGACGTCGAATCCGTCGAGGCCAGGCATGTGTGCGTCGAGCAGGATGAGATCCGGGACCAGGCGACGCGCGAGGTCCAACGCCTCCTCGCCGTTCTTGGCGAAATGAAAATCCCCCATCGCGGCAAGCGCTTGGCGCAGGACGTGGATGGACGCAATGTCATCGTCGACGATCAGCAGCCGTGGCATACGCCCCGACAGTGGCGGCATTGCACCCGACGCGGGACTGTCGCGTTGCAGGTCCTCGATCAGGTGCTTGGCGCGCAGGTGCGCGCGCACGCGGGCTGTCAACTGGGCCGCGATCAGCGGCTTGGTAACAAAATCGGACGCACCCTTCTGGAAGGCCGTTACCTGCAACAGTGTCGTGGGATCGTGGCTGGTCGCGAAGATAATGGGGACACGTGCCAATACCGGGTCCGCCTTCAGTGCTTCACACACGTCGAGCCCGGTCATGCCAGGCATGTCGACATCCAGCACGATGAGATCCGGGGTCAGCTCATGTGCCAGACGGAGTGCGGCTTGGCCCGATGTGGCGAAGCGCTGGTCGGGGTATTGCGACAGCATCCGCGCCATGACATGGATCTCGGACGGGTCGTCGTCGACCAAAAGCAATCGAACCTCACGCGGTGCCATCAGAGCCTTTCAGGTTCGTGTGCGGTTCGCCCGCCAGTATGCGCCGATCGCCTGAATTGAGGACAATTTATCGTCCTGCACTCGTGGAGGCGCAATGCGCATGTTGAGCCTCTCATCCGGAACACCACGACTGGCGCCGCGGGCGCGGGCGATGCACGTGACGCACAAGCTGATGCCGGGCTCATCGACCGAGTGATGATCGCTTTCAGCACCGCATGCCGTTGATCCAGCGCCTCCACGCACTCCAAAACGTTGACGCGGATTTGATCCGCCTCGGCAGATTGCTTACTCGGCGGACGTGGCATGTCGCTCAGCAATGATCAGCCTGAGCCTGGCTGTGACGGCGTCGAAACGGTCATTCAAGTCTTCGATCACGGTGTCTGATCGCCATCGCGAGCGAGGCAGTCGCGCGTTCGCCAGTGGAGTCGCATTGGCGCAAGTACCACCAGCATCGCCTGCGCGAGGGCGTAGGGTGGATCATGTCGACTCCTCGCCGGAACGGCGTCCAGCGCTGCACTGCGCTGCGCCGCAACAGCGGGCAGGCGCTGGGAACGGGAACAGTTGCCCGTTCCGGCCTTTCAAAGCCTTCTAGCCAACCGCTTGCCGTTCGTCTGTGCGCTAGCACACACAGCAATCGGCGTGCGCGTCAAGATCTTCGAGTACAGCGTCGTTGTCAACGCGGCTTGAGGGCGAAGATCGTCATCACTTCCTGCATCGCGCTCGACGCAGGCACACCGCACGCGCAACGGCGGACGGATAGACGTGGGAGCGGAGCTCGTTGGCGGCGGGATCCATGAGCCGCCTTTCGATTTTGCCGTTTCATTCGTCCGATCTTCATCTCGGGTTGATCGGACTCTAGGCCGTCCGTGCCCATTGTCAGCGCGACTGGTGCGTCTTCTGGGCCACCGCGGCTAGCAGCTTCAACTGCTCTTTCTGAATTTGCAGCAACTCATCCCATTGCTTCTCGCGCAGCAGGTCAATCTTCTCGTGAAGCAGCATGATCTCCAACTCGGCCTTGAGGTTGACCTCGTAGTCGTGCTCCGCCGAGATGCGGTCTTTCTCAGACTGCCGGTTCTGCGACATCAGGATCACCGGCGCCTGGATGGCCGCGAGCATGGAGAGGAACAGGTTGAGCAGGATGTACGGGTAGGGGTCGAAGGTCTTTCCGCGGCTGAGCAATAGGTAGGCGTTGAGCGCCACCCAAACAAGCATCACGGTGGCAAACAGGCCGACGAACGTCCAGGAGCCGCCGAACCGGGCCACGGCATCGGCGGCTCGCTGGCCAAGGGAGGGCGGGGCGGCGAAGTCCTTCGCGACGTTGCGCGCAATGTGCGTACGCTGCGCCACGTGCTGCGCGACCTTTTGGGCTCGTTCGTCCAAGGCCTCGTAGGCCACGCCCAGAAGTTTCGTTGCGATCTCGTCGGGTTTGTGCATGGGGCGCTCCGTCTGTGGACAGTGCTGGGCAGCAGGGGGAGATCATGGGGCCGCCGGCACACGCCGGGTGCAGCAGTGGATGCAAGACTCCGAGCTGGGAGCCCACAATGGCGGCCAAGCGCTGAGCTGACCGGAACCACTACCCGATCCGCCAACACCTTCGCCAGCGGGCTGCTAACGGCCGGCACGAACCCCTGATATGTCGCCGAGCAGCTCCGCTCCCTGGCGTCAATCCAGCTTTCGCCAGGCTTCCAAGCCGCCAGCGGCAGCAATCTGATCGTCTAACTTGGCCTGAGCCGCCTCAAGGTCGGTGAAGGCGCCGGGGCCATCGAAAACGAGCAAATCCTCAGGCTGAATATCCCCTGCGATCTTTAGACGGAACGTCCCATCTGCCATTTCGATAAGGAAGGTCTCGCTCATGATTGCAGCCTCCAGTAGTCAAATCCGAGACGGGCGGCCATCCCCTGCCAAGTGCGATGTAGCACCTCGACGCCGAAATCGCTGGGGTGAATCAACCCCCGTTTCACGTCGTCCTGCGCAGCACTCAAAGCTGCCGACTTCTCGACCGCAAACGCTCGAAAGAGAGGAACGAAGTAAACCGCGTTCAGCATCGATAAGCCATGGCGGAAGTTCGCCGTGACGACGCGGACCTCTTTCAATCCGTAGGCGGCACCAAGATGGACGTCATCAAGGCTCGGACCGTAGCCATTCGGGTGATTGTGCGTAAACGTCGCGCCTTTCACGCACTTCAACTCTTGCCGCGTAAAGCTGACTCGATTGTTCCAGCCCTTGCGCTTGAGATGAGTTGCCCCATCCGGCCCGATGAAGACGCCGGTCTCGACCGGGTTGTGGCGAATCAAGTTCTCGACGCCAACGGCCGCGTAGCGCGCCGGGGTGCTGACATCTGGGATCTGCATAACAGAACATTCTGCCCACTGATGCATTTGGATGGGCGGGGTCAACCCCGACGACCCCTTGAACACGGGATGTGACCTGAGATCACTACCGGAGGTCATGATCTGCCGTCTAGCATTCGACCATGCCGCACACTTGGACCCGCGAGGGCTGGATCGCCGAGTTCGTGACCGTGTTGATCACCGAGCTACGCCCGGACCTCGGGCTCAAGTTCGCACGCGCGATCGCGGTGCAGCAGTACGTTCAACACAGCAGCCTGGACCCCGCTGCGGCGGCGAAGCGCTGGCTCGCGCAGTCGGCGAAGCCGAAGCGCCGGTGATAAGGTCAGCCGATGCTCGTCGACGTGGTGCCTTTGCGCCGGCAGGGTCAACGGATCTCAAACGACGACGCCAAGGCGGCGCGGCCGACCCGCGGGCACCTGGCGCTGAAGACGCGCCACGCGATCAATCAGTTCGGCGCGACGGTGCGTGTCGTCGGTGCCACGTTCGAACCGCTCGCCGGGAACAAACCCCTGCACGAGCTTGATCGCGCCGTCGTATCGACCCTACAGGGCGACACGATCATGGTCCACGGCATCGAGATCTGGACCGCCGCGCAGAGCTCGACTTTCGAGTGCCCGCAGACCTGGTGGTGCCGCGTCGCCATGTCGGCACCCTAGCAGGAGAATGCGCCGAGCCCAAGTTGCGGCGTCACGACGCCCTGCAGTCGGCAAGACCAGAGGCTCACGGATCGCCGGACTTTCTGGATACCGGGCCCGCAGTGCAACCTGAGCCATGGCATGGAAATCGATCTAGAGCGTGCTCGCAAAGCGAGGGGAGGCTTCAGGGTTGTCGCCAGGTAGGGGGTAAGTCCCTGCCGATCCCAGCCGCGAAACGGCCGGCTGAGTCGGTTCGACTCGAGACCGCGCGCCGATTCGACGCGACGATCGCTGCGTGTGTGCACGAACGCACAGAC
>Ga0068869_100002580_pt1 | contig 10939 bp, 8 predicted proteins | sample KBSMisM52_FD_64676 | JGI IMG/M metagenome (GOLD analysis project Ga0068869, IMG submission 64676) | Miscanthus rhizosphere microbial communities from Kellogg Biological Station, Michigan, USA - KBS Miscanthus M5-2 | ecosystem: Host-associated > Plants > Roots > Rhizosphere > Soil ... | reverse complement strand
ACGCGGGTCGTCATCGGGATGGCGACGTACTTCATCCCCGCCTTCGCGACCAGGCCGGGCTCCTCGGCCAGTGCGTCGTCGCTCGTCAGGTTGATGACCGTCTTCACGCCGAGTGCGGCGAGGTCGGCGTAGTCGCCCGCCTCCGGCTGCGCGCCCCGGTAGTACGTGGCGCTGATGCGCCCGAAGTTGTCGATGCGAACCGGCGCCTGTTGAACGACGGCAGCTTTCGCCGGTTCGTTACCCGATCCGGCCGCGGAGAGCGATACCGACGACAGGGCGATCAGGGCAGCGGCGGATGATCGGGCAAAAACACCAGACAACTTCTTCATGTTCGACCTCACGTTCTAAGACGACGGCCGCGGCGCCTTGGCTGGTCCTACAATCCAGCCATGCGTTCCATCACAGCTCTACTGGCTGTTCTCGCCGCCGCATCAATTTTATCAGGTCAGGAGCCGCGCGCAATTCTGCGTCCTCCGGCACAGCTCCCGAACGCGCCGCCCGACGGCAGCGCGGCGCCGGACGGCTACGCGCCGATTCCCGCCTGGCTCGGCCAAACGCACGCGCCGCGCCCCGCGCGTGCTGAGCCGTATTCCGTCGACACGGTGGCGGCCGGGCTTTCCGGGGGCTTCTCGTTTCACTTCCTCCCCGACGGCCGGATCATCGTGGGCGAGCGTCCCGGCCGTATCCGGCTCGTCGGCAAGGACGGGAAACCGTCGGCCCCGCTCGGAGGGCTGCCGGAGATCTGGGCGCGTGGGCCGCAAGGCCTTTTCGAGGTCCTTCCCGATCGAGACTTCGCGAAGAGCCGCACCCTCTATCTGACTTATACGGCGCTGCCCGCGGGAACGAACGCGTCGAATCCGCCGCGGCTCGCCGGCGTGTTGATGGTCGCGCAGGCTCGGCTGTCGGACGACTCGACACGCCTCGAAAACGTGAAGACGCTGCTCGCCGCCGAAGGCATCGGCGGCCGTGCGGTGCAGGCGGCCGACGGCACGCTGCTCGTGTCGTCGAGCATTCCCGCCGGCGTCGGCATCAACTCCGTGGACTGGCCGCAGCCGCAACAGCTCGACAGCCTGATGGGCAAGATCCTCCGCATCAACACCGACGGCTCGGTGCCGAAGGACAACCCGTTCGTCGGCCGCGCCAACGCGCGGCCCGAGATCTACGCGCTCGGGATCCGCGACGACCAGGGCATGGCGCTGCACCCGCGCACCGGCGCGCTGTGGGTGAGCGAGCACGGCCCGCGCGGCGGCGACGAGATCAACGCGATCGAGAAGGGGAAGGACTACGGCTTTCCGGCCATCGGCTACGGCCACGAGTACAACGGCAAGTCGATCCACGGCGATCGCACGGCGGCGCCGGGCATGGAGCAGCCGGTCTACTTCTGGACGCCCGACATCGCGCCGGCCGGGATCGCGTTCTCGTCCGGACGGCTCGTGCCTGGGTGGAAGGACAACCTGTTCGTCGCCGCGCTCGCGGGCAAACACCTGGTGCGGCTGGTGCTCGAGCGCAATCGAGTGGTGGCCGAGGAGCGGCTGCTCGTCGACCTCGACGTGCGCGTGCGCGACGTGCACGAAGGTCCCGACGGGGCGCTCTACGTGATGACCGACGGCAACGAGGGGAAGATTCTTCGGCTCGGTGCGAAGAAATGAGTCCCAACGCGCGTTGTCCGTGGGCGGGGTCCGATCCGCTGTATCTCCGTTATCACGACGACGAGTGGGGCGTGCCGTCGCACGACGACCGCCATCTGTTCGAGATGCTGATCCTCGAAGGCGCGCAGGCCGGGTTGAGCTGGATCACCATCCTGCGCAAGCGCGTGGCCTACCGGAAGGCGTTCGATCGATTCGACCCGAAGCGGATCGCGAGGTACGACGCGAAGAAGCTGCGGGCGCTGCTCGCCGACGAGGGCATCGTGCGAAACCGTTTGAAGATTCACGGGACGGTGCGGAACGCCCGCGCCTTCCTGGACGTGCAGCGGGAGTTCGGCTCGTTCGACGCCTACTTGTGGCCGTTCGTCGGCGGCGCGCCCAAGATCAACCGGCCGCGGACGATGAAGGATGTGCCGCCACGCACCGCCGAGTCCGACGCGCTCAGCAAGGATCTCAAGAAGCGCGGCTTCACGTTCGTGGGGTCGACGATCTGCTACGCCTACATGCAGGCGGTCGGGATGGTGAACGACCACCTCACCACGTGCCCGAGTAGACGGGCCGCCTGAAGGCGGCCCCTACGACGGTCCCCTAGGTACGCGCCCTACCGCTTCGCCGCGGCTCGCTCGTCGGCTTCCTGCTTCCGCGCGCCCGACAGGATGCCGGCCATGCCGTGGTTTCCTTCGTGGCACGCGTACTCGATCAGCGGATCGTTCGAGCGCTTGAAGAGGACGCGCGCCGTCCACGGCCGCGTCCACGTGGACGGATCGGTCATGGTGGCGTCGTACTGCAGCGTGTCGGCCGCCACGCGCGTGAAGCGCTCCACCAGGTGCAGGCCGCTCGACGAGCCGAGCATGTTGCTCTTGGGCGAGAACCCTTTCGTCTCGACCACCAGCGTGTCGCCTTCCCAGTGGCCGCGCGAGTTGCCGAGCCACTGGCGCATCGAGTCCGGCAGGTGCTTCTTCCCGTCGAGCGGAATGACACGGGCGTCGTGGATGGTTTCCATGTCGAAGACGACGTCGGTGGGCCCCTGCACGATCTGGTAGACGCTGCTGTACGCGGCCTGGAACCGCGGCACGCCGAACGTGATGCAGCGTTCGCTCAAGCCCCGGTTCGCGGGCTCGTCGGCCGGGTGCAGGCGCCGCTGCTCGGCGATCGCCGCCACGCGCGCCCGCGCCTCCGGCGTCTGGTCCGGAATGCGGCCGTTTGGCGGATCGATGATGAGCGACGTCCGGTGATCGATGTCGCGGCTCGGCAGCCAGAAGCCGTTGTAGTTGCCGGTTTGCGTATCGTGCGACGCGGGCTTCTGCTTGCCCTCGAGCACGTCGAGCACGAGCTCGTCGCCGAAGAGGGCGTCGCCGCTCTCTTCGAGCTGCTTGCTCGCGTTCTTGAGCTGCTGTACCTCGGCGTCGGTCAGCGTGGTCTTGTTGGCCCACGCCGCGGGGCGCTGCAGCGGCGTGATGCTGTCGTTGGCCCACACGCCTTCGAGGTCCGGCTGTCCGAACGCGTTTCTCGGCGCGGTGTACGAACCCGACGTCTTCGGCCCCTGTGCGCTCGCGATGAGACCCAGGCAGGCGATGCCCAGGAGCGTCAGAACCGTGGTGTATGTCTTCATGGCGAGGAGGGTGCACCCGGAGCCCCCGGCGGCGCAATACCACTTTGGGGTACGGGGCGTAGAATCACGGGCCATGAACTACCGCCGCGAATTCTTCAAGTTTCTGGCTGCCAGCCCCCTGATGGCGTACGGGTTGCGGGAGGCGTGGGCTCAGGAGCCCGCCGTGGTCCAGCTTCCTGCCAGGGACGTGCTGAGCGTCATGGACTTCGAGGCGCTCGCGAAGACCAAGCTGCCGCCGGCGCACTGGGGCTACATGGCCAGCGGCGTGGACGACAACCTGACGCTGCAGGCCAACGTCGCCGCCTACAAGACGATCCAGCTGCGGCCCCGCCGCCTGGTGGACGTGTCGAAGATCGACACCAGCGTGGAGCTCTTCGGCCAGCGCTTCGCGAGTCCGATCTTCGTCTGCCCGGTGGGCGGCCATCGCATGTTCCATCCGGACGGTGAAGTGGCGACGGCGCGCGCCGCCAAGGCGAAGAACGCGATGCAGGTGCTGTCCACGCAGACCTCGATCGCGGTGGAGGACGTGATCGCCGCGCGCGGCGGCGGGCTGTGGTACCAGCTCTACATGCCCCAGGCCTGGGAGGACACCGAGAAGCTGGTTCGGCGCGTCGAGGCCGCGGGCTGTCCGGTGCTGGTGTGGACCATCGACAATCTCGCCGGACGCAACCTCGAGACGGCGACGCGATTCCAGCGCACCGACACTCGGCAGTGCGCGGCGTGCCACGCCACCGCCACGGGTGGACGGCGTGACCCCGTCATGTTCAGCGGCCTCAGCGGCAACCGCATCAACCCGCTCGCGGCCACCTGGGACTGGGTGGGCCGCTTGAAGAAGTTGACCGCGATGAAGATCGTCATCAAGGGCGTCGAGACCGGCGAAGACGCGCGGCTCGCGCGCGAGAGCGGCGCCGACGGCATCCTGGTCTCGAATCACGGCGGCCGCGCCACCGAGACGCTGCGCCCGACGATCGAGACCGTTCCGGAAGTCGTCGACGCGGTGAACAACCAGATTCCGGTGCTCGTGGACGGCGGCGTGCGGCGCGGGTCCGATGCGTTCAAGGCGCTCGCCTACGGGGCGCGCGCGGTGGGCATCGGTCGGCCCTACACCTGGGGCCTCGCGTCGTTCGGTCAGGAAGGCGTGGAGCGGGTGCTCGACATCCTCAACGCCGAGCTGACTCTGACAATGCGCCAGTGCGGCACGCCGACGCTGGCGCGGATCACGAGGGCGCATGTCAAACACATCTAGACGCGACGCGATCAAGGCGGCGGCTGCGTTAGCGGCAGCGCCGCTCTTTGCATCGGAAGCTGCCGCCGCGCAACGAGGCCCCGCGGCGCGGCAGATCCTGCTCAGAGGTGGGACTGTCGTGAGCATGGACCCCAAGGTCGGCGACTTCGTGAAGGGCGATGTGCTCATCGACGGCGGCAAGATTGCCGCGGTCGGCGCCCAACTCACGGCGCCGCCCCAGGCGCAGGTGATCGACGCCGCCAACACCGTCGTCATTCCCGGCTTCGTCGACGCCCACCGTCATTCGTGGGAAGGGCAGCTGCGGCGGATCATTCCGGACGGTGCCATTGCCGAGTACATGGCCACCACCCACAACGGGTTCGCGCGTCACTACCGTCCGCGCGACACCTACGTGGGCAACCTGATCACCGCGCTCGGCTGCATCGACGCGGGCATCACCTGCATCATCGACAACTCGCACAACTCGCGCTCCGCGGCCCACTCGGATTCCGCCGTGCAGGCGCTCCTCGACGCGGGCATCCGCGGCGTGCACGCGTCGGGCGCGCCGGCCGCGGGCGAGTGGGACCGCCAGTGGCCCCAGGACCTCGAACGCCTCCAGAAGAAGTTCTTCTCGTCGGCCGATCAGCTGGTGACGCTGCGGATGTTCTCGGGGATGAGCCGCGAGAACTACGCCTTCGCGCGCCGGCTCGGCCTCCGCATCACCACCGAGTCCAACGCCGCCGGGGCGGACTTCGACCAGTTCCTGAACGAGGGGCTGGTGCGCGCCGACATCACGTTCAACCACTGCCAGGGGTGGCCGGACCGCGTGTGGCAGCGGGTCAAGGAGTCGGGTGCGACCGTGAACGTGTGCCCGCGGTCGGACGCGCAGTATGGGCTCGGCGAGGGCGTGTTCGCGTTCCAGAAGGCGCTGGACCACGGCATGCGCCCCGGCTTCAGCATCGACAACGAAGTGTCGTACGGCACCGACATGTTCAGCGAGATGCGTGTGGCGTTCAACGTCCAGCGCGCGATGGCGCAATATCGCCGCGCCAACGGCGACGCGAAGGCGCCGGCACCCGTCAGCGTGCGCACCGTGCTCGAGTCGGCCACGGTGGGCGGCGCGGCGTGCGCCGGCCTCCTGGACACCTGCGGCACGCTGACGCCGGGCAAGCAGGCCGACGTCGTGCTGATCCGCACCGACGACATCAATCTCTATCCGTCGAACCACGCGATCGGCACGGTGGTCCTGGCGGCCGACACGCGCAACGTCGATACCGTGATCATCGGCGGCCGCATCCGCAAGCTCCGGGGGCGCATGCAGAGCGTGGACATGGTGCAGTTCCGGCAGATGGCCGACGAGTCGCGGAACTATCTGTTCGGCAAGGCCGGCTACAAACTCAACGTCCTCTCGAATACCCCAGGCTAGGTATGGGCGTGACCGGTCAGCGCGATAGACTCCCGCGCATGACCCAGTTCCGTTTCGTGTGTGTCGCGATCGCCCTTACTGCCGTTGTTGCTGTCAGCGTGGCCGGCCAGGCGCCCGCCCCGGCGCCGCCGACGCCGCTCGCGCCCGACGCGCCCTTCACCGTGGCCGTGGCGACCGCGGTGGTCGAAGCCGCCACGGTCTACATGGCGAAGGAAGGGCCGTTCGGCTCGCAGTTCCAGTACATCAACGGCGGCGTCCGCACGCTGCAGAACAACGGCGCGCACGCGGCGGGCAACGCGACGACGCAGATGCTGGTGGTGCTGCGCGACAACCCGAAGGTGCGGCTGCTCTTCACGCTGGTGGACGGCAACTATCGCATCGTGGCGAAGCGCTCGGCGGGGATCAGCAAGCTCGCCGATCTCAAGGGCAAGCGCGTCGTCACCCCGCGCAACACGTCGGCGCACTATCACCTGGTGGCGCTGCTGCGGACCGCCGGCCTGCAGGAATCGGACGTGACCATCGTGAGCGCGCCGGCCACGGCGATGGCCGCGGCGGTGGCCAAGGGCGACGCCGATGCGATTTCGATGTGGGAGCCGGAGTCGCAGAACACCATGGAACTGCTGGGCAAGGATGCGATCACCTTCCAGGACAACGAGGTGTATCGCGAGCTCTACAGCGTCTACTCGACGACCGACGTGCTGAACGATCCGCGGCGGCGCAAGGAGCTGGTCGCGTTCGTGCGGGAGCTCATCACGCAGACGGGCAACCTCCGCAAGGAACCCGCGAAGTACTTCGACCTGATCAGCCGGGTGACCAAGCATCCGGCGCCGCAGATCGCACGGTCGTGGGAGCACCACGGCTTCCCGCTGGCGGTGGCGCCCGACCTGCTCAATATCCTGGTGGAAGAGGAGAAGTGGGTCGCGGCCGGCCAGTCCCGCACGCCGCGGTCGCGCGCCGAACTCGCCAGTTTCATCGACACCTCCATCATCGAAGAAGCCCGGAAGAGGTAACCCCCCCCCGTTGCGGGGTTCCAGCTGAAACGACGCGTTGAGTCGTGAGGCTGGAACGGTCATGAAAGTCGATGTCGTCATCGTTGGTGCCCGGTGCGCGGGCGCCGCCACGGCGCTGCTGCTGGCACGGGCCGGAGCCCGTGTGGTGGTCGTCGATCGCGGGCGCTTCGGCACCGACACGCTCTCGACGCACGCCTTGATGCGGGGCGCCGTCCTGCAGCTGCACCGGTGGGGCGTGTTGCCCGCGATCGTGAGCGGCACGCCGGCCGTCACCGCCACCACGTTCAGCTACCGCCACGAGGACGTCACCGTACCGATCGAGCCGAAATACGGCGTCGAGGCGCTGTATGCGCCCCGGCGGACGCTGCTCGACGGCCTGCTGTCGGCGATGGCGGTTGAAAGCGGCGCCGAGGTGATCTACGGCGTCACCATGGACGGTCTGGTCACCGACGCGGACGGCCGCGTGCGCGGCATCACCGCTATCGCGGGCGGCCAGCGGCACACGATCGAGGCGGATCTCGTGGTGGGGGCCGATGGACTCTACTCGACGGTGGCACGGCATGTCGGCGCCGAGCCGGTCGTCACCGGGCGGCACGCGGCCGCGGTGCTGTACAGCTATTGGACCGGTGTGAACGAGACGAACTACCGGTGGGTCTTCCGCCAGGACGGGAGCATCGGCACCATTCCGACGAACGGCGGCACGTGCGTCTTCGTCTCGGTGCCGGCCCCGCAGTTCAAGGACCGCGTCCGCGGGAATGCCACCGAGGCCTACCATCGCCTGCTCCACGAGGTGTGCCCGGAGTTCGACGCGCGACTCGAGGGCGCGACCCGCGTGGAGGCGGTGCACGGATTTGGTGGTCACCCCGGCTTCATCAAGCGCAGCACCGGACCGGGGTGGGCGCTGGTGGGGGATGCCGGCTATTTCAAGGATCCGGCCACCGCCCACGGCATCACCGACGCGCTGCGAGACGCCGAGCTGCTGGCGCGCGCGGTGCTGACCGGCACCACGGCGGCGATGGAGCAGTTCGAGGCCACGCGCCTGGAGCTGTCGCGCCGCCTCTTCGACATCACCGACGAGATTGCCTCGTTCGCGCACGACGATGTGCAGCTGCAGGCGCTGCACCGCGCGTTCAGCCGGGAGATGTCGCGGGAAGTGCACGCGCTCGCGGCGCTGGAGCCGCTGCCGTGCCTGTCGCCGGCGGGCTGACCCGCGTCAATTCCCCGCGGTGCGCCGCCCCTCGGCGTCCCACTCTTCGAGTGTGCCGAAGGTCGCGAGCGGCGCGCGAATCCGGGCCGCGTCGCCGACCGCGACGATCACGACGTCGTCCACCGGGATGTACTTCTGCGCGACGCGCTGCACGTCGGCGGCGGTGACCGCCGCGATCTTCTCGGGGTAGGTGTCCCAGTAGTCGGCGGGCAGCCCGTACTCCTTGATCTGCGTCGCGTTTCCCAGCGCCGAGGCGGGGTTCTCGGTGCCGAGGGCGAAGCCGGCCACGAGCGCCCGCTTCGCGTTCTGCAGTTCGTCGGCGGGCACCAGGCGCGTGCGGATATCGGCGAACTCCTTCAGGATCTCGCGCAGCGCGTCGGCGGTGACCTCGGTGCGCACCGACGTCTGCGCCGCGAAGTGGTTGAAGTAGCGGGAGGCGGAGAAGCCGCTGCTGATGCCGTAGGTGTAGCCCTTCTCCTCGCGGATGTTGCGGAAGAGCCGCGACGCGGGGCCGCCGCCGAGCACGCGGTTCAGCACCTGCACCGGGATGTAGTCCGGGCTCAGGCGATCGATCGCGTGGTTGCCGATGTAGAACGCGGTCTGCACGGAGCCCGGACGGTTGACGAGGATCACGCGCCGCCCCTTGGTGGCCGGCGGCAGCGGGAGTTCGGGTGCGGTCGATCCCTTGCCGCTCCACGTGGCCATCAGCTTTTCGAGCTTCGGGGCGATGTCCTTCGCGGTGATGTCGCCGAGCACCGTCACCCGGCCGCGTTCCGGGCGGTACACCTTGGCGTACTGCTCGAGGACCATGGCGCGCGTGATGCGTCCGATCCCGTCCGGCGTCGGCAGCAGGTACGAGCGCCGGTCCTCGGGATACATCGCCTGGGCAAACCGCTCGGTGGCGAGGAATTCCGGCTGCGAGCGCGCCTGCTGCAGCGTGCTCATCTGCTGGTTCTTCCACTTGCCGAGCTCTTCCTCGGGGAACGTCGAGTTGAACAGCATGTCCGAGGTCAGCTCCAGCACCGCGTCGAGGTTCTCGGACAGCGTGGAGAAGCGCGCGTAGGCGTAGCGATCGCCGACATTGAACGTGATCTGAGCGCCCAGCCCCGCCAGCGTTTCGGCAATCGTCTTCGCGTCGCGCGTCTTGGTGCCGAGCCGCATCAGCGACGTCATCGCCGCGCTGATCGGCACGCCTTCGGGGTCGTACATCGTGGAGGCCGGCACCGCGATCTCCACCTGGATCGTGGGCGACCGGTGCTCTTCGAGGACCATCAGGTCCATGCCGTTCTTCAGCTTGGCCTCGAACGGGCGCCGGGACGTCACCCGCAGCACGTCGTTGGAGACCGGCGCCTTGTTCTTCAGCACGACGCCTTTGAAGTCGGTCGGCTGCTGCGCGGTGGGGGAGTCCTGCGCGGAGGCAGGGACCGCGACGGCGATCAGGAGCGCCAGGATGCGTAACGGCTTCATATGCGGTCCCTTCACTTCGCGGCCGGCGCGCCCGCGCCGGCAGGGGCGGCGGCCGGCAGCGTGTGGACGACGACCCGATTGGTGGATTGCAGATAGCGGGCCGCGACCCGCTGCACGTCGGCGGCGCTCACCGCCGCGAGCTTCTCGGTGAGCGAGTTGATGCGGTTCGGATCGTTGTAGAGCGCGGCATTGTCGGCGAGCGACTGGGCGCGCGCGAGCGCGCTTTCGCGGATACCCACCGATCCGCGGCGCGTCGTGCTGCGCACGCGCTGCAGCTCCTCGTTCGACACCGCGCCGGAGTGCATGCGCATCACCTCGTCGGTGATCGACGCCTCCGCTTCGGCGATGTTCTTGCCCGGCCGGACGGTGCAGGTGATGTTGAACAGTCCCGGACCTATCCGCGGCTGGCTGCCCGAGCCGACGTTGGCGCACAGCTCCTGCGTCTTGACCAAGCGCTGATACAGGCGCGAGCTCTCGCCGTTGCCGAGGATCTGGCCGAGCGCCGACAGCGCCGGCCAGTCGGCGTGGGTGGCTGGCGGAATCTTGTAGCCGATGACGATCTGCGGCAGGCGCGCGAGGCGGTCCTGCATCGTCTCTCGGCGCTCGGCTTTCATCTCCGGCTCCGACAGGTCGACGGCCGACGGGCCCGGCTGGCGCGGGATGTCGCCGAAGTATTTTTCCACCCGGGCCAGCGTGTCCTTCGTGTTCACGTCGCCGACGATCGCCACCACCGCGTTGTTCGGCGCGTAGTAGGTCTTGAAGAAGCCGGCGACGTCGTCGACGGTGGCGGCGTTCAGATCCTCCATCGAGCCGATCACCGAGTGGTGGTAGGCCGGGTTGTCGTACGCCAGCTCGTTGAACCGTTCCGCGCTCTTGCCGTACGGCTGGTTGTCGAGGCGGAGGCGGCGTTCTTCCTGCACCGCCTGGCGCTGGTTGTCCAGGTTCTCCTTTGTGATCGCAAGCGACCGCATGCGATCGGATTCGAGGAACAGGCCGAGGTCCAGCTGGTTGCGCGGCATCACCTCGAAGTAGAGCGTGCGGTCGGTGTTGGTGGTGCCGTTCATCGACCCGCCGTTGTTGAAGACGAGGAAGAAGTGCTCGCCGGGGCCGACGTTGTCGGACCCCTTGAACATCATGTGCTCGAACAGGTGCGCGAAGCCGGTGCGTCCCGGACGCTCGTCCTTCGATCCGACGCTGTAGCTGACGGCAATCGCGTAGACCGGCGCGAAATGGTCTTCCGAGATGATCACGCGCAGGCCGTTGGAGAGCCGCGTGTCGGTGAACTGGATGGGACGAATCGAAGACGGCGTCTGGGCGGCGGACGCTGCCGTGAGCAGCACAATCAC
>Ga0068869_100002572_pt1 | contig 10954 bp, 5 predicted proteins | sample KBSMisM52_FD_64676 | JGI IMG/M metagenome (GOLD analysis project Ga0068869, IMG submission 64676) | Miscanthus rhizosphere microbial communities from Kellogg Biological Station, Michigan, USA - KBS Miscanthus M5-2 | ecosystem: Host-associated > Plants > Roots > Rhizosphere > Soil ... | reverse complement strand
AACACGGCAATTACGGCTTTTCCTTGGTTCACATATTCCTGTGCTTGATCTAGAACGTCCTGAGATGTGGCGTTACCGAGAAGTGTCCAATTGCTCGAGAGTGCCGCATAGTCGGCTATTTCATTCGCCGACATTGCGTTGCCCACTGTTCCGTGTTTATCAAAATCATTTATGTTGTACACACGCTTTAGAGCTTTCGCCAAAAACACATTACATGGACTTAGGTCGTCAATAGGAGTCGCACAGCTCAGAAACTCTGAGAGCATAGTCTCAACATCTTTCCTCCATGACTCGTCAGATGGATGGGCGTAGTAAAGTATGTCGTTTTGCCCGAAGAACGTGGTGATTAAAAGAGTAAAATAAAATATTGCTCTTTTTAAATTTAAGCAGGTCCCAATCATTAGTCCCCGAACATTTTATTAGGTGTGCGTATTTCCTCAGGTGGCTCGCTTGTTCCTTCTGACCCGATTTTGAATGTTTGAAGAAGTTGGGACATGCCAAGCGAGGTGGTCCGCTTACCGATTCACACTTACTAGCCGCACAGTATTTCGCTGATACTCGATTTCAGTTTTGTCACCGTTCTTCCTCAGCGTGACGACTTTCGCCGTTATTCTTACCAATATTCCCTTCTCCTTCTTGTCGTTGAGGAGCAGCACCATATCATTTCCCTCAGAGCTTTCGCCTGCTGTGCTCCCAATCAATGTGCCGAAGACGTTGGTGGGACGTCTTTTAGGGTTGGTTGGTGCGACTTCTGGCTCGGGCGAGTTCATGGCGACCCAGGTACCGTAATCGACCTGGTATGCATTCACACCCGGAGGTGGTGAGCCCTGGTTAAAGTTTTCATAGTTAATTTCGTCTTTGATTACTTCGGTTCGCGGAATCTTATAGTGACCGGTTCCACTAGCGTAACCCGCTTCAATGTAAAAAGTATTTTTGTCATATAGGACGGAGCCGTTGAGAGACGAGTTGTTTATTAGTGTTACCGTATCTCCCCTCGCGATCACCGGTAGTACTATCAGCACAACAAGGCATATCGCTACTTTCATTTTTTCCTCCCATTTGAGAATCAGTTAATTCCACGCTGAATATATACGCTCCGTACGCGCGAATCTGGAACAACGTACAGATCAAGATTACTGGCAGGCAAACTCGGAGACTCCTTGATTGGGCGAAAAAGATAATACCGCTCGTTTGCATGAACAAGGAGTTTAAATCCGGCTTGATCAAATTCCTCTTCCTCAGTTGTTTGATTGCCAGTGGCTTCATCCGCGGTTTTTTCTTTTTTTGGGTTGATTTCTCTTCTGCCCGTCATCGTTTCAGCAGCCATTTTTAATCGTACGCCTGGAAGGTTTCCCCCTGTTTCGCGCATATCCTTCTGAGCCTGCGCCGCACCCAATGTCGCACCCTTGTGTGATAGCCAGAATCCCAGTGCAAGGATTACCACCAGGAATAGAACCATCCCAAGAGGCGTAGCCAAATTTTCATTTATTCGATTTATACTAAAAAGGGACCCAACGAGGATGATTGCTGTCAGGAGCCAGAAAATAGACCAAAAATCACTAAAGATAACTGGTAGAGAGTAGACGAGCGAGTCGTAGATTGCTACATTCAGTTCGGAGACCCTTATACCGAAGGCCTTATAGTACTGGTAGAGATAACTCCAGCCAGCGGTATATAGCAAAGCTGCGAAGAGAACGGTTGCCCCTGTGATTGAGGAAACAAGTTCGAGGAACGGATGCTTCCTTTCCGAGATTGACTTGCTTGCGGTCGCCTTGATTCCGGCCAGCAGATGGTAGTTTTGCGCGAGGAGAAAGTGTTGATTGGTAGCGAGGTCCCTGACCGTCTGGATGTTAAGAGCCTCGGACAGCTTTGTCGCCTCTACCTCCGAAATGCCCAGTTTGCTTATGGGAGCATTCAGTAAGTCTTCCATAAAAACTCTGCCCTCATGTGTTTCAAGCGGTAAAGTAATTCTGAATGATTACGAATAATTTGGTGGCCGCCTAGTGCATTCAGAAAATGCCCGTGGTTCTAGGAGTTACCATCAAATAACATCAAGATCGAGCTGGACATGACATAGCTGAGCCAATTGACCTTTGTTTGATTTGGTTCCTTTTGCAGGGGCCGAGCTGCAGCCGAAACGGGACGAGGATCCGTCTCAACTACCTAATCGATTATGAGTTCTCGCAGACGCGAGGCCGAAGGCGGTGGGTCTCACGCAGACGAACAGTTAGAGAATTGCGAAGCAAACTCTATCTGTGTTCAGGTCGTCTGTCAAACAATATTACTACGGAACCCGTCTTGAAGCTGCGAGTACTTTCGTGGAATGCTTTAAACCTCTCCAATGCCGCGTCAAAAATTCAAGTAGGCATGGAACCAGAGCGGCACGCAGAGTTTAGCGATTCCAGGGGATCAACATTTTCTTGTCCTTCGTTGCCATCTAAACAACCACTAGCTGTGGACCCTGTCGTCTATCACTTTTCAACTGAACTTTCCAAACGATTAAGCGGCCAGTTCCGATGGGATCTCTGACTCCACGTCTGCGTTGTGACTACATTGGCGAATCGTGTTGTTTCCAATACGGCGATAACCCGTCGCGTCACAATAAACGCAAGATGCGATGAGTAGTTGATTTACCTTCCGTCGTTCAAGGTTATCGAATTCAGCCATGGCCCGTGAGGTGTATTGAAGAATCCCACCAAACGTCTGAGGAAAATAGTTGGTCAGCGGCGCGACGTTTGCGCTGAACTCCACGACAAAATGAGCTCGTTCATTCCCAAGACTGGCTATCAAGCTAATAGCCTGGTCGGTCGCCTTAGAATTAAAATAAATCTTTTGAACGTCGGGTTGAAAGAGTGAGAAAAAGTAGGCTACTAGTTCTTTCGCCTGTGTAGTAAACAGTACCTTGTTATGATTTACTGTGGTCGCCAGATTCAATGGTTGGTTCCCTGCGCTTTTCTCTTCCTTGTCTACTGCCTGAACAGCAGTTGATATGAAGCGGCGGCTCTTCTTAAATACAACTTTGTAATCTTTATTATCCTTCGTTCGTTCAAGTGTTGCGGAACTGATCATTCCAGTTGTCAGAAAAGCTCCTTCGAGCTCCTTTAGCGCGGGCGTGAGTATTTGTTTTCGGTTAGAAGGATTGCGATAGGCCTTACCGCGCAAGCCTAGATCGTTGAAAAGCTCTAGGGTCCGGCGTTCAAACTGCATTTTGTCCGCAAGCATTAAATCAATATGGGTGTAGAGGATCTGCGCGACCTCACTGCGGAAATTTAGGACAGTATCAAGCAGCACTGGTTTTGTATGGTTCGCTAGTAGGTTCTTTAAGGTGAAATCATGAAACTTGAAATATCCGACTTCTTTGTTGACTACTCCATCCTGTTCTCGCCGGATAATCCGAAGGTCAGAAAGAATGTTGAAAGTGTCGAGGATTCGAATGGCTTCTCCGGTCGCTGCGTCATGGTAGGAATTTTTCCAAATAAAGGTTGTAGTCCGCAGACGAATTAAAGACTCTGTCAGTGAGGTGATGACGTTGGTCCCCCACTTCTTCCGGAGCGTTCGCGACAGATGCCTAAGAGAAAAGAATGTGTAATGGTCTGGCCGGCCGCTTTCCTCCCACTGCTTGACTAAGGCGTAATACGTTCGCTGATCTTCAGTGGTCAACTCTCCGCGTTGGGTGAAGCCGATTTCGACTGTGGCAGTCAGTTTGTTCCCTCCCGGCAGAGTGATTTCCCTTTCGACAATACGTTCCTTTGGCGGGTTCTTGGATTTTGAGGGCTGCCAGACGGACCACTTCTCCAGATTAAGCTCGGGCCGGATTTTTTCAACGGTTACGCTCTTGTGTGGTGCCTGGGAAACTGGAGCTTGGTTGTGGGTGGCGGGTAGGTTATTACCCTGTCCTAAAGGCGCTAATTGTTCCATTGTTTCACGGGTTACATTTTTCTACCTTACGTGTCATCGTTTCGGATTTAAGTTTCTAAACACACTTCAAGACTCAGTGTGTAAAAAAGTATTTAAGAAGCATTTAATAAAGTATTCCGCTCGAAGTTTTTGACAAATCACTAATGAATATAGGGGATTTATAACCAACGACTCATTTCATTAGCACCGGCAACTCACTTCACTAGCACCGGCGAGTCATTTCATTAGCACCGGCAACTCACTTCACTAGCACCAGCGATCTCATTTCATCAGCACCGAAGTGGGCGAGTAAAACCCAGACAAGAAACCTGAGGAGCAAAGCTATCTCATTGGGATTGGAGCCTACAGGCAATCGGCGGGATCTGGTGGAAGTAGGTTTATTATAACACACTGGACCAGTGGTCCAAGTGGGAGTCGAGCAGTACGAGAGAGTTTGCTTTGTCCCATTCTTCGCTTACTCAGCAAAGCAAACTGTAGGCTCCCGGGTGGTCCTCGGTAGGCTACCGCTCAGTAGGGTAAATGTCAGCTTAAGCCGACTGTTGCAATAACCCAATGGGCGAGGGTTTTACCCTACGTCTTCACCCTACGGTCAGGCGTAAGTTAGCAACAGGAGAACTCCGGGAGCTTGCCTTTCATTATAGCAAAGGGTCTTGACGATTTTATTAGGTTTGTTAGTCTAATAAAACGTCCCTCCAGAAGCCCTCAGGTGCTATAGCCACATTCCAAAAATTCAGTCGCATGCATAAAGAAGGTTTGTACGAAGCAACGCGCTCGCTACCGACTTTCTTGTGTCTACGAACGGGATTAAAGGAGGAGGTTATGACGACAAAGTGGGTTGACTTCAATGCGATAAAGGCCGCTGTGACGATGCCAATGATTCTCGATCATTACAACATTAAGGGCCTTGTGAAAAGTGATGGCGAGCTGCGCGGGTCGTGCCCAATTCACAGAGGCTCGCCGCGGACCAAAACCTTCGCAGTCAACGTTTCAAAGAACGCTTTCAATTGTTTCTCCGATGTTTGCAAAGCAAGAGGCAACGTTCTGGACTTCGTGACCGCAATGGAGAAGTGTTCGGTCCGTGATGCTGCTTTGAAACTAAAGGAATGGTTCAAGGTCGGAGACACTGTTGATTCGGAAAGCAAGAGCTCGGATCCATCAAGGGCGCCAAACGTGATCGAGTCGTTAAGGGACCTATTTTCAGAGATTGAGGAGCACAATTCTAAGATTGCATTTTATGCTTCGATAGTCGAAACAAAAATCGGGGCAATCAAAGAACGTGTCGAAGTATTGGTGAAGGAGGTCTAAAAAGAGTATTAAGAGGCGAGACGATTCAACGAATCGACCCGTCTCTTTTTTATGTTGACAATGGCTTTCATCCGAAGATTGTAAGGATCGATGGAAGTGAATCTCTCTTGTTTCCTGGCGTAGTACCGAGCTTCGAAGTAATCCAGGGCGTGTTTCTGGCTCTCGTTCTCTTGAGGATAAGAGCCATCTGTATTGTCGTGTCCTTTATGATCTCAGCAGTGAGTTAAGCTCGAAAGTTGTGTATGAGGAAGAAAACCTAGTTGAGTACCAGAATCCAGGGATCGCGTCGCCCGGGGCGATGCGTTGACGGAGGTGTGCCGGCTCCCACTTCGATCGGAAACCCGTTTTGCGAATCTAACTCCCGACTCAAATATTTTTCGCCCAGCCGCCCTGGCTGCCTGCGCCACTTCCAGCGAATGACCGCGAATCGCAAAATCGCCAGCCTTGACCAGTTTTTCGTTTCCTTGTTTTCGCAATTTTAGGGTGGGCTGAAAATGCGAAACTCCGATGGCTCTGGCATCCTTATGACTCTTGAGGAATCATCCTTGTATACCTCAAGCCCGCGCGTAATTCCCTCAATTACGTGAAGCAGCAAATGTATCGTAGTCCCGTCAATGTCTTCTGCTTCAGCCTCGACAGGAACCGAGTTGTGGACTCTTGCTTTTGGGCCATCCTCGATAAGGAAATCAAGGCTCCCATTATCGTCAATCGGCACAACGAGAAAATTGCGTAGCTGTTCTGCTATCGTTTCGGAGCCCGGAAAGGGCAGCTCCAGAATGCGATTAAGTATAGCTCGCTCCCCATTGTTCATTTTTCTAGCATCCGGAAGTTTCATGCGCCTCTATTTCTGTCCTTGCTAGGGTTTATAGTATGTGCCGATATTGATGGTGCCATCAGCCAAGGTATGCGCTCTATATACAATTGTGTGCCCTTGAACTGTCACTTTCCCCCAGAAAGAACCAGTGCTGCCTGGCTGATAAAGGGCTCTAACATCCGCGGTGATCGCAGCCTCAACTTCTGCTTGCGATATTCCCAGATTTGTGAGATGCCGAGCGCCGTGACCAATTGTTTGACCTGCCCCACTAAAAGTTATCGGAACGGGCCCCTCAAATCCAAAAGGAAATATTATGCCCATTCGGGGACACATTCGTCCCTCGCATGGTGGAAATAATAAGTTGTTTAGGTATCTAATATTACGTTCGCCCCACGCAGCGTGCTTGGCCTCCATTTCCCTCTGTTCGCGGATCAAACGTTCCCCATTAGTCTCGGGTTCGGAAACCAAGAAGACCTGAATAACCGCGGGTCCTCGATCTCTTACTGTGACCGAAGGCGCACCGAATCCACGGATGTCGAATACATCGCCGACGTGCACAGTAGGATTCTGGAAGAACCGATTCAGATCCTTGGCAGGAATATGGAGTATCAGAGCTAAGCTGGTTATCGTGTCGCTCTTTTTGTCCGATTGCCAACACATGCCCTTGCCCGAGGTGCATTCGACTTGAGCCCACAGTCCAAATGGGTCAGTAGAATTTAAGGGTGAGTTGCCGACGTAGGAGAAGCCGTTCCAGCTTTGCGGTTCGTTCAAGCTCGCACCAGCGCTATCAGGATCAGCGCTCGTAAACCTTCCTTGATTAGATGAATAGTATCGGGCTAGGAAATAATCGAGCCCCGTCTCGTTATCCCGTTCTTTTTCGGTGAACTTCTGCCGCACGCCGTCGCCGCTGTAGCCTTGTGTTGTAGTGCGGCCGCCAATCAATGCTACCTGGGGCCCGCCTATCTCTTCGCCAAACGGCAGATAATCGTGACGCTTCACACTGGCTAATGTGCCGCTCTTGTTAACGATCATGCGCGGCGTGCCGAGTTGATCTGCAACTAACCAGAACGTTTCCCGATAGAGCGTGCCGGCAAGTTCACGAAACGAACCACAGGTCGCGAAGTTATTCAAAACAGTCTGCCGCCCCGTGCCGACTGTTGCCTGACTTGACCAGAAACTCAAGCCGCCGGCATCAGGTCCACGCTGCAGAAAGGCTTCGTAGAGATTGGTGACGTACTGCGTGTTGGCGATTGAACCATCATTGACCTGCGCGGTAAACAGCGAACGTCCAAAAGTTTCCGCCTGCGCCTGCACTTGGCTGAGGCCCTGTGCGGCCGCCGCATTTAGCGCATCTCGCTGTTGCTGTAATTCAGTGGAGGTTGCAATGCGGCCGTAGGCCCCGAGATAAAAGTTGTTGACAAGGTGTTCCGTGCGCTCGTTGTCTGAAGCGGCAGTGCCGTAGAGCGTGGCCACAAGCGTAATGAACTCGGAACTGCCTTCGAAAGCGTTGCAGACAGCCGTGCGCGTGCTAGTGGGTAGCACGTCGACGGCCCACCAATGTAGCCCGCTATCGTCCGGTCCGCGCTGTAGGTAAGCGTAGTAAAGATCGGAGACATACTGAACATCGCTGTGATAAGGCGACGTCTCGTAGTTAGTCGAGGTGAACAACGAACGCGCAATTTGGCTCGCTGTCGTCAGCAATTGCGACTGGCTGGTTGCGCCTGCGGCAGCCAATTGGTTGACCTTGTCCTGCAATTCAGTGGGAGTTGGATCGCGTTGCAGCGCGCCGTAGTAAAGATTGGTAACAAACCTGGCGAGTCGCACATCGTCGCCTGATGACATCGTCACCAGCAACTCACCGGCTCGATAGCCATACTCTTTCGACGGTAGGAAAGGCGCTGCTCCCGACTTATATTCCGCCAGCAGCTCGCCGCCTACGCCATAAACCTGCCAGGTCTCGACGCCGTTGACGTTGCGCTTAATGCGCCCTCCATTTGCATCATAGGCATAGGTCTGCCACTGATTATTCGCCCAAGCCTGCTTCAAATGATTCTCACCATCGTAGGTGCGGGCACCGGCCCCCGTGTAGTTATCGTTGGTTTGATTGCCGGCTGCGTCGTAACTGTAATTATATCCGGCGGGAGCGACCAGTCGATTCGTGTTTGGGTCAACTGTGTAATTCGGATGGGGAACATTCGTGCTGGTCTGACTTTGATTGATGGTGCGATTGCCGAAGCGATCGTAGGCGTAGGTTTGCGTGAAGACCGGCGTCAGACTCCCGCCGCTCTGATATTGGTTCTCCTGGACGCTGGTCAGCCGGTTTAAGGTGTCATAGCTGTAGGTATCAATTGAACTTGCATACGGACCGGCGCCGCCTGAGCCATAGGTGCCATTAGCGTCAAGCGGAATGGAGTGCTCACTCCTGAGTACGTTGCCGTTATTAGAGGCGTCGCTTACCTGCCACTGGTAGTTCTGCGCAAAGTAGTTGACCACAGCACCACGGTTCCAATCCCATTGGTCACTAACCCAGGCAACTGAACTCAGGCGAATGTCATAAAGCTGACCGCGGACGTTGTAGTGGAGCTTGTGGAAAAGCGGTGTCTGCGTGCCAAACTGTTCCTGTTGCAAGCCGCCGAATTCGCTGTAGGTGATACTGGTGGCGTAATTGCGCGCCGCGCCGTCTCCGAGATTACCGGTATAACTGTTGAGCCGTCCGGCGATGTCATAGCCGTGGTTTACAGTGTGCCCAGACGGGTACGTTTGAGTGAGAAGGTTGCCCGCCTTGTCGTAAGTACTCTTGACATTGAACGGTGGGCTCGCAACTCCATTAGTGAAGTAGTTTTGACGATAATTCAGAGGGCGGCCCATTAGATCGTACTCATCTATCACTGCGTGACTGTCGAAGCGAGTGTTATGGTCTTGCTCCCAGTTTGAGTACCAGAAGCGGCCTTTGCCCTTTATCGCTCCATCGTAAAAACGATCAATGTCTTTGGTTCCGTCTGTATAGCGCACAGTCTTGTTGCGGTTCAAGCCGTCATAGTCGTATGTGGTCACGACGTCGCGAGCATCCCGGCGTTTGCTCAGGTTACCGTTGGCATCGTAGATGTAGCCCATCGACCACTGACTGTTGCTGATACCGGACGATGCATCAGTCAAAGATGGAAATCCGCCGGCCGCATCGGCCGTGAAGTTCCCCTGCTCAGGGTTTTTAGCGCGTATCAGACGCGAGAGCGAGTCATACATAAAGAACCGTTGCTGCCCGCCCTGCTCTACTTTTCGCAGGTTGCCAACGGCGTCGTAGGCATAACTTGTCAGGTAATTGGACCCGTCTGGGTCTTCGTAAACCGCACTGAGCCTTCCCAGTGCATCCATCACGCTTTTTCGTTTGCGTCCCGGCGAGCTCGCACCGTGCTGGTCAGTAACCGTCACGCTGTTGCCGCTGTAGTCGGTAGTCACCTCAGCGCTATCGGCCGTTGTCTTCAACTTGGCCGGTCTGCCTAACGCATCGAAGGTCTTTTGCGTCCAGCTTACGGAAGGGTTAGGGTTCGATGTGCAGCCTGCGGAGCGGTAGGGATTAGAAACGCTCCAGGCGCGGCCCATTGAATCATATTGCGCGTCGACCCTAAGATAGGGATTGTTTGGGTCCTGATTGTCCAGACTTTCAGCGAGATAAGGCCTGCCAAGACCATCGAAAAACTGCCACGAGTCGGTCTCGCGCCCAGTTGAATCCAGCAACGTGCGCGTTTCAACATAAGCACCACACTGATGCGAATCTACGTGCGAGTAAGTCGTACGTCCTCCGTCCGGAAGGCCTATCTTCGTAAGCCGGTCCAGTATGTCGTCATAGTAAAGACTAGTCACAGCCCCATTCGCATCTTCGTTGTCGACAGGGGCTCCAATATAGTAATTAAACTGTGTAAAGGTCGTATGGCCCAATGTGTTGGTTACCAGCGTCGGGAAGGCGTAACTGTACTGCCCTGCCAATTCCTGCGGACTGCTGTTCCCTCGAGCGTTCCCGTCGGGTGGGCCAAAACTATCATCATAATCGAAGGTGGTGGTATACCCTCTCGCATCAACTGTTTTCACGAGATTGCCTGCTATGTCGTACTGTGAAGTGTTGACGACCTTACCGTTGTTCGAAATATCATAGTAAGCAGTCGTCTTGGTTAGGTTGCCGCGGAGAGTGTAAAACGAATCAGACGCCTGCAGACATCCAGTGGCGGTATCGTTAAGCCTGATACATGAACCACTGATACTAGCCCGACTTATCAATGGGAGACTCCCATAGTTGTCGTATTCGAATTCAGTTTGCGCCAGCTTATTAGCACCATTAATGTCCGACGAAACCCACTGGTTTGAGACCATGTTGGCGATGTATGGGCCCGTGTTCGAGGTGTACGAAGAGTCGTAGTTGAAGTCCTTATGCGCGCGTCGTAAAAATCCGCCGACATTCCCAGAGCCCGGGGTTCCAAAGTCGTAGTCGTACAGGTCGGTCTGATGGCCGCGGCCATCATAAGTAAGCGTCGATTTCGTAACTTGATTAGTATCCGAAAGTGTTGTCGTTACTGCTGTCAAAGCGCAGTCAAAATTCGTTGGGTGCGTTACTCGACCTTGCGGAACCGTAGTCGGAGCACCGTTCAAGTCGAGCGTGTTCCATGTGTTGTCGACTCTCCGCAGAACGGCGGAACCGCTCTGGTTAAGCACCTCTGAGGTTATCTCACGACCACTATCAAAAGGTTGATACCAGCCAGTGAACTGAAAGTCATCAGCCACATTTCCGTTGAACGTGTGACGCTCCCAACTAATCAGGATATTCGCTGCATCATATGTTTTAACGGTGGTTTGGGTGCTGTAGTTAAAAACATAGGAAAACGCCTGCCGCGATTCTAAGTGACCGGCAGAGATGAAGACTCGTTT
>Ga0068869_100002560_pt1 | contig 10976 bp, 10 predicted proteins | sample KBSMisM52_FD_64676 | JGI IMG/M metagenome (GOLD analysis project Ga0068869, IMG submission 64676) | Miscanthus rhizosphere microbial communities from Kellogg Biological Station, Michigan, USA - KBS Miscanthus M5-2 | ecosystem: Host-associated > Plants > Roots > Rhizosphere > Soil ... | reverse complement strand
GCCTTGCCTCCATACTTTTCTTGTAGAAAATCTAACAATTTTTGAACTTTTTCTTGAGGTATGTCATTATAATAGAAACATATGCCACTTATCAATTCCTTATCAAAAGGAGTTCCGTATCTAAACCAAAAGACTCCGAAGTGTTCGTACTCTCCTTGTAGACATTTAATGTCCCAATGATTAGCCTTTTCGATAGGGTATGTTGAATTTAGAAGGTCATTAACACCTAAACGCCAATATCTAACACGCATCTGACAATATACCAAATTATCATTATAATAATGTGACTAAATATTGAAAAGCCGAAAGTCATTACTAATCTCCAATTTTTAACTCGAAGAGTATAATATATCTTAAAATATATTGTACAATTATTATTTGCTATGAAACAGATAATAATAATATATAATTAAAAACTAAACTGTAGAAAAATGAAATCAAAGCGAACAAAGAGACTATATAAGAATATCTTGAGTGATTCAGTACGCGATTACAGTATTGAATCAAATTCCATTTCTTTACTAATTGACGGAATGGCTAATTCTGGTGGTTTTGAATCTAAAAATCTTTGGGATGGAATAAAAATAATTCGTGCGATGACAAAGGACAAGAACTGTACAAAATTCTTGTCTTTTGTAGGTTCAATAATCTCAACTGGAGCAAGAGGTATTATCAAGGATATGTTGAAACGTAAGATGTTTGATTGCGTCATTACGACATGTGGCGCGTTGGACCATGATATTGCCCGAACAAGTACAAAGTACTACTCTGGAGACCTTCGAATGGATGATGGCATACTTTATAAAAGGAATATACATAGACTGGGAAATGTACTTGTACCTCAAAATAATTATGGTCCAGTAATTGAAAAAAATGTGCAGGATTGTCTAAACGATCTGTACCAAAATGGAGTACATAGTGTATCTACCTTTGAATTAACAAAGAAGATCGGGAGCACTCTAGATGAGAGTTCATTTTTGTATTGGGCCAATAAGAATGATATTCCAGTCATAGTTCCAGGTATTGTAGATGGCGCTGTTGGAAGCCAAATCTGGTTCTTTTATCAGAAACACAAGAACTTTAATGTAAACTTACTCTTGGATGAAACCAGATTATCAGACTTGGTTTATGATGCGAGCAAAACGGGGGCTTTCATCATCGGTGGAGGAATTTCCAAACATCATACACTCTGGTGGAACCAGTTTAGAGGAGGTCTTGATTATGCAGTATCTATAACAACAGCTTCTGAGTGGGATGGTAGTTTGAGTGGCGCCTTAATTGCAGAAGCAATTTCGTGGGGGAAGGTAAAGGGAAAAGCGAAGCAAACAACAATACATGGAGAGGCAACCACACTGTTACCATTCATCTACGCTGCACTTATGACATAAACCACGTCTGAAGTCAATTTATGGTCTGTTCAATTTTTCAAAGCTGTAGAATTTCTATCCACTACTTTTATCGAAAGAATTTTGGCTAAATTTGGATCTTGCGGTTGATCATTTTGTATTGTTGGTAATGCAGCGATTTTATCAACCACATCCATCCCATTTACTACTCTTCCAAACACCGTATATTGATTATCCAAAAATCTAGAATCATTTAAAACAACGAAGAACTGTGAGCCCGCACTATTTGGATCTGATGATCGTGCCATGGAAACGATTCCTCTTTCATGTGGTATCTTACTAAATTCCGCCTTGATGTTATATCCAGGACCGCCTGTTCCCCACGCAGCCTTATCCGTCATATTTTTTGTATTTGGATCCCCACCTTGAATTACAAATCCTTTGATGATTCTGTGGAATACAGTCCCGTTGTAGAATCCAGAATTTGCTAGTTTTTCAAAATTTGAGACATGCATAGGAGCTATTTCTGGAAAGAATTCAATAGTTATAGGTCCCTGAGTTGTATCTATCACAGCTAATTTGGATTCATTATTTGATTTCATATTGATACTAGGACTGGTAGTGTTTAATGAAAATTTCTCTTTAGCAATTACCTCGTGATATGGATCTGAAGTGGTTTTAGGTATGTAATTATGGTTTACTTGGTATATCAATACGGCGAAGAATAGACCCGGTCTCTCGCTCTTGAAGCTAGCTGATGAGTAAACCAATTTCAGGGGTTGTTCTGCATTACCATATTGAGGGTATTTGACGTCTTTTGAATAAATCGCAGTTGCTCCTGGTTGATATTGGCTTGATGGGGCACCATTTAATATGTAGGACACAGGAGTGAATGGGATTAATTGTCCAAGTAGCGTACTATTCCAAAAGAACTGGGTTGGAGTAAAACCATCTTGTTCAAGATACTTATTTTCATCAAATCCTCCAATTCGTATAAACCACTGTTTTTTGCTTTCGTCTCCTCCGTTTCCTAATACGTACAGCGCACTACCATTCATTCCAGTAAATCTCTGTCCTACAATGTATACTACAATATAGTCGGACTTTAGATCCTTTGCAATTTTAATACCATTATCGGTTTGATCCATAAACATCTTTGCGATTGTTGCAATGCGTGTTTGGTTAATGGTGGCATTGTCGGCTAAACTTGTTCTATTTCCTAATGTAGTTATCCAGTAGCCATAATCCCACCAAGACGCAATTACTGATTTAGATGATGTATTGGCAGAGATCCAATCCAATGCGTTTATCCAATCATCGGTCTTGATTCTAAATCCAGTACCACCATTTGCAATAGATGGGGGAATGTCAGCAGAGCTTATCCAATTTGAATTTTGTGGGAATAATATTCCATTATCCAGAACAGGAATTGAAATTAAAAGAACAAGTATTATTGAATAGACAATTTTTAATGATTTATTCATATGAGTAATTTTTTCGCCTTCTGTCCTTTTCTTCTTTTTATGTGAGGCTTCCGGTGAGACCCTATAGTTAATTATGCTACTTGTAATTTCATACAGTCCTAGTCCAGCTAACAGTATGATTCCGATTGATGAAAATACAAGTAATCTAGCAAATGTAGCACTTACGTAGACTGCAGTTATTCCAATGATTAATGCAAAAAAGGACATGTCATTTCTGTGTCTAAATGCCATGAATGCCCCAAATCCAGCAAACATTATTAGAATTGAATAATCGGTGAAATATTCTACCAAAGTGGGAGTAAAATGCTCCGCAACGGATTCAACGAGAGGATTTTGAGAAGAAAGAAACGGATTAACTGCATTTAGATATCTAAATGAGGATCCATGAAAACTTCCAGATAGGATTATTCCAATAGCGATTGCAAAGAAACCTCCAAGTAAGATCCAATTATTTCTTATGAAAGTATTCGATGAACTTAGTTTCTTCACAACTGACGATATTATTAGAAATATTGTACCACCTATCAGGGCAATGCCCGGAAGTCCAAATACAAATGAGATACCAGGTCGCGGAGACAATCCTGCTGATAGCAGCGCAGCTGCTGTGAACAAAATGGCAACAATTAGTGGAGTCTTTAAATCATTTCTCAAAAAAGTTACTGCAAAAAAGAATATGGAAATTGGAATACTAAAGTATTGAATGCCACCCCATGAAGCATTAGCAAGACCTAATAATAAACCGCCAACTATCGCTTTGATAATAGCAATCTTGGGTTTATGTTTCATTGCAGAGATGAGTAAGTACAAAGCCAAAAGTGCGAAGAACAGACCAAGAGGTTCAGATTTGAACCAACCTAAATTTCCACGTTGAATAATAGCCGGAGTGAAAGCAATTAATAATGCGGAAAATAGGCCAGCTGTGGTGCCACCCAATGCTCTTACGAGTGCAAAAACAACAATTGTGGTTAGTGATCCTACCACGACCGGCAATAATATTGTAAAATCTAAAATAGAACTATTTCCTCCAAAGATCTTGTAAAGATAAGCGGCTGTTATATGTAATCCAACTTGCGATGTCTCTGGAATGTTTCGACCTTCAGGATACCATGACATATTATCATGCCATTTCAGATAAGCATCGAGACCATTATCTACGATATACTTAGTTGCTCTATAATCAAAATATGGATCGAATTCATTTAGATAAAAACCATACTTAATTGGGAAAGAGCGCATGATAAAAGCTGTAGTAAATGCAATAACTAATACTGCAATAACTAACAAATGCCTTACATTAAAATTGTAACTTCCAAGATGAAACAAGACTCTGTCTTCAGATAACATATTAATGCTTGTTGATTTCACTCATTTTTTAACGTACTGGAAAAGTTTTGGATAACGCACTTGCAAAAATAAACACTCCAAAATATTTGTTGACAGAATTTTGTTATAATGTTTCTAATAAAAGAAGGGGGGGAATTAGACCGAACTGTGACTGCAAAAGTATTACCTCTTTTTCGTTGTTTTGGTTCCTTTCTTTGCGGACTTTGCAGACTTCGATTTCTTTTTAGCTGCCATTTTCAATGATATTAGAAAAACAGATCGTATATAAGTCTTAATTTTTGCAAAGAATATTTGCTACTCTGATTCCAAAATCTTTGTTTCACATACTGTGACCAGTTGTGAGAATCGTATCGCATCTTCTTTATTACCTACAATTGTACCATAATGCATTGGAATGGCGATTTTAGGACTAATTAATTCATTGACTGCCTTGGACGCTTCCTCAGCAGTCATAACATAAGTTCCGGAAACAGGTATTAGTAAAACACTTGGCTTTATGCCCTTCATTTCTGGAATTATATCAGAATCTCCAGTGTGATACAATCGGTCATTACCAAATTCAACTATGAATCCAATTTTTTTGTCATTCTTTGGATGAAAATCCTTGTCCACATTATATGCCGGAACTGTTTCTATTGTTAAATCATCTACCTTCACATTGTCACGGGGATCAATCCCAATTGATTCTTTGACTCTAAGAGATTTCAATTGTGATAGGCACTCTTGAGCAGAAACAATAACTGTTCTTTCATTAATGATATTTTTCAAGTCCTCTATTGATAAATGATCAAAATGATTGTGGGTTATAAGCACAAGGTCTGCATCAAAGATGTTTTGGTACTTTTTACTCAATTTGTAGGGATCGATGTATACTTTCTTATTGGCAAATATGATGTTGAATCCAGCATGGCCGCTCCATGTTATACCTAATTTATTGTACTCAAACATGCATAATAAAAAATAGATTGACGATTTAAAGCTACCCTTCAAAATATCGATTCGCTATTATCATCTTATTCTTGGATAGGGTAATTGTAGTCACATCAGCCATTCTCAATCTCTTCAATAAATCACTATCTAGCGTAGCCACAGCAAATTTTCTATTTTTGGTTGCATAATATAGAATTTCACTATCTACATTTATTGATTTGCCGATGTCCTTGATTTCAAATTGCAATTTAGATATGCGAATTGCAGTTTTTGCAAACATAGACTTCTTGGGTCCTGATTTTTTTTCCATAGAATAAAGTTCTTCAAGAACAAAGGTAGGGACTACAAATTTTAATTTCCCAATTTCGTTTTCAATTCTATCCAAACATTTGATAGGATTCGAAACTAATGCAATGAGGAAGCTGGTATCGCAAATTATTTCCATCTATTGATCCACTGAAAAACCATACTATGAATAGGTTATCTTTATTTGATTAGTTTTAATGATGGGTTTGTTTTCAGGATAAATTACCAGAGTTGATCTTAGTACAAAGAATTACGAATACTAGTATTCTAATTCGGCTGCAGATCGGCACCAGAGTTTTTGCAATCTATCAAAAGATTCATTATTGAGAATCAAAACTTATTATTTAGAGTAATTGAAGACAATAGAAACGCAAATCAAGGCTAGTTCAACACCTGAAAAAATTTGGAAGATTCTTATCAATTTTGAAGAGTACGAATTATGGAATCCATTTATGATAAAGGTAGTTGGCGACGCTAAATTAGGATCTAAAATTATGGTCAAGATTCAAACTGTGAGGGGAAAACTGAGAACATATTATCCTACGATAACTAGATTAGAAATAAACAAAGAGCTCAGATGGAAAGGAAAATCATTTTTGCCTGGCATATTTGACGGCGAACGAATTTTTATTATTGAAAAATCTACTGACAATAAAGTTTCATTCATACACAAAGAAATATTCACAGGATTGGGTGTGAAATTAGTTGGCAATAAGCTGGATGAAGATCTCAGGGAGAGTTTTGATAAGATGAACATAGCTCTGAAAACCAAAGCTGAAAATTTCTAAAAATGATAACATTTAATCGATAATTCTTTTGGATATTATATAGGAATGTTTAGTCGTTTGCATTCAGAAACTAATGTTTGCATATCCTTCTCTAGCGTGCAGCGAAGTTTATTATTGTAAATTATTGCTGCTGGGTGTATTGTAATGAAAAAGAGTTTCCTATCTTTTTCAATCAACTTTCCACGGTTTGCAAGTATGTTTCCAACACCAATTAAAGATTGAAAGGCCGTTCTACCAAGTACGCAAATAATTCTGGGCGAGATAATTGATAATTCTCTATCGAGATACTTACAGCAAACACGTCGCTCATCTTCTGTGGGAACTCTATTTTGAGGAGGTCTACATTTTACAATATTAGTCACAAAAATTCTTGATCTAACTATACCTACTTTGGCTAAAGTTTCGTCAAGGATTTTTCCTGCTAACCCAACAAATGGTCTACCTTTCTCGTCTTCGTTCCTCCCTGGAGCCTCTCCAACAAACATGATACTAGCTTTAAAATTACCCTCGCCAGGAACTGCATTTGTTCTATTTTTGTACAAGCTACATAGTCTGCAATTGATAACTTCATCTCTAATCCTGTCAATTGTATCGATAGACATGCACACCAGATATCTCTTGTTACCTGTTAATATTGAAGCTTACATATATTGTCATGCCACATAGCTTGAAAAATCATCATTGAATATATTCACGATTTTATTTGTGATACACTCAAGCTATATCGACTATTGCGATAGTTATACTCAGAATAATCTTTTCATATTAGTATGGCAATTCAATTTATTCAAATCCATTATGTCATTTGACAAATAGTTTTAACTATGGATTATTATTAGGAAGACTGGTTTTTTGTAATAACAATGAATTCAAAAATAGACCAGTTGGAAAATCAACCAGATCTAACCCATGAATTGAAAGAGCTATTCAAGAACATTATAGGGAAAGAAAAAGGTAGAGAGACTACGCAGAATGAAACCAAGAATAAATTAACAAATACCAAATCGATACAATCAAACAAAATGCTTCGCGAGAAAATCCATATCGAGTTAGATCCACTTCAAAGAACAACAGTTTTTAGTAATGAACCTTCTATGTGGATTTGAATGCCGATTAATTAATGAGCTAGCTATCTTAGAACTCTAATTTTTTTATAAGAATTGGTTTATCGAAAATAATATACATGATAATCTCTACAGTGGCAACTCGGCAAAAGTAATGAATTCATGATTTCTGATATAATTTAAAAATGATCATCAACAAAATATAACGCATTGAGTTATAGCCATGTTACACTTGAATATCAAAAAGGAACTATTGTGGTAAAGGGACTTGATAGTTTGCCCTATTCTAAAGTCAATTCAAAGGATAACTGCTTGTATTCCAATGGTATAAACTATAAAAAAATAACTCAATATCTCAATGAAAGGAACGTAAGGTATGAGGACAAAGTTTTGGATTTGTTACCTCTCGGGAATTTTCCCAAATTGAAGATTAAGCTGCGTGATTACCAGCAGGAAGCAATTGAAAATTGGTGTTTTGAAAAAAGGGGATCAATAGTACTGCCAACAGGGGCTGGCAAGACGATAATTGCGTTAAAAATTATTGAAATTGTTAATTCTCCAACTCTGATAATCGTACCTACGCTTGATTTAATTAAACAGTGGACAGAAATACTGTCATTAAATTTCAATATTGAAATAGGAAATATTGGAGGAGGACTTGAAAATTTACAACCGATTACCGTATCAACTTATGATTCTGCATATATTAAGGGACATTTAATTGGAAACAGGTTTATGTTATTGATTTTTGATGAGGTACATCATTTACCTGCGCCATCATATAGGCTTATTGCAGAAACATTTGTAGCACCATTCAGACTAGGACTTACCGCTACTATAGAACGTGAAGACCATTTGGAAGAAGATTTTCCTTTCTTAATTGGAAAAACTGTATTTCAAATTACAGCAAAAGAACTAGCCAAAAATAATTATCTTGCAAATTATACTATTGAAAAAAGACAAACGTTCATGTCAACAGAAGAATATTTGAAATATAAAGAAAATATGAGGATATATCATACATGTTTAAAAAAAATCGGACTGAAAATGAATTCTCGCGGCGCATTCAAGCGATTAATCTTCATCTCATCAAAAAATATTGTGGCAAGACATGCCTTATTAGCAAGGAACAAAGCAATGGATATTGCACTCAATAGCAGGTCAAAAATTGATGAAATTAGAAAGATATTATGTGAAAACAAAGATGTCAAGACAATAATATTCACACAACATAACAAGCTGGTCTATGACATATCAAATGTTTTTCTTATTCCATTTATAACACACAAGTCCTCTAAAGATGAAAGAGAGGACGTCATTAACGGATTCAAAGACGGTAGATATAAAGCAATTGTTACCTCAAAAGTATTGGATGAAGGAATAGATGTTCCCGATGCACAACTGGGGATTTTAGTAAGTGGAACTGGTAGCAGCAGGGAGTTTATCCAAAGGTTGGGAAGGCTATTAAGACCAAAAAATGATAATAATCAGGCAAAATTGATTGAAATAATCTCAAGTGGTACTTCAGAATCTTTAATAAGTGAGAAAAGACACAGAAATATAATGAATTAAGTTTCAATCTCATTTTATTTTATTATGTATCCTGGGCATTCTGTAGTGGCACATTACAAATATCTATCGTAACATCAAGTTCTAAATGACGTCAATTTTAGTTGATTATCTCTGTCCGAGATTTCGATAGTAGACTTTACCATTCTAAGGGTACTCGTGTCTTTGGAATCTCTTATGTAAATTACATATACCAATGCATAATTCTTTCTGCTTGTTTTTCTAATCACTCTACCAATTCTTTGTGCGACTTGATTAAAATTTGAACTATTTGAGATTATTATCGCTATTCTGACTTCAGGAATGTCATATCCTATTTCAAGGGTATGGACAGATAACAATGGAAAATATTCTCGGCCCCAATCTTCCAAAATTTTCTTTCTCTGATTAGATGGTATTTTATTATGGATAGATCTAGAGATTATTCCATTTGATTCCAATATGCTTTCTAATTTTTTTATAGAATCAACTGTTTCACTAAAGATCATTATTGGTTCTGATGGATGCTTCCTTACGATAGTTACAGCCGCCAGCATTTTGTTTTGTGCGGAGCTAAGTAATTCTTTCCTTATTCTAACATTTTCAAACCACAACTTGGCCAATTTTGCATTATATCCACCTTTGAAAAGTAAAATTGATATCCTCTTAGGATCAAATACTCCAAGTTTGCGTGATAGGGAAGATATCTTTGCTGAAGTTTCAGTATAGATTTTTTTCTCAGAAGCAGTAAAATTTACTGGTATGGGAACAACCTGCGGTTTGGCCAACCTTCCATCTGTTACCGCATCTTTGATTAAATATTTCTTTACAGGAGGCAAAGTTCTAATTATGGTGTTATAGCGAGAATCATTCTCATTTATGGTAGCTGTTAATCCCAATACCCCCTTTGTAGGATCTTCATCTATTATTTGAAATATTCTGCCAAATTCTTTGGCTGTTTCACTTAGAAAATGGATTTCATCGAGAATAATCATATCAGACTCTCTAATCAAGTCTAAGCGATTTATGACACTCTGATAGGTGCTAACAGTAATTTCTCTTATATCCTTATGTTCTCCAAAGTAAGTTCCAATGGACTCCCTAGATAATCCGTATTTAAGTAGTCGATTTACGTTCTGGTCAATAAGTACAATTCTTGGTACTATTAACAAGATTCTAAATATTTGAGCTGATTTTCCTGTCTTTTTACCTTTAGAAGATAGTAGAACGGCATTACTATATTTAATTTCTGCTAATCTTCGTGCGCATTCAAATGCAATTTCAGTTTTTCCAGTCCCAGTACTGTAAATTATTGAACCCCGATACTTACTATTTAACCACGCATCCACTGCTTGTAGTTGATCATCCTTAAGTTCAAATGGAAATTTGAGATTTAGGATGGCTATCAATATTCTACTTGAAAATAGTATCTACTAAATTCTTTACTGAGTTGCCATTTAGCATGCATTTTTTAACAACCTGGTACGAAATTCGATAACGAGTCAAATGACTGACACCCTTGGATGTTTATTTTGCCAAATTTTATTAGTACTTCTAAACCACAACTGAGAATAAATATATCTTAACAGATTATTGAGGATATGGTTGCACGTAAACCTGTATTGCTAATTGATGACGGCGAGAATTCCAAATTGGCAATTGAAATATTGGAATTTAACAATATCAAATTTGTAGAGTATCACATTAAGAATTTTGAAAATAATTGTTGTGTAGATTTACCAACTACAAGGGCACCTGCATTAATTGCGCCTGAGGGCGTTTTTAGAAATCTTGAAGGGATAAAAGAATACCTCAGTGTTGAGAAAAATTACACTAAGAGCCAACCTAGTGAGAGTGCATATTGGTAGGCTTCATTAATGAATTATTAAAAATTGTAAAACTTTGATTGAGTTCAAGATTAAGAACAAGTATGAACACATATGCTTCATGAGATACAAATTGGGACAATATCTGATGGTTGATTCTGCATATCCAAATAAAATCTACTGAAGTTGCTATGGGCTCTCAACAATCCTAATCTTAATTTGTCCGACGCTTAAAATATTTTGTAAAAATGTAATGTTCAGTCAATAAAAATTAAATAGCATGTAATTATATCACTTCCGAATCAGATAACCGTGATAAATATATTAAAACATGCTTCAC
>Ga0068869_100002557_pt1 | contig 10980 bp, 9 predicted proteins | sample KBSMisM52_FD_64676 | JGI IMG/M metagenome (GOLD analysis project Ga0068869, IMG submission 64676) | Miscanthus rhizosphere microbial communities from Kellogg Biological Station, Michigan, USA - KBS Miscanthus M5-2 | ecosystem: Host-associated > Plants > Roots > Rhizosphere > Soil ... | reverse complement strand
CCTCGCAGCTGCATGTTTCAAAACTCCAATGACGACCCGGATCGCAATTGGTGGGTTCGCAATAGTTACATTGTCCCCCCTCACACCTGAGCCCGGAACAACAATCGCCCGGCATCACACAGGTGTCCAAATAATTGCCACAAGGTATCTCGCACGGCATATATCGTGGGGCGTCTACGATAGTAGAGCTATCACATAGATGATACTCACCGTCTGACCACAAATCTTCGCAGTGTACGAGTTCAAACTGAGTGTCCCAGGCGCCCGTTACAAAAGGGTCTGTCCTGTCCTGCCTCACAGTGCATTCTTCCGAGCAATAAGGAAGCCGGGTTGGCGCTTCTTTCGCCTTGCAGCTCTCAGATTGCAAAGGCTTCGTGAAGCTTGACGAAAGTGGAAAAGTGGTCGGTAAGGTTAGCGAAGCTTTTAAGAAGGAGGCGTTAGTCAAAGTATGCTTACGGCCCGGCGGGCTCCTAAGCTTTTGGTCTTGAGCCCCAGGCTCACGCACAGGAATTTTCTTGGTGGGATCATCAGGATTGGCCGGATCCTGTAGATAGAACGACCCACTGTCGAACACGCTTCCGTCTTCGAATCCGACCTCCGTGATCACCAGTTCGACTGTCTTAATGCTGCTTGGGTAGCCACTTTGTGCAAAGTCACGTTTCAGGATTTTGTAGTTCTCAGAGCTCAGCTGAAGATTGGCAGTTTTGCCAGTCTTAATTACCCTATTTGGATCCCGCTGTCTATATTCGCGAGCAATCGGACTTGGGCCAAAATGCAGGTCCATTGACATCGGTGGCCTGCTGTCGCCGGGCTCTCTGCGGAAGACGAGGTGGATCGCCATCGCAGTAACGGTTTTCTCGTAGTCGTTAGAGACGATAACCGTGAAGCCATCGAGCCAGTCGTCATTCTCCTCGAATGCTTTGCCCATCTCAATGTTTTGATTGTTTCTTGTTTTAACGGCGACAATTCTTACAGGCTCCAGGCCCCGCCAAGGCCTCCTTACTACAAGCCTGTTTGGCTTTGGACTCTGACGCTCTTTTTGCATGCCGGCCCTGCCCGAAGTTGCTGGGACCTTTGTCAGGACGATTCCGACGACGATTAAAACCAAGAGCAGCAAGAGAGCTTGGCCAAGCACTGCGGAAGCCTTTGGTCGAAGATCCATGAGGTCCTCCTGAGGTTAGAGCATTCTGAAGCTTCAAACTTCAACCTTGATTCGTTCGCGGTCTGAGGAAACGGTTCAAACAGGTCGACGATAGGCTTGTGACAAAACGAAGTCAAGAATTCTGGTGGCTGTTAAGTGTTGTCTTCTCAGCAAGAGTTCTTGTAGAACCTCGAACATCAGGCAAACGGGCGCGTACAAGTATAAAAAACGCGAAATCGGCAAAGGTAATGAGGGAACAGCAAAAGGTGTTGTTGTGCGACGGTCATCCTTACGTTCCCCTATCTCGCTTTTATCCGTTTCACCTTCTTAATTGTGGCCTTCGTTGGGTTGCGTGAGGCTGAACCAGTTTCCAGAGTTGTCCTTGAAGACGGCTTCGATGCCGTAAGGTCGTTCGCCAGGCTCGGAGACAAAAACTACGCCCTTGCTTTTCAGGTCTTCATAGGTCCCGCGGCAATCGTCAGTGTTGAAAACTCCGGCGCCCATCACACCCTTGGCCATGATCGCGCGCAGTTGATTGGAAGTGTCCTCGTCCATCAACATCCCCGGCTTTGGCTCCATTAGCACAATCTCAAAGTCTGGCTGGTCCCTGGTGTTCATCGTTAGCCAGCGAAAATCCGCGCCTACCATTGCATCCGTGTGGACTTCAAATCCGAGCTTGTCGCGATAAAACTCAAGCGCCTCGTCCTGGTTGTTAACGAATATGGTGGCGTGGGACATTCTGCGGATCATGTTTTTTCTCCTGAATGAAGTTTTCGTAAGGCTAACCGATCCCGGTGATTCAATGCTTCTCGAAAATTGCTAAAGGTATTAAATCACTAACCGCAAGGCGCCAGGTACTTCAGGTTTGGAACCCATGGAAGCAATCCTAAGCACCTGAATCGGCGGTTAACGTCCTGGTCTAAACTCTTTGGCGCTCTTGGCGGCTTGGCGGTGAATTGTTGTCTTACGTCAGGCGGATTCCAGCTTATACATCACCAGGAAGCATCCCGGGACTTGCCGCTTCGCTGCCTGGGTTTCGCGGCTCTTTTCACGGAAGGTGACCGGCGGATGACCGACGGACTTGTGGAATAAACTGCTAAACGATCCCAGGCTCTGAAAGCCTACTTCAAAGCAAACGTCTGTGACCCTAAGCTCGTCTGTCCTTAATAATTCCTTGGCCCTCTCAATCCGACGTTCAATTAGATATTGATGAGGAGTCTTATTAAATGCCTGGCGGAACAGCCGCAGAAAGTGATAACGAGAAAAGCAGGCGTGGCTGGAGATCTCGTTCAGGTCCAGCGGCAGGTCGTAACAAAGGTCGATAAACTTGCGCGCGCGGTTGAGTCGCTCCAGGACTTCCGGCGTAGTAGAACCAGGTTCGTTGTCAGTTTCGGTAAGTCTGTTCATGGCTCGTCTCCTCGACCGTGGCAGCCGCAGTTTTATCGCATTGAGCTAAAGGGTCATTGCCCGGCGGGTGGTTGCCAAAGTTCAACCTTGTTGCCTTCCGGATCCATGACCCAACCGAACTTCCCGTAGTCTGCATCATCGGTGGTCTTCTCAAGCACGTCGCAACCTTCATCGCGGAGTGCTTGAAGCAGCGCTGCCAGGTCTTCGACGCGATAGTTGACCATAAAGGTCGCCTTGCTTGGAGCGAAGTGATCGCCGCCAGCTGCATCAATTAACCAGGCCGTAGTTCCCTTAGTCGGATTGCCTTCGGCGTCGGTCCAATCGAAGGCTGCACCACCCCAGTCTTGTACGTCAATGCCGAGGTGAGTCTTGTACCAGGCACAGAGTGCCTTCGGATCCTTCGCACTGAAGAATATGCCACCAATTCCGGTTACTCGTTTCATGATTAGGTGTTTACCTTTCCAAGCGGTTTGCTTACCAGCAGCGAAAGGTGATATTAGCACCTCGCCAGCGTCTTCAGCCAAAACAAGAGGAATAAAACCGATGCCAAATAACGTCAAGCATTTTGCCGTTCATGCAGATGATGTAGACCGCGCGCGAAAGTTTTATGAGAGCGTGCTTGGCTGGCAGTTTACGCCCTGGGGCCCGCCAAACTTTTATCTCATTAGAACCGGAACAGACGAAGACCCGGGCGTTCAGGGCGCGCTGCAAGGTCGCCGTGATGTTGTTCCCGGCAAGCCTATGTTTGGTTACGAATGCTCGATTGGGGTTGACTCAGTCGACGATACGATGCGGCGGTTGAAGCCAACGGCGGCAAGATCGTCATGCCCAAGTTTCATATTCCAACCGTCGGCACGCTCATCTTCTTCGAAGACACAGAAGGGAACGTGGTTGGCGCGATGCAATACGAAAAAGAACACTCAGCCTGATCAAATTGACTCAGCTCAATGCCGGACGTCATCGGATAGTAGCTTTGGCGCGAATTATTGCGCGGGCAAGCGGGGACGATGAGGCTGTCGCTAAAGTTTGTGTTCTAAGGATCGCGGTTCCTGGTTGAGTTGCTGCTCAGGGATGCCTTCCGAGGATATAGGCCGCGTCAGCGGTTGGCTTGTATTCTTCTCGGCCGAGCGTGTATTGCACAACGTCAATGTCGTAATAGCTCGTATTCATCTCGTAGTGCATTCCGAGTTTTTCCATTACGCGGATTGACGCCGCGTTTTCTGGTTTAGCAATAGCCACGATCTTTTCGAAGCGATGTTCTTCGAAGCCGTATCTCAAACTCGCTTGCCCTAATTCGGTGGCCAGCCCCTTACCCCAGTAAGCTGGGGCGAGGTGATAGACAACTTCGGGCATGCCGAACAACGATCTGAGTCCACCAAACCCAACAAACTGCCGTGTCTCCTTGTCTTCCGCTGCCCAACGGCCGAAGCCATGCCGGCGCCAATGATCAATCACGCTGGTGAGCGCTTTCTGTGCGACGTCTCTGCCGGTCGGTTTGCCATCCGCAACATATCGCATTACCCGCTCGTCGCTGAACATACTGGCGAGTTCATCAAGGTCCTGAGGCTGAAACAATCTCAAGCGCAGTCGATCGGTTTCGATCAACGGTGAACGAGCTCGTACTTCATCATCGGTGACCTCGTGCGGGATTTTCTCAGGCATGGTTTATACTTACCACAAATAGTACAGCAAGTTTTACGGATTAACAGGCGAAAGGGTTTACTCCATCAGGGATTTTCATGCGCGAATCAACCTCAACAGAAAAAAAGCAGGTCAAATTCACCGGCCGCATTCTCTTTTTAGCCGACGATACTTCTCTTATTCGCCGGCAACTTGAAGCTGAGGGCGATGAACGCGAGCGGCTCGAAGCAGAACTCGCCGCACGCCTGCTGCGTGACGAGCTGCCTTTGATGAGCAACATTTCGACCGATGAGATCACCCCGGGCTGGGTCTGTTTTTATTACGACGAAACGCTCGGCCAGTACGTTTACGTTGGCATGCGTGAGGCCGCCGTCAAGAAAGATGAAGTGAAGCATGGCGGTTTCGCGGTAGTCGTCTCCGGGTTGTCAAAGGGATGCGGATCGTCTCGCGAAACCGCGCCCTACGCGGAAAAAGCGGCCGGCATTCAACTCGTCATCGCCAAAAGCATCGAAAAAATTTACGGGCAAAACTCGCAGAACATCGGGCTGCTTACCTCCACTGACCTGGGCCTGGTGGAACGCATTCGCGCCGGCGCCGAGATACCGCTTGCTGAGTTCACCGATGGTCTTGATCCAATCTCGAGAGACATTGTCGAATACGGCGGACTATTCAACTACAACAAAGCGCGCCTGGCTGGAGAAGTGGTGCCGCCGCCGGTTGAGACTGAAGCACGGCCGATGACCATCGTTGAAAAGATCATCGCGCGTCATGTGTTTGTGCGAGCCGGTGAGGTTGGGGTGACGGCGGTGAAGCCGGGCGACGCGCTGTTTGCCGTCGCTGATGTGCGCTTCTCGCATGAGTATGTGACGCCGATGGCTGAGTCGCTCCTGAAACAGGCGCTCGGCCCGGATGCGCGCGTGACGGAACCCGAATCAGTTTTTGCGTTTCGAGATCATCTAACATTTCTCAGCAAGGTGATGTCGCCAAAACATCGCGAGATGGGACTCCTGGAGAAAGCGGAAGGGCTGGCGATAACGCAGGAAGATTTCACCACCAAGCAGGGAATCAGACTCTATGGCGAGAACCCCGATGGCGGCTCGGAAGCAATTTGTCATAACGCCGTGGTCGAAGATTTGGCGTTGCCGGGACAGATTGTGATCGGTACTGATTCGCATACCTGCATGGCCGGCGTGCTGGGCTGTTTCGCTTTTGGCGTCGGCTCTACCGACATGGCAAACGCCTGGTTCGCGAAAGACATTCGCATCAAGGTTCCCGAAACTGTGCGATATGTGTTGAAAGGACGTAAGCGCGCCGACGTCGCGGCAAAAGATGTGATGCTGGTAATCCTTGCGAGTGATTACATGAAGACGAGCAAGGGCATCGGCAAGGTGCTGGAATTTGCCGGCGACGATTTGAAGAACTGGCCGATGGATGAACGCGCGACTCTGACTAACATGGCGGTTGAGGCCGGCGGGACGACCGGAATTATCGAGCCTGACGAGCACACGCTGGATTACATCGTTAAGACGCGCGGCCTTAATGCGGAAGAAGTGCGCAAGGGATTTACCTTTAGCGATCCCGATGCTGAATACGCCGCGACGTTTGAAATCGACCTCGATGCGATTCGACCGATGGTGGCGCTGCCGGGCGATCCGCGCAACGGTATTCCTATCGACTCGCTGGAAGACGAAGTTCGTATCGATGCTGCCTACGGTGGCTCATGCACGGGCGGCAAAATGGCGGACATGGACATGTATGCGGAAGTTTTGCAGAGCGCTTTGAATCAGGGGAAGCGCGTAGCGCCAGGCGTTCATCTCTATCTTCAGTTTGGTTCACAGAAGATCAAACAGTACGCGCGTAGTCGAGGTTATATCGAGATCTTCGAAAAGGCGGGGGCTGAGTTAATCGATCCTTCCTGCGGCGCCTGCATCAACGCCGGTCCCGGTGCGTCTCCGTCCGCTGAGACCGTTACCGTCAGCGCGCAGAATAGAAACTTTCCGGGACGTAGCGGTCCCGGCAAGTTATATCTCGCTTCACCTTACGTCGTCGCCGCTTCGGCAATCGCTGGCAAGATTGTCGAGCCTTATGAGTTTTTGAAGAAACCTGACGAAGACTTAGTCAGCGTGTAGTGGCGAGACTGTCTCATGGGCCTACCAGGTTACCGGAGCCTCCGGGCGCGAGGAGTCGGGCCACCAGCTGGTGCATGCGTCGGAAATCTACCGGCTTGGTCAGGTAACCCGAGACTCCCACATCGTATGCGGCTCGCTGAAAGCCTTCAGTGCCGAAAGCAGTAATCGCTATCACCGGCACATCGCGGAGCTCGTCGATTTCGCGCATCCGCCGCGTCGCCCCCAACCCATCAAGCCTTGGCATACTGATGTCCATTAAAATGAGGTTAGGTTGAGTACAACAAGCGACGCTGATCGCTTCCTCGCCGTTAGTGGCTGTGACAACCCTATAACCCTCATGCTGGAGATCCAGGCTGAGCATGGCTACGCTGTCAGCGGAATCATCAACCACCAGAATCAAAAAATTCGGCGACTCCGGCTGCGGGCTGTTATCCAGCTCCTTGCTTTCAACCGCCTCTTCAGGGAGGCCCGGCAGCGCGGTGGTTTCCAGAGGGTATTTACTCTCCATGATTTTGAACGTAAGACGCTGGATACACTTTCACATCTAGTCACGTAGCACTCAGGGGGATTTCTTAGCTAAGAGTAGGAGAGGCCTAGAGTTTAGCAGAGAAAATTCCTTTCGGCATCCCGGTGCTGGCTGCTGATGAAACGAGGTTCTCTATTGAGGGCATTGCCCTCCCATGGGAATGAGGTCAGTACCACCAGGCGGTAGCAGGTGGGTGTGGTTTGGGAGCTCTCCACCGAATGAAGATTAGGTTGTAAGATTGGTTGAATGTGATCGAACCCACCCGCTACCGCGTGGTGGTACTGACCTCATTTCACTGACGAAGGCACGAATGGCAATAAGACCCATAGTAGAGTATCCCGATCCCGTGCTTCTATCACCGGGCCTGCCGGTAGAAAGTTTCGATTCTGAGCTGGAGACACTCGTTCGAGACATGTTTGAGACTATGTACGACGCCCGCGGTGTCGGGTTAGCCGCGCAGCAGATCGGTTTGTCGCTTCGTTTGTTCGTGATGGATTGCGACGGAATCAAACTGGTCGCCGCGAATCCGGAAATTATTTCCGTCGCCGGCGAACAAAGCGGCGAGGAGGGCTGCCTGTCGGTTGCCAAGGTGCCGGCTGAGCTCAAACGACCCGAGCGCGCAATCCTGCGTGCCCAGGACGTCCAGGGAAAAATCTTCGAGCGCGAGGAAAGCGGACTTGCAGCGCGTTGCTTCCTTCATGAGACAGACCATTGCGATGGCAGGTTGTTTATTCGACATTTGAGTCCTTTGCGTCGAGATTTAGTACTCAGGAAGTTCAGAAAGCTGAAGCAGAGCCGGTAGGGAATCTACTCAACGCGTATGCTGGCGGGCGCCCTCGCCCGTCTTCGGACGTTAGGCTCAAGCATCGGGAGTTGACATTCTGGTACGCAAGCGGGCGAGACGCCCGCGGTCCAGGGAAGAGCTTGAGAGGTGTGGTCTTCATGAACCCAGGCATTAAACGTTTTGTCGCACCGTTGCTGTGTTCGTTTTTTCTTTTTCCAGTCATGCTGAAAGGCAATGTCGCCGGCAAACCGCAGACCGCCACTTCGATCCAGTCAATTCGCAAACAGTACGCCGCAATCAACAAACGTGCGGGCAAGTACCGAAGAGTAAACAAGGAGTTGTCTGGCTTCTCACTCGAAGGCGGCAAACTCGTTGCTTACTTCGACGGCCCGGCGATTGTGAAGATTGTAGCCACTTACTATGGCGAAAGCGGGCGTTCACTCGAGGAGTATTACTACGCGAACGAGAAACTCATTTTTGTTTTCCGCAAAGAATTCCGCTACGACACGCCGATGAGCGGCAGGGTTGTGCACACCTACGAGGACCGTTTCTACTTCGCAGACGATCGGCTAATCGAATGGCTAAACAGTCAGGGCAGACCGGCCCCGAACGGCATTGCAGACTATCAACAGAAACAGAACGAGTATCTGGAGACCTCGCGCAAGTTTGTTCAAGGCGCGCGCTCTAAAGCCCCAACGATCGAAGCTTGAAGTCCGCCAAAGAGCGTTGACGGTATTTGTCAGAGCGCCGGTAGTGCGTCAGTTTGGATAGCCAGCCAACGATTAGAGACAAAATCAGAACTGGGAGCGCAGCGACCAGCCAGACACTCAACCTTGATAGCCTTCATTTGAAACCGCACTTTTCTTTAGAAAGTTTGGGCCCTTGAGTGTCGAGCTGGTCGCTGCGCTCCCAGTTCTGATTTCGTCTTAGCGATTTGCTCTAAGCTTCGGCAACGTTCGAGAACCGGAGCAAACTTTTAAAGCTGATCCACTACCAAGGCGCCCGTTCGGGTTGAGCTAACCTGTGGTTTGGTTTAACCTTCTACCATCCTTGCACCAAAGAACGACCAATCTAACGAGGAAATAATGGAGCATCATATGAAGTCTTTTACCGCCACTTTACTGCTTTTGACTTTCACCCTCGCGACCGTCTTTGGCCAGACCAGTCATGGCTATGATCGCGCGAGCCTGGATCCAAATACGGCTGCCTGTACCGATTTTTACCAATACGCAAACGGCGGATGGATGGCTGCGAATCCTATCCCCGCCGCTTACTCAAGCTGGGGTGTCGCGAATCTACTCGATGAACACAACCGCGATATGCTGCATGAGATTCTGGAAGCAGCGGCAAAGAACCCAAAGGCCCCGAAGGGCAGCAGCGAACAAAAAGTTGGCGACTACTACGCAACCTGCATGGATGAAGCGAATGTAGAAGCTGCTGGACTTAAACCTTTGGCTCCGGAGTTTGATCGTATCGCGAAAATCAAAGATCAGAAGACATTGCAGGACGAGATCGGCCGCCTCCATTCGATGGGCATCAATGTTCTCTTCGTCTCCGGTTCTACTCAGGACTTCAAGAACAGCGCAGAGGTGACAGCCGAGGTCGACCAGGGTGGACTGGGCTTACCGGATCGTGATTACTACCTGAAGGCCGATGAGAAATCGACGCACATCAAGGACGAATACATTAAGCATGTGGCGAAGATGTTCGAGCTGATGGGAGATGATGCGGCCAAGGCTGCAGCTGAAACTCAAACCATCCTGGCACTGGAAACAAAGCTTGCTGAAGCTTCCATGACCCGAGTCGAAAGGCGAGATCCGGCGAACGTCTATCACCGCATGACGGTCGCCCAGTTGCGCGAACTCGCCGGCGGTTTCGATTGGCCAATCTATTTCAAAACGATCGGGGTGCCGGCAAATACCGATGTGAACGTGAGCAGTCCCACCTTCTTCAAGGCGATGAACCTGCAGTTGAGCAGCGTGCCCATCGCCGACTGGCAGACGTATCTGCGCTGGCATCTGATCAACAACACCGCTCAGCAGCTGCCGGCAAAGTTTGTCGACGAAGATTTTAATTTCAAAGGACGGATCCTGCAGGGTGCAAAGGAAAACTTGCCGCGTTGGAAGCGTTGCGTCGCCGGCACCGACCGCGTGCTGGGCGAAGCGCTCGGCGAAGTTTACGTGAAGAAAGCGTTCCCACCAGCCGCAAAAGCACGCGCCTTGGAAATGGTCCGCAATTTGGAAGCGGCGCTCAAATCCGACATCACCACGCTGAGCTGGATGAGCGAGCCGACGCGCAAACAAGCCATCGTCAAGCTCGACGCCTTTCTAAATAAGATTGGTTATCCCGACAAGTGGCGCGATTATTCGTCGTTGGAAGTCGATCGCAGTTCCTATCTGACCAACCGTTTTCGCGCCGGCGCGTTTGGGAAACGTCGTGACCTGAACAAGATTGGCAAGCCGGTAGACCGGATGGAGTGGATGATGTCACCGCCGACGGTGAACGCCTATTACAACCCGCAGATTAACGAGATCGTTTTTCCTGCCGGCATCCTGCAGCCACCATTCTTCGATGCCGAAGCTGACGACGCCTTTAACTATGGCGGCATGGGCTCGGTAATTGGCCATGAGATGACGCACGGTTTCGACGATCAGGGAAGCCAGTTTGATTCGACCGGGAACCTGGCGAACTGGTGGAGCGAGGCGGATCTGAAATCATTCAAGGAACGCGCTCAGTGCGTTGTTGATCAGTTCAATAGTTTTGAAGTCGAAAAGGGTCTCAATCAAAACGGCAAGCTGGTTGCCGGTGAATCGATCGCGGATCTTGGCGGACTGGTTGTAGCCTACGCTGCTTTCCAGAAAGCGATGGAAGGCAAGCCGCGCGTGACTATTGACGGCTTTACCCCGGAACAAAGATTTTTCCTGGGCTATGCGCGCGGTTGGGCCACTAACATGCGACCGGAATTGAAGCGCATGCTGGTGACTATCGATCCGCACCCGTTGGCAAAATTCAGAGTCAATGGGCCGCTGGCAAACATGCCGCAGTTTGCGGCGGCGTTTCAGTGTAAGGCTGGTGATGCGATGGTGCGCGAGGAAGCGCAGCGTTGCGTGATCTGGTAGGCACTTAGGCCAGGGCAGTAGTTCGACTTTAATGGAGGGCTCTCGCGAGCAAGTTCAGGCGGGAGCCCTCTATTACTGTCTGACTACTGACTGTCACAATAGTCGGACAAAAATCAGAACCGGGAGCGATAGCGACCAGCCAAAGATTCAACGCAAACGGTTGAAACTCATTAGGTGTAGTTCTTCGTCCGTTGTGCCTTTGGCTGGTCGCTACGCTCCCAGTTCTGATTTTG
>Ga0068869_100002546_pt1 | contig 11006 bp, 8 predicted proteins | sample KBSMisM52_FD_64676 | JGI IMG/M metagenome (GOLD analysis project Ga0068869, IMG submission 64676) | Miscanthus rhizosphere microbial communities from Kellogg Biological Station, Michigan, USA - KBS Miscanthus M5-2 | ecosystem: Host-associated > Plants > Roots > Rhizosphere > Soil ... | reverse complement strand
TTTCGCCGTCGTTACATCGGGCGGAGATGACAAAGCACAGGTGTGGAAGGTCACCGATCCCAGACATCCCGAACAGAGGAGCGATCTGCCAGGCCGGGCTTTCGGCTCTTTCACCAAAGACCTCGCCGGTTCACGGATCGCCACTGTCGACCCGAACGGACGCCTGAATATCTTTACGAATGAGGCATTCGTCAACGGAGGCGCGGCCCTCTTTTCGCGGCAGCTCACTGGCGGTCAATACAAGTCTGTGACGACGGATGGCACCAACTTCTATGCGTTTGCCTCCGTCGCCGCCGTGGGAACGATCTCCGTCATCAATGGCACCACGTTTGCCGAGACAGTCATTCCGATGGTCACGACCGGAGGACCGGTATCGTTTTCGACTCCCGGCGGTATCCGTGCCGGAGCTGGCTATCTCGCCGTGTGGGGCATTGAGAACGTCGCTGGTGGATGGAACATTCACCTGTACAAGATCGGCAGCGGCGCCGCGCTGACGGAAGTGCCTCTCGACAATTATTTCGCGAAGTATTACTCGAGCGGCGCTCCCTCCGGTTATACACATCCTGCGTTCAGCGCCTTCATGGATGTTGCGCCCTATAGGAGCGGCGGGAAGCCCTATCTCATCGTTGAGTCGTTCGGTCTGGGCGACGTCTATGAAATCAAAGCCGGCGATTCGTTGACGGCCCGTCTCACCAGTACGCCAACCCCGTTTTACGGCGACCGGGTGACGTTCACGAGCACGATGTCGTCGAACAACCCGACGGCGGTCAATTGGGACTTTGGCGACAATACAACCTTTGCGGCTACCGCTGATACCCCGACCGTCACTCACCAGTACGGCGGTGTAACGTCAATTAGTGATCTTCCACTGACGCGTCACGTTACCGCCACCAGCGCTCTCGATTCGTCGCTGGCTGATGCGATCACTGTCACGCTGGCCAAGCCGACGGGTGGTTTCAAGCTCACGGGAACTTCCTATCTGTTCCGTTTGCCCGATTCAAGCTCTCAGGTGCCCATCGTTACCGGCGACACGTTTTCTGATATCTCCGATGGTACGACCGAGGGTCACTATACGGAATGGAACCTGGACCACGTGCCCACGAAGACGCTGCCCTCGGCGTCGGCCTCTGTTGGAGCATGCGGCGTCCATACGCTGAAGTTCGTTGCGCACTACGGCCCTTACGACGCCAATACCTTCACCGGGAGTGCGGATGCTCAGCTCGCGATCGACTCCGTGGTTTATGTCGCCAGGCCGTTCGCGATCACGGTGCAGGAACCGCCAGCGAGCAGCATTCAGACCAACCCCACTACCGCGATATTTACCTCTACCATTCGCACATCCTCCCTTTCGGCCGATCTGCCTGGTGGGCTCGGTACTGCGTGCAACTTCGAATGGGACCTGGTCGACGCCTCGAATGTCAACAAGCAGCAATTGAAGGGCGCCGCCACGCTTGGCTCTATCCCCACGTTCCCGGTACCGCGGAGCAGTTTCAGTTCCCCCGGTATGAAGGTAACCCTGATCGTTACCGTAACGGCGGATCGGCTCAGCGCAGCCTGCAATGCGCAGGGATTTTCAACGCATTCTGCGGCGACCAGTGCTTTGAACGGTCCGGATCCGACGATCGTAAAGACCGGCTGCGACCACGTCGGTGATCCATGCAAATTCACGGTTACCTCGGCCGGCTCACAGAGCGGTTGGACCTATGACTGGAATCTTAATGGCCAGACTCCGTGCCCGCATTGTGGCGCCGGTCCTGACTATTCGCCGATCATCACCACCATCGGCACCTATACGGTTACATTGAACGTCACCAACGGAATCGGCGCGGCAACAGCGCAAAGCGCGCCTTTCTCCGTCGCCGTCTCCCTTTGCCCGGTGCCTGTGGAAGCGGGTACGTCACTCGGCTATAACGGCCCGACCTCGGGCTGCCTGAGCAACGTCGACACCTGTTCTTTGAACGAGGCTCTTTCGTTCCATATCGGGACATTCGGCTGGTCACTTGCGGATTGCAACACATACGCGTGGGACTTCGGCGACGGCGCGCATTCCACGCTTCAGCAACCAACTCATTCGTATGCCACGCCCGGTCAGTACACGGTTACGCTGGCCGTCTCGGGCGGCTCCGGCGGCAACTCGACGGCTCACGTGACGGACACAGTCAAGATCGGCGGCTTTGTACCACCGCCGCCTCCGCCACCCCCGCCACCGCCAAGTGGTGGCACCTGTGCAGCGTTAACCTCGGAGACAGCATTCGTCGGGTTCAACGGCCCCGTTTCCGGCTGCACGAGCAGCTTTGGCACCTGCAAACCTGCTGAGTCTCTGCAGTTCACCCTCTTCCCGACGACTAACTACAATTTCGCCTGTTCGGCGTCCACATTCAACTGGTTCTTCAGCGATAGTGGCTCCGCCACCGGACAGAGCGTCTTCCATGCATTTGCGAACCCTGGTACGTACTCGGTTTCTTGCACTCTCACCAACAGCGCAGGCCAGCAGACCTATACGGGGACTGTGGTAATCCAGGGTGTGACGCAGCCGAGAAACTGCGGAACGATGACGCAGTCGAACGTCGGGATGACCTTTAGCGGTCCGAACTGCAGCGACGCCGGCGGAGATTGCGCGACGTCGGGTCAGGTCCAGTTCTCTGTCCTTAGTAAGGGCTCTCCCGGCTACGATTTCACCTGCGACACGCACAACTATGCATGGACGTTCGGCGATGGCCAGACAGGTAGTGGAGCCAGTCCCACACATGCATATTCATCTGCTGGTAAGTACACGGCAAAGGTGGTCATTACACAGGGCGCGCAGAGCATTACCCTTACCCATGATGTCAGCGTGAACGGGACCACCGACGGTGGTCACGGCTCCTGCCCGACGATGTTCCCCGACTCCAACGTCTACATCACGTTCCTCGGCCCCACGAGCCTCTGCTTCTTCGGAGGTGATACCTCGTGCAAGGTTGGAGAAGGGGTCGCATTCACTGCCAGCGTACTGGGTTACAACTTCAACTGCGGCTCGCATTCATTCTCCTGGGACTTCGGCGATGGTCAGCACTCCACCGACCAGAATCCGGTGCACTCCTATGCGACAGACGGTACCTACAAGGTGACCCTGCACGTCGTTAATGCGACGCAGGCGGTCGATCTCACCTCGACGGTGAAGATCGGTAACGGCATCTCCGTGCCGCCACGGCGCCGTCCCTCCAAGCACTAGCGATATCCCACGCAACACGACCTGAGTGGCGGGCTTCGGCCCGCCACTCTTTTTTTGCCTGCGATAGTTTCGCGGTCCGGTCCGTACAATGTCGGCGATGACCAGCGCAGTCCGGGCTCTCGACCTCACGAAGCAATACGACATCTATCGGCGGCCCATCGATCGATTGATCGAGGCGGTGACGCGCCGGCCGCGGCACACCGTGTTTCCGGCGCTGCAGGACGTGACCTTCGAGGTCGAGCGCGGCGAGACCATCGGGATCATCGGGCAGAACGGCGCGGGCAAGAGCACGCTTCTCAAGCTTCTCTGCAGCGTGACGCGGCCGACCAGCGGCATCCTCGAAACGAAGGGCACCATCGCCTCGATCCTCGAGCTGGGCACCGGCTTTCATCCCGAATTCAACGGACGCGAGAACGCCTCGCTCAACGCCGCGATCCTCGGATTGAGTCCTGCCGAGATGAAGCAGCGACTCCCGGCCATCCTCGAATTCTCCGAGCTCGGCACGTTTCTCGACCGTCCGGTCAAGACCTACTCGTCGGGGATGTACATGCGCCTGGCCTTTTCGGTTGCGGTCAACGTCAACCCTGACATCCTCGTCATCGACGAAGCGCTGGCCGTGGGCGACGGGCACTTTCAGAAGAAGTGCGTCGACAAGATCCGCGAGTTCCAGGAGGAAGGGAAGACCATTCTCTTCTGCTCGCATGGGCTGTATCACGTCAGCACGATCTGCAAGCGCACGCTCTGGCTCGATCACGGAAAGGTCATGCGCTATGGACCGTCGCTGGATGTTGTGCACGACTACGAGACGTTCCTGCTGCAACGGGATCGCGAACGGCCGTCGAGCGAGGGGGAGCCCGAGCACGAGCGGCCGCCGTCGCCGGTGCGCATTCGCGACATCATCATCTGCGACCGGAGCGGGCGGCCGCGCGATGTTTTCGACAGAGGCGAAGACATTCACGTGAAGCTGCATATTCATTCCGAGGTGGCGTCGCAGCCGATCCATACGATCGTCGGGATTCACCGGTCGGCCGACGATCTGCAGTGCTTTGCCGTCGGCACGCACGCCGATGGTGTCGAGCCGCCGTGCGGGAGCAATGAGTACGAGCTGATCGCGCAGCTCCACAACGTGCCGCTGAACCGCGGCGAGTACTCGATCATCGCCTTCGTCGGGGATGAAAACGCCATCACGGTCTTTGACCGGCGCGACGTGCGGCCGGCGTTTTCGATCACCGGCGAGCGCTTCGAGGTCGGGCTGATCTCGCTCGATCATCACTGGTCTCTCGCTCCGGCGGAGTCGAGCGCCACGCAGCCAGCTGGCAGCAGATGACGTCGATCTCGTTGCTGGTCGTCAACTACCGCTCGGCCTCGCTGGCGGCCGATGCCATCCGCACGGCGCGCGCGTCGTCGTCGCAGCCGTTGCAGGTCGTCGTCATCGACAACAGCTGCGATCCCGAGGAAGCGGAGACATTTCGCGACATCGCCGACGTCGTGATCGCGTCCCCGCGCAACCTCGGGTATGCCGGCGGTATCAACGCCGGACGCCGGGCGTGCGACGGCGATGTCATCGTTGTCTCGAATCCCGACGTCCGTTTCGGCGACGACGCCATCGATCGGCTCGCCGAGGTCGATGCCGCCGTCACTGGCCCTGCGCTTTTCTGGGATGACGCGCATCAGTGGATGCTGCCGCCCGCCGATCTGCAGACCAGAGACGAGGTCATCGACCGCGTGATTGCCAGCCGCTTGCGCGCGTGGGCGCGACGGCGTGACCGGCGGCGCTTCTTCGCACGGGTCGCATTCTGGTCGCTTGATCGTCCGACTCGTGTTCGTGCGTTGTCGGGGGCGGTGATGGCCATCCGCGCCAGTGCCTTCGACGCTGCCGGCGGTTTCGATGAGCGCTTCCCGCTCTACTTCGAAGAGAACGACTTCCTCCGCCGTGTTCGCGGCGACGTTGTTTACGTGCCGGCCGCGCGCTGCCGGCATTTGTACAACCAGAGTGCGGCAGGCTCCGGCGAAGCGGCGGCGCAGTACGCGAGGTCTGAGCTGCTCTATCTGCGAAAGTGGGGCGGGTCTTTCGCGAAGCGATTCGAGAAACGTGGATCGGATTCTCCTGTCCGACCGATTGTGGAGCAGCCCGAGATACGTGATGACAACGTGGTCATCGAAGCCTCGCCGCTGTCGACTTTCGAAACGGCGGCGGGTCACTTCGGCAGCGCTGCGGATGTGCCCGACGACATTCGGAACGCGTATCGCGGCGACATCCTCTACCTGCGTGCGGTCGACCGCGACACCGGGCGCGTACTCCGTTCGTGGGCCAAAGCTAGAATACCGGTATGAGCGCGACCAGCGTGTCGATTCTGATTCCGCTGATGGGACTGTCGGCTGAACTGCCATCGACGCTCGAGACCATAGAGCGCTACCTGCAGACCACCGGCTTCGCCTTCGACATCCGCGTGCTCGACCGCCGTGGCGCTGGGTACGGGGCCATGATCCGGCGCGGAACGGCCGATGCGGGTGGCAGCGTCATCATCATCGTCGATCACGACCTTCCGTATCCCGTCAGCGCCATCGGAGATGCCGTTGCTCTGATCGAGTCGGGCGCGGCGGAGGTGGTTTTTGCGCGAAGAGCGCGCTGTCGCGACAGCATCGTTCTTCGCTCGCTGCTCGTCCCGATTCTTCCCGATCCGGCGCTGCATCTGAAAGCGTTCTCCGCCGAGGCCGCAGGGCTGCTGATCACCGAATCGAAACTGCGTGGCGGAGGATTCGACCTCGAGGCCGCGTACCTCGCCAACAAGTACGGTTTCCGGATCGAACGGCTGACCGTGCATGCGCAGCCGGCATCGGCGAAGAAGACCTTCGGATTCTGGCGCGGTATCGCCTCCTGCTTCGCCATCCGCATGACCGATCGGCGGAATGGTTACCGCGCGCCGCGGCGATGCCCGGTCTGTCTTTCCAACGAGGTGTGGAACTTCGATCAGATTCCCGGCAACGTGGTTCGCGCTTGCAGCCGCTGCAAGTGCCGGTACCTCGGCCGCTTCGAGATCGATGACGACACGCGTCCCGTGCGCCGCGTCCTGAGGGCGCAGCCGGCGCCGGTGGACGTCGGTGAGGAGACGTTGCATCGCGGTGTGGCGAGAGAGAAGACCAGCCAGCGCCGTCTGAACGCGCTGCGGCGCCACATCACCTCGCGGGCGCGCATCCTGGAAGTCGGTGTCCGCGACGGCAGCTTTGGCGCCGCGGCCGCACGCGAGTTCGAATACGTCGGCATCGATCGCGCTGCTGCGGCGGCGCGTGCGGCGCGCGCGCGCGGGCTCGACGCCTACTGTTCGACCGTCGCGAACTTCGTCAATACCGGGCCGGCCTTCGACGCCGTCGTCCTCTTTCATGTCTTCGAGAACATGGCCGATCCGCACGATGCGCTGGCGCGGATGAAGGACCTGCTCAAGCCCGGCGGCGTGCTGTTGTTGTCGACCTTCGACACCGAGGGTCTGCTGTACCTCATCACCGAGCGCCGATGGATGACGCAGAACTTCCGCACGCATCTCATTCTCTATTCGCGCTCCGCGCTCATCGAATTGCTCGAACATTCCGGATTCGAGATCGTCAGCATCGGCGCGGAGCTGGCGTATCGCGATCATCGTTTTCTGCGGCACTCCGTCGCTACGCGCTGGCCGGCGGTTGCGCCGCTCGTGCGGATGCTGCTGAAGGTGCTTCCCGATCCGTTGCTGGTTTCGTCGGGATCGATCCGCATCGTGGCCAAGCGCCGCGCCGGATCTCCGATGAACTTCCGCGCGATCCGCTCCGTCGAGCCGACGCATGCCCGTTGACGCGCGCTTCACCAGCCGCCCGTTCCGTGCGGGCGACGAAGAACAGATCCTCTCCCTTTTCGCGCGCGCCTTCCCGCACGCGAGCCGAGGGATCGAGCATTTTCGATGGGAGTACCAGCGAAATCCCTTCGGCAACGAGCGGATCTCGCTGACGTTCGACGACGCCGGCCGGCTGGTTGCGCAATATGCCGGCTATCCAGTGCGGATGATTGATGAGGGCAGCGAGCTCGTAGCCCATCAGATCGGCGACATCATGACTGACCGATCCGTGCGCCAGGTCGGCCGCGGTCCCACCAGCATCCTGGCGCGCACGGCGCAGCATTTCTACGACGCCTTCTGCCGCGGAAAGGTGGCCTTCAATTACGGGTTTACCACCGCTGCCCATCGCGAGCTTTCGGTTCGCTTTCTCGGCAGCGATGCGGTCGAGCCGGTTTCGTATCGCGTGCGGGACCTCGGCAACAATCCTTTCCAGTCGATCACGCGCCGCGAGCGGTGGCCGCGCGGATGGCAATTGGAGCTGGTTCACGAGATCAGCGCTGAATTCGATCGTTTCTTCGATCGTGTGGCGCCGGCCTATCGCTTTCTCGTTCGGCGCGATGCGCGGTATCTCCGATGGCGCTATCTCGAGTGTCCCGACGTCCCGTACTTCATCGTCGCCATTCGCAAGTGGCGGCGCCTCGTTGGCTGGAGCGTCTTCGGAGTCCGCGAGTCGCGTTTGTCCTGGGGCGATGCGCTCTTCGATCCGCAGCATCCGGAGGCAGTCGAAGTGCTCCTGCGCCATGTGGTGCCTGGCTATCCGGTCGATCGAATCGACGGCTGGTTTCCGCGGAGGCCGGCGTGGTTCGACGCGATTCTGCGGGATCTGCAGTTCGAGTCGCGGCCGGATCCGCAGGATCTCTCGCTGATGTGTGTGCCGTTCGAGCTGCCGGATGCCACCGCGCGCATTCGCGAGCGGCTTTATTACACCTACGGCGACAGCGATCTTTTCTGAGAGCTGCGAGGCAATCCTGAGGAGGATGGCCTGTCATCCAGAGCCGCCGGAGGCATGAAGCCGCGGAGCGGCGAGATGCCGCAGGACGGCGAAGGAACTCAAGATGGGCAGCACCGGCTGAAACTCAGCGTCTCATTCTCGCGAGTCCGGGGCGTCTTGAGACGCTCTGCTTAATCGAGATTCTGCAATTTTGAGATCCTTCGCCGTCCTGCGGCATCTCCGCCGCTCCGCGGCTTCGTGCCTCCGGCGGCTCTGGATGACAAATCGTTATCCATGGCCAGCGTCGTGCATCCCGGTCATCCAACCGTCAGCAGTCGGTAGAATGGAACCTCGGCATGAGCAACATGCAGCCTCAGAACGCCAACGGCGAGAAACGTGTCGCAGACGTCGACCGCAAGCGCATCCTCGTGATCGACGATGATCTGCCGCTGCGCGGCATGCTCGCCGCGGCGTTGCGCCAGGCCGGCTTTCAGGTACTGCTTGCCGGCGACGGCGGCGAGGGACAGCGCGCGCTGGCCATCCATCATCCCGACGTCATCCTTCTCGATCTGGCCATGCCCGGCGTCAACGGCTGGGACTTTCTTCAGCGCCTGAGGGAGACCGGTTTTCTCGGCACGATTCCGATCATCGTTCTCTCCGCGCATCTGCACGTGGAGCCGCAGGCGATCCTGCAACTCGGCGTCTCGGCGATCCTGCCGAAGCCGTTCAATCTCCCGGAGCTGATCGATCTGATCGAGCACCTCTCGCCGTGACGACGGACGATCTGGCCGGCACGATCGCCGCGCGCTATCCCAGTCGTTTTCTTCGTATCTACGTGCGATCGAAGATCCGCCTCGATCCTGTCTATGCCGCGGTCTTCGAGCGGATCCGCGATCGCGAGGAGCCCCTGCTCGACGTCGGATGCGGCATCGGCCTTCTCGCGGTCTACCTGCGCGAGCGCGGATTTCGCGCGCCGATTCGCGGCGTCGATCATGACGAGCGGAAGGTCGGCATCGCCAGGAGTGTGATGCCCGAGGCGACGTTCGGCGTAGCCGATGCGCGGACATCGATCGATCGAGGCGGGACGATCGTGCTGCTCGACCTGCTGCACTACTTTCGTGCCGAGGAGCAGGCGCGCATTCTCGAGTCGGCGGCGAAGAGCGCGACGACGGTGATCATCCGCGATGCCATTCGCGATGGGAGCTGGCGCTATCGATTCACCTACCTGCAGGAGGCGTTTTCGCGCATCGTGAGATGGCTGCGCGCGGAGCGGCTGCACTTCCCGACACGCGAGGATGTGATGCGGCCGTTCGCGGACTTTGACGCCGAGGTCGTGCCGCTGTACGGGAGCACACCGTTCAACAACTACCTGTTCGTCTTCAAACGTTCGGCGGACGGGATCACGAACGCGTAGCCACGGGCCTGCAGCTCGTCGACGACGCGGCTGACGCAGGCGACGGAGAAACCGCGGCCCTGGTGCATGACGATGATCGATCCTGCGCCGACGCGCGGCACGATGCGGCTTACGACGCGCTCGACGTCATCGCCGAACGAATCGAATCCGCGCACGCTCCAGCCGAGGAGTGTGAGACCGCGGCGCGTCAGGAGCGGATGGACGAAGGGATTCTTCATCCCTACCGGCGCACGGAAGAGAGATGGACGCTCGCCGGTGATTGTCTGCAGGGCCGCGTTGCATTCGTCGATCTGGGAAGCGAGAGCCGAGGGTGGCAGACACCAGAACCAACCCGATGGATGAGTCTGCGAATGATTGGCGACCGTGTGGCCGCGGGCGAGCATCAGGCGGATGAGATCCGGACGCTGCGAAGAGAGCGACCCTTTCACGAAGAAGGTTGCCTTCACGCCGCGTTCGTCGAGCGCATCGAGGAGAGCTTCGGTGTCGTCAGTCGGCCCGTCGTCGATCGTCAGCCAGACCTCGTTCGACGTCGAATCGAATCTCGTGATGACCGGCCCCAGCCACTGCGAGTTCGGGCGGAGCGTCGGCCAGAGAACGAGCGCATGCGACAGCGCCAGCACGCCGATCGCGGCGAGCCACGAATGTGGCCACAGCACGATCAGGATGACCGGCGCGACGAAGGCGAAGCCGAGAATCAGCGGACGCATCGTTCTTCCGCCTCCTGCACCGCGTTGCGCAGCAGCCAGAGGGTTGCCGCGGCCAGGCCGTTGATGAGGAGGATTGCCAAAAAGAGCCAGGCCACGAAGCGTGCCCAGCTCGCGGTCGTTGCGGCGTAGGACGAAGCGATCAGCAGCAGAGACATCGTGGTCACGGAGATGATCTTGATGTGGTTCCCGTCGCCGATGAAAAGCCGCAGCAGCGGGCCGCCGATCACGATCGGAAGATGGATAGCGATCGCGGCCAGCGGAATCGCCAGAACGATCGCCAGCGCCAATGTAAGCGGAAGCGCCGCCGCGATGTAGCACGCCGTCGTGACGAAGACCCAGAGCGCGACGAGGTTCATCTCCGCCGCAGTCTGATCGCGATCGATCGAGAGGATGAGATGCTCCGAATCGTGGGCCGCGGGTTTCGATTGGCGCAGGCGGAGATACCCGATCAGCCGGGCCAATGCGAATCGGTGCCGCGACGGGAGCCAGCGCGCTTCGGGACGATCGGCGACGATGTTCAGCATCATGCTGCCTGCTCCGGCCAATGCGGCTCGAACGTGAACCACTGGAACCAGCATGAGCCGATGACGCGTTCCAGCTCGGTCATCCACTGCGCCACCGCGCGCGCGAAATCGTCGTCGCGGTTGCGGCTGCGCGTGATCTCGATCGGCCGCGATGTGATCAGGCGATACCGGCGCCGGCCGAGCCGGACGACGAAGACCGGATAAATCGGCACGCGCGCGGCGAGGGCGAGCGCGAACGGACCGGCTGGTACGGCTGTCTGCCGTCCGAACAGCGTCGCAGGCAACGAACTGATCGAGCCGGTCACGCGGTCGCCCTGAATGGCCACGATGCCTCCTTCGCGGATGGTCTCGAGCAG
>Ga0068869_100002538_pt1 | contig 11019 bp, 8 predicted proteins | sample KBSMisM52_FD_64676 | JGI IMG/M metagenome (GOLD analysis project Ga0068869, IMG submission 64676) | Miscanthus rhizosphere microbial communities from Kellogg Biological Station, Michigan, USA - KBS Miscanthus M5-2 | ecosystem: Host-associated > Plants > Roots > Rhizosphere > Soil ... | reverse complement strand
CCAGTCGACGCTGGAGCAGCTGGTGCAGGCAGCGAACAGTCACTTCCAGGGCAGAGATAAGCGCGGCATCGCCATCAATACGAGTCAGGCTGGCGGGCAGACCTTCTATGAAGCTCATGATCCTGCTTCAGGCGCGTTGCTTGCGGAGTATACCTACGCGAGCGGGTATATGATCATTGCGCCCACGCGGGCCCTGCTGATGGAAGCGCTGCAGACGCATACAAGCGGCAATACGCTGGCGCATTCATCGAGTTTCAAGGCGCTGCTGCCGGTGGATCAGAACGAGAACTACTCGGCGGTGGCGTATCAGAATCTTGGGCCTGTTGTAACCCCGCTGCTCTCGCAGTTGAGCGGCAGTTCGGCAGATGCAATTAGAAAGCTGGCGGCCGATTCTCATCCGACGGCGATCTGTGCGTGGGGTAAGGACTCGCGGATCGAAGCGGCGAGCAACAGCAATCTGTTCGGGTTCGATTTTCTGACCCTGGGGAGCATTCTCAAGGCAGAAAAACAGAACCAGGCAAACGGCACGGAACTAAGGCAGTAAGCATCGCGTAAGGATACGCATGGGCGTGATTGCACTGGATCGGCTGGAGGTGCGGCTTGGCGGCCGCACCGTCCTCAACGGGCTGACAGGAGAGTTGCGCGGTCACGCAGTAGGGCTGCTTGGCCCCAATGGCGCGGGCAAATCGACACTGATCAATACGCTGCTCGGGTTCCACGAACCTGCCGGCGGCAATGCGAAGGTGCTGGGGCTCGATGCGCGGACGGATCGGATGCGCATTCGGCAGAGCGTGGGATATATGCCGGAGAACGATTCGTTCATCGGCAACATGAGCGGAGTTCGTTTCGTGCGGTACATGGCGGAGCTATCCGGGCTTCCGCCTGCGGCCGCGCTGGAGCGCGCGCATGAGGCACTGTTCTATGTGGGCCTCGGCGAGGTGCGGTATCGCAAGATCAGCACCTATTCGCTGGGCATGAAGCAGCTGATCAAACTTGCACAAGCGCTGGCGCACGGACCGAAACTGCTGATCCTGGATGAGCCGACGAACGGGCTGGATCCGACGGCGCGGCAGCGGATGGTGCAACTCATTAAAGAGATTCGTAAAGAGGGCAGCATGCACATGCTGATCTCGTCGCATCTTCTGCGCGATATCGATGAAACATGCGACGAGGTGCTGATCCTGAACAAGGGGCGCATTGCGGCGATCTCGAATATCGAAGAAGAGAGACGGTCGCATCGCAACTTCATTGAGATGGAAATGACGGGGAACACCGAGGCTTTCGCGACGAAGATGCAGGCATCGGGCTGCGAGTGCGCGCGGTTTGCGGGAGGTCGGGTGAAGGTCGTGATGCCGGATGCCATGAGCCAGCGCGATCTTTACGTGACGGCGGCGGAAACGGGCGCCGAGATCAGGCGGATTCAGACACGGCGCGATTCACTTGAAGATATTTTCCTGCGGGCAATGGATCTTGAGGGCCAGGCCCGGGCTCAGCAGCCAGAGGCCGTGGCCGCCGGGGTGAAAGGGTAGCGCATGTCAGTCTTCGAACATGATTACCGGCCATATGAGGGACCGACGACTCCACTGTGGAAGCGTCCTCTGGTGCTGGCGCGCTATGGCCTGGCAGAGGCATGGGGATCGAAGATCACTGTAGGCCTGGCTGTGCTGGGACTGCTGCCCTGCGTCGTCGACCTGGTGCTGATGTATCTGGCAAACAACCCAGTTGCGAAGATGCTGGTCGTGGGCGGCAGCAAGGTGCTGGAGATCAACGAGCGATTTTTCCTTGGTGTGCTGGAAACCCAGTGCTGGTTTGCGCTCCTACTGGCAGCGTGGATCGCGCCGCGGCTAGTGTCCTTCGATCTTGGAGATAATGCACTGCCGATTCTTCTGAGTCATCCTGTCTCACGGTTTGGATATGTGCTGGGCAAGTTCATAGCGCTGACGTTATCACTCTCGTACGTCACATGGATTCCGCTGCTGGTGCTGTTTGTTTATCAGTGCTACGCGTCGCCGGTGCCGTGGGCGATGGGGCACCTCGGCATCGCATTCGGGCTCTTTGTGGGCGCGGCAGTGTGGGTCGTTTTGCTATCGCTGATCGGCCTGGCTGTGTCGTCGTGGGTGAAGTGGCGCGTAATCGCAACCGGAGCGATGTTTGCGGTAATTTTTGTACCCGCTGGAGTGGGCGGAATTGCGACCGCGATTCTTCGCACGAAGTGGGGATTGCTGCTGAATGTTCCGGTTGTAATGTCCGAGCTCTGGCAACGTCTGGTGGGCGCGCCTAACATCTTTCAGGGCCAAATGGACCTGCCCAATTCGGCAATTGTGGGCGTGCTGATTTCTGCGAGCCTGGTGTGTGTCGGGGTGCTGAATGCGCGAATCCGTGCGCGAGAGGTGGTGCGCGGATGAATGCGGCGGTGGACACAATCCGTTTCGAAAATGTCTCGAAGTTTTACGGCGAGGTGCTTGGGGTCAACCGCATCACGCTGTCGCTCTCGCCGGGGATTACGACGCTTGTGGGTCCCAATGGCTCGGGCAAGACGACACTGATGAACCTTATGACGGGGCTAGTGCAGCCTTCGCGCGGGAGTATTTCGGTGCTCGGGCTTGAGCCGTCGAATGCGACGGAATTTTTCTGCAACGTGGGATACTGCGCACAGTTTGATTCGTTCCCACGCGGGTTGACGGGATTCCAGTTTGTGCTCGACAGCCTGATGCTATTTGGCATGAGCGAAGAAGATGCACATGGGCTCGCAGCAGAGGCGCTGGAGCGCGTGCAATTGGATACTGCGGCGACGCACCGCAATATTGCGGGATACAGCAAAGGGATGCGTCAGAAGATCAGGCTGGCGCAGGCGATTGCGCATCATCCGAGGGTACTTGTGCTGGATGAGCCGCTGAACGGCCTGGACCCGATGGCGCGTGCTGAGTCAATGTCGCTGTTCCAGGAACTGGGCCGGCAGGGAATGCACGTGGTGATCTCGAGCCACATTCTGGATGAAGTCGATCGCGTGTCGGACCGGGTGGTGCTGATCACGGGCGGGTACCTGATTGCGCAGGGAAATATCCACGAAGTTCGTCAGGAAGTTCGCGACAAGCCGATGCAGCTGTTGATCCGATGCGACAAGCCAGACCTGCTGGCGTCGAAGATGTTTGCGGTGAACCACTGTGTAGAGGCAAGGCTTCATGCGGATGGTCGCGGGATATTCCTGCGGACCGGCGATGTGGACCAGTTCTACCGCCTGCTGAATGAGATTGCCATTGAGGGCGCGGTGAAGATCGAGGCGGTGGCGCCGTTCGATGACAATGCCAATGCGATTTACCAGTACCTGATTGGTTCAGACGGGAGCACGGTATGACGGATTTCAGAACGATGTTGATCGTGCTTCGGCAACAGCCGTGGTCGCTGTGGTGGGTTCAGTTCCGGCGGTTTGCGCGAATTGAGATCAGGCGAAATCTGATTACGAAGAGGGCGTGGTGGATTTACTTCCTGGCCTTTGTGCCGGCGGTGATTATTTCCATTCACCTGCTGGTCGACTCGCATCCGAACTCTTCGATGAATGAAGACACGAATATACTGGCCGGGATCGTTCAGTTGTATTATGTGCGGCTGGGCGTTTTCTTTGGGTGCCTGGGGATTTTCTCGCGGCTGATCCGTGGCGAAATGATCGAGCGAAGTCTGCACTATTACCTGCTGTCGCCGGTGAGGCGCGAGGTGATTCTGCTGGCGAAGTTTTTCGCAGGGTCAGTGAGCGCGGTGGTGCTGTTCGGACTGGCGATGACGATGGATTTCGTGCTGATGTACATCGGTTATGGCGGGGCTGGTCAGGACTACATGCTGCACGGGCCGGGCTTCGGACAGTTTCAGGCGTATCTGCTGGTGGTGGTGCTGGCGTGCCTCGGATACGGGTCAATTTTTCTGATGCTGAGCCTCATGTTTCGCAACCCCATGCCGGGAGCGCTGCTGCTGTGGGGGTGGGAAGCCATCAATCCCGTGATGCCCTCGCTGTTACAGAAGTTCAGCGTGGCATCGTACCTGCGTCACCTGATGCCGGTGAGCGTGCCAGCGGAGGGAATTTTCGCGCTGCTGACGGTGGAAACGGAGCCTGTGGCGGCGTGGATAGCGGTGATCGGCCTGCTGGCGCTGATTGCGGTGGTGCTGGTGTATTGCTGCTTCAGGATGCGGCGGCTGGAGATCCGGTACACGACGGAGTAGTTTGATGTGCATGGCAGGTGCAATTCCCGTTTTGTGGAAGCTCCGACCAAGTCCGACGTTGCAGCGAGCTTCTACTTACAAGTGACGATGGTCACGCGATCTGCTCAGATCGCGGTTTTCCGTATTGACCCTCAGCTTTCACTCCCGTAATTTCAAAACATCAATCCAGAGTTTGCGGGTCGAGTAGATCTGAACAGAGAGTGCCTGGCGCGCGGATGGGCGCACGCCTGCTTTCTCGAGCAAGGGGATCTTGCACGCCGTTTCTGCGCTCGGGGAAGTGGAAGTACTTTAAATGAAATATCTATTTGCGGTATCTGGTCTGGCGCTGATGGCGTGCGCAGCGCCCGCCTATTCTGCCGTAACGGTCACGTCGCCTATAAATGGGTCTCAGGTAGCTTCGCCGTTCCTATTGAAAGCAACGGCGTCGGAGTGTTCAGGGCAGTCTATCGCCTCGATGGGATATTCGATCGATAACAGCACGGACACAACGATTGTTTACAGCACATCGGTAAATGCGACGGTCTCTTCTTCTACTGGCGCACACGTGCTTCACGTAAAATCATGGGGAAACCAGGGCGCGTCGTGCGTGACGGACGTGACGATCTCGGTCGGTTCGGTTTCAGCAACGCCGGCCACGGCGTCCAACCTTCCTTCCACGGCGATAGCGGTGTCCGGCATCCAGAAGCAGAGCTACTACTGGAAGAGCACCAGCGATCAGGGGACAAGCGGAATCGCAAGCGGGGCGATGAGTATGACGTCGTCTCCCAGCCTGAGCGGTTCTACGCGGAAGTTCGTGACCAGTTATCGGAACGCCGCCGGCGAGCGGTTCTGGACGTCTTTTGGAGCAGATACGAAGGCTCACAATTTTCTGTACGATGTGTATCTCTATCTCGATTCGACGGCGACGGACATTGCGAATATCGAGATGGATATGAACCAGGTGGTCGGTAACGGCCAGACGATTATTTATGGATTCCAGTGCGACGGTTACACGAATTCGTGGGACTACACGACGAATGCAGGAAGCCCGGAGAACCCGGCCGATCAGTGGGTGCACTCTTCGATCCCGTGCAATCCGCGGAACTGGACGAGAAATACCTGGCACCACATTCAAGTGGCGTACTCGCGCGACGACAGCGGCAACGTGACTTACAAGTATGTGACGTTTGACGGCGTGCAGAAGAACATCAACGAGACGGTTCCCTCGGCGTTTGCGCTCGGGTGGGGATCGACGCTGCTGACGAATTTCCAGGTTGATGGGCTGGGTGGCTACGGAAAGGCGAATGTTTATATGGATAAGTTGACGGTTTATCGCTGGTAAGCACAAACTTCTGAGCGAAGGCCTCACACCGCGTACCTACTTGGCAATGGGACGCGAGGTGAGGCCGATTTTTTGTCAGGCCATGGATGATGCTAAGGCTTTCACTCCGCGCAAGTCGATCTTGCCGGTTCCTAGAATAGGCAGGGTATCGACGTGGAAGAACTGATTGGCGCGCGGTTTCCATAGCGTGGGCAGATCGCACTGCGCAAATTTCTCGATAACCGGGGCGAGCTTGTCGTCGGAGAGCGTGGAGATGACGACGATGCGTTCGCCTTTTTTATCGTCAGGCAGCGCTGTAACGGCGAAGACCTGCTCGGTGACCGCGGCGAGCTCCTGAAGCTTGTCTTCGATGCGGACGTGCGGGACCATTTCGCCACCGATTTTGCTGAAGCGCGAGAGGCGGTCGGTGATGGTCAGGAATCCGTCTTCTTCGAGAAGCGCAACGTCGCCCGTGGTGTACCAACCGTCGTGAAGAACTTCGGCTGTCTTCTCAGGACGGCCGAGATAGCCCTTCATTACATTCGGGCCTTTGACGAGGAGCATGCCGGGAGTGCCGGGGAAGACTGGCGCACCCGTGTCGAGATCGACGACTTTGACGGTGACTCCTGGAAGCGGATGACCGATCTTGCCGCGTCGTGCGCCGACTTGGCGGAAGCCGGGAGCGCGAAAGTCGCGGGTGTTTACGGTGACGACCGGGGAGCACTCGGTACAGCCGTATCCCTCGAGCGGGCGAATGCCGAAGATGTCTTCAAAGCCGAGCGCTATGCGATCGGGAAGTTTCTCTGCGCCTACGAGAACATATTGCAGGCTTCCGAAGCTTTCTGGGGAGCAGCGGCGCATATAGGCCTGGAGGAATGTTGGCGTGGCGATGAGGAAGGTGACGCGATATTGCGAAACGAGCTCGCCGATGACTTTGGAGTCGAGCGGATTGGGATGATAGACGACGCCGATGCCGTTGGCGGCCGGCATCCAGAGAGCGGCCATGAATCCAAATGAGTGGAAGAAGGGGAGGATGCCGAGAATGCGGTCCCCGCTGTCGAGCATGAAGACTTGCGAAACCTGCTGGATGTTGGAACCAATGTTGTAGTGGGTGAGCATGACGCCCTTGGGATCGCCGGTGCTGCCGCTGGAGAAGATGACGGTTGCGAGATCGTCGATGCCGGGGCGGGCCGATTCGGCGCCGATCAATTTTCGAAGAAGAGCCTGGGGCATGGCCAGTGCGAGAACGAACGCGAGAGACTTTTCGAAGATGCCTGGGGACTGCAGTATGTCTTCGAGGAAGATGGTGCGGCCAGGGATCTCAAGTTTTGGGAAGCGCTCGACAAAAGCTTTGGATGTGATGACGACATCGACTTCGCACTGCTTTGCGCAGGAAGCGATGACTTCGCTGGATGCTGTGTAGTTAAGATTCACCGGAACGCGGCCGAGCATGGTGAGCGCATAGTTCGTGAGAGCTCCGCCGACAGCGGGCGGCAGCAGCAGGCCGGTCATGGGCTGGTTGCCAATGGCTGAGCGAAGGCGACGCGCGATGAAGATTGTTTTTGTGAGCGCGGAGAAGAAGCGGACTTTGGGCGTTTTGCCGTCTGCCATCATGAAGCGCATCGGGAAGCGGCGAGCGGTTCGAACGAAGGCGCGGTCGAGCGTACGCATGCGGCTCTTGCGCTGATAGAAAGCTTCGGCCTGGAGGTTCTGCACGGCGCCGCGAACTTCGAGGGCAGTGGATGTGGGCGGCATTGGAGTGCCGAAGCTGACGGTGACTGGATACGGGATGCGGCGAGGCATCTTCCAGAGAAAGCGTCCGCGTTCGAAGCTGAAGATGCTGCCCCAAACGCCGTCGAGGTTGACGGGAATGATGGGGACTTCGATGCCTTTGATGATGCGCTCGAGTCCGCGGCGGAAGGGAAGCATCTGGCCGGTGCGCGTGATCTGGCCTTCCGCGAAGATGCATACGATTTCGTTATTGCGCAACGCATCGCTCGCTGTTCGAAGAGAACGGATCATCTCACGCGGGCGCTGCTCGCCGGAGATGGGGATGGCTTTCAGCATTCGTGCGAAAGGATAGACAACGCGGTTTTCGTAGATGCCCTTGTACACGAGAAAGCGAATGGGTCGGTCGGTCGAAGCGATCAACAGAGCGGCATCGACGAAGGACATGTGGTTGCAGACCAGAAGCGCGCCGGATTTTTCAGGGAAGTTGTCGCGGCCCAGAACCCTGACCCGGTAAATGGTATGCGTGAGAAAGAAAAGGATGAGACGGCCGAACCACTCAGGCAGGAGGAAAAGGACGTAGATGGTTCCGGTGGCGGTGATCACGGAGGCCGCGAGGATGACTCCGCGAGGATTGAGGTGAACGAATTTCGTGAAGAAGAAGTATGCGCCGGAGGAGATTGCGATTCCGACAAACGAGAGCAGGTTGGCGGCCGCGATGATACCGCCCTTGTTCTCTTCGGCGGGGCGATGCTGGATGAGCGCGTTTACGGGAACTGCGAAGAAGCCGGCCCAGAAGCCCAGAGTGGCAAGGAGTATTGCGGATCCAATGAGGCCGACGTGCATAGTGCCGAGGGCGATGGCGGTCAAGGTCATGCCGATGGAACCGAGCGGGATGAGGCCGTATTCAATCTTGTTGCTGCTGACGAGGCCGGCAATCATACTGCCGATGCCGATGCCAACAGCGAGCGCGGCATTCAAGTAACCAGTTTTGGTCTGGCCGATGTGCAGGACGTCGGGGCCATATACGACGACGGTAGAGAAAAGAAGGGAACCGAGGAACCAGAAGTAGGTGTTGCCGAGAACGGCGAGGAAGAGCGGCTGGTCCTGGCGCATGAGCTTGATCTGTTGCCAGAGATCGCCGATAAAGTTTGCGCGGAATTTTTTCTCAGGCGCGGCTGGTGGCACGCGGTCGATGCCGAAGCTGGTGCCGAGTCCCGCACAGGCGAGCGCGAGAAGAGCATAGCCAGCATAGATTTCGTGGCCGGCAAACTTTTCGGCCATGGAGGCGCCGGCAACGGTTCCGGCGATGATGGCGAGGAAGGTTCCAAGTTCGATGACCCCATTACCGAACGAGAGGCGCTTGGCAGGAAGGAGTTCGGGAAGCAGCCCATACTTCGACGGACCGAAGAGTGCAGCCTGGGTAGCGACAAGGCCCAGCGCAACGAGCGTAAGGTTGCGCATATGAAGGCCGAGTCCGGCGGCGGCGATGGTCATAGCGCCGATCTCCATGACCTTGGTCCAGATGGTGACCTGGCGTTTGCTGAAGTGGTCGGCGAGCCAGCCGCCGGTCATGCTGAAGAGGACGAAGGGCATGGAGAAAAGGAATGTGATTATGGAGACGAAGGAGTCGCGTTCGTCTTTGCCCAGGCCCATGCCGACGATCATTGCCAGCAGGAGGTTACGAAGGATGTTGTCGCTGAATGCGCCCTGAAATTGAGTGGCGATCAGGGCCCAGAAGCCGCGCTCGCTGCGCGGAGCGTGAGATGCGACGGGGATGGGAAGAGCTTCGGAATCTGCTAGTGACATGGTTGTGACCGGTTTACGGCAATCCCTGAGCCAGCATGTCCTTTCCGGCTCGTTCGAAGGTCGACGACTTCCTGCTGGTCGGATCGACTCGAATGCGAATCTTCGACAATACAGTAACTCAGGGATTGCGTTAGGTTCCGATGATTATAGTGACATCCTCTTTGGCTGCCGTAGGTCACGATCGTGACACTCATCGAAGTGCACCAAAAAATCACACATAAACAGCGAACCGCCCCCGAGAGGGCGGTTCAGTCGTCTAAGGTTCGCAGATTTTAGAAGGGTATGTCGTCGTCGGAAATTTCGGCGGACTGGGCATATTCGTCGTGGCCCGCAGGCTGGCGTTGATCGACATTGCTCGACGAGCCGGACTGACGATTGTAGGGGGTTGAGCCCGAACCGGCATCATCGCGGCCGGAAAGAAGCGAAAGATCGTTCGCAACGATTTCGGTGCGATAGACCTTACGTCCCGGATGTTCCTTATCGTCCCAGTTACGCGTAGTCAGGCGACCTTCGATATACAGCTTGGACCCCTTTTTCACGTAGTCTCGAATGATCTCCGCAAGACGCGCGTATGCGACCACATTGTGCCATTCGGTGCGCTCTTGAAAGTTTCCTTGCTGATCCTTATATCGCTCGCTGGTTGCGAGGCCGAAACTTGCAACCATGGTGCCGCCGCCGGTGGAGCGGATTTCCGGATCTTTTCCAACGTTTCCCAGAAGGATGACTTTATTTACTGACTTTGCCATAAGCCTTTGCTCTTGTTCCACGCTGGTAATTCTTGCTGTCACCGGTAATTTGAGCTGTCGCGACGGGGGACCCCCCTGGTAATTTCAGCTGTCAAGATCGCGTACCCCTGGTAATTTGTGGTGTCACAAAATGCAGTGTGAGGGGACTTCCTAGCCCGGCCCGAGAACTTGCGCGGACACTCCTTTCATCGAATTCGTTACTGTTAGGAAAGTATAAATGGTTGGCGTCATGCGCGCGGCTCCCCTTCAGGCCAGTGAAGATACAGGAATTGGCGAACTGCGGGGGCGAAGATGGGGTGCCCGGCAATTCCTGTACCAGTGGTAGTGCGACAAACTGGTATGGAAGGAGCCTTGAATGGCACGAGGAAAGCGGCATAGTCCTGAGCAGATCGTGAACGTTCTTCGTCAGATTGAAGTGGCGATCGCCAACGGGAAGATGACTCCGGCAGCGTGTAAAGAAGCCGGATTTACGGAACAGCCCTACTATCGCTGGCGCAAGGAATATGGCGGTCTGAAGGTAGGCCAGGCGAAGCAGCTGAAAGAGCTGAGCAGGAGAGCAGCAAACTTAAGCGCCTTGGTCGCGGAACTGAGCCTGGACACGCAGATTCTTCAGGACATTGCCCGGGGAAACTTCTAAGCCCGGAGCGTCGTCCTACCGCCGTGGCGCATGCCCAGAAGTGCGGAGCGAGTGAGCGTCATGCGTGCCATCTGATTCACCAGCCACGTGGCACGTAACGCTACCAGCCCACCCAGCAGAACGACGAAGACGCACTGACCCGGGCCATCATCCTGTTAGCCAGCCAGTATGGCCGATACGGCTACAGGCGCATCACGATCAAGCTGCGCGAAGCTCCATGGCTTGAGTCGTCCTACGGCTGGGCAGCGATAGCATTCCGAAGCAACTGCCGTGCTTTTTTCTCATCGCCTTCTGCGCGACGGTCCGGCAACATGCGTGCGTACCACTCAAGCGCCGCCGGATAGCGATGGCGGTAGGGTGCAGTGTCGGTCTGCCGAACCGCGCAGAGGTGATGCTCCTCGGCCGAGATCCAATCGCCTTCACAAGCGGCAGCTATGCCGGCAATCGTGCGGAACGGGGACAGGAGAGTATAGGTCCAGGCACCGGGGCGAAGCAGTTGCTCGGTTAAGGGTCGCAAACCTGAGACTTGGTCACGGCACCCCTTCGTGCCAGTCCGATGACGGATCGCTCGAGCGAAGTCCATGCGC
>Ga0068869_100002531_pt1 | contig 11032 bp, 15 predicted proteins | sample KBSMisM52_FD_64676 | JGI IMG/M metagenome (GOLD analysis project Ga0068869, IMG submission 64676) | Miscanthus rhizosphere microbial communities from Kellogg Biological Station, Michigan, USA - KBS Miscanthus M5-2 | ecosystem: Host-associated > Plants > Roots > Rhizosphere > Soil ... | reverse complement strand
GGCATCCCTTGTGTCTGCTTTTTGAAAAACTTCTTGTATGCGAGAAACCCACCACCACCAATCAAACCAGCGACAACGAGGGGTGCCATGATGATAATACTCCTATTCTGCTTCTGCGTTTCCGGCCGCTACCCCATTCGTACCGGGTGCATGCTCGGGCGGTTTTTCTTCTGTCGGGGCTGTCTTGAGCAATTCACGCTCTTTCGCGCGTTGCTCCAATGTCCTAGTGAAGCGGGCCGCAAGTAGCGTAGCCTGCTCCTGAGTAAGAATCTTCATCTGAACGAGCATACTAAGATGCTCCGGTTTGACTTTTTCAGCCATCGCGTCAAGCATGCTCGAGTCTGCAAGCTCTTGCGGCATCACTTCACGGCCTGCAACGTAGTTCACAGCAGAAGGCAACATCTTACCGAGCATGCGCCTCTCTTCTGACTCACGCGCAAACGTAAGTTTAGCCATCTCGTGCGCTTGATTCGTCTTCGTCATGTCCATAATAACATCGCGCACGATGCCCTGAGCTTCTGCAACTTCCGCTCTCAATTGCTGCTCACGCAAAACGGCCTGGACAGTAACCGTTTGCGCAATCTGCATAAGCATACTCGTAGTCTGCTCATTGTGCTTCATGAGCTGAGCTAAAAGACCTTGAGTCGTGGGCTCGTGTCGAGCGAATGCAATCTCACCCCCCGCCGTCATCTCCCCATCTGCAACCGTAAACGGAAACTCAGCTTGTGGCTGGTCAGTCCCGTAGAATGCCAGTATCTTGAACGTCTGAATCCCAGGCAAGTCCTGCGCGTAGCCGGTTGCCTTGTTCATGAAAAAGTCTGCAAGACTCTTCGCGTTATGCGTTGCACCCTTGAGGCTCTTGCTATGAATCTCTTGATGGCTACCACCCGGTTTCACGTACACGAGTGATACCGTGGAAGCCGCTCCTCCCTTATCAGGGTCAGAGAGAGCGTCAATCAACCACTGCTCTATTGTAACTCTACGTTTCGCCATATGCCTTATCTATGCCCTTATCTGAGAATATGAATATTCATACTTTCGCAAAACGGGCAGCAATGCCCGCTGGCGAGAATCCGAGCACGAACTTGAGAGCTAGCAACACCCCTACCCCCATAGCAGCGTAACGAACCGGGTGCGCCTTGAGCTGCCCCGTGAACTTATCCCAAGGGTGAAGTATTGTATCGCCTAGGTCTGAAAACGGTTTGGTAGTCTCGATGAATTGCTGGTCAAAGTCCTGTTTAGGGTCCGGTTGAGGCATGTTCGGAAACTGAGGGTGTGCCCCAATGTCTGACATACGATTGACCAAGTCTTGAAGGTCCCCCTTTTGGTAACCGTTCAATTCAGGGTTTGCAAGACTCGAGTCAAGTGCTGCGAGAACACCCTTGTACTCGTTTTCAGCCGTGCGAATCTGTTCAGGCTGAAGTGACCACGAGTCGATTACAGACTGAGCCTTTGCCCTTGCGACAGCATACCGTTTCTTGAGCGCTTCCCAATCTGACACCCAGTCACTCACCCTCGGGTCCAACACCAAGGGAGGCATCAAAAGCTTTGGCTCTTGACTCTGAATCTGAGAAAACGTGTAGTCCTGAGCTGCAATTAGTTGCTTCAGGTCGGTAATCGTATGGCTACCAAGAAACGCGCCAAACTGAGGATTACCGTTCGTCCCCTGCCCTACGGGAACGCGGCGCATCGCTCGAAAGTGTTGCTCCCAGTTTATCATCCGAATAGCTGCTTTCTGAAGAGCCAAGCGCCACCTGCGAGAATCGCAAAGAAGACGCCTAGCCCTCCTGCTACTGCTACCGTTACCCCGTTCTCTGATAGAATCTTTGGCCAGCCGACGCCAGCCATGATGCTATTGTAATTCCTGAGCACTGCCTCGAGATACTTCTCGGGATTCAGCTCGAAGTAACCGTTTGAGTGTTGGGCATAGACTGCGTTACGAAGGTTGCCCTTCTCAATCGCATCCTTGATTTCCGCCGCCCCTTGCGCGCCCCGCTTACCGCCCCCAAGAATGACTCTTGCCATATCGAGGAAACCATCTTCGGGAGTAGCATAACGCTTATAGCTACCCTTATACACTGAACCATCAGCATGATAGTCCACGTGTGGAAAACTCCCCGCGTTCCCCGTTCCCTGCACTGCACCCCAATTGTTCGAGCCTACTCCCTCGGTACCACTCAATCCAAACTTATTTGAGTCTTCTACCGTTTTTGCTGAGGGATTACCCCAACCAGTCCCGTAGTGACCTTCCCCCTTCGCAACCGTGAGAACATACTGAACCTCGCGGTCAGTCATTCCCGTTCTTGCACCCGCTGACTTTGCAACTGCAAGAGCCTTTGCATCGGCCGCAGCGCTCGCAGGGGTAACATTCCCCATCGTCGAGCCGCTAACACCGCCCGTTGCGGCACCTGGAATCCCAAGGGAACCCAGAGTAATCGGACCTGGAATCCCATCAGCAGTCAACCCTTTCGACTGCTGATATGCGACCAAAGCAGCTTTGCTTTTTGGCCCCCACGAACCATCAACCGTAAGCGGAGGATTCGCACCTAGCTCATTGAGCCTGGCTTGAATCTTGGAGTAGTCAACGCCTGCGAAGTGTGATTCCCAACCAAAAAGCTTCTTCATTGTTGCCTCTCAATGAGTATGAATATTCATACTCTCAGGATGCAGTCAGCGGCTTGAATTCTTCCGCCTTGTCGGCCGGTTTCTCAGCAGGTTTCTCTGCCGGTTCTGCCGTGGTATCGATAACCGTGGCACTCGCAGCCTTGAGACTATCTGCATAGTCCCGGAGTTGTTTGGCTTTGAGAGTGGCAGTCATAGACTCGAACGCTAGTGCGACTTCAAGAATCGCAGCAACGTTTTTCGACTTGAGTGCCTTTTGAAAGATTTCCTCATGCTTCTTTTTGGTATTCTCATCGCGAGAACGCCAATCGGCACGGCGGCGCAAGACTGCACCTTGAGCTTTCAACCCCTCACGCTCGAAAGCCTCTGCTAGAGACTTGAGCTTTGCAGGGTCTTGTAGATGCTCCAAAGCATTCTTGTATATCTCTTCACGTTGTGGAGTCATCGCTCCAAACCCTGGACCAGTACTCTTTTGAAAGAGCTTCCAGAGGAGAATGCCACCACCGACGGTCAACGGGTCTAAACTAAACATGCAATTCCAATCCTTCCTTATCGTCTACGAAGTATCCAATCACTGGAGCTATCCCGACCACGTTGACGATAGAGCGGTCGAGAATGTGTCCGTTCCAGAATTGTTCGGCAACGTCCGCTTGAGAAGTGCCGTGAAAGTATTCCTTTATCTGACGTTCGGGAGTATTGTAGATTACGCAATAGAGCTTGCGCTGGTCCCATTCCTCGAAAGTCGCTTCACATGCGAACACACACCCTGAGCACCGCAAGAGTGGCATTACCGCAGTGTGCTCTATCTTATTCTCCGTCACTATGTCGGTAGTGATGAGCGATGCCGCTTTACAATTCGGGCATCCGACAATGCCCCTTATCTTCTCCTCTACCCCCAACCGCGCAAACACATGACGCAAGTGTGAGGGTGGTAGCGTCCAAGTTCCCTTGACCGGGTGAATCGATTCGCCCTGTACCTCCCACGCAATACAGGGGAATCGAACGCTTTTGGTCTTTATCTGTACGTCAGACATGGTTCCGTGAGAGTATGAATATTCATGCTGCGGCTGCGTTAGCCTGCGGCGTATCTTGTACCTCACCCGGCCTAGGTGGGGCGGGGTGTGCATTACAATATTGCTCGATGAGCGCGCAAGTGACCTGAGCGCGAGGGCTTCCCGCCGCCGCGTTCTCGCGACAAGCGGTAATCATCGCAAGCGCGTTTTGGTCACCCGCGCGTGAACGTTCGACGATGGAAGGCACTGCCGCCGCTTGCTGACGAACCTGCTGAGCTTTTCCGCGTAGCTCACGGGCAAGTTGCGGGAACCCTTCACTGCCGAATGCTTGTGCAGCGTGGTCCAGCTTGTCAGGCTGATACTCACACTGCATCAAAACCCCATGCGCCCTTGCTACGGGCGGGGGTACTGGCTTCTTCGCAGAGGACTTGTGGGCGCGATGATACAGGTAGTAAAACCCGCCCAGTCCCAACAGGACTGGCAACATGGCCAGTCCTACTGAAGAGACGCCAGAGCTTGCTTGGACGACGCGTAGATTTGCTTTGCGACCTTGAGATAGTCCGCAGCCGTCGTGCTCGTGGAACCGGTCTGGAACGTGGCAGCGAATGCCGCGGACTGGACCACTGCGCCGATGTTGGCATTGTCACCATCGGCGAGCGCCGCGCCGCTGGCAGTGTTTTCCGTGAGGAATTCGGCTGCAATCGCAGCAGCCGCATCCACCACGTCAGCGTAGTCCGCGGCAGTAAACGAGCCGACGAATCGGCCCGCCATCAAACCACCGAGAGCACCCGCGAGACACGAATTGTTGATTACGGTAACGGCCATGTTGATTTCTCCTTGTTCCTTTGCTAACCGATTCGAGAGTCTGTCACCAGTACGAAGTATGAATATTCATACTGGCCAATTCTTGGGGGCCGACCATGCCGAGAATCTTACTCGGGTCCTCATTGAGCCCAGAGAGCATCATAACGAGGATATGGAACATGGTGCCATATTGTTCGGTATCAAACCGAAAGACTGGAACCGTGTGGTATCCAGCCATGAAAAGCTCAGCAATTCTAGCAGCGGTTAGCGACTTGCAATCGCCAAAACCTCGGGCATAGAGCGCTGGTATCGTGTCCCATATAATCGTGCGTTCGTAGTAAACGCCCGACTGATACAAGGGAGGGGTATAAGGATGGACCTGGAGCCAAAGGATATTCAGGTCAATAAGGCAGCGTAAAAGGGCTTCCAGGGCGATAGCGTTTTGCAGTTCCGTGGAACGCGGTTGGAAGGCGTCCACAATCCTAAACACTATGCGCCCTGGCCCGTAACTCGCTTTTCCGATTCTAGGAAGATACCGGTTGACGATAGACCTCACCCGTCTCCCTCCTACTGAGTCTGAATCAGTAGGAAAGCCCGGGGTTGCGAAGACTAGTTTCACCCGGCTAATCCCCTAGATGCTACTGGCCGTAGCCGCCGGCCAGCGTCGACGGACCTTGGAGCGTCACGACGAACTTGAAGAGCGCGCCGCTCGAGAATCCGGGCGGGAGCGAACCGCTGTAGTCCCCGCTCGCCGTCGCGCGATTCTGGGGGTCGAGACGCGGCAGGTCGAGCACCACGTTCTGAGCAACCGCGGTGTACGTGAACGCATCTTCGGTCGTACCGACGAAAACGTTGACGTTGGCAATCTGGAGCGAGTCCAGAGTGACGAAGCCGGCAGCCGGCGCATTCGTCACGACACGTTGACCCTTGATGGACGTGGACGGGTTGGCCGTGAACGTTCCGAGCGGGCTGGCCGTGCCGAGCACGAGCGAGGCAGCCGGCGAGAACGAGAACGAATACCGCTCCACCTTGACCGTGGATTCACGGTTGGGGTCGAGCAGCAACGTACGGCCATACGTGCTGTGGGGGCTGTGGTGCTGCATCGGCGCGTGATGCGGGGGAGCGTGATGCGCCGCGGGGTGGTGCGGATGCGGAGCGTGATGCGCCATCGCGTGAGGGTGGGGGGCACCGAAACCCCACTGGCTTCCGAAGCCCATGTCGTCACCGAAACCGACGCCGAAGCGACCCATCGGCATGGGAGGCGCCATCGTCGGAATCTGGTAGCCCATCATGGGCGCCTGAGGCGTCGGCCGTGAATAGCCGAAATCGTGACCTTGAATCGCACCCAGCAACGCGCCGAGAGCCGGGTCACGAGCAACGAGAGTGTTCATGTGCATGATTGTTTTCTCCGTACTTCGTTATCGAACAAGCGTCCTTTGACTAGAAGACGCTTCAAACGGGAGTATGAATATTCATATCGGACCTACTCAAACTCCCGAGAGAGTTACCGGTGTATTCGTGGCCCGCCGGCAGGCGTTCACCGCTCAGAGATTCTGAGCAGCAGCCGCCAAGCGGTCGCCCGATTCCCAACCCCAGCCGTAGCCGTAGCCGGCGCCCGGGAATTGCGGAAGCTCCGCTTGACCGTCGAATTCGCCATGTGCACCCATGGCTTTCTTGAAAAACTTCTCGAACGTGCGAGTAGCAGCCGAACCACCGGCCGCGATGGATGCAAGACGAAGCTCTTGCGAACGCATCCCAGCGCCCGCGAACGCAAGCGCGATGGAAGCCGCGCCATCCACCGGCACGGGCATACCGGCCACGGTCTTGTCCAACCCGCCCAGAGAGGCCGAGATGAGACCGAGAACGGCACCCGTTGCACCGGCGATGACCATGTCCTCGCCGATTTCCGTCAGCTCTTTGCCGCTGATGGAAGCCATTCCAGACTTTGCACGAGAGTAGTAATGAGTGAGAGAGTGGGCCATGTCTTTCGTTTCTCCTGATTGTTGCGGGTCTATAGACCGGCCCTTCTGCCGGCCTCGAGAATTGGGTCGTTCAAAACGTTAGCTGCTGGTTCTGCCTTTTTCTTCGGAGTATGAATATTCATACTCTCAGGGACAGGCTCTCCCTTAGTGTCGATTACCTTCTTCGCTGCTCTCCAGCGTTCGGCAATACGATAGAAGTAGACGCTTGTGCATGTCTGTCCAAGCGCGCGTAGGTCAGAGCTAAACCCGGTCGGGTCGTCTGCCTTTTGAATCGCGAGAGCAGATAAAACTAAACCCCCGATACCATCAAGCGGGACTCCGCGGATATCGAGGGTGCCAAACTCCCCTTGTATGAAACCGAGTAACGCCGCTAGTGCGGCAGACTCGGCATTATGCCGGACAACGTTGACCCCTGCCTGCAACGTTGATTCTGGTTTACGCCCCTCTAACTCCCTCATCTGCCGATACCAATCCCACATGGTAGACGGCCGTTGAGGGGCAGGGGCAGGCGAATACCCAACCCGCTCTAGTGTACCAGCGTTCCCCTGGTACGGTACAATACCGAGCATCCCTATAGTGTAACATAGGTGCTACAGGAAGTCAATAGTTTGCACTAAGGATTATGCAGACTTCCAGAGTATGAATATTCATACTCACTCTGACTCGCTTGGTTCCTCCTCATCGTCCAGGTTTTCCTCCTCCGCTTGCTCCTTTGGAATGACAATGAGACCTGTCGGAGTCATCGCATAGAATTGCTCTTCAGGTGCTGGACCGAAGCGGTTTTTCGTTGACCATAGCCGGCGAAGCGTCTTCTTAGACGATATCTCGACTTCGTTCTCGTGCAAAACTTCAAACAAGCTGCACATATCAACGGCGTGCTGCATCTTATTGAGTCCTGCGTGGTCACCGCCCTTGGTAACTTGGTTGACTACAATCGACGGCGCTTTCAATGCCACTGAGTAGTCTTTTAGACGCTGGCATATCACTACCTGCATCTCCAAGTCTTCTCCACTCCACTTCGTTACTGAGTCCAGCACAATGAGGCACGGTTTGAACCTCATCAATAGTTCGCCTAAGTCAAAGGTCAACCCTCCCATTCCCTTGACTACGCGAATGAGCTTTGGATTCTTTAGGTTTAGCCGTTTACCTGTATCCTTTAGCTCGCTGGCATCTTGCTCGTTTGCGATATACAGGGCTTCTTTCCCTGTCAACGTTGCAACCCAATCGGCTAGCTGAAGGCATAGAGTCGTCTTACCCGAGCCTGGTTCGCCTGCTAGCAAGTTGACCGAAGTAGTTGCTATACCTCCTCCGAAGATATGGTCAACTAAACCGTCCGTCTGAATGCGCTCGACATTGGTTATCGATGCATCACTCAGCAATACCGTATGTTGGTCAAAGTCGAAGCCTGAGGCGCCGACGTTCCAGATATGGCACCTAGTACAGTATAGCGTCCCACGTTTGAGACGCTTACCACACTCTTTGCAGTTGATATCCTCGTTATGAATATTCATACTCAGCCTGCCCGCTTCGCTGCCATGCGAGGGGCAGGGGGAGTATGTTCTCTGAAAAGCTCCCACTCCCCAGTAGGCTTTAGAGAGAGTTTCACGTATACGAGCGGGGTAACATCCTCATCGGTTGGCAGTCCAGCAATGATGAAGATATGCAACGGCCCCAGCGTGAAGCCGAATAGCAACGCTTCGCCTACTGCGGTCGCTTTTATCCTCGCTCTGACCTTTACTTGCAATTCAATGCCTGAAACCATGGCTATTGACCTCTTTCCACTATTGACAATCTATTACAGTTATGCTACACTAGTCGATAGTAGCTGGGGCCTAATCCTTGCTACGCTCGCTAGGGGTTATGAATATTCATAGCGGGATATAATGTGGCACTTTGCCACGTGGCACGTTGCCACGGAGCATTATGCCACGCTGACCGAATAGGATAAGAAACAACGATGGACACTAACACTGGAACGAACGCGGGCGAAACGGCAGAAACGGCCACGGAGAAGGATGACGGTTTCGTCGTCATTCAAACTCAGCGGTTCATGTATAACGTCGAGAAGTGCAAGGCAAAGGCTCTCGTCGGATACCTCATGAACTTGGTTCCGATGCCCCCAATCGAGAACCGGCTTTGGCACGCTTTCGTGATTCGCACCACTCAGCCGACCCTCGGTCTCGACCGGGAGGGCAATGTGGTGGACGTTCCGCCCGGCTCCGACGTGCTGATTCCGGCCACTCATGAGCTTGGTCAATTCCTGCTCAAGCCCGCTTTCGCGCCGAAAGCCGTCTACGAGGTTCGGATTGCGGCGAAAACGAAGATAAAGATTAGCAAGATTCGTAGCATGTGGCTCTACGATATCGGCGCGAAGCCGGTACCCGTAGCCCGCTCGCAATTCGGTCTTGCTGCCCTCGTGATTGGCGAACCGCCCAAACTCTTGACCTACACGGTCAACGCCACGGGTGAAGCGGTCGAGGCTGAGGATGTTGGCCAAGGGGGAGATGACGCGATTCCGTTCTGAGTGACACTCGAGGGGTGGACGTGAAAAAGCCCGGTGCGGGCTGCGAATCCTGCACCGGGCTTTCTCGGTCTTACGACTTACGTTCTTATCGGGACTCGGCCTAATGAGTACCACCAGAGGGACCGGACGCGGGCAGCGTTTCGGGACGTAACAACCAATCGGGCGAAAGGTTTTTCCCTGAGTGTCAAGACGTAGTATACCCCGGACTCCCAAAAAAGTCAAGAGGGTATCGAAGTCCAAACCGCGTAAAAAGTCGCCCGCGAAGCGCGCGAAGACCGCGACTAAGAAACGCAAGACTCAGCCGAAGAAAAAGGCTAAGCGTACACGTGTAGCTAAGCCAATCGCACCGGCAAAGCGCAAGTCTAAGACTAAGCACCCGAGTATGAATATTCATACTCCGAAGAAGGTAAAGAAGGCAGTCAAGAAAAAGGTATCAAAGAAGGTCACTAAGCGACCGCGCAAGACGAAGCGTGAGAAAGACCTTGAGCTAACGGTCAGTGCCTTGCGCAAGATGATACCTCAAGCGTTGATTCATAACATCGTCGCTGAATCTATGGCGCCTAGGTTTGCGCCGCTCGAAGACAGGGTTACAGCAGAAGAGATAGAGTCTGTCCAAAAGATTCTCCAAGAGGACCTAACTCCAGAGCCAGACTCAGACCACGACTTCATTCCTTTACAGCCTTCTATCACCGATAACATGGCCCCTGGTATCCAGCGGGCCATTCGTCTTGTAAAGCTACATGGTGCGCGACTTCGGAACCTTGACCCTGAAAAACTCTCGTTCTGGACTGAGCGCAATAGGACAGTCCGTCTGATAATGGACGTGACTAGTATATGGGACGTAGACGGCAACGAACGCGAATATATGGAGCAAGTCGCTGAGCTACAAGGCAAGCGGACTCGAGCAGTATATACAGACCTACTCTCTCCCGGCGACCTAGAAGATATCTTCGCTGAGTCAGCCGCTGAATGAGAGTATGAATATTCATATGACCTACCGAGTAGCTCTCACTAAGGAAGAATTCAAGGTATATGAGAAGACTGGCGAATACCCCCAGTCATTCCTAGCTCGGAAGGCGGCCTTTGACCGAAACTCGAATGAGCTAGTTAGTAAGGGTAAGGGGCATCTTGCGGGGAAGGCTCGCACTAAGGCAGTTCAACGCCTACGAACGCAAAAACATACTCGTAAGTGGAAGGCTCAGAAACTCTCTGAGCCTTGGACGTTTTGGGGGTTAGATGGGGAAGGCATTACCCCTCAAGGTCAGAATATCCACCTGTATAACATGCTCATCGCGGCGCCGATTGACGCGTCGGTTCCTGCCCGGCGCATATCCAAGCGCTCGATTGACACTTTCAGCGCCTTGTATTGGCTTACTCAAGGTCTGCCAGGGAAAGCGCGTTTCGTCACATTCTCTTTCGGGTATGACCTTACCAAGATTCTCGAGGATGTAGAGCCACTACTCGTATACAGACTCTTTCGTCCAGAGCTTAGGCGAGGTACCACCGAATCCGGTGACCAATTCTTCTTTCCAGTCAAGTGGCCGGCAAGTAACCGTGCCTTTGCAATGGCTGAGGGTGAAGTATGGTTCACAATGGACTGGCTAAACGGCAAGTTCAGTGTGACTCGATACACTCAGTCAAGAGACGAGAGTATTGACCCGCTCAAGAGGATAAAGAAGCAAGGTCCCTTTATCATCTTCGATATCTTCAAGTTTTTCGGCAAAGCCTTCGTCGGAGCTATTCAAGATTGGAAAGTTCCGCGTGCTCTTGACGAAGTAAAGCGGAAAGAAGTCCACGACTTCATATCCAAGATGAAAGCTGCCCGCGGGAGCTTTGACCAAGAGAATGAGGAGACTGTAGCAACATACTGCAAGGCAGAGTGTCGGTTTCTTGCTGAACTATGCACCTTGCTAGTCGAAACGCACAAGGCTGCTGGCATTCCGCTCAATATGCGCAGCATGTATGGTGCCGGCTCTAGTGGAGAAGCAGTGCTTAGAGCCTTGAAGCTCGACGGCACTCGAAAAGAGCCTGGATACTGCAAAAAAGCTCAGATAGTAGCAGAGAGTTACCCTGATGCACTACAGCAC
>Ga0068869_100002524_pt1 | contig 11046 bp, 7 predicted proteins | sample KBSMisM52_FD_64676 | JGI IMG/M metagenome (GOLD analysis project Ga0068869, IMG submission 64676) | Miscanthus rhizosphere microbial communities from Kellogg Biological Station, Michigan, USA - KBS Miscanthus M5-2 | ecosystem: Host-associated > Plants > Roots > Rhizosphere > Soil ... | reverse complement strand
CGCCGCGCCTTCGCGGCGCTCGTCAGCTCGCGCCATCTGGTGCTCGACGAGATCGCCGCGCGCGCGGCCGGGGGGCGCACGGCCGGCGAGGCCCCACTGCGCGAGGCCTGGGCCCGCTTCGTGGACGCGCGCCGGCGGCTGGCCACGCTCGTCTACCGCGGCGCCGGCCTCGACGGACCCGAGGCCCACGCGCGCCTCGCGGCCCTCCAGGCCGAGGCCGACGACGGCGAGCGCGCGCTGGCCCTGGCCAGCGCCCACCACCCCGCGCCCGGGCCCCCGTCGCTCCCGGCGGTGCGCCGGTCGGTGCCCGCCCAGAGCGTGCTCGTCTCCTTCGCCCGCTACGAGACCGCGCCCGGCCGCGCCGGCTCCGCGCGCTACCTGGCCTTCGTGCTCGGCCCCCGCTCGACGGCGCCGGCGGTGGTGCCGCTCGGCCCCGCCGCCCGCGTCGAGGGCCGGGTGGCGCGCTGGCGCGAGGCGCTCCAGGCCTGCCTGCTCGAACCCGGCGGCGCCGCCGGCGCGCGCGCGCTCGACGCGTCCGGCCGGGCCCTGGCCGCCGCCGTGTGGTGGCCGCTGCAGGGGCACCTGCGGAACGCGCGGCGCGTGCTGGTGGTGCCCGACGGCGCGCTCCTGCTCGTGAATCCCTCCGCGCTGCCCACCGGCCGTGGCCGCTTCGTCGTCGAGGAGGGACCGCCGGTGCACGTGGTGTCGGCCGAGCGCGACCTGCTGGCGCCGCCGCCGGCGCCGCCGGCGGCGCCCCGCATCCTCATCGTGGCCAACCCCGCCTATGAAGACCCGGCCGCGCTCCAGCCCGCGCCGGGTCCCGCGCTGGCCGACGCCGGCGGCGCGGGCGCGGCGCGCTTCCGCTCGCGCCCGGCCCGCGCGTGCGACGCTCCCCTGGCCCCGCGCTGGCCTCCGCTCCCCGCCGCGGAGGACGAGGCCCGCGACATCGCCTCCCTGTGGACGCGCGCCGGGGGCGAGGTCGCGCTCATGGTCGGGGCCGCCGCCACCGAGCGCTCGGTGAAGGAGCGGGCCGCCGGCTTCGACGTCGTGCACATCGCCACCCACGGCTTCACCCGTGACACCGGCTGCGACGCCGGGAGGGGACGGCGCGGCGGGGCGGCGGCGGGAGTTCTGGAAGCCGGCCTGCCCATGGCCGGCGCCAACCAGCGGCGCTGGGCCGGCCCGGGCGACGACGACGGCCTTCTCACCGCCGAGGAGATCGCGGGCCTCGACCTGGGCCGCGCGCGCTGGGTGGTGTTGTCGGCCTGCGACACGGGAGCGGGCACGCTCAACGAGCGCGAAGGCATCCTCGGGCTGCGCCGGGCCTTCACCGTGGCCGGCGCCCGGACGCTGGTGATGAGCCTCTGGGCCGTGGACGACGCGTACGCGCGCCGCTGGATGAACGCGCTCTACACGGCGCGGCTCGACCGCGGCGCGGACACGGCCGAGAGCGTGCGGGCGGCCACGCGTGCGCTGCTCCTCACCCTGCGCCGGGAGCACCCGGCCGAGGCGCAACCGGCCTTCTGGGGCGCCTTCCTGGCCGTGGGCGACTGGCGCTGAGAGCGGGCGGGCGCGCTAGCGGCTCTGCAACGAGGGCACGCCGGCGGCGAAGCGGTCCTCGTCGAGCCCGAAGAAGGTGGCCACGTTCACGCAGCCGGCGCAGGGATCGATGCGGTCGCCCTGCGCGAAGAAGTCCGTGTCCCCCGAGCTCAGGCGGATGCTGCCGGGCTTGAGCATGGCCCGCAGCCGCTCGGCCCGCGCCTCCTCGGGGACGCCGTCCTCCTCCACCTTCTTGATCACCTTGACGATGACGTCGGTGCCCGCGCAGCCGCTGCTGTCCCACTCCCCCCATGGGAAGACGTCACGCACGGCCGCGTCGAGCCAGCGCCGGTACCACTCGGCGAAGCTCCCGTCCACGCGGCGCAGCGTGCCGTCCCCGCTGCGCGCATCCACCCAGACCTCCCCGCGCGGCGCGCCCTCCAGGGCCAGGAGCCAGGTGATCCCGCACCCGCCGTGGGCCAGGGCCAGCGCCGGTCCCGGTGGATCGCTGCGGCGCAGCAGCGCGCGCTGGCCCGGATGGAGCGGGCTCAGGAGGCCGTAGCCGGGTCCGGCGCCGGCGCCCACCTCGCGCAGGAACGCCCGGTAGTCGTCGGGCAGCGCCTGGGCCTCGTGCTCGAGCGCGGCGAGCTCGGCCGCGGCCAGCGGAGCGCCGAGGCGCCCGTCGTGCGCGCGGAACCCGCGCCAGGTGAAGGAGCGCCGCGGTCCCTCCCCGCCGGGCACGGCCAGGCCGGCCAGCGTGCGCTCCACCGCCGCGCGCGAAAGGGCGGGCGCGGGGCCCAGGGGAACGGCCGCGGCCAGCTCACGCAGGAAGGGAAGGCCGCCGGAGGCGGTGCCCTCCACCGCGGCCAGGGACGCGTGGGCGGGCCGCCAGTCGCCGCCGTTCACCTTGATCTCGACCACGCGCGGGGGCGGGCCACCGTCGAACACGAACGCGCTCAGCAGCACGGGACGGTCGGAGCGCAGGATGGGCAGCGGGCCCTCCTCCAGGACGCGGCGCAGCAGCCATCCCTCCCGGCCCAGCCGCCCGCGCGCCTCGCGAATGGCCGCCTCCGGCGCGGCGTCGTCATCGCCCGTGACCATGGCCCGGTCGAGGCCGTCGATGAACACGCGCAGCCTCTGCCCGTCGACCGAGACGTCGAACGACTGGAGGTCGGTGGTCGCGGCCTCCCCGGCCACGGCCCGCAGGACGGGCGCGAAGGCGCAGGCCCAGTTGCAGCAGCCGATCACCACGGCCTGCATGGGCGTGGGCCCGTAGCCGCTGACCGAGGCGAAGACCGGGGAGTTGTCGAAGGGTCCACCGGCGATCCAGAAGAAGAGCGCGGCGCTGCGCAGGTCTCCCTTTCCCCCCACGTTGTTGACCTGGCAGCGGACCGTGAGGCCCCCGAAGGGAAGGGCCACCTCCGCGCCCTTCACCACGGCGCCCGGGAAGTGCGCGGCGAAGCGCTCCACCAGCACGCTCTGCAGCGACTTCTCGGTCGGGCCGGAGTCGCGGCCCGGGGCCGGCGCCCGGCCGGTGAGCCTGGACCAGAGCGTGCGCAAGCTCATGGCGCTAGTGCCGTTCGTCCGAGCGGAGCGCGTCCACGCGCGCGCCCAGGACCTCGACCCGTGACTGCAGATCTCCCAGCGAGGCGGCCAGGGAGGAGTTCACCTGCTGCTGGTGGAAGGTGTGGTAGCGGACCAGGAAGCCGACCGCGCGCTTCACGCAGCGGCCCAGCCAGCCATGCTGGCTGCTGGCCAGATCGAGAGCGGGCAGCACGGGCGCTCCGTGGCCGGCGCCGTTCGTGCCGGCCGCCGCCGCCGCCGTGCCATTCGCCGGCACCGGCCGGGCGCGCGCGAAGCGGGCCGGCTCTTCCTGCAATACCCGCAGCCGCGCCAGGAGGCGCTCGCCCGCCTTCTCCACCGAGAACCCCTCCTCGATGGTGCGGCGCGCGGCGGCGGCCACCGCCTCCACCTCCGGGCCGCCCGCGCAGACGCGGCGCATCAGCGCGGCCGCGTGGTCCAGCGAGGGCTCGGCCCAGGTGGAGCCGGCGCGATACGGTCCGACGCTCTCCTCCAGGCGCACCAGCTCATGGCGCACGGGAAAGCTGTTGCCCACGTCCATGAAGTCCATGTTCCCGGACCAGCCGGTGGCCACCACCGGCTTGCCCAGCGCCATGGCGTTGGCCAGGGGCACGCCCAGTCCCTCCGAGCGGTGCAGCGACACGTACCCGTCGCAGGCGGCCAGGAGATCGTGCATCTCCTCGGCCGTCCAATAGCCCTCCACGATCGAGATGCGCCGGCCGCGCGCCTTCGCCTGCAGGGCGGCGAAGGCGGCGGCATCGAAGCCGGCGTTCACGCACTTGATGACGAGCCGCACCGGCTCGTCCGGCCCGAAGGCGCGGCCGAAGGCCTCGATCAGGCCCAGCGGGTTCTTGCGCGCGCCGTAGCTGCGCAGGTCGAAGACGAAGAGCCACACGAACGTGCCGTCCTCCACGGCCAGGCGGGCCCTTCCGCGCGGGCGGTTTCCCCGCCCGTCCAGCGTGAGCACCGGCGGCATGCGCACCACCGGCACCGGGGAGAGCGGGGCCAGGGCGCTGGCCACGAACGAGCTGGTGGCCCAGATCTCGTCGTACTCGAGGAAGCGCGGGCACCACTCCGGGGGGAACTCGGGCAGCTCCCAGTGCCAGACCCCGATGGTGCGCCGGTCGCGGAAGAAGGACGCGCCCACGTGCGCGGCCACCGTGGGGTGGGCGTCCGCGTTGACGCACACCAGGTTGACGGGATGGGGATGGACGGAATCGAAGGCGCCCAGCGTTTCGTCCTCGGAGCGGTTGGGCGAGAGGGCCGACACGTCCTTGAGCGCCACCGGCACGCCGGCCGCACGCAGGGCGGCCACGTAGCCGCGCGCCACCGCGCCCAGCCCGGTCTCGTTGCGCAGGTAGCCGGCCACGTTGACGCCGGGGACGGGCGGCGGCGCCTGCGGCGGGCGCGGCGGCGGCGGCCCCTTCACCACGATCTCCGCCGGGAAGCCCATCTCGCCGGAGCCCTGGCTGCGCGCCCAGTCCAGGAAGGCGCCGCGCTCCCTGCCGTGCACGTCGGGGAACGCGAGCGGCAGGTCCTTGCGGATGCGGTAGAGCGCCTCCAGGAAGGGGCTGAGGCCGCCGTTGCCATCGGACGGCGCGGTGGCCCAGCCGAAGAACGAGGCCGGGCCGTTGGCCTGGTAGGGATCGCCGAAGCGGTGCCGCTCGCCCTCCGAGAGCTCGAGGTAGAGGCGGCGGAAGACCAGGCTGACCGCCACGTCGTTGCTGAAGCGCGAGTAGCCGTAGCGCGTCTCGCGGTACGTCGCGTGGCCGTGCCGCGCGTGCAGGTCCGCGTAGGAGCGCATGAGCTCCAGGAGCGCCGGGTTGTCCGCCGCCTCGATGCGCGTCTGGTGCCGCGAGAGGTCCCAGGGCCGGCCGGGGTCGAACCCGCTGAAATGGAAGAACACGAGCGGCTGCCCGTCCACCAGGTAGGCGCCGTCCCGGCGGGTGAGCCGCCGCGAGTGGAGGTTCCAGTAGGCCACGTCGTAGCCCGGGTCGCGCAGCAGGGCCGTGCGTGGGAAGAGGCCGGGCACGAGGTCCATCCAGCGCTGGTCCACGAAGAGCCCCTCGGCCGGGGCCACGCGGCAGCCGTCCTCCAGCCGCTCCGCCCACCACTCGAGCAGGCGCCCCGACTCGGCCGAGGCACGCAGGGCCAGGAAGCCGAGGTTGTAGGCGCCGGCCATGAGGATGTCCTGCTCGTTGGGGCGGTGTCCGTCGCAGGGGATGGGGTCGAGCAGGTGCGGGAGGAGCACGATGTCGGCCGAGGCCAGGGCGGCCTTGAGCGCGCGCAGCGGATGCAGGATCAAGAGGTCGGGATCGAGGTAGAGGGCCGCCGTCTCCCCGTAGCGCGCGAAGAGCAGCCGCAGCAGGGCCGGCTTCACCGCCGTGCACAGCTCGGTCACGTCGTACTTGAACGACATGCGCTGGAACGAGGCCAGGCCCAGCTCGTCCGGGCTGACCACGCGCACGCCCGCGGGCAGGGCCGCGTCCCTGGGGAGTCCGTCGATCACCAGCAGGTAGAAGCGCGCGCCCGGCTCGTGCTGCAGGTACGACTCGGCGACGATCGTCGCGTAGGACAGATAGTTGCGGGCGACGATGGTGCAGCCCGCGGGCGCGCCCGGTTCGGTGGCCGTCGGCAGTCGGACCTCCAACAGAGGGGAATGCGGAATCCTAAGGACCGCCCCGGTGGGCGTCAATACGGAAACGTCTACGACCGCTGCAGGCGCCGGCGCTCCTCCTCCAGGCTCAGCGCGTAGCGCTCGGCCTCCGCCCGCATCTCGCGCAGGCGCTCCACCTCCGCCTCCAGGCTGCGCGCGTAGGCGGTGGCCTCCTCCATCGAAGTCCGCAGGAAGCGGTTCTCCTCGCCCACCTGGCGCAGGAAGGGCGCGTCCGCGGGCGGAGCGCCGGCCACCAACGGGAAGAGGCGGCCGCTGAGCGTGCCCAACGTCCGCCCGTCCATGTAGCAGGCGGTGAAGGCGCGGCGCGGCCCGCTCGTGGGGTTCACGCCCGAGCGGTGGATCAGCCAGTTGTGCATCAGGAGCGCATGGCCCGCCTCCACCTCCAGGGCCTGCACGGATGCGGGCGGACAGTGGCGCTCCACGTGCTCGGGCGAGAGCGTGCTGCCCTCGGCGCTGAGCAGCCCGAGATGGTGGCTGCCGGGGACGACCTCCACACACCCGTTGGCCCGCGTGGCCGCGTCGATGGCCACCCACACGGTCACCAGCGGATCGCGGTCGAGCGCCCACACGTCGCCCCCGTCCTGGTGCCAGGGCAGGCTGGTGCCCTGCCCGGCCGGCTTGTTCATCACCATGGCCCGGAAGATCGACACCGGGGCATGGGGGCCGTAGACGCGCGCGCTGATCTCCAGGAAGAGGGGATGCCGCACGAGCGACGCGAACAGCTCGTCCGTCTCCAGGCCCTGGATCTTGCGGTAGAGGATCGTGCCCTCTTCGAAGCGATCCGTCGCCGCCGGCAGCGCGTCGTAGGCGCCGCCGGTGTCGAGCTGCATCTGCACGCCCGGATTGCGCACCCGCCCCAGGGCCAGCTCGTCCGCCCGCCGCCGCAGGGCCTCGAGCTGCCCTTCGTCGAGCAGGCGGCCCAGGCGGAGGAAGCCCAGGCGCGCATAGTCACCCCACTGCGCCTCGCTCAACGTGGGGACCGCTTCCGCCGCGCCGCTCCGGCCGGCGGCCGCCGTGACGCGCGGCCCCGCGGCCCGCGCCACCGCCGGCCGCGCGCGCGCGGCCGCCTCGTCGCCGGCCGCGCGCTCGCGCAGGAGCGCGGCCAGCGCGCCGCCCACCACGTCGCTCTCCGGTGCCGCGAACACGTGGCCCTCCGGCCCGTCGCCCGCGCCGCGCGCCCAGCCGAGGCGCCACAGCAGGAGGCGCCACCGCTCCTCGTCGCGGGCCTGGAGCGCGGGCCGCGCGCGCTGCATCGCGCGGCGCGCGCCGTCGCGCCCGCTCCAGAGGCGGCGGAAGGCGGCCAGCAGGGCGCCGTCCTGCGCGGCCGCGGCGGAGAGGCAGCAGTCGCGCACGCCGATCGCGCCCTCCGGCGCGGAGGGCAGGACCTGGGCCAGCGCTCCCTCCAGCTTGATACGCGTGTAGGCATCGCGGTGCACGCCCAGCGCCGGCACGGCGGCCGCGGAGGCGAAGACGAGCGCGTGGTAGCGCGACGCCACCACGGCCGCGGCGCCCTGCGTCACCCACACCGTCTCGGCCGGCGGCATCACGGGCAGCAGCGTGCAGTCCACGCCGCGCGCCGCCAGCAGGCCGCGCAGGGCGGCGCCCGCCGCGCCGTCCCCTTCGCCCAGCGCGCCCAGCGGCCCCAGGTGCGGGACGAACACGATGCGGAGCCCGCTCTCGGCCGCGGCCGCGGCCAGCTGCGCGGCCAGGCTGCGCAGTCCCCCGGCCGCCTCCGGATGCGTGAAGGAGGGATCGAGCGTGAGCGCGAGGTAGGGCGACTCGCCGGCAGCGGCGGCCGCCGCCGGCGGCCGGCCGGCCAGGAAGAAGGCGTCGTCCGGTTGGTAGACGAGCCGGTCGGGTGGCGCGCCCAGCTCCAGGGCCAGCGCCGCCGAGGGAAGCTCGCGCACGCCGAGCTGCTGGACGCCGGCCAGGGCCTCGCCCAGCGCGGCGCGCTCGGAACCGGAGAGCCCCGGCCCGATCGTCTGCCCGCCGGTGACGACGGGCAGATCGCGCCGCCGCGCCTCGCGCATCAGCGTGAGGCGCTGCTCGAGCAGCTCGGGCCAGGTGCCGCTCAGGTTGCCGCCGCCGGAGACGAGGAGACCGTCGACCTCGTCGAGGACGGCCACCGCCTCGGCCAGGCGTTCGCCGGCGGCGGCGCGTCCGATGATCCTCAGATCGGCGGCGGGATCGTGGCGGCCCAGCGCCCCCACGTTGGCCGCCAGCATGGCCTCGTCACCGACGTGGAACGACGGGCCGCCCACGTCGGCCACGGCCGCCAGCGAGCGACGGGAGGACCGCAGCATCCGCAGGACGGCAGTGTACAGCGGCCGGCCCGCCTTCAGGGCAGGCGGAGGACCACCGCGAAGGACTGGCGCCGGGCCGCGGCGCGCGCGAAGATCTGGCTCAGACCGTAGAGCACCAGGAAGCAGTTCTGGATGGCCGCGCAGCGCGCGTTGCTGAGGCCCAGGCCCCCCCCCAGACCCCCAAGGCTCATCTCATGTGGAGGCCGCCGTTCACCTCCACCGTCTCGCCGCTCAGGTAGGAGGCGTCGGGGCCGGCCAGGAAGGCCACCACCGCCGCCACCTCCTCCGCGGTGCCGGCGCGGCCCAGGGGAACGCCGCGGGCGGCGGCCGCGAAGGCGTCCGGGGCCGTGAAGCGCCGTGGAAGTCGGTGCCGCCGATGAGGCCCGGAGCCACGCAGTTGACGCGCACGCCGTGGGGCGCGAGCTCCTTGGCCAGCGCCTTGGTGAGGGCGATGACCGGGGGGCGGCCGCCTGCGCGCACAGGAAGGCGGTGGTGACGTTCACGTCCATGACCCGCCGGAAGAACTCCTCGTCCAGCTCGCGCAGGGGACGGCGCGCGATGAGGTCGCCCGCGTTGTTGACCAGCACGTCCACGCGGCCCAGCCGCGCGCGGCAGGCCTCCACCACGCGCCCGGCCGTGCCCGCGGCGGTGAGGTCGCCCTCGACCACCTCGGCCCGGCGGCCCAGCACGCGCGTCACCGCCCCATCCAGCCGCCGTCCACCACGAGCACGTGGCCGTGCACGAAGTCGGAGGCGGGCGCGGCCAGGAACACGACCGCGCCCGCGAGGTCTTCGGGCTCGCCCCAGCGCCCGGCCGGGATGCGTCCCAGGATCTGCTGGTAGCGCGCCGTGTCCGCCTGCAGCGGCGCCGTGTTGTCGGTGCGGATGTAGCCGGGCGCGATCGCGTTCACGTTGATGCCCTGGCCGGCCCATTCGTTGGCCAGGGCCTTGGTCAGCTGGGCCACGCCGCCCTTGGCCGCCGCGTAGGCGGCCACGTTGAGGCCGCCCTGGAAGCTGAGCAGGGAGGCCACGTTCACGATCTTGCCCGGCCGCTTCGCGTCGAGGAGGTGCTTGCCCATGGCCCGCGAGAGGCGGAACACGGAGGAGAGGTCCACCTCCAGCACGGCCTGCCAGTCCTCGTCGGAGAAGTCCTGCGAGGGCCCGCGGCGGATCATGCCGGCGTTGTTGACCAGCACGTCCAGCCGCCCGGAGAGGGCCACCGCCCGGCCCACCAGGTCGCGCGCGCCGGCCGGATCGAGGAGGTCGGCGGTCAGGGGCCAGGCCCGGCGTCCGGCCCGCTCGACCGCGCGGCAGGTCTCGTCGGGCGCGCGCGTGTTGCCGTGCACCACCACGTCCGCGCCGGCCTCGGCCAGGCCCACGGCCATGGCCGCGCCGATCCCGCGCGAGGCGCCGGTGACGAGCGCGATGCGGCCGGCCAGCGAGAAGGGGCCGGCCGTCACCGCGCGTCGCCCGGGGGCAGGAAGTCCTCGCGGATGGGTGTAAAGATGTCGAGCATCACCACCTCCTCGTCGCGCATGGTGGCACCATGCCACACACCGGACGGGAAGTGCAGGATCGTGCCCGGGCCCACCTCGCGCTGCTCGTCGCCAATGGTGAAGAGCACGCGCCCCTTCTCCACCACCGTCATCTGCTCGTGCGGGTGGTCGTGGGGCGCGGTCACCACGAAGGGCTGGAAGCGCAGGCGCACGATCATGAGGCGGTCGCCCACCACCATCTGCCGCTCGATGCCCGGGCCGATGGTCTCCACCGGGATGCGGCTCCACTCGAGCAGCGAGCCCACCGCGCTCATCGGGCCCGTCCCGCGTCCAGCCCGGACCCGCCCCGCGCGTAGTCGGGCTGCACGTTGACCACGCCGAACTGGCGGTCGTCGCCCTCGCGCACCGCGGCCATCATCCAGAGGAAGTTGATGGAGCCGCCGGGCGCGGCCACGTTCGGGTGGTAGCCCTGCGGCATGAGCACGCAGTCGCCGTCGCGCACCACCACCACCAGCTCCGGCCGCCGGGGATCGGTGTAGACGAACTGCACGCCCCAGGACGGGGCCGGCATGTCGATGAAGAGGTAGGCCTCCTCCAGCATCTGCGCGTGCTCGTGGGGCGGCCAGGACGTCCAGTTGCCGGGCGCGCTGAAGGTGACGCCGGCCATGATGCGCCCGGCGCGCACGTTCTTGCCCAGGAGCACGTTCAGGTCGCGCTGGGCGGGGGCCTGCCCGGCCTTGAAGTGCAGAGACGCGTCCCGCTGCACGTCGGCGAAGCGCACGAGCTGCACGGGATGGTGGCCCTCCACGGGGGCGCCCACCTCGGCCACGTCGCAGCCGGCGGGGCCGGGGCGGATCTGCACCACCGACTGGCGCGGCACGTAGAGCGCGTCGTAGCGGCCGAGGGTATGCGTCCCCAGCTCGGCCTCGGCCTCGACCTGCGCCGTCCCCTCCAGCACGATGAGGCCCAGCTCGTGGTCCCCGGTCGCGTAGACGACGGCGTCGTCGCCCGCGCCCAGGACGATGCGGCCGAAGCGCAGGTGGCGGGCGCTGCTGGCTCCCGGCTGCACCCACACGTGGCGGCCGCGCAGCGCGCCCGTGTTGCGCACCACGCAGCGCTCCTCGGAGATGGTCTGAACAGGGACGGTCATCGGGCGGTATCCTCCAGGGTCAGGACCTCGAGCTGGATGTCGGAGCGGAAGGCGCGGCCCGGACCGAGCCGCACGCCCTCCGCCTCGTAGACGCGGTGGAAGGGAATCGGTCCCCGGGCGCCGCGGCCGGCGGCGCCGTCGCCGCTGGCCTCCAGCCTGGCGCGCACCGCCGCGCCGGGGAACGCCGCCCACAGGCGGAGAACACCGTCGGGACCGGTGAACCGATCCGCGCCGTCCACGGCCTCGTGGCGCGTTCCCGTCACCGGGACCGCGATGCGCAGGCGGCGCAGCGTCAGCGGCC
>Ga0068869_100002521_pt1 | contig 11052 bp, 10 predicted proteins | sample KBSMisM52_FD_64676 | JGI IMG/M metagenome (GOLD analysis project Ga0068869, IMG submission 64676) | Miscanthus rhizosphere microbial communities from Kellogg Biological Station, Michigan, USA - KBS Miscanthus M5-2 | ecosystem: Host-associated > Plants > Roots > Rhizosphere > Soil ... | reverse complement strand
AGCCTGTTGCTATGATTGCTTTCAATCGGGAGAAATGCCGGAAAGGCAGCGTGAATGTTAGGAATTAGAACTCGCCGGCCGCCGCCGTTTGGCGGTGTCCACCAGAACGATGACAAAGATATTCAGGTTCATCGACCTGAACAGGCCTCCCGGCAAAGTCTGTGGGCCGAGGGCCGGTTGCTGCTGCGGGACTTGATCTTTGCACTGATGATTGCCGCGCTGGTCGTTGTTTTTATTGTTCAGCCGGTGAAGGTCGAGGGCACGTCGATGTTGCCGCGATTGCACGACGGCGAACGCATTTTTGTTAACAAGCTAATCTATTACGACGAATATCGCTGGGCGCCGAAGATCGAACGTGGCGACATTGTCGTTTTTTGGTATCCCAACGATCCTTCTAAAAGCTACATCAAGCGAGTGATCGGCTTGCCGGGAGAAACTGTTGAAGTGCGGGAAGGCACGGTGTACATAAATGGCGCCGTCCTCGAGGAGAAATACCTCGACCCCGGTGAGAATGCTTCGTCCGCGAGCCAGGGGCCGGTGCAAGTAAAACTAAACTACTACTTTGTGATGGGCGACAATCGCGACAATTCCAGCGACTCGCGAAGCTGGGGGTTGGTGCCAAAGAAATACATCTACGGCAAGGCTTTGCTTCGCTATTGGCCACCGAGCGCCGCCAGCGTAATACACCATGAAGACCTGGCGCCGGCGCCATCACCGCCTGCGGGCTACCAGCCGGTGCAGGAAATGCCGAATACTGAGTGACAACTGATAAAACAGGCGCTGAGAACTTGATTTGAATACGCTCGATTGGCTACGGCTCCTCTTGATGATCTTTTACGCGCCGGGGCGCGGCCTGCGAGAAGTGCGCGATCGTGCGCCGCTGGCAGCTTCAGCCCTGGTAGCCGTCATTGCTCACTGCATTTTCTTCTTCTGCATTACTTTGCTATACCTCCGGGATCAGGCGGATCCTCGACGGCCGGCTGTCATTTTTTCCGTAATCCTCGAGTCAGCTGGTTCAGTGGTGATAGTTGCGCTCGTCTTCTGCCCGCTCGCATTGTTTATTTCGAACCTGTTTGAGCGGCGCGCGAGTTTCCGTTTGCGCTTGCAACAGGATTATGGGCCACTGGCGTCGACGATGTTTTATGCGTTGACCGCTTCGAGCTTCGGCGCCACCATTCTTGCGATTGCGGCCCACCTCAGCGGCGTCCAGGCAGCGCTGGCCAACCGCATGCTGGGCCTGATCCTCGCGCAACGCAGCCAGTTTCCGCCCGACGTGCTCGAAAAAATCGATCAGGGATTTCTCACTCCGGGACTTCTATCAGCAAGCTTTTCTTTGCTGGCTCTGCTGGCGATTTTCGGAATATGGGCCGTCATGACCTTGCGCGTAATATTTCGTCTGTCTTTGGTCCAGTCCATCATTGTAGTTGGCATTAGCGGCGCGCTGCTTATCCCCGCGGCCAAGTTGATCCCGATAGTCGGCATGCTGCTCGCATCACCTTTTCTGCTGGTGATGGTTTTTGTTTTGTTGCGCGGTTACTTCTCTGAAATTACCCGCACGCAACGGGCGCGTGCGTCGTTCAAACAAAACCTGGAAGCGGCCACGCTAAATCCGGCGGATGCTTCGGCCCACTACAATCTGGGATTAATCCATCAACAACGAGGCGAGCTTGAAGCCGCGCGCGAGCGTTTTGAACGTGCGATACAAATCGACGAAGACGAGATCGACGCGCATTACCAGCTTGGGCGGATCGCCCTGCAGCAGGAACGATTCGCTGATGCGGTCAAGAATTTCGAACAGGTCGTGGCGCGCGATCAGGCACACAGTCAACACGAAATCTGGCGTGAAGTGGGTGCGACTTACCTGGCGGCTGGCCAGTTTGACGACGCCCGAGATGCACTTGAACGGTTCCTCGAACAGCGACCTTCCGATCCGGAAGCGTTATATCTGATGGGTCGGGCGCATGCCGGACTCGGACATCGTCGTGAGGCAGCCAGCTCGATGCAGGCTTGCATCGAAGCGGTCAAGACCGCGCCGGCCTACAAGTATCGCGCCGATAAGCGTTGGCTCAACGAGGCGCAGCAGTTCATAAAGAACAGTAGGCAAGAGGCAGTGGGCAGTAGGCAGTAGTCTCATGCATTTGAACAATCAAGAAGATGCCAGTTAGAACCCAGAAATCCGGACTCCTGGCTCTCGAAGACGGCCGCGTCTTCCGCGGTCGCTCCTGGGCTGCGGACGGCGAGAGCGCCGGCGAAATGGTCTTCAATACCTCGATGACTGGTTACCAGGAAGTGCTTACCGATCCTTCCTACGCTGGTCAGATCGTTTGCATGACCTATCCGCTAATCGGGAACTACGGAGTCAACAGTGAAGATGAAGAGTCTTCACAGCCGTGGGTTGAAGGTTTTGTGGTGCGCGAGGCGGCCAGGATGGCCTCCAGCTGGCGTTCTCAGGAGACGCTCGATGCTTACCTGAAACGCTGGAATGTCGTGGCGCTTGAAGGCGTCGACACGCGCGCGCTGGTGCGGCACATTCGCGACAAGGGCGCCATGCGCGCCTGCATTTCCACGATCGATCTGAATGAAGAGAGCGTAATCGATAAGGCGCGTCAGTCGCCCTCGATGGAGAATCGTGAACTGGCCAGCGTCGTCACCACGAAAGAGACTTATGAAGTCGCTCCTGAAGGTCACGAGCGATTTCACGTAGTGTGTTACGACTTTGGTGTGAAGCGAAACTCACTGCGGGAACTCGCCCGCCTTGGTTGCCGGATAACAGTTGTGCCCGCCTCCACCGCGGCTGCGGCAGTGATTGCGATGCAACCTGATGGAGTTTTTCTTTCCAACGGTCCAGGAGATCCGGCTTCGATGAATAGAGAAGTCGAACAGATCAAGGAGCTGGTTAGTTCAAGTGTGCCCACTTTCGGAATCTGTTTTGGACACCAATTGCTGGGCCGCGCCTTTGGCGGTACAACTTTCAAACTCGTCTTCGGACATCGTGGTGGGAATCAGCCGGTGAAGGATATGCAGGAGGGCGGCGTGGAGATCACTTCACACAATCATGGTTTCGCCGTCAAGGCAGATAGTCTTCCGGTTGACGTGGAGATAACTCACTTAAATCTCAATGACCGCTGCGTAGAGGGCATGCGTCACAAGACGCTGCCGATAATCTCAGTTCAATACCATCCTGAAGCCGCACCCGGCCCGCACGATGCCGCGCATCACTTCACACGTTTCATTCAGTTGATGGAACAACGAGCTTAGCAGCCCGCTTCAGGTGGTTTTGGTAGTGGGTCAGTTTGGATTGCCAGCCACGATTAGAGACAAAATCAGAACTGGGAGCGCAGCGACCAGCCAAAGACTCAACTTGATAGTCTTCATTTGAAACTGCACTTTTCTTTAGATGTTTGGACTCTTGAGTGTAGGCTGGTCGCTACGCTCCCAGTTCTGATTTCGTCTTAGCCATTCGCTCTATGCTTGGCAAAGTTCGAGAACCGGAGCAAACCTTTTCAAACTGACCCACTAACTGGTTTTGTAACTAATCCTCTACCGGCATCTTCAGTTCACCAGTTGTGAGATCGGGTCGTTCACGGGCCATTTCTTCGGGCGTGGTATCAACGTCGGGGTGACTAACTGTGCGATCTTTCTCCATGGGAAGATCTTTTGTTGCTACAGCTGCCGGCGGAGTCGGTTCAAGTAGATCCGCGAGGCCTTCGCTGCCTCGATGCTCGAGCCAGTGGCGATAGCTTACCGTCAGAATCGCCACTACTGGAATCGCGAGAAAAATTCCCGCCACTCCAGCTAACTCAGCGCCGGCGAGTATGGCTACGATCACAGCGAGCGGATGCAGATGTATCCCCTGGCCAATCAGGCGCGGATAGACGATGTAGTCCTCGACAATCCGTAACACTACCAGGAACGCGATCACGAGGAAGGCCGGAAAAGCGCCGCCGTGAATTACAGCTGCAGCTGCCGCCACCATAGCGACCAGCAATGGCCCAACCAGAGGGATGAACTCAAAGACGCCGGCAATAACTCCCAACGCGAGCGGATTGGGAACGCCCAGGATCGTAAAACCTATCGTGCAGACCAGACCGACAAATAGGCAGGCCATTAATTGCGCGCGAATATAAGAGGCGAGGGTGCTATTGATGTCCTGAAAAAATTCGTCTCCGCGCCAGCGCCAGCGTCCGCGCGGCAGCATTTGCAGAGCAGAACGGCGAAAGGTGTCCACATCTTTCAGCAAAAAGAAACTCAGCACTGGAATCAGGACCAACCAGGGAATGTAGGTAAGCCAGCCGCCCATGTTCAGGAGCACCCCGCTGGCAGTTTGACTAACTTTTTCTATCAGCGTCGGGATGGCGCCATTGATAGCGTCAATTATTCGATCTGGCATTTGATGCGAGCGAAAATATTCGACCCAACCCTGCGTTCTCACTCCGACAGAAATCCAATAACCCCGCGCCTGGGCGGCGAATTCCGGGAACTGGCTTCCCAGTCGCGGCGCCAGCAGGTAGATACCGAGAACAACTACAGCCACGATAATCAAGTAGGAAAGAAGGATGGCCAGCGGGCGTGGCGTAGAAAATTTGCGACCAGAAATATGAATAGGCCGGCAGAGAAACTCGACCAATGGGGCAACCAGATAAGCAAAGAATATCGCGAGGATTAAGAGCAGAATAACGCCGGTCAACTTTACGAGTATCCAGCGCGTCGTCTCAAAAAGATAGTAGGTAAGCAGCGCAATGACGATCACGCGCAGCACCAGACGCGTCTGTAACCAGGACGCTTCTACAGCAGCCTTTGAAGCCGTGCGAGCGATTTCTTTAGTCTCTTCTTTGGCCACTATTTGTCGGCTGCAACTAGTTGTAGAGCCGGCGAATGATGCCGCCGACTGCTATTTGGTCCGCGTTGGTAATGCTGCGAAATTCAACGCCAAAGGTATCGGGGGTGGCATGATGTACGACTTCGCCGTGCAACGACAAAGCATCTTCCTGATCTACCAGCAGGAGGCCGAGCCGGTCGCCCACTCTGACGTTTGGACACGCCGGCAGGTTGACGACTCGCAGGCCGCCAAGACTAATATCGGATGGTTCGCCCAGTCCGATCGACTCCCGCAAACTTTCATCTTCGATAGCCAGTGTGAGCCGTGCATTAACGTAGTAACGGGGAAACTTGCGTCGCTCATGATCGGGCAGGGTGACGTCAGGGGTCATCACAGGCTCCTTTCAGTTTGCCAGCTCATATTCCTCTTCATCGTCTTCGTCGTCTTCTGTTGAGGGTGGCGGTGGCGGCGCTACCCGGGGCGCGGCCGGTTCCCAAATTAAACCCTTCCATTCGTCCGTTTCGCCAAGCAGTTGTAAGGCGGCAAGCGGGTGGCCAGGGTTGCGCTCGATGCGCAAGACCTCAGCGACTACCTGCAGGGTGTGTCCATCTTCACCGTGCACCTCTAGCCGCACGCGACTGCCGACCTCAGGCAACCTCTTTGGCAAGTGAACCAGGGTGCCTTCGGGGCCCACGTTTTCAGTGATGCCTTCAGAGAGGATGTGCGCGCCGCCCGGGTCGTCCCACTCAGCTCGCACTTCGAATGCTGCCAGGTAGCGCGGACCTGAACGTACTTCAATTTCCATGTGGCGGGCCATATTGCAAACTCCTTGTCGGGCAAGCGGGAACGTAGTCTATAACAACCAGTTTCGAGTTCCTAGTTCTGAGTTTCAAGTTTCAAGTTCCAAGTTCCAAGTTCTGAACTTTTGGTTTGTCACTCAAATATTTGCACCACCAGATTCTCCTTGAAACTCGAACTTGAAAATTGGAACTTGAAACTCGAAACTATTCTTCCTCAGTCCTCAGCTTTTCCAAAACGGAAAAATCTTCGAGCGTCGTAACATCCCCGGCGACGGTTCCGCTGGTGGCAATCTCGCGCAACAGGCGGCGCATGATCTTTCCAGAGCGCGTTTTGGGCAGCATATCGCTGAAACGTATTTCGTCCGGACGCGCCAGCGCTCCAATCTCTTTGGTCACATGAGCGCGCAACTCCGCATTCAATTCCGGTGAAGGGTCGTGCGTTCCCTCCAGCGTCACAAACGCAACTATCGCCGATCCTTTCAAATCATCCGGCCGCGCAACCACAGCAGCTTCGGCGACAGCTTCGTGAGATACCAGCGCGCTCTCAATCTCCGCCGTCCCGAGCCGGTGACCGCTGACGTTTATGACGTCGTCGATGCGGCCCATGATCCAAAAATAGCCATCGTCATCACGCCGTGCGCCATCTCCTGCAAAGTAAATATTTTCGATCTGCGACCAATATTGTTCGCGGTAACGTTCGTCGTCACCCCAAATTGTCCGCAGCATGGATGGCCATGGGCGTTTGATCACGAGATAACCACCCTGATTTGCGCCGACCGGTTTTCCGTCGCGTGTCATCACATCGGCTTCAATGCCTGGGAACGGTTTGGTCCCGGAGCCGGGTTTGGTTGGCGTCGCGCCCGGAATGGGCGAAATCATGATGGCTCCAGTTTCGGTTTGCCACCATGTGTCAACTATCGGACAAGCCTCGCGGCCGATGGTTTTGTGATACCACATCCACGCTTCCGGATTTATGGGCTCTCCGACCGTGCCGAGCAAACGCAGGCTTGAGAGATCGTGTTTAAGTGCCCATTGCTCGCCCCACTTGATAAACGCGCGAATGGCCGTGGGCGCGGTGTAGAAGATGTTGACGCGGTGACGCTCGATGATGTCCCAGAAGCGATCCGGCTCGGGATGGTTTGGCGCGCCTTCATACATCAAGACGGTGGCGCCATTTGAGAGCGGACCGTATACGACATAACTATGGCCGGTTACCCAGCCAATGTCAGCGGTGCACCAGTAAACATCTTCATCCTTGAGATCGAAGATCCATTTCGTGGTTAGGTGCGCCTGCAGCAGATAGCCTGCGGTCGTATGCAGAATGCCCTTTGGTTTTCCAGTAGTTCCTGAGGTGTAGAGAATGTAAAGCGGATGTTCACTATCCAACTCCGCCGCCGGGCACTCCGCGGCTGCGATGGTCATCAGTTCATGCCACCAATGATCGCGACCGGCTTGCATGTGGATCGGCATTCCAGTGCGGCGGACCACTATGCAGGAACTCACCGACGGAGTTTCTTTCAGGGCCTCATCGACTGCAGGTTTGAGTTTCACTTCTTTCCCGCGTCGCCAGCCGCCATCGGCCGTCACTACCACTTTGCATTTCGCATCGTTGATGCGATCGACCAGTGCGGTGCTGGAAAACCCGCCGAAGATTACCGAGTGCGTCGCGCCGATGCGCGCGCACGCCAGCATTGAGATCGCCAGTTCCGGAATCAAAGGCATGTAAAGCGCCACGCGATCGCCTTGTTCGACGCCGCTGCGCTTTAAGACGTTTGCGAATTTGCACACTTCGAAATGGAGTTGCTGGTACGTCAGCGTGCGCTGGTCGCCGGGTTCGCCTTCCCAAATCAGTGCTGCTTTGTTGCGTCGCCAGTTTCCCAAATGTCGATCGAGACAGTTGTAAGAAATATTCAGCTTGCCGCCGACAAACCACTCCGCATGCGGCGGTTGCCACTTCAAGACCGTATCCCACTTTTTGAACCAGTGAAGCTCCTCGGCCATGCGGGCCCAGAACGCTTCGGGGTCAGCGCTTGCCTCCGCGCGCAGTTTTTCCAGTTCCTCCATTGACTTGATGTGGGCCTGCGCGGAAAAAGCCGGCGGCGGCGGAAAGACTCGATCCTCCGTTTGCAATGATTCGATGTTTGTAGTGATTGATGACATATGTGGGCTAGAATCTTTCGATAAGAAGCCTATTGTTCGTGCCTGTGTTTACCATAGATTCTTTGACGCGACAACAATAGGCTGAGCGAGAAACAACTGGCAGACGACACTCAGAAACCGTTTAGATGGTAATAGTGGCAATTGAAAGTCCGCGAAGCGGACGACAGCGTAAAGCCTGGGGTGGAGCGCAGCGAAACCCCGGGATCCGCAAAACCAAAACAGTAGAGCCCGCGAAGCGGCCGATACTGGTTAATTATTCAAACACCAGTTGTGATGAGTCCCTCTGTCGACCGCTCCGCGGGCTTTGATAATTCTTGAACAGAGATCCTGGGGTTTCGCTGCGCTCCACCTCAGGCTTTACGCTCTCGTCCGCTTCGCGGACTTCAATGGCGGAATAGATCAATGACTCTCTACGTCGGCACCAGCGGCTACAGCTACAAGGAGTGGAAGGGAAGCTTCTATCCGGAAAAAATTCCGGCGAAGGATATGCTTCGTTACTACTCGGAGCGACTGAGCACGGTTGAGATCAATGCCACCTTCTACCGCATGCCGCAGCCGAGCATGCTCGAAAACTGGAAAGAGCAGGTGCCGGGCTCGTTTCGCTTTTCACTCAAAGCCTCACAGCGCATCACGCATTTCAAGAGATTGAAAGAGACTGACGAAGAAACAAAATACTTTCTGGACACGGCGACGACCGCAATCGCGGAACAGTTGGGTGTAGTGCTTTTTCAACTGCCGCCCAATATGAAAAAGGATCTACCGCGACTGGAAACGTTTCTGACGCTGTTGCCTCCAACCGTTCCTGCTGCTTTCGAATTTCGTCACCCCACCTGGTTTGATGATGATGTGCTGGATCTCCTGCGCAGCCAGAATCGCCCGCTCGTCGTTTCTGATACTGACGATCTGCCAACCACTCACATCGACAAGACGGCCGACTGGGGTTATCTGCGCCTGCGCCGCGTTAATTATTCGGAAGAGAACCTCGCCGAGTGGGTTGCGCGCATTCGCGATCAGAATTGGAAAGAGACGTTTCTATTTTTCAAACACGAAGACGCGGGTACCGGGCCACGACTAGCCGCTCAATTTCTGAACCTTGCGAACACGCATAACTCGCCATCCAAAGACTAAAGGCGAAATAAAAGAGGCGCCGATTAGCGCCTCTCTTTCGTTGAAAAAGAATGCCGACAACCGTTTAGAAATTCCCACTACACTCCGGGTGTCCACAATCGCAATCCAGTTCAATTGTTTTGCCCGTGCCTTCACACGAGGCGCTGCAATATTTCCCGCCCGGCTGGGGCGCACAACTGCAAACCGGATTCTTACAAGCTGCTTTCTCGTCGTCTGCCATGAAGTCTCCTCCTAAGTGATCGAATTAACTTAGAGTAGCACATCCCAAGGGAACGTCCATTTCGGGCGGGGCAGTAAGGGTCCGGTAGTTGAAACGAAAGGCGTTTTACTCCTCCTCTTCCTCCTCCTTCTTAACCTTCACTACGGCTTCTACGGCTCCTTTAGATTTCAGAAATCTAACCACCGCCGCGTGATCGTTCTCCAAGGCGTGGGCCAGCGCATTCATTTTATCCTCGTCCGAGAGGTTAATATCCGCGCCTGCCAGTACCAGTGTCCGAACGATGTTTACATGACCCTCAGAGGCCGCTAGCATCAGGGCGGTTCGTCCTCCCTTGTTCTTCGTATTTAGTTCAGCGCTCGCATCAAGCAGCGCTTTCAGCGCCTCGAGGTTGTTGGCCGTGGCTGCCTGCATTAATGCGGTGTTGCCGCCATCGTCCTTAACATTCACTTTTGCTCCAGCATTGATCAGGTCCCACACCAGGTCGCTGGTTGCGTCGGCGTCGAACATCATCAACACGGTTTGGCCGGCAGAATTCTTCAGGTTTACTCTTGCCCCAGAGGAAAGCAGGAGCTGCACCATCTCTCGATTAGCGTTGCGCACAGCATGTTCGAGGGCCGTAGTTTTGCTACGCGGATCGCGCAGGTTCACGTCCATGCCTGAGATCAAACCCGCCAGAGTCTCCAGGTCGTCTTCCTGAGCAGCTCTCACAAAAGGATGTTCGGGCGCCACATACGCGACCATTCCACCGGTGGATATGAAACGAGTCTCGCCATTGAGTTCGATTTCAATGTTTTCTTCGATCGCCGCGACTTTAAGACTGCGATCCATTCGTATTTCTGCATTTTGACTGACGTAGATCCCATTCGATTCATCGGCCGCAAATCCAGGTGCTTCGATACGCACGTTGTAAGAACCGGTTCGCAGGCCATCGATCCGAAATCGTCCGTCTGCGCTGGTGCTCGCGTAGAGAGCGAGGTTGAATTCTTCATTGGAGACCGAGACGGTGGCTCCAGGTATCGCTGCGCCGTTCTGATCGGTAACTGTGCCCACGACGCTCGCGCCTAACGCCCAACGAGCCATTGGCTGCGTTGCCGGTGGCACATCGCGCCCACCACCTACCCGCACCTCAGTCGACTCTTGAGCTATTGCACTGGTCACGCTCAAAGCCGCGGTAAATGCGCCGGCGGCGATTTGTGATACGCGCCGGTTGAGGTGGTGAAGTTTCTTTCCTACCGGTATGGTGACGGGCCCACCATGAGGATCTTGAATGTACTGAACGCATAAGCGGCCGTTTGATCGAGTGACCAGACGCTCCGCCTGGGTGCGCGTCATCGCGGAGAGATTGTGGACTTCAAAACTGCAGTGCTCGCAAAAGCGCACCTGATCGTTTCCGGTCATTGAGTTCCAATCAGCATTGCATGGTGAAGCAACAGTCAGGTTCTTCAGGAAGGTCTTGGGTGCCATGGTGGTCTCCTTATCAGTTGTAAGCCTGTCGGAGAGCCCTGGGGAGAGAAGCTCAAGCGCGCGTCCGCGCAGAGTTAGACCACGAGCCCGAACGGAAGTTCACGACTCAGAATTTCTCTTCTATTCACTAGATCAATCGTTAACCTGGGGAGGAGCCTGCGGATTGCCGCTGAGATGCGCCAGCGTTTACGCGTAGTTGTAATCATTTCCTGTCAAAGTTAGAAAATTTCTGATCACGACCAGACTGCAAGTCAAATTTATCTGACAACGAATTTCGCCGGGGCGACCACAGCCCGAGCCAACGGGTTGTAGTAGTCATAAACGGTTGAAGGCGCCGCTTTCGCGGTTAGACCAAAGCGCGGGCGAAATTTGAAATCAAACTTGATACCGCCCGCGCGCGGCCAGAGATAAACGACTACGCGATCCGGCAAAACATCGTATTGACCAATGGCCCAGTCGGA
>Ga0068869_100002511_pt1 | contig 11069 bp, 10 predicted proteins | sample KBSMisM52_FD_64676 | JGI IMG/M metagenome (GOLD analysis project Ga0068869, IMG submission 64676) | Miscanthus rhizosphere microbial communities from Kellogg Biological Station, Michigan, USA - KBS Miscanthus M5-2 | ecosystem: Host-associated > Plants > Roots > Rhizosphere > Soil ... | reverse complement strand
GGCAAGACCACGCTCGTCGAGATCCTCGAAGGGCTCCGCGCTCCTTCGTCGGGCACCGTGTCGGTGCTCGGCCTCGATCCGGCGAAGGCCTCCACCGATCTACGCGCGCGCCTGGGCGTCCAGCTGCAGGCCACCGCGTTCATGCCGGAGCTCTCGGTGATCGAGACCCTTCGGCTCTACGCCGCGCTCTATCCGAAGTCGCTCGCGCCACTCGCGCTCCTCCGGCGCGTCGATCTCGAAGACAAGGCGCGGGCGCTGGTCCGCACGCTCTCGGGCGGCCAGAAGCAGCGCCTCGGCCTCGCCATGGCGATGCTGCACGACCCGGATCTCTATATCCTGGACGAGCCCACCTCCGGTCTCGATCCCCTGGCGCGCCGCCAGATTCACGACATCTTGAGGGCGCTGAAGCGCGACGGCAAGACGGTGCTGATCTCGTCGCACTACCTGGACGAGATCGAAGCGCTGGCCGATCGCGTGGTGATTCTGTCGGCCGGAGAAGTCGTGGCCGACGGCACGCCGCTCGAGCTGCTGGGGCGAGCCGCCGGCGAGTCGACGATCTGGCTGGCCGTCACCGGCCCGGTCGACGCCGCCCGGCTCGTGCCGCAGTCCACGTTCGATGGCCTCGACGGCGGCCTCTTCAGATACCGGACCATCGACCCGACGGCGGCGATCGTCGGCCTGGCCGAATCGCTCCGCGGCTCCGGCGCGCGGCTGGACGATCTCCGTCTCAAACGGCCGACGCTCGAGGACGTCTACCTGCAACTCGTCGGTACTGCGGCACAAGGAGCCTGACATGTTCATGCGCAGCGTTCGGGCGCTCGTCGGCGCACAGCTCATCGAGCTTCGCCGTTCGAAGACGGCCCTCTTCTGGATGATGGCGTTCCCGCTCGGGTTCCTGATGCTCTTCGGCTTCGTCATGGCGCGCGGCGACGGCCGGGCGATGGCGATTCTCATGCCCGGCCTGCTGACGACGACGCTGATGTCGGGCGCGTTGTTCGGCGTAGCGCTGCCGCTGGTACAACAGCGTGAAATCGGACTGCTCCGCCGCCTGCGGGTCACGCCCGTAAGCGCAGCCGCGGTCGCCATCGCGCACGGGATCACGGCGCTGATGACCGGGTTCCTGTCGCTGGTGACCCTGATGCTGCTGGCCCGCAGCATGTTCCATCTGCAAATGGCCGGCTCCTGGCTCACCCTCGCGGGCGTGTTCCTGTGCGGCGCCTGCGCGCTCGTGCCTCTCGGCCTGCTCGTCGGCAGCGCCGCGCGCGACATCAAGACTGCGCCGGCGATCGCCAACCTGCTGTTCTTTCCGATGATGTTCCTCTCGGGCTCCGCGATGCCCTTCGCCTTCCTGCCCGACGGCGTCAAACGCTTCGCGCGGCTGCTCCCCACCACCTACCTGGTCGACGCCTACTCGAGCGTCATCGTCCGCGGTGAGGGGCTCGCGTCGATTGCCGGATCGCTGACGGTGCTGATCGCCATCGGCCTCGTCGGCATCGTCCTGACCTCGATGCTGTTTCGGTGGGAAGGCACCGATCCCGTTCCGCGCCGCGCGCTGGCGACCATCGCCGGCGCCTTCGCCGTGACCCTCGCCCTGGCGGCATTCGCCGCCCCGTCGTTCCGCATGGGCGATCTGCCGGGCACCCGGCGCATCGAACCGGGCGACGCGAAGGGACAGGTTCGCGTGCTGCGCGGCGCCACCGTGCTCGACGGTCTGGGCGGACGCATCGTCAACGCGCGCATCGTGATCCGGGATCACCGGATCGCGAGCGTGTCGCTCGACGACGAACGCGTCGCGCTGCCCGACGGGGCGGTCGTCGAGGACCTGCGCGGGCGGTACCTGATTCCCGGGCTGTTCGATTCGCATGTGCATTGGGGCGGCTCCGGAGGGATCGGCGCGGCTCCCGTCGAGCGTACTGAGGACCGGATGGCGCACGATTTCGGCGCCACGCTGGCTGCCGGGGTGACGTCGGTCGTCTCGCTCACCGACGATCTCCGGAACATGCAGTCGTTGTCGGACGCGGTGGCGGCCGGCGGTCTCCGCGCGCCGCGGACGTTCTTCTCGGGCCCGTCGATCACGGCGAAGGGCGGTCATCCAGCCGAGATGTTCTCGTTCCTCCCCGGACTGGCGGAACAGTTGACGCGGCAGGTCGACACGGTGGAACAGGCACGGGCGGCGGTTGCCGAGCTCGATCGCGAACGGGTCGATCTGGTGAAGCTGGTGCTGGAACCTGGGTCCGAGGACCGCCCGCTTCCCCGCCTGCGCGAGGAGCTTTTCCGCGCGGCGATGGCCGAAGCCAGGACGCGAAAGATGCGGACCACCGTCCACGTGGGAACGGATGCGGATGCGCGCCTGGCGCTCGACGCCGGGGCCGACGGCATCGAACATACGGCGCGCGGTCTGAGCGAGGCGACGATCGCGATGATGGCGGCGCGCAAGGCCACCTTCACGCCGACCAACGTCGTGCTGGACTTCGCCTGGAAGCGACGGGTCGTCGCCGGCGAGGATGCGCTCGCCCGCCGGCTGGCCATACCGGCGATTCTGCAGACGCTGCTCGACCCCGAGTCGCCGCTCGCCCCGTTCCTGCGCGGCGACGGGGCCGGCGATCGGCTCGCGCGGGCATTCGCCGGATCGCTCGAACAAACCTCGCGCGCGATTCGCGCCGGCGTGCCCATCCTCGCTGGATCTGATGCGGGCAACCCCGTCACCTTCCACGGCGTCTCGCTCATTCGCGAGCTCGAGCTGCTGGCGCAGGCCGGCATGCCGCTCGGAGACGTACTGAAATCCGCGACCTCGCGTCCGGCCGATCGCCTCGGCCAGTCGGCCCTCGGCCGCATCTCCGCCGGCGCCGTGGCCGATCTCGTGGTGCTCGACGCGGATCCCACCGAACGGGTGGAGGCCTACCGGCAGGTGGTCTCGGTCTATCTCGGCGGCCGGAAGCTCGATCCCGGCCGGCTCCCGGAGACCTCGCCGGGATCGTGGCGTCCGGGTGTACGCTGAGGGGCCGCATGGGACGCTGGCTTCTCACGCCGCTCAGGCAGTTCGGATGGGAGACCTACGCCTGGCTGATCTACTCCCTGCCGTATCTGTTCTCGGCCTTCAACCCGCGCCTCACCTCACTCGAAACGGCCGCCATGCTGGCGGGCTACGTGGTGTTCCTCGGGCTGTATCTGGCCGGGCAGGCGGCGCGCGACCGGCGCGTGCTGTGGATCGTCGCCGGGCTCGACCTGCTGGCGATCGTCTTCACCCGTTACAACCCCGGCGCACCGACATTCTTCATCTACGGATCGGCGCTGCTCGGGGGCTCGCTTCCGCCGAGGCGCGCCGCGGTCGCCCTGGCGATCCAGGTGCTGGCCGGGGTGGCCGCGATGGCGGCGCTGGGCATGCCATGGTGGTACTACGGGATGCTGTCGGTCATCTCGACGCTGATCGGCGCCGTCACCATCCAGGCGGCCGCCAAGTCCGCCGCCGACGCGAAGCTTCGCCTGGCGCAGGCTGAAGTCGAGCGCCTGGCGAAGCTCGCCGAGCGCGAGCGCATTGCTCGGGATCTGCACGACGTGCTCGGACACACGCTCTCGGTCGTCGTGCTCAAGAGCGAGCTGGCGCAGAAGCTGATCGTCCGCGATCCATCGCGCGCCGCGACGGAGATGGCTGAAGTCGAACGCATCGCGCGCGATGGCCTGGCCGAGGTCCGTCAGGCGATCACCGGGTACCGTTCGTCGGGGCTGGCGGCCGAGATCGATCACGTGCGCAAGACGCTGGTTGCCGCCGGGATCGACGCGACCATCGAGGCCGGATCGGTGGCGCTCGCGCCGGCGCAGGAGACCGCGCTGACGCTGGCCCTGCGGGAAGCCACGACCAACGTCATCCGGCACGCGTGCGCGACGCGCTGCCACATCCGGTTCTACGCGCAGGACGGCTCAGTGCTGATGGAGGTCGAAGACAACGGGCGCGGCGGCGAGGCCCCATTCGGCAACGGCCTCACCGGGATGCGCGAGCGCATCCAGGCGCTCGGCGGCGTGCTGCGCCGCGAAAGCGATCACGGCACGCGCCTGCTGATCCGGCTGCCGATATGAGTCATGTGAACCCGCGCCTTATTCGCGTGCTGATCGCGGAGGACCAGGGAATGGTGCTCGGCGCGCTGGCGGCGCTGCTCGAGATCGAGGCCGACATCGAGGTGGTCGCCCGCGCGCGCGACGGACGCGAAGCGCTGGCGCTGGCGGCGCAAACCGACCCGGACGTGGTCCTGACCGACATCGAGATGCCGCACATGACCGGCCTCGAAATGGCGGCCGAACTGCACCGGACGCGGAGAGCGGGACGCCCGCGCGTGATCATCCTGACTACTTTCGCGCGGCCCGGCTACCTGCGGCGGGCGCTCGACGCCGGTGCCTCGGGCTACCTGCTCAAGGACGCGCCCGCCGAAAAACTGGCGGACGCGATCCGCGGCGTCCATCGGGGCCTCCGCGTCGTCGATCCGCAGCTGGCCCAGGACGCCTGGAGCGAGGCCGACCCGCTGACCGATCGTGAACGGCAGGTGCTGCGCGCCTCGGAGGAAGGGTTGGCCAGCGCCGAGATCGCCAGGCGCCTGAACCTGTCAGAGGGCACGGTCCGCAACTACCTCTCAGAATCCATCGCCAAGCTCGGCGTCAGCAACCGCATCGAAGCGGCGCGCGTCGCGCGGCAGCGTGGCTGGCTCTAGGCCGCGCGCGCTACAGCCGCAGCCCAGGATCCCTCTGGTACGCGGAGCCGATGCGGCACAGCTCGTCGAGGGTTTCGCCGAACAGCTCGTAGAGGTGCTTCAGCCGCTCGACGTCCTTGATCAACCCGACGACGAGGAAGGCGAGCTCGTCGACGCCGTCGGGAAAGGTCGGCCCGAACCAGCCCTCATCGTCTTTCACGGAAAAATTGATGTCCTTCTGTTCCGAGATCAGCGCGCGGATCTTCGGGTTGGCGAAGAGCCGCCGCAGCTTGCCTTCGTCGTTGCCCTTGATGATGAAGTCGCGATCGAAGTCCGGCATCCCGACCTCGACGTCCTGCATCCCGAGCATCTTGCCGAGATCGCTGAAGATGCCCTTCCGGTAGACCCTGAACCGGAAGCCGTCCGGGTTGACGTAGGGCGCGCGCATCCGGGTGTAGACGATCGTGACCTTGCCGGTGGAGACCACGTACTTGTCGAGGGTGACCGTCCACTCGCCGTGCGTCGCTTGAACCTTACTCCCCTTCAGGAAGCCGCCTTCCACGAAGGTGGCCTGCATTTCGGCGCTGAGCTGCCGCCAGATTTCGTTGTGACTGGGTCCGAACATTCCGCGAAGCACGCCATTGTTATACCGCACTACGGGGTCTTGGGCGCGGGCTTCGCGAGGTCGAAGGTCCCTTTCGCCATCGGACTGTTGTCCCACGTGCCGGCAAAATGCCCGTCCTTGATCCGCCCGACCATCGTGCCGTCCTTGTCGCCGCTCGTAAACGTGACGGTCAGCGTGCCCTTGTCGTCCTTGATCGACTTCACGGTCCAGTCTCCGTGCGCCGTCTTCACGACGCCTGACAGCTTGCCGTTCTCCGCCTTGACCTCGAGCCCGATCTGCATCTGGCCTCGATCGGTGTCGATGCCGCCCAGCCACGTGCCTTCGAGGGGATGGGCCGCAGAGAGCGCCATCGTCGACACAAGAATCAGGAACGCGTAGGTGCACAGTCGTCTCATCATCGGAAGTCCTTTCGTCATGAATCGAGTCATGGGGTCCTGAGCGCTTCGAGGGGATCGACCCGGGTCGCCCGGATCGCGGGAATCGCGATCGCCGCCAGCGCGACCGCGAGGAGAATCGCCGATGCGGCCGCCAGCGGGGCCGAGGTCCAGGCCGGTACCTCGTAGAGGATCGCCGCCAGATACTTCGTGCCGAGCCAGGCGACGGCGCAGCCGGCGGCGAGACCCGTCCCGATCGCGGCGCCGTGCGATCGGAGTACCAGTCCGATGACGTCGCGCGGTGCTGCGCCGAGCGCGATGCGCACCCCGAACTCCGCCGTCCTCGCCGCGACGGCGCCCGCCGCCACGCCGTAGACGCCGACCGCGGCCAGGAGCACGGCGAGACCGGCGAACGCGGTGAGCAGCGCCGTCAACAGGCGGGGCTGCGCGATCGCGCGCGACACGACGTCGCTCATCAGGCCGACGCCGGAGACCGCGGCCGCGGGATCGAGCCCGCGGACCAGACGCGCCAGCGGCGGGGCCAGCGAGAGGAGGTCGCCGTCCGCCGACACGACCAGGTTCATCCCGCGCGGCATGAACGTCGAGAAGAGCACGCGTCCCTGCCGGTGCGGCACGTAGAACTCCGCTCCGGCCGGGACCTGCAGGCCCGCCTGCCGCACGTCGGCCGCCACGCCGACGACGGTGAACCACGGCGTGCCGAGACCGGCGGGCCGCAGCCGGTGCGCGAGCGCGGACTGTCCTGGCCAGAACCGCCGCGCCAGTGTCTCGTTCACGATCGCGACGGGGGCCGCCGCGGCGGTGTCGGCGTCCGTAAAGGCGCGGCCGGCGCGCAGGGGCACGCCCATGACGGCGAAGTAGCCGGGAGACACATGCTGGACGAACTCCACTTGCGGCACGTTGGCGTGGTCGAACATCGCCGCGCCGTCGAGCATGAAGGTGGTGTTGTTCGCGGCACGGATCGGGGGCAGCCCGCTCATGACCGCCGCGTCGCGCACGCCGGGCAGCGCCGCCGCTCGCTGCAGCAGCCGATCGTAGAAGTCCCACACCTGGTCGTCGGCCGCGTACGAGGCCTCGGGGAGCGAGACCTGCGCCCGCAGCACCGCATCGGCGCGAAAGCCGGCATCCACCCGCGTGAGGGCGAGCAGGCTGCGAACGGTGAGCAGCCCCCCGACCGACAGCGCGACAGCCAGGGCGATCTGGATGGCGACGAGTGCGTGCTGGAGACGGCCGCGATCGCCGCCGCCGATCGCGCCGCGCCCGCCGGCCTGCATCCCGCGCCTGGCGCGCATCGCGTCGACACGCAGCATCGGGGCCCCGGCGATCACCGCCGCCGTGACAGCCGCCGCGGCCACAGCGAACGCCAGGACCCGGCCGTTGAGCACGATGTCGTCCGGTTTCACGAGGGCCGGCCCAAACGCCTTCAGCGCGTCGATCCCGAGCGCGGCGAGCGCGAGGCCGCCGGCGCCGCCGAGCGCGGCCAAGACGATCGCCTCGGCGAGACAGAGGCCGGCGAGATGACGGATGCCGGCACCGAGCGCCAGCTCGATCGCCAGGTCGGCGCGGCGTCCTTCCGCGCGCGCCAGCATCAGGTTCGCGACGTTGGCGCAGGCGATGAGCAGCACGAGCCCGACCGCCGCGGCGAGCGCGGCCAGCGGCCGGGCCACCGCACCGGAAGTCGCCTCCGACAGGCGCGTCATCTCGAGGGGATGAAAGCCCGGCGCCGGCGAATGGAACTCGCCGGTCACCGTCTGCCAGCGCGCGACCGCGGCCGTCAGGTCGGCGGCGGCCGCCGCCATCGCGACGCCGGGCTTGCGGCGCGCCACCACCGTGTAGCGATGATCGGCTCGCGAGCCCGCAGTGGCGGGCGACAGCCGCAGCGGAATCCAGATGTCGATCGATCGGTTGAGCAGCTCGGTCCGCGGCGGGAGGACGCCGACGATCCGGGTGGCGCGGCCGTCGACGTCCACCATGGCGCCTACCGCATCGCGCGAGGCGCCGAAGGCGCGCCGCCAGAAGCCGTCGCTGAGCACGGCCGTCACCGGCCCGCCCGGGCGATCTTCGTCCCGCGTGAAGGGCCGGCCGAGAGAGGGGACGGGCCTCAGCGTGTCGAAGACCGAGGCCGACGCGAACGCCGCCGACGCGCGCAGGCTGTCCGGGCCCGGCCGGACGGTGACAGTCCCGAACGTCAGTTGGCCGACGGCGGCAAAGACGGTTGTGAGTTGGGGCACCTCGAGCGCTTCCGGCCCCGACAGCCCCATCGCGGCGAGCTGCATGCGCGGGAACGACGAGGACACGACCACCAGGGCCTCCGGCTCGGGAAACGGCAGCGGCCGGAGGATCAGCGGGTCGGCCACGCTGAACACCGTCACGCTGGCGCCGATGCCGAGGGCCAGCGTGGCCACGATGAGCACGGCGCCGGCCGGCGACCGGCGCTGGAGGCGGAGGACGCGGCGCAGCAGGGCGGGCCTAAACAGTGACATCATGTAACAATTGGCTTGGACGGAGGGAGCGGGACAAAGGTTGCCGCGCGGCAACCTTTTGCTGTGACATTCCGTCACAGGTATGTCGATGGCCGCCGCAAGACCCACCCTCAGCCCGCTCGAGCATGACGTGATGACCGTGATCTGGCGGCGCGGGCCCTCCACCGCCGAGGACATCGCCGGCGCACTCCGCCGCCGGCTGAAGAACGCCACCGTCCGGACGCTGCTCCGCCGGATGGAGGCCAAGGGCTACTTGCGGCACGCCAAGCGCGGGCGCGCGTTCGTCTACGAAGGCTGTCTCGGGCCGGATCAGGCCGCGTCCGGCGCCGTGCGCCGGATCATCGACCGGTTCTGCGGCGGCTCCGCCGCGACGCTCCTGGTCGGCCTGCTGGACCACGGCGTCATCGATCGCCGCGAGCTGCGCGCGCTGGAACGGCGGCTTGGCGAGCGCGAGAAAGAGAGAGAGAAAGAGAAAGAAAAAGAACGGCGGCCCCGTGACTGACGCGACGAACCTGCTCTGCGATGCGTCCGTGAAACTGGCCGTGCTCGCCCTGCCCGTGTGGCTGGCGACGCGCCGCGCCGGCATCGCGCGAGCGCGCGTGGCGCATGCCGCATGGCTCGGCCTCCTGGCCGCCGCGACGGTCCTTCCCTTCCTGACCCTCTGGGTCGCCCCATCCACATCCCTGATGCCGGCCCGCGCCGTGAGGGCCGCCGTCTCCGCCGCCGTGCCGGGGCCGGACCTGGCAATCTGGCTGGTCCGGGGCTACGCCGTCATCGCGACCGCGATGCTGCTGCGCCTGGCCCTGGGCGCATGGCGAATCCGGCGGCTGCGGCGCGACGCATGGCCGGTTGTCGCCACAAACGAGCAGGAAGCGGCGCTCGTGCTCGCCGGCGCCGCCCACTCCGTGGTCCTGCTCGAAACCACGGCGGTCGGTGTCCCGGCGACGGCCGGTGCCTGGCGCCCCTGCGTGTTCCTGCCGGCGGGCTGGCGCGATCTCGACACCGGGCTGGTCGCGGCCATTGTCCGGCACGAGCTCGCGCACGTGCGGCGCCGGGCCTACGCCACGATGGTCGCGGTCGAGATCGTCAGGGCGCTCTTCTGGTTTCATCCGGTCGCGTGGCTGGCGTGCGCCCGGCTGCGCTGGTTCGAGGAACTGATTTGCGATCGATCGGCCGCGGGCGCCGATCCGCTGGGCTACGCGCGCGCCTTGCTTGCGATGGCCCGCCTGGCGTCGCACCGGCCTCCGACTCTGGCGCTGAGCGGTGGGTCACAGCTGACCCGTCGCGTCGACCTGCTGATCGAGCTCGGCGGGGCGCCACAGCACACGCCGTGGTTGGCCGCCGCAACCCTGGCGATCGCAGTGGCGCTTCTTTCGCTGCTGCCCTTCGTACAGGTCCGCCTGGCTAGCGCGTCAGATGCCCCCACGGTCCTGAACGACCACGCGCCCGTGCACGCTGTCCGCCACGGTGCGCATCAACACTAGTCGCCAATCGCCAATCGCCAATCGCCAATCCCCGATCCCCGATCCCCGATCCCCGATCCCTCATCCCCGCTATGGTGTTCGCGCGCTTGATAGTCCAGGAACTCGTGGATCGCCGTCAGCGCCTCAGGGTTCGACGTGCTGATGCGCACCATCCCGCCTCGCGGCGTGTTCTCGTACTTGTAGTGGATCTCCTTCTTGAGGCGCTCCATCGAGGGCACCCCCGGCGGAACTTCGGCGTGGGTCTGGAAAGGCTTCGCGAAGTCTCCCTTTCCGAAGGCCGCGGCGATCGCCTTCAGATGGGTCCGGACCTGATCGCGTGACCCTGAGTCGGCCGGGTCCTTCACCTCGACCTCGATCGACCCGCCGGTCGCGCTCGTCCGGAAATGATGCGCGGTCTTGTCCTGGTCGAATCCCATCGCGAGCGCCCCGCGCTTCTTCAGTTCGTCCTCCTTCGCCATCTGTTTGAGGTGGTCCTCGTGCGACATGCCGGCGGGCATGGACGGGTGCTGCAGTGCGAAAGCCAGAACGGCGGCGATCAGCTTCATCATGTCGGTTTGTTCTCTTGCCGACCATCTTGAACCCTGGAGTCGACTTCAAGGTCAAGCGGCCTCTATCATGGCCACATGGCTGCGTTCCTGACCATCGGCCAGGTATCGGCGAGCACGGGAGAAACGCGCGACACGATCCGCTACTACGAGCGGATCGGACTCGTGCCGAAGCCGATGCGGACGCCGGCCGGCTACCGCCAGTACCGCGGCGGCGTCGTCAACCGCCTGGCGCTCATCCGCAACGCCCAGCGGTTTGGCTTCTCGCTGCGAGAGATTGCCGGGTTCCTCGGCGTGCGCGACGGCGGCGGCAAGCCGTGCCACGACGTCCGGGCCGCGGCGGGCCGGATGCTCGAAGCGGTCGACCGCCAGATCGCCGAGCTGGTCGCGACGCGCCGGCGGATGAAGACGACGCTGAAGGCGTGGGACGCGAGGCTGGTCGCGACGCCGGCGGATCGGCCCGCGTTCCTGCTGGATTCACTGGATCAGGGCGGCCGTCGCACGAGCGAGCGCCGGGCGAATCAGCGGATCGTCGCGCGTCTGTCGCGCTCCTGATTCGTTGCCGGCCCGCCCGCGCCTTGCGCCCCGCCTACCGCTTCGCCGCCGGCGGAGGAGTGATCGCGGGGACGATCCGCACCTGCTTGATCGTCAGGTCCGAATCGTCGTCGCCCAGCGCATCGACCACGACGCTGAGGCCCGGCTTCAGCTCGCTCGCGGGCACTTTGGTCTTGTCGCGCAGCACGATCGTCTTCTTCGTCAGCTCGGCGTAGACGGTCCGGCCTTCCTTGGTCTTGACGCCCAACTGCGTCGCTTTCATCGTGGTGATGGTGCCGACGATGCGGAAGGCTTCGTGGGCCGGGC
>Ga0068869_100002510_pt1 | contig 11072 bp, 6 predicted proteins | sample KBSMisM52_FD_64676 | JGI IMG/M metagenome (GOLD analysis project Ga0068869, IMG submission 64676) | Miscanthus rhizosphere microbial communities from Kellogg Biological Station, Michigan, USA - KBS Miscanthus M5-2 | ecosystem: Host-associated > Plants > Roots > Rhizosphere > Soil ... | reverse complement strand
GGCGTTGCCGGTCAGGGTGATGTTTCGGGCGGTGACCGCGCCCATCATGTCGCCATTGCCGTTGAGCGATACGTCGCCGCAGGGGGCGTAGATCACGGCTTTCAACGATCCATTGCCCGCTAGGGTGATGGACTGGCCGGCGTCGGTGGCATCGGTCCCCCAGATCTGGAAGGCAACGGGCTGCACGTTGGCGTTGGCCACGCCGTTGCCGGCGGCTTTGATGTCGCCTGCGGTGTAGATCGTCAGGCTTGATCCCGCGGGGATGATGATGCCGGCCTGGCCGGTGAGGCTGATGGCGGTCTCTCCGTGCGCGGCGGTGACGACGAGGATGACGTTGCCGAGGATGGTGAGCGTTTGTTTGCCGGAGAGCGTGATGGCGGGAGTGCGCCAGCGGGTGGTCGTGCCGGTCGAGCCAAGGGTCGAGACGAGGGGGGAGATCCAGGTGCCGTCGGCGGGGGCGGCGACGGCGGGTAACGACGCGTTGAAATCGGTGGCCACGCGGGCTGCATCGACGGTGCCGGGGGCGGAGCCGAAGGCGCCGATGACGCCGTCGTTGCCGACCTGCGGGGATGCGCCGCCGGTCGAAACGTAGCCGTAGATGCTGGCGTGGTTGATGAGCGCCGCGGTGCTGTCGACGGAGGCGCTGGCGATGCCGCCGCGGTCATTGCGGGTCGTCGTGCCGTAATCGACCGGGGAAGTGGCGGGATCGCGGTCGGGGTCGGAATCCCAGCTGTCGAACGAGGTGTTGGTGCCGCGGAAGAGCAGCTGGTTGCGCGCGGTGAGTCCGTTGGCAAAAAACGAGCGCCGTCGGAGTGTGACCTGGATCATCTGCGTGACAGGATTGGCGGTCCCGGTCTGCACGGTCGACTCGGCCACGACCACGGGCTTGGCGGTGGCGGTCGGTGCGGTGGTGCTGGCGTAGACTTTGACGGAGCCGGTCGAACTGGTCGTGAGCGTGAAGTCGGTGAATTTTTTCCACGCGGCGACTCCGTCGGTGTTCCAGTCCGTCCATGCGGCCGACGAGCCGGCGAGCTTTTGATTGTAGGACCATACGGCCTCCTCGATGCCGGCTTCGGCGAGGTGGAATGCCGTGTCGCGGTCAAACGTGCGCCGTGTCTGGCGGCTGGAGGTGAGGCTGAGGTTGAAGTAGCTGCCGAGGACCAGGGCGAGCATGGCCGTGATCAGCATGGCGACGATCAGGACGGAGCCGCGCCGGGAGCGATGAGAAGGGGTAGCGCGCGGGTTCATCGGCTGACGTGCTTGTTGCGCAGGACGTAGCGGGCCGAGATGGCCGCCTGCGTGGAGGCGGGGCCGCCGGTGGTGAGGCGGAGGGTGCGCAGGTTGAGTTGGAGTTGCTTGGTCTCCAAGTCGCTGGCGGCGGTGTTGTCGATGACGCCGGGTTGCTCGAGCTTGTAGCGCTGGAACGAGAAGTCGCTGGCGACATCGTGGACGAGCAGTTCCCGCGGACCTTCGGCGGGTGCGCGGTAAAGGCTGCCCGTGAGGGAATCGGTCGACTTGGGCTCGAACACGTAGGCAACCGACTGGATCCGGCCGTCCGCGGCGGGGATGCTGAGAGTGACGTTCCACGAACTGCTCCAGCGGAGATCGGTCGCCATGCGCACGTCTTCGGAGAACAGCTCCATGCTTTTGCGCAGCTCCGATTCCATCGTCTGGTATTGTCCGACGGCCAGGCCGGTGCGGCCGAAAAACAGGAACGCGGAAAGCACGCCGGCCATGACGAGGACGGACAGGGTCGCCGAGATCATCACCTCGGGCAGCGTAAAGCCGAGGCGGCGAACGCGCGCCGCCGCCCCGGTGCGCTCAGTGCGTGGTGTAGAAATAATCATTCAGGCCGTTGCGTGCGTAGCGGGTGACGAGCCGGGCGGTGTGCGGCCGCTCGCGCGAGCCGCCCCAGCGGGCTTCGACGACGATTTCCTTGAGGCCGTCGCGCAGGTCGCGGATCTGCCGCGTGCAGGTCAGGTTTACGCTGTCGGTGAGGGTGGGCACGGCGACGGTTTGGTCGCCCGAGTCCTGGATGGCCTGCAATTGATCCCAACTACGCAGACGCAGGCGTTCGATTTCGCTCTGCATCACCTGCGAGGCGACCCCGAGGTGGCGGGAATGGCTGATCGTTTCGAGGCTGCTTTTCACCGTCATGACCGTGCCGCCGAGCCCCAGCATGAGGACGCAGGTGGCCGTCATCACCTCGACCAACGAGAATGCTTCGCGCCCAAATCCGCCCAGCCGAAACGACCGGCAGGCAGGGGGTGAAGATCGACGGACTTCTGACATGGCCTAACTAATTAGGCCTAATAAGCGGCCTTGCAGTCTTTGATATGGGCCTAGCCTGAATGGGCCTATTTAAGGTTGGGAGCCCGGTGCGTGGGCTTGGACGTAAAGGGCGGCGGCTTGGGAGCGCCGTTTGACCTGCAGTTTGTCGAAGACGCTGACGAGGTAGTTTTTGACGGTGTTGTCGCTCAGGCCGAGTTCGAGGCCTATTTCCTTGTTGGTCTTACCCTCGGCGACGAGGGCGAGGACGCGACGTTCCTGGGAGGAGAGGGAGGCGAGGCTGCGATCCTCGTTCGGGCCGCCGCCGCGGACCACGCGCATGACGCCGGCCATGACATCGGGGGACAGGATGGATTTGCCCGAAGCGATGTCATGGATCGCCTGGACCAGTCCATGCGGGTCGATCTCCTTCATGAGATAACCCTGCGCGCCGGAGGTGATGGCGTCGTAGATGAAGCTGTCGTTGGTGAAGGACGTGAGGACCAGGATGCGGATCTCGGGGTGGTGCTTGAGGATTTCCTTGCACGCGTCGAAGCCGGAGCCGTCGGGCAGGCGGATGTCGAGGATGACCACGTCGGGCTTGAGGCGGGGGACGATTTCGACGGCCTCGGCAACGCTGCCGGCCTCGCCGATCACGGTGATCGGAGGCACGGGGGCCTGGGCGGTGAGCACGGCCTTGATGCCTTGGCGGACCAAGGCGCTGTCGTCGACCAGGACGACTCGGATGGAAGCGGCTTTGGCGTGTGCGGTCATGCGGTTAAATCGGTAAGGGGAAACAGCAAGGTGGTGCGAGTTCCTTTTCCAACCTCGGAGGTGATCTCGGCGGTCGCGCCCAGGGTGCGTGCGCGCTCCGTGATGTTGTCGAGCCCGTGGCCGCGTTTGGCGGTAGCCGGGTCGAAACCGGCACCGTCGTCGCAAATCTCCAGGCGGGCGGCGCGGGCGGTGGGGTCGAGGCGCAGGCTTACGCGGACGCGGTGGGCGCGGCCGTGGCGGATGGCGTTGCTGGCGCATTCGCGGATGACCTGGAGGGCGGTCGTGCGCGCGGCGAGGTGGAGCCGGTCGGCGACGGATTCGTCGATGTCGATGTCGCCCACGGCGGGGCCGGCGGTTTGGAAAAACTCGAAGAGACTCTTCACCGCGGCGGAGAACGTCCGGCTTTGCAGCGCCTCGGGTTCGAGGCCGGTGATGAAGTTGCGCACGTCGCGGATGGTTTCGTTGAGCGCGGCGCGAACCTGGTCGATGCGTCCGGCCGCCTCGGCCGGGTCGGTTTGCACCAGCGTGCGGGCGGCGGCCAGGCCCATGCCGGCGGCGTAGATCGACTGGATGACGCCGTCGTGCAGGTCGCGGCCGAGGCGCGCGCGCTCCTCGACCTCGCGGATGAGTTCCTTGCGTTGCGCGAAGGAGATTTCGAGCTGGCTGGCGATGCGCGAGAGTTCGGTGTCCTGGGCGATGAGCGGCTGCAACGGTGCGGCATCCTGGCGGGCGAGACTGTCGCCGAGGGTGTTGAGCGGACGAAGGACCCAGGCGTGGAGACTGAGGCCGAGGGCGCCCATCACCAGCAGGCCGAACACGATGAACACACGGGCCTCGAATATGTCGGTGCGCAGGCGGTGCGCGATGGCGGGGGTTTCGCGCGTGACATACAGCATGCCCAGGGTGTGGCCGCGCCAGTCGCTCAGCGGGCGGATGATCGTGAGCTTGGAATCGGACGCGGGCGGGGCGGCGGGCCGGTCGGGCGGGTTGAGCCGGATGGTGCTCTCGGTTAGGCGGCCGAGGGCGTTGAGGTGCGTTTGATCCCACAGGCGGGCGGTGAGCAGCCATCCTTGGGGCGGAGTGGTGCGGTTGGCGTCGTTGGAGGGCTGGATGGGGGCGGCGCGGATCTCCAGCAGATCGGTGCCGTGCGCGGCGTAAAAATGCGGGTAGGGGTTGTCCGCCACGAGTTGGCGCCAGTCGGCGGGAGAAACGGGCGCCGGCGTGAGGGCGTCGGTTTCGGTTTGGTAGATCGGTTCTCCCGCCGGGTTGAGGACCCAGACGGCGTGGGCGTTGAAACCGCTCATGCTTTGGCGGATGTTCACCTCGGCCCAGGCGGAATCACGGGTTTTGACGAACGCCACCATGTCGTCCCACCGGGAGTAGTCCTCGGCGAACTGGCGCAGGCCGGAGCCGTTGAGGTCGAGCCAGCGTTCGAGCATGTCCGTGGCGTCGCGCTGCGAAGTGGCGAGCGCCTCGGTGAGTTGTTCTTTCTCCAGCATGCGCAGCATGCCGAGCGAGCCTAGAAAGATGAGCAACAAGACTCCCAGCAGCAGGGCGAAACGCAGTTTGATGCTCATGTCGTTCGCTCCGAAAGGAAGCCCCGGCGGTAATCGCTGCAACCCCAAAGACCTTGCGGAGTGGAAATCACCCTTGACTCAGGCGCTCCGCTTTGGGTTTCTGTCCGGCTTTAACTTTTAAACCGCCATGGCCAACACGAAATCCGCTATCAAAGCCGCCCGCAAATCCGCGCGCCTTACCACCCGCAACAAGGCCGTCAAAACCCGCCTCAAGACCCTCCACAAGAAGCTGCTGACCGCCGAGAAGGCCGGCAAGCTCGAGGAGACCAAGGCCGCCGCGAGCGCCTACGTGTCCGCCATGGACAAGGCCACCAAGTCCGGCGTCGTCCACAAGAACGCCGCCGCCCGCGCCAAGTCCCACGTCTCGAAGGTCGTCTTCGCGAAGTAAACCGTCCGGCGCCCCGCGCCGACGCACTCACTCAACCCTCCGCCGGCTTTGCGCCGCGGAGGGTTTTTTATTGGCGCACATCGGGCCTTGTATGCGCGGCGCATTCGCCGTGAAGCTCTCGGCCGCCTTCGGATGCCGTCCCCCCGCCTTCATGTTCTCCCCTGGAGCCAGCCGCTGATCCACGCCGTCGTGGCCTGGCTCGCGCGCGACTGGCGGGGTGAAGGTCCGTTCGACCTCGCCGACACACTCGTCGTCGTGCCCACCGGGCAGTCGGAGCGCCGCCTGCGCGAAGCGCTCGCCAGCCATGCGGCTAAGCATCAACAGGCCGTGTTTCCGCCCCGCGTGCTCATGCCCGTGCATCTGGCGGACTCCGACACGCCTCCGGCCGGCGCGATCACGGCCTCGGCGGCGGAAACGCTGCTGGCGTGGACGCATGCCTTGCGCGACGCCGATTTCGACACGCTGCGCGAGGTGTTCCCGCACGATCCGCCGGAGCGCACGTTTGCCTGGGCGCTGCGGCTCGCCCACGAGTTTATCCGGCTCCAGTCCACGCTAGCCGAAAACGGTCTGCGCATGGCCGACGTGGCGGCGTGCGCCGGCGAAAACTTTCCCGAGCTCGAACGCTGGCGGCAACTCGGCGAACTCGAGGCGGCTTGCGAGGCGATCCTTGCGCAACACGGTTTGCGCGATCCGCAGGCGGCAAAAATCGCCTTCGCGCGCAACCCCGTGCCGCCCGGCGGCATTCGGCGGATCATCGTCGCGGGCACGCCCGACCCGCTGCCGCTCGCGGTGCGCGTGCTGACAGCCTACGCCGCGGCCGGTCTGCCTGTCGACGTGCTGGTGTCGGGCCCGGCCGATGCCGGCGAAGCCGCCGCGCTTTTCGACGACTGGGGCCGGCCGGTTGCGGCGGCGTGGGCGACGCGGGCGTTTTCACCGGAGGATTTTTCGCAACGCGTGCGGCTCTGCGCCGATCCGGCCGCGCAGGCGGACGTCATCGTGGCGTGCGCGGCCGGCTACGCGTCGCCAGGCGGAAAACTCGACGTGGGCGTGGCTGACGCCGAGGTGCTGCCCTCGCTCGAAAACGGACTCGCGCGCGCCGGCGTGCCTGCCTTCAACCCCGAGGGACGTCCGCTGCGTGGAGGGGCGCTGCACACGCTGCTGTCGTCGCTGGCCGAGCTGACAGTGCGCGAGCCGACGTTCGCGTCGGTGTCGGCGTTGTTGCGCGGTCCCGATGTGTTGACGTGGCTCGGCGGCTCCTCGGCGACTCTGCTCGACGAACTCGACGACCTGCATGCGAACCACCTGCCGCCGACGCTTGCGGCCGCCCGGGCCGCCGCGAACCACGCCGCGCTGGTGAAGGCGCTCGACGCGGTCGCGCGGTTGCGGGCGACGTTGCTCGACGGCGTTTTCCCCGACAACGTGCGCGCCGCGCTAACGGAGATTTTCAGACAGCGACGCTTCGACCAGGCGCGTCCGGAGGATCTGCGCGCCATCGAGGCGGCGCAGGCGTGGGGCGGTGTGTTGACCGAGCTGGAGACGGCGGTGAAGCGCTTTCCCGGACTGGCTGCGTCCGAGGTGTGGGAACTGGCGTTGCGTGCGTTTGGTGACAGTCAGCGTTTCGACGAAAAACCCGAAGGCGCGGTCGAGCTGCAAGGCTGGCTGGAATTGCTCTGGGACGACGTGCCGCACCTGATCGTCGCCGGTATGAACGACGGCCGCGTGCCCGATGCGGTGGTGGGCGACGCGTTTTTGCCGGAAGGCCTGCGCGAGCGCCTCGGGCTGAAGACCAACGCGGCCCGGTTCGCGCGCGACGCCTATCTGTTGCATGCGCTGGCGGCGGCGCGGGCGGACGGACGCGGGCGGCTCGATTTGCTGGTGGGCAAGACCTCGGCGGCGGGCGATCCGTTGCGGCCCTCGCGACTGTTGTTGCAGTGCGCGGACGCCGACCTGCCGGCGCGCGTGAGGTTTTTGTTTAGTCCGGCGGAAGCCGCGCGCGACAACCCGGCGTGGCGGCGCGCATGGAAACTCAAGCCGCGCACCGACGCGAAAATCGAAAGCCTGTCGGTCACGTCGTTCCGCGATTACCTGAAGTGTCCGTTCCGGTTTTATCTGAAGCGCGGGTTGAAGATGGAGGCGGTCGATCCGCACAAGGCCGAGCTCGACGCGATGGATTTCGGCACGCTGTGTCACGCGGCGCTCGAGGCGATGGGCCAGGCGGATTCGCCGGTGCGCGATTGCACGGACGCGGGCGTGTTGCGCGAGTTTTTGCTGGGCGAACTCGAGCGGGCCGCGCGCGCGCGCTATGGTAATTCCCCCGTGCTGCCGCTGGTGGTGCAGATGGAATCGGCGCGTCAGCGACTGGCGAAAGTCGCCGAGGTGCAGGCGCAGTTGCGCGCCGACGGCTGGGTGATCGAGCGCACGGAGTGGGCGTTTGACCTTAAGATCGGCGGCCTGCCGGTGCGCGGAAAAATCGACCGCATCGACCGCAACGAACTCACCGGCGAAGTGCGCGTGATCGACTACAAGACGTCGGACAAGCCGGTGAATCCGGCCGACGCGCATGTGCGCGGACCGAAACGCTCGGAAGACACGGAGGCGCTGCCGGAGTTCGCGCGCTTCCTGTCGGGCGGGGGCGAAGCGATCTGGGTGGACCTGCAACTCCCGCTCTATCTGGAGGCGGTGGCGGAGGAGTTCGGCCACGCGGTGGCGTGCGGCTATTTCAACCTGCCAAAGGCGGCGGGGGAGACGGGCGTGTTGGTGTGGGAAGGTTACGACGCGGAGGTGCAAGCCGCGGCGATGCGCTGCGCGCGCGGCGTGGTCGAGGCGGTGCAGGCGCGGCGGTTCTGGCCGCCCGTCGAGCTGCCTTCGGAGAATTATGATTTTGGCGGACTTTTCCCGCAGGGGGCCGAGGCGAGCGTGGAGTGGACCGCGGAGGGAACCGGCGCATGAAACGGCTCGGCCACAAAATGATTCTGGCTTCGGCGGGCTCGGGCAAAACCTACGCGCTCACCAACCGGTTTGTGCAATTGCTCGCGTGCGGCGCGCCGCCGGAACGCATCGTGGCGCTCACGTTTACGCGCAAGGCGGCGGGCGAGTTTTTCGACGAGATCCTTAACAAGCTCGCGCGGGCGGCGCTGGATACGAAAGAGGCCGCGCGCATCGGCGCGGACATCGGCGAGCCGCAGCTCGGGCCGGCAGATTTTTTGAAAATGCTGCGGGCGATGGTCGGAGCGATGCACCGGTTGTCGCTCGGCACGCTGGACAGCTTTTTCGCGCGGGTGGTGCGGGCGTTTCCGCTGGAGCTCGGGCTGAGCGGTGATTTTGAGATTTTGCAGGAGCACGGCGTGCAACTGGAGCGCCAGCGCGTGCTGCGGCAGTTGTTCGCTCGCACGGGCGGCGAGCTGGACGACGCGCAGAAGCAGTTCGTCGAGGCGTTCAAGCGGGCGACGTTCGGCGCGGAGGAGAAGCGGCTGGCGGCGCGGCTCGACCGGTTCATCGACGAGCATCAGGACCTGTTTCTGAACGCGCCCGACGGCAAGGTCTGGGGGAATCCCCAACGGATCTGGCCGGACGGTTCGCCCTGGCTCGCAAAAGCCGGGGACACCAAAGGCGCCGTCGCGGTGGTGCGGCGCTGGGCGTCGGGCGCGTGTGCGAATGAAAAGCAGCAGCAACGCTGGGATGATTTTCTGGACGCGTTCGAAGCCTGGGCGCCCGGCGCGGTGCTGACCAAGCCGATGGAGTATCTGCTGCCCAAGGTGCTCGAAGTGTGGACCGTGCTCGGCGAGGAAGCGGTCGAGTTGGTGATTGAGCGCAAGAAGCAGACGCTGCCGCCGGAGACCGGTGCGGCGCTGAAGGCGCTCGTGCTCGCGGTGTTTGGCGGCGAGTTGACGCGACGCCTGGAAATGACGCGGGGCATTTACACGGTGCTCAGCGGTTACGAGGCGGTTTATCACGACCTCGTGCGGCGCGCGGGCAAACTGACGTTTGCCGACGTGCAGCGACTGCTCATGCCCGAGTCGGGCGCGCCGCGGCTGACGGCGGGCGGTGGGGCGGAGGACGGGCGGTTGTTTGTCGATTGGCGGTTGGATGCGAAATACGACCACTGGTTGCTCGACGAATTCCAAGACACGAGCCATGGGCAGTGGAGCGTGCTGCGCAACCTGATCGACGAGGCGGTGCAGGACCCCGAGGGCCGGCGGAGTTTGTTTTACGTGGGCGATGTGAAGCAGGCGATCTATGCGTGGCGCGGCGGCGATCCGCGGCTGTTTCGCGAGATTTTCGACCACTACAACGAGGTTGCGCCCGGAACGATCGAAGAAGGGCGGCTCGACCAGTCGTGGCGTTCGGGGCCGGCCATCGTGGCGATGGTGAACCGGGTGTTTGGCAATGCGGCTGCGCTGGCGCGGCTGGTTCCTGCGCCGGCGGCGGAACGGTGGACGCGCGAGTGGCGTGAGCACGTGAGCGCGCGCCCGCAACTCGGCGGACAGGTGGCGTGGCTGCACGGCGAAGACGACGAGGCGCGCGCAGCGCTGACGCTGCGGTTGTTGATGGAGATCGCGCCGCTGGAACGCGGCTTGTCGGTTGCGGTGCTGGTGCAGTCAAACGACGCGGCGACGTGGTTGGCGGATTACCTGCGCCGCGAGGGCGGACTGCCGGCGGTGGCGGCGTCGGATTTGCACGTGTGCATGGACAATCCGCTGACGACGGCGGTGCTGGCGCTGTTGCAGGCGGCGGCGCATCCGGGTGACCGGTTTGCCTGGCAACATGTGCTGATGACGCCGCTGGCGGGGTTGGTGCCGGACAGTCGGGAGGCGCTGACGAGCGACGTGTTGAGGCAAGTGCATGAGTCCGGCTTTGCGCGGACGGTGGAGACATGGCTGCGGAAGCTGGATCCGGTGGTGGCGGCGGACGATGCGTTCACGCGTGAGCGTGCGCGGCAGTTGACGGAGGCGGCGCAGCGTTTCGACGAGACGGGCAGCCGCGACGTGGCGGAGTTTGTGCAATTCGCCGAGCGGCATGTGGTGCGGGACGCGGAGACCGCGGCGGTGGTGCGCGTGATGACGATCCACAAATCCAAGGGCCTCGGATTCGACGTGGTTGTGTTGCCCGATCTCGAAGGAAATTCGCTGGCGACGCGGCGGCGCGACGGGCTGGCGGTGCAACGCACGCCGGAGCATGAGGTGGAATGGGTGCTCGACCTGCCGCCGACGCTGTTTCACGAACGCGATCCGGTGCTGGCCGCGCATGTGGAGGGAGCGAAGGCGGATGCCGCGTATGAAAAACTGTGTCTGTTCTATGTTGCGACGACGCGCGCCAAGCGGGCGATGTATCTCATTACGAAACCGGTGGGCGAAAAATCCGTGTCGGCGAATTTCCCTCGCTTGCTGACGGAAACGCTCGGTACGGCGGGACTGGCAGGCCTCGCCCGGGTCGGTGCATGGTCGTGCGACGCGGCGTTTGCCGAGGGCGATCCGGAGTGGTTCAAGGCAGTTGCCTTTGTCGAGGAAGCAGGGACGGACGTGAAAGGCGCGGCCAAGATCCAAGGCTTGGGGGACGCGACCGGAGTGGTGAGGCATCCGGCGCGCACGCCCTCCGGCACGAAGTCGGGCGTGGTGTCGGGCGCGGCGCTGTTTGGCGCGGCGAGCGCGGGCGCGGCCAGTTTCGGCACGGCGGTGCATCAGGCACTGTCGGCGGTGGAGTGGGGCGGTGTGACGCCCGGCGTGCTTGCGGCCTGGAAGGCGGCGGGGTTGGGTGAGGCGGTGGTCGCGGAAGCGCGGGCGTGTTTGGAGTCTGTTCAACTCACGGAGGTGTTCGCACGCACCGCAGGGGCGGAGGTGTGGCGCGAGCGGTCGTTTGAAATCGTGCTGGATGGCGTGTGGGTCACGGGCGTTTTCGACCGCGTGGTGCTACGGAGGGATGCGCAGGGGAGGCTGGCGACGGTTGACGTGTATGATTTCAAAACGGACCGCGCCGGATCCGACGAGACCGCGCAAGTGGCGTCGCGTTACGCCGGGCAGATGAGCATTTACCGGCGGGCGGCGGCGCGATTGGCCGGGCTTTCGGAA
>Ga0068869_100002509_pt1 | contig 11074 bp, 11 predicted proteins | sample KBSMisM52_FD_64676 | JGI IMG/M metagenome (GOLD analysis project Ga0068869, IMG submission 64676) | Miscanthus rhizosphere microbial communities from Kellogg Biological Station, Michigan, USA - KBS Miscanthus M5-2 | ecosystem: Host-associated > Plants > Roots > Rhizosphere > Soil ... | reverse complement strand
ATGGAGCAGTCGGGCGTGCTGACGCGCGAGGAGCAGCCTCCCCTGTCCGCCGAGGAGGCGTGGCCCCTGCTCGAGCGGGCGCTCAGCGCCGCGCTGGCGGAGCTGGTGGAGCGCCGAGAGACCGAGGGGCGCGCGCTGGGCCAGGAGCTGGCCGGTCTCGGCGCGACGCTGGCCGCGCACGTCGACACGGTGGCGCAACGCGCCCCGATGGCGGTCGAGCGGCGGGCCGCGCGTCTCCGCGAGCGGATGCACGCGATGCTGGCGGGCGCGGAGATCGACCCGGCGCGGCTCGCGACCGAGATCGCGGTGTGGGCCGACAAGACGGACGTGAGCGAGGAGCTGGCGCGCCTGCGGGCGCACCTGACCCAGCTCGGCGCGCTGCTCGCCGGTGACGGCCAGGTGGGACGCACGCTCGACTTCCTGATCCAGGAGATCAACCGCGAGGTGAACACCATCGGCTCCAAGGCGGACGATCTGGAGATATCCCAGGCGGTGATCGCGGCCAAGTCCACGCTCGAGAAGATGCGCGAGCAAGTGGCGAACCTCGAGTAGCTTGGCGAGCTGCAGCCGAAGGCGAGGCGAGCGAATATGAGAGTGCCGTGCAGCTGATCAAGCGCCGGGGAACCTTGGTGGTGGTGTCGGCGCCGTCGGGGGCGGGCAAGACGACGCTCTGCCACGAGGTTCGCTCGCTCGTGCCCGAGCTCTACTACTCGGTCTCCCACACCACGCGCGCGCCGCGCCCCGGGGAGAAGGAAGGCACCGATTTCTTCTTCGTCTCCGAGGGCCAGTTCACCGCCATGCGCGCCCGCGACGAGTTCGCGGAGTGGGCGCAGGTGCACGGCCACCACTACGGCACTCCGGCCAAGGCCCTCGAGAGCGCGCTCAGCCGGGGCCTCGACGTGCTGCTCGACATCGACACCCACGGGGCCCGGCAGCTTCGCCAGCGCTACCCGGAGGCGGTGTCGGTCTTCATCATGGCCCCCTCGATGGCTGAGCTCGAGGCCCGGCTGCGCGAGCGCAAGAGCGATTCCGCCGGCGACATCGCGCGCCGGCTCAGCCGGGCCCGCGAAGAGATCGCGGCGTGGCGGCAGTACGATTACCTGATCATCAACCGTGACGTGAAGGACGCGGTGGACCAGCTCGCGACCATCATCCAGGCCGAGCGCTGCCGCACGAGCCGACTGACCCTCAGATTTCCCGACATGGAGGTACCCGCTTGATGTCGTTCCCATCGCTGGAAAAGTCCCTGGACAACGTCTCCAACCGCTACATGCTCGTGGTGCTCGCGGCCAAGCGCGCGCGCCAGCTCAACCGCGGCGCCAAGTCCCAGGTCGAGAGCCGTCACAAGAAGCCGACCAGCAACGCCCTCGAAGAGATCGCCGAATCTCGCGTCGGCTACCGCGTCAAAGAAGAGGACGCGACCAAAATCTGAACCGAGTCCAAAGCAAGACACGACAAGTCTTGAACGAGTGTCCGCGGCCTGGGGGAGTGCGGGGGCCATGTCTGGGCCCCCGCATTCAATAAAGCCTAAAGACTTAAACCGTAAATCGGGCGTACGGTAAATCGGGCGTACAGTAGCGCGAGCAACCATGACCCTCCAGAACAAAGAGCTGATCCTGGGCGTCACCGGCAGCATCGCCGCCTACAAGGCGGTCTTCCTCCTGCGCGAGCTGACGCGCGCGGGCGCGCAGGTAACCGTTGTCACCACCGCCCACGCCGAGCGCTTCGTGGGCGCCCTCACCTTCCGCACGCTCTCCGGCCGGCCGGTGCTCTCAGACCTCTTCGATCCCCAGAGCGCGGAGGCGGTCGAGCACGTCACGCTCGCGGAGCGGGCCCACGCCCTGATCGTGGCTCCCGCCACCGCCAATCTCCTGGCCAAGGCGGCCCACGGCATCGCCGACGATTTCCTCACCACGCTGCTCCTGGCCGCCCGCGGCCCGGTGCTGATGGCGCCCGCCATGGACGGCGGCATGTGGGATCACGCGGCGGTGACCGCGAACGTGGCGACGCTCCGCGAGCGCGGGGTCATCGTGCTGGAGCCGGACGCGGGCGCGCTCGCGTCCGGGCTCTCGGGCCGCGGGCGCCTGCCCGAGGCCGACGCCGTCCTCGAGGCGCTCGAGCGCCTCCTGGCCCCGCGGCGCGACCTGATCGGTGAGCGGGTGCTGGTGACGTCGGGTCCCACGCGCGAGCCCATCGATCCGGTGCGCTACATCTCGAACCGATCGTCCGGGAAGATGGGTCAGGCGGTCGCGACGGCGGCGCTGCGCCGCGGCGCCGAGGTGATCCTGATCTCCGGCCCCACCACCCTCACCCCGCCCGCCGGCGCGGTGTACGTGCCGGTGCAGACCGCGGAGGACATGCGCGAGGCCGCGCTCCAGCATCTCGAGCGCGCCACCATCGTCATCAAGGCGGCCGCGGTGGCCGACTACCGCGTCAAGCAGCCGAGCGCGACCAAGATCAAGTCGCGCAAGGACGAGGGGCTCACCCTCGATCTCGCCCCCAACCCCGACATCCTGAAGGAGCTGGCCGCGCGCAAGGGCCGCGCGTTCCTGGTGGGCTTCGCGGCCGAGACCAACGACGTGCGCGCCCACGCGGCCGCCAAGCTCCAGGCCAAGGGCGTGGATCTCCTCGTGGCCAACGACGTCAGCGTGAAGGGCATCGGCTTCGACGCCGAGGACAACCAGGTCATCCTGCTCGATCGCTGGGGCGGCGCCATGGATCTGCCCAAGATGAGCAAGCTCGAGGTGGCCGACGCCATTCTCGACCGCGTGGTCGGGCTGCGCGCGACCGATCGCTCTCCCGCCTCCAACCGCGCCACCCGCTAGCCCGATGAGCGACCCGCGGGAGGCCGTGGCCCTGGCCCTGCGCGGGCTGGCCGACACGCTCCGGCACCACCGCGATTTGGGCCTGCGCGATCTCGCGCTTTCCGGGGTACCGTTCCCCGATCCCGCCGACGCGCTGGCCGAGCAGCAGCGCGCGCGCCAGGGCTGCCAGCTCTGCAAGCTCTGCAAGAGCCGCACGAACGTCGCGTTCGGCTCGGGCAGTGCGCGGGCGCGGCTCATGGTGGTGGGGGAGGGCCCCGGCGAGGAGGAAGACAAGCAGGGGCTGCCGTTCGTGGGCCGCGCGGGCCAGCTCCTGACCAAGATGCTGGCCTCGGTCGGCTTCGACCGCGAGCGCGATTGCTACATCGCCAACGTGGTGAAGTGCCGGCCCGAGCGCAATCGCAACCCGGAGCCCGACGAGGTGGCGGCCTGCAGTCCGTTCCTCATGGCCCAGATCGACACCATCGGCCCGCACGTGATCCTGGCCCTGGGCAACTTCGCCGCCCAGACCCTGCTCGGGACCAAGGAAGGGATCACCCGGCTGCGCGGGAAGACGTATCAGTACCGGGCGAGCGTGCTCGTGCCGACCTTCCATCCCGCGTTCCTGCTTCGCAATCCAGGGCCGGAGTTCCGGCGCATGGCCTGGGACGATCTCAAGCTGGCGCGGCGGGAGTACGACGCACGCTCGGCCTAGCGCACGAGTGTCCGTGGACTGGGGGAGTGCGGGGGCCATTTCTGGGCCCCCGCATTCAAAAGAGCCTGAAGAAGTAGACGAGTGTCCGCCCACTCGGTGATCGCTGACGTTGTTTTCGACATTCCCATTGGCCACGCGTTCTCGTATGTCGTTCCGCCGGGGCTGGTGGTGGCGCGCGGCCAGCGCGTCAGCGCGCCGCTCCAGGGTCGCGCCCGAGTCGGCGTGGTGGTGGGGCTCCGGGAGGGCGACGCGGCCGCGTTGAAGCCGCTGCAGCGGGCGATCGAGCCGGTGCCCGTGCTCTCGGAGGCCGCGCTCGAGCTGGGACGCTGGGCGGCCGGTGAGAGCCTCTCGTCCTGGGGCTCGACTCTCCTCTCGCTGCTGCCGCCGCCCCCGCGCGGCGGCGCCGCCGAGACGGTATCGCCGCCCGCCGCCCCCGCGCCCGCGTCACCGCGCGCGCCGGAGCTCTGGACGGACGAGGCGCGCGACGATCGGCTCGTGGAGTGCCTGGAGCGCGAGCCCGGCACCGCGCTGCTCATCGCGCCCGATCGCGAGGCGGCCGCGCGCTGGGCGCGACGACTCGACGCCCCCCGGCTCGACAGCGGGGTGACGGAAGCCGATCGCCGCCGGGCCTGGTTCGCGGCCTCGCGCGGGCGCAGTCGTGTCGTGGTCGGCACGCGCTCGGCGCTGCTGGCGCCGCTGCCGCCCCCCGCGACGCTGGCCCTGATCGACGAGCACGATCCCGCCCACAAGCCGCCGGGCGCGCCGCGGCTGCATTCGCGCGACCTGCTGCTCCGGCGGGCCGAGCTCGACGGCAGTCGCCTTCTCATGCTCTCCGGCACGCCCTCCGCGGAGAGCTGGTGGCACGCACGCCAGGGCCGGATCCTCCGACCGGAAGCCGCGCCCGCGACCTGGCCCGAGGTCCTCACCGCGGACACCCGCGGCATCATCCGGAATCATCCGCTCACCCTGCCGCTGACCCGCGCCATCGAGGACATGTCGCGGCAGGGCCGCCGCGCGGTCCTCATCGTCAGCCGCCGGGCGTCCGCGCTGGCCTGCGACGAGTGCGGCACCGTCCTGCGCTGCCCCGACTGCGGCGTGGCCCTGGCCCTCGCCCGCGACCGGAGCGCGCTGCGCTGCCCGCTCTGCGCGCGCGCGGAGATCCCGCCCGATCACTGCCCGGCGTGCGGCGGCCATCGGCTCTCGCCGTTCGGCTGGGACCCCGAGCGCGTTCAGACCTCGGTCGTACGGCGCTTCCCTCGTCTAACGGTCTCGCGCCAGAACCTCGAGGCCCAGGTCGTCATCGGCACGCCCGCCCTGCTGCGGGCCCTGCCCCGGCGCTCGGTGGGCTGCGTGGGCTTCGTCGCCCTCGACGGGTTGCTGCGCGTGCCCGATTTCCGCGCGGGCGAGCGTACCTGGCAGCTCCTGTGGGCGGCCGCGGAATCGATCGCGCCGGGCGGCCGGCTCGTGATCCAGACGCAGCACCCCGAGCACTATGCGATCCGGGCGGTGCAGGCCCAGGATCGCGCGACCTTCTACGAGGAGGAGCTCAAGTTCCGGGCCGAGCTGGGCTACCCACCCTATCGCCGGCTCGCCGAGATCTCGGCCCGGGGCCGGGAGGACGGCCCGGTGCGGGAGCTCGCCGCGGAGTGCGCGACGGCCCTGCGGGGCATCGGGGGCCTCACCGTCTACCCGCCCGCCTCGGTGACTCCCCCGCGGGGGCGCACCAGCCGGTGGCGCTTCGTGATCAAGGGGCCGGCCGAGCTGCCGCGGCTCCTGGCGCCGGCACTCGAGCCCTTCCTCGGGCGGCGACGGCGCGCGAGCGGTATGGTAGAAGTAGAGATGGATCCGCAATCCAGCAGCTGACCGCACCCGGAAAGGAGTCGAGACAGTGGCATTGCTGACGGTGAGGCTCTACGGCGACCCGGTCCTGCGTCAGGTAGCCACCCCGGTGCGCGCAATCACCGCCGAGATCAAGCAGATCATCACCGACATGACCGAGACCATGTGGCACCAGGTCGGCATCGGCCTCGCCGCGCCCCAGGTCGGGTTGCCGCACCGCATCCTGGTGATGGACGACGGCAAGGGCGGCGCGCAGACCCTGATCAATCCGGAGATCGAGAGCCGCAGCGGGACGATCCGCGAGGAAGAGGGTTGCCTGTCGCTCCCGGGAATCTTCGGCGTGGTCGAGCGCAGCAAGACGATCACGGTCCGGGCGATGGACGGGGACGGCAAGCCCGTCTCGCTCGAGGCCACCGGGCTCAAGGCCCGGATCGTCCAGCACGAGCTGGATCACCTCGACGGCGTGCTCTTCATCGACCGGCTTCCCCCGGTGACGCGGGACCGCATCAAGAAGAAGATCCAGAAGGAAGGCTTCCCCAAGGAGACGGGGAACCACGCCTTCGCGCTCTAGCGAGACCCGGCTGCGCGTCCTGTTCTACGGCACGCCGGCCTTCGCCCTGCCCACGCTCAACGCTCTCCTGGCGCGCCACCACGTGGTGGCGGTGATCACCCAGCCCGACCGGCCGGCGGGCCGCGGCCGCGCGGTGACGCCCTCGCCGGTGAAGCAGCGCGCGCTCGCCGCCTCGGTGCCGGTGCTGCAGCCGCTCCGGCTCCGCGACCCGGGCTGGCCCGAGCGCCTGGCCAAGTTCCGGGCCGACGTGGCGGTGGTCGCCGCCTTCGGCCAGATCCTGCCCAAGGCGGTGCTCGACGTGCCGGCTCTCGGCTCCATCAATGTCCACGGCTCGGTGCTGCCCCGCTACCGCGGCGCCGCGCCGATCGCCTGGGCCATCATGCGCGGCGAGACGGAGACCGGGATCACCACGTTCCAGATGGACCCGGGGATGGACACCGGCGACGTGCTGCTGACCGAGACGACGCCGATCGGCTCCGAGGAAACGGCCGGCGAGCTCTCCGCGCGACTGGCGGAGATCGGCGCGCGGCTCCTGTTGCGGACCCTCGAGGCCGTCGACACGCTGCCGCGCATCCCGCAGGATCACGCCCAGGCCACGCTCGCCCCGCGGCTCAAGAAGGAGGACGGCTGGCTCCGTCCGGCGGAGCCCGCGCGCGATCTCGTCAACCGGGTGCGGGGCTGCAACCCGTGGCCGGGCGCGGCGCTCCTCACGCCGGCCGGCCGGCTCCTGATCTGGCGCGCGACCCTGCTGGCCGCGCCCGCGGACGCCTCGCCTGCCGGCACCCTCGTCCCGTCCCCGCCCGAGGGGGCTCTCGGCATCGCCACCGGTGACGGCCTGCTCCTCCCGCTCGAGGTTCAGCCGGAGAACCGCAAGGCGATGCCGTGGCCCGACTTCCTCCGCGGCGCGCGCCTGGCCGCGGGTGCTCGCGTCGGCGAGCCCACGCGGTGAGCCCGATCCTCAAGGCGGGGCCGGTCTCCCAGGCGCGCTACGAGGCGCTCCACATCCTGGTGCGCGTCGAGCGGGACCGCGCCTTCGCCGATCTCGCGCTCGAGGCGGCGCTCGATCGCGCCCACCTCGACGCGCGCGACGCGGGGCTCTGCACCGAGATCGTGTACGGGACGCTGCGCTGGCGGCGGCATCTGGACTGGCGCCTCACCCCGCATCTCAACCGCCCGCTCGCCAAGCTCGACCCTTGGGTGCGCGCAGTGCTGCGGCTCACCGCGTACCAGCTTTTCTTCCTCGATCGCGTGCCGCGCTGGGCCGCGGTGGACGAGGCGGTGAGCATCGCGCGGCTCAAGTCGCGCAACCCGGGGCCCGCGGAGTTCGTCAACGCGGTGCTGCGCGCCCTCACGCGGGCGCCGGCCGCGCCCCGCCTGCCCGCCGATCCGGTCGAGGCGGCCGCGATCCGCTGGTCGTTCCCCGACTGGATGGCCGCGCGCTGGATCGCCCGCTACGGGCTGGAGGAGGCGGAGCGGCTCATGGCGGGGCTGAACGAGCGCCCGCCCGTGACCATCCGCGCGAACACCCTCCGCATCTCCCGCGAGGACCTCGTGACCCGCCTCCGCGAAGAAGAGCTGGCCGATACCGATCCCGCCCGGCTCGCGCCGGACGGGCTCATCGTCCGCCGGGGCGGCGTCGGGCGCTGGGCCGCCTTCGCGTCCGGCTGGTGCGTGATCCAGGACGAGGCGTCCATGCTGATCGCGCGCTTGCTGGATCCGCAGCCGGGCGAGCTGATCGCGGACACGTGCGCCGCGCCCGGGACCAAGACCACCCACCTGGCCCAGCTCATGGGTAACCGCGGCCGCATCATCGCCATGGATCCGCACGCGGGACGGCTCGGGCTCCTGACCAAGGCCGTGTCCCGGCTCGGCGTCTCCATCGTCGAGGCGCACGCCGGCGGCGTGGCCTCGGTGTCGGGACGCTGGAAGGGCCGCTGCGACCGGGTGCTGGTGGACGCGCCGTGCTCGAACCTCGGCGTGCTGCGCCGCAATCCCGACGTGAAGTGGAAGCGCGAGGAGACGGAGCTCGGCCGGCTCGCCGAGAAGCAGCGGGGCATTCTCTCCGCGGCGGCCGCGCTCGCCAAGCCGGGCGGCCGCCTCGTCTACGCCACCTGCTCGCTCGAGCCGGAGGAGAACGACGCGGTGGTGGGGGCCTTCCTCGCCGAGCATCCCGACTGGGGCGTGGATGCGCCCGCGACCTTCCCGGTCGCTCCCGACGCGGGCGGTGTGATCCGATGCCTCCCCCACGTCCACGGTACCGACGGCTTCACCGCGGTGCGGCTGATCCGGCGCCCGCGGCCCTGACCCGCCCTTTGCGGCCCTCGGCGCTTTGGAGTAAGGTCGTCGCATCATGAAGATCGCGCCCAGCATCCTGTCCGCCGACTTCGCCGCGCTGGGGGAGGCCATCGCGCGGGTGGAGGCGGCCGGCGCGGACCTGCTCCACGTGGACGTCATGGACGGGCACTTCGTGCCGAACCTCACCATCGGGCCGCCGGTGATCGAGTCCATCCGGAAGCGCACGCGCCTGCCGCTCGACGTACACCTGATGATCGAGGAGCCCGAGCGCTGGGTGGAGACCTACGTGAAGGCCGGCGCCGACTACGTCACCGTGCACGTCGAGGCGTCCGCCCACCTGGAGCGGACGCTCGCCCTGATCCGTGAAGCGGGGGCCCGGGCCGGCGCCGCCCTCAACCCCTCCACGCCGCCCGAGGTCCTCCAGTACGTGCTGGACGACCTGGACCTGATCCTGGTCATGTCGGTGAACCCCGGCTTCGGCGGCCAGTCGTTCATCCCCACCGCCTACGAGAAGATCCGGCGCCTGCGGGCGATGCTCGCCGACCGACCGGGGCTGGTCTCCGTCGATGGTGGCGTCAAGGCCGACAATGCCGGGCCGCTCGCCCGGGCCGGGGCCGGCGTGCTGGTGGCCGGCTCCGCCATCTTCGGGGCGTCCGATCCGGGCGCCGCGCTGGTCGCCCTACGGAGTGCGTCGGAAGTACCGAGAAGGGCTTGACTTTTTCCTGCCTCGTCAGTATCCTTTAGCGTTTCCACAAACCTGTCCCCTGGCGGTAGAACTCGATGCTCGATAGCCTGACCAATCGCCTGACCGGCATCCTCGATCGGCTCCGCGGATTCGGCCGGTTGACGGAGGAGAACATCCAGGAGGCCCTGCGCGAGGTGCGCGTGGCCCTGCTGGAGGCCGACGTCAATTTCAAGGTCGTGAAGGGCTTCATCGACCGGGTCCGCGTCAAGGCGGTCGGGCAGGACGTGCTCCAGTCCCTGACGCCCGGCCAGCAGGTGGTCAAGGTGGTGCGCGACGAGCTGGTGGAGCTGCTCGGCGGCTCCGCTCACCGCCTGGCGATGGCGCCCCATCCTCCGACGGTGGTGATGCTGGTAGGCCTGCAGGGCTCGGGCAAGACGACCAGCGCCGCGAAGCTCGCGCGCCACTTCCAGAAGCAGGGGCAGCATCCGTTGCTCGCGGCCGCCGACGTGTACCGGCCCGCGGCGGTGGACCAGCTCAAGACCCTGGGCGCCCAGCTGGGGATCCCGGTGGTGGGCGAGGCCACGCAGCGGCCGGTCGAGATCTGCGCGGCGGCCCGGGACGAAGCGGCGCGACGCGGGCTGTCCCCGCTCATCCTCGACACCGCGGGCCGCCTGCACATCGACGAGGAGATGCTGGAAGAGCTCCGGGCGATCAAGCGCTCGGTGGGCCCGCACCACGTCCTGCTGGTGGTGGACGCGATGACCGGCCAGGACGCGGTGACGGTGGCCGAGAAGTTCAACGCGGCGATCGGCATCGACGCGGTGGTCCTCACCAAGATGGACGGCGACGCCCGCGGCGGCGCCGCTCTCTCGGTCCGCCAGGTCACCGGCCGGCCCATCGCCTTCGTGGGCGTGGGCGAGAAGACGGACGCGCTCGAACCGTTTCACCCGGATCGGCTGGCCCAGCGCATCCTCGGCATGGGCGACGTCCTGTCGCTGGTGGAGAAGGCCCAGGCCACCGTGGACGCCGGGCAGGCGGAAGCGCTCGCCCAGAAGATCCGCGACGACACGTTCACGCTGGAGGACTTCGCCGCCCAGCTCAAGCAGCTCCGCTCCATGGGCCCCCTCGGCCAGCTCATGGACATGGTGCCGTTCTTCAAGGGCGCCAAGGGACTGCCCAAGGAGATGAAGGGCGAAGAGCAGGAGCTGGATCGGTACGGGGCGATCATCGCGTCGATGACGCCGCACGAGCGGCGCGAGCCGTCGGTCATCAACGGCAGCCGCCGCGCCCGCATCGCGCGGGGCAGCGGCACGAGCGTCTCGGACGTGAACCGGCTGCTCAAGCAGTATGCCCAGCTCCGGAAGATGATGAAGGGGCTCAAGAACATGGAGGGCCGGATGGGCAAGTTCAAGGGCGCCCTGCCCTTCCTGCCGCGCTGAGCCCGGACCACGCAGCATCACGACAACCGAACAGAGAGGTGACCAGTGGCGGTGCACATCAGGCTGAGACGGACGGGAACGACGCGGAAGCCGGCATACCGCGTGGTGGTGGCGGACTCGCGCGCGGCGCGGGACGGCAAGTTCATCGAGGTGCTCGGGCACTACAACCCGCTCACCGAGCCGCCGACCATCAAGATCGAGATCGACAAGGCCCAGGCCTGGATCGACAAGGGGGCCCAGCCGTCCAATACCGTGAAGACCCTGCTGGCGCGGGCGCGGAAGGCCGCGGGCGCGGTCAAGGCGTAGCGGATCAGGTGACGGGAGCACCCCTCGTGACGATCGGCGAGGTGCTGCGGCCCTACGGGCTTCGCGGCGAGGTCAAGGTGCGTCCGCTCACCGACCGGCCGCGCGAGCGGTTCAAGGCGCAGATGTCGTGCACGCTGTGGGAGCCGGTCGGAGATCGGCGGGAGCCCTGTCGCATCGCCGCGTGTCGCTTCGAGCGCGACACCGTCTATCTCCGGATGGACGGTGTGGATTCGCCGGAGGCGGCGCGGCGGTTCTGCGGGCGGCTGCTCGCGGTGGGCCGGGAGGAGGTCCTGCCTCCCGTGGAAGGCAGCTTCTATCCATGGCAGCTCGAGGGGGCGGTGGTCGAGACGCGCGACGGGCGTGAGGTGGGCCGCTTCGCGGGGGTGGAGCCGGGCGCCCAGGAGCTGTGGCTGGTCGACGACG
>Ga0068869_100002501_pt1 | contig 11084 bp, 7 predicted proteins | sample KBSMisM52_FD_64676 | JGI IMG/M metagenome (GOLD analysis project Ga0068869, IMG submission 64676) | Miscanthus rhizosphere microbial communities from Kellogg Biological Station, Michigan, USA - KBS Miscanthus M5-2 | ecosystem: Host-associated > Plants > Roots > Rhizosphere > Soil ... | reverse complement strand
GCATTCACGTTGGCGCCGTGCTGAATCATCAAATCCAGAAGCGCGGTGCTGGGCGTGGGGTTGGGCGCACCGCCGCCGCCACCAGCCCCCGGCGTAATGCCTGCCGCCACCAGGAACGGCGTGAAACCCATGCCGTTGATGTTCGGGTTGGCGCCCTTGGCCAGTAGAGATCGAACGACTTCGACGTCCCCGCCCTCGGTGGCCCGGTACAACGCGGTGCATCCGGTGCCCAACTGCCGGTCGGCAAAGCGTCCGCTGTTGCCGCCGCGGCTCGGGCGATGCATGTTCAGCTCGGCGTTCACGTCGACATCCGCGGCCAGCAGCCGGTTGATGATGTCCATGTGAGAACCCGCCGGGCCCTTTAGAGCTTCCTTTCGATCGATGACAATCCAGAGCGCCGTGCGTCCCCACCAATCCGCGACATGCGGATTGGCGCCGCGATTCAGCAGCAGTGTCGCCACGTCGTTGTGATCGTTGTCGAGGCTGATCATCAGCGGCGTGACACCTTCCGGCGTCGGCACGTTCACATCGGCGCCGGCACCGATCAGCGCCTGCACGCAATCTCCGCAACCGTTGCGGGCGGCATACAGCAGCGCGGTCAATCCGCCCACGGGACGGTACTGACCGCGAGGTTCTGACGACAGCTGGTTGGGCCAGTCCGTATACAACGCGCGAGCGTTGACGTTGGCGCCCTTCGACAGCAGCAGCTTCGTCATATCGGCCGCGTGCTTCGACGCGGTGACCGCCCACATCAAAGGCGTCTGGCGTTGAAACTGCTCCTCGGCATTGACGTTGGCGCCGGCCTTGACCAGCATCTCGACGAGGGGCAACTCTCCCGTCTTGATCGCCAGCATCAAAGGCGTCTGGCCGTTCTCGTCCGCGCGATCGACTCGCGCGCCGGCACCCAGCAGCAACCGCACCATCCGCGGGTCGGCCAGCTTGACTGCTTCGGCAAGCGGTGTGGATCCGAACTCATTGGCGACGTCCACGGTCGCCTTCTTCGCTAGCAACGCGTCGATCAGCTCGTAGTCCACCTTGTAGACCGCCCAGTGGATTGGGCGGGTGCCGTCTGGCTGCGCTGCATTGACGTCCGCTCCGGTGCGGATCCTCTCGAGCGCCGCCTTCCGGTTTCCGGCTTGAATCAGATCGGCAAGGGAACTCTGGGACTGACCAAGGGCGGGCGCCACGACAGCCAGAATGCAGACGAACGCGAGAGCCGCTGTCCTAGACAACGTTCGGACCCAGCTTGTCGTGGTGCGCCCACAAACCCTTGGCCGCGTCATACAGGAATTTGTCGGGATCCTTCCACGTGCGCGCGAGCCCCTTCAGAACGCCATGCTCCAGCATGTCCTTGGGGCCGTCGCCTTCCCGAACCCGATCGAACAGGCGCTTCCGCACCTCTTCCATCACGTCCCGCTCCGCCTTGAATTCCGCCTTCGACAGGACGGGCCCGTATGCCGGCACGATCCGCGTCTGCTCATTCGCGAGCGCCAGGAGGAGATCCATCGCGTCCACGCGGCCGCCGATCCACGCTCCGGTCACGTAGTCGAGCGCGGGATCGCGCAGCGGCGACGCCGCGTCGCCGACGGCAAGCACGTTCGCGTTCCTGAAGTGGACGTAGATATCGCCGTTCGTGTGGGCCAGGGTCAGGTAGCCGTAGTCGATCTGCTCCCCTCCCGTCTTCAGCGATCCGGTGGTGAGAAACGTCTCCGTGGGACGCGCAGCTTTCGGGCGGGCCTTCTCGTAGCGTTCGTCAGCCTGAATCCAGTGGTCGGCCGACATCCACTCGAGGGTGCGCTTGTGCGCGATGATCTTCGTCCCCGTCGAGAACATTTCATTGTTGCCGGTCTGATCGACGTGGTGGTGCGTGTTGAAGAGCGTGTGGACCCTGGCGTTGGCGCCCAGCGACGCCATGACCTTATCGAACGACTTCGGAGCGCCGCCATCCACCAGCACAAAGCCTTCACCGGTGGAGAACGCCAGGACGTTGCTTCCGCCGCCATCCACCACGGTCATCTGGTCGTTCAGGCGACCACCACCGCGGAACGGCTGTTGCGCGCTGAGCACACGGGAACACGCCCATGTGGCGAACACGCCAAGCGCGCCCTGCAACACCTCCCGGCGATTCAGCGCCACCGCCCTCACCTTCAGAAGTCCGCGATCGTGCCCGTGCTGTCGCCGAACCTGTCGCGTTCGACGCCCACCTTCTGCAGCAGCGTCAGGTGGAGATTCGCGATCGGCGTGCGCTCCGGCAGCACGAGATGCTGGCCACCGAGCTTCATCTTGCCGCTGCCGCCGCCGACCACGATGTTCGGCTCCGGGTAGTTGTCGTGTCGATCGCTGTTGCTCATGTTCGATCCGTACATGAACATCGAGTGATCGAGCAGCGATCCCTGACCGTCTGGCGTCTCGGCCATCTTCTTGACGAAGCCCGCGAACTGCTCGAGGTGCCAGGTCTGGATCTTGGCCAGCTTCTCGATGCGCGCCAGATCGTTGGCGTGGTGCGAGACGGGATGGAAGGAATCCGGAACGCCGATGTGGTTGTAGGTCCGGTTCGTCCCTTCCGCGGCCATGATGTAAGACGCCACCCGCGTCAGGTCCGCCTGATACGCCAGCGCCACCAGGTCGAACATCAACTTGACCTGCTCGGCGAACGCGTCCAGTTCTCCCACCGGGGCCTCGGGAATCGTGAACGCGGACAGATCTTTCGCCGCCGCCTTCTGCGTGCGGCGCTCGACCTCGCGAACGCTCTCGAGATAGCCGTCGAGCACGGCCTTGTCCCCGTTCCCGAGGCTGCCCTTCAGGCTCTTCGTGCCCTCCAGGATCAGATCCAGCAGGCTGTTCGTGCGGGTGTTGATGGTCGCGCGCTCCTGCGGCGTGTCGCCCTCACCGAACAGCTGGAGAAAGACCTTCCGCGGGTTCGGCTCCATCGGCAGCGGCGATTCCGCGTCGCGGAACGAGAGCGTCGAATAGTAGCCGCCGCCACCCGCCGCCGACTGCACGGTGGTTTCCGCGGCCACTTCGAGCGAAGGCAGCGGCGTCTCCTGCCCGATGATCTTCGCGATCACCTGATCGAGCGTCGTGGCCATGTGCGCGCGCGGCGCGCCGGTATCCGGACGGGTTGCGCTGAGCCAGGTGGCGGGGGTAAACGAATGCACCGACCCCGCCGTGGCGGCGTTCTGCAGGTTCCCGAACGACGTCACGTATTTCTTGTACGGCTCCAGCGACGCCAGGATGGGACTCAGCTTGAAGGTGGCACCGGAACCGGACGGCGTCCACTTGTCCAACGACGGACCATGCGACGTATTCCCCATGATCGCGCCGTGGGGAATGTAGAAGAATCCGGTCCGCAGTTTCGGAACCGCCGCGGTCTGGGCGAGCGCCGTGCCGGCCGGCACCATCGCATCCAGGAACGGCAGCGCCAACGAGACGCCGGCGGCCTTCAGAACGGCTCTGCGAGGAAGATGCTTCTTCGTGATGAACATAGTTCGCGCCCTTACTTCGCGGTGTCCGCACCCTGCCTGCGGAACGCGTTGCTGTTGACGATTCCCACCACGAGCGACGACAGCGTGTAGTTGTCTTTCGCAGCCGACCGGACGATGCCGCGAACCTGCGGCATGTCGAAGTACTCCAGCCGTCGATTGACGGCGTACATCAACAATCGCTCCGTCACGGTCCGCGCGAACACCTCCGGACGCGCGGCGAGTTGCGCGCGGAGGTCCGCCACGCCGTTGATCGCGACGCCCGTCGGCAGCACGGTGCTGGCATCGATCGGCGCGTCGGCCTCGCTGTCCTTCGTCCGCCATTGCCCGATCGCGTCGAAGTTCTCCAACGCCAGGCCGGTCGGATCGATCACGCCATGACACATCCGGCACGTCGCCTTGTCGCGATGCTGCTCCAGCCGGGCGCGAACGGTCTTCGGCTGCTCGCCGGCCTTTTGTGAGAGGTCCGTCGCGGTATCGGGCGGAGGCGGTGTCGGCGGCGTGCCCATCAGCTTGTCGAGCACCCAGGCTCCCCGCAACACCGGAGACGTGCGGTCGCCATACGACGTCCGCAGTTGGACGGCGGCCTTGCCCAGCAGGCCGAAGCGCGTCTTGTCTGTCAGCGTCACCTTGCGGAACTGCGGGCCGGCAACGCCGGAAATACCGTAGTGGCTCGCGAGACGGTCGTTCAGGAAGGTGTAGTCCGCCGTCAGGAGCTCCACCACGCTCCGATCCTCCGAGAAGACGCTGCCGATGAAGGCCTGCGCTTCCGTCGAAAAGTCGCGCCGCAGCTGCTCGTTGAATCCGCGGAACAGATTCGGGTCGGGGACGACCTGATCCAGCGTGGTGAGATTCAACCACTTCATCGCGAAACTGGTCACCAGGCTGGAGGCCCGGGGATCGGCGAGCATGCGTCTCGCCTGCTTCTCGATCGCTCCCGGACGGCTCAATCCATTCGACGAGGCGAGCGTCAACAGCTCCTCGTCCGGGCCGGTGTTCCATAAGAAGAAGGAGAGCCGCGAGGCGAGTTCCAGGTCGGTAAGAGAGAACTCGCTGTTGGGCGCCGCACCCTTGGGCCCGAGGATGCTGCGATAGAGAAACTGCGGGCTGACCAGCACGGCCGCCACGGCCTGCTCGATTCCCTGATCGAAGGTGCCGCCGTTCCGGCGTTCCGTTTCATAGAACGGCATGAGCCGGTTCACATCCTCCGTCGTGACCGGCCGCCGGAACGCCCGGCGCGCCAGCTGTTCCGTGATCTGTCGGGCGCAAGCCGGCTCGCCAGCCTTCTTCGGATCGCACACGAAGATCAGGGCACGGCTCGGGGTCATCGACACGCCGGTCGGGTTGAACGGTCCGGCAACCGCGACACCGTCGAGCAGATGAGGCCTGCGATCGGTGGGCGCCGCGCCGCCGGTCAGTCCGCCGTAGGGTTGAAGCTTGGCGAGGTTTTCGCTCGTCTCCACCTGGGGGCGATCCACGAAGGCCACGACCACATCGTGCATCCCGGCTTTCACGTGCACGGGAATCTTCGAGAAGCGGTCCATGACCTGCGAGCGGCCGGTTCCCGCCGTGCGATCGACCAGAGAAAGATCGGCCGCGCCGCCGATGGACTTGCGAAACACGGTTCGGCCGTCGATCAAGATGACCACCGTGTTCTCGCGCTCCAGCGCGTTGCTGTACGGTCCCACCGCCAGGTTCGTCAGCGTGATCTGATACTCGCCGTCGGCCGGGAAGCTGTGTTTGAACTTGACGCCGCCCCACGTGCCCAGCGGTGGAGGGTCGTCGGGATTCTGGTTGGCGTCGACCGGGTACTTCACGCTGGACACGCGAGGATTCGGATTGCCCACCGCGACCTGCGCGATGTGCCGCGCTGCCGTCACGTACTGATCGAGAAAGGCGGGCGAGACGCTCAAGGCGTCCGCGATGTTGTCGAAGCCTTCCACCTGGATGTCCTGCGGCAGCACGTCCTTCTGGTTCACGTCCACGCCCACCAGGGCCTTCACGGAGGCGGCGTACTCGGTGCGGTTCAGGCGCTGGATGGGCAGATAGCCGGCCTTCGGAACACTCGCTTTGATGCCGGCGTTGGCGTCGAGCGCGTTCTCCATCCAGGCGACGAACGACTCGACGGTCTTCTGCGGCGGCTGCGGACTGCCCGGAGGGGGCATCTGATTCCCGCGCAGCTTGCGCAGCGCCTTCTCCCAGATCGCAGCGTTGTCCGCCGCGGCCTGAAGGTTCAATCCTTCCAACGCAAGGCCGCCCATCTTCGCGCGGGTGCTGTGGCAGGTGACGCAGTAGGTCGTCACCATCTCCTGATGTTGATTGGCGGCGGTCTGGCCTGCGGCGCGAGTCTCCAAGGACACCGGAGACGCGATCAGAACCAGCAGCGCGATCGAGGAAATGAAAGGCTTCATCGCCGCGCCTTTCTTATCACGAAACGCTATTTGTTGGCGTTCTTGATGCGCGTGGTGAACTGGTCCACGTACTCCAGCACGCTCTTGGTGACGCTGTCGCCATTCTGCGCCGGGGCCCCGCCGGCGAGGCCCCCCTTGTGCAGCAGCTCGACCTGCAGTTCCACCGGCGCCGCCGTGTGTGCGAGCGGCGCCGCGGCATGTGAATACAGCGTCACGTCGTAGCGCGTCACGCACAACCCGGCCGACGCGGTGACCGCATTGACGTTCACGTACAGATAGGTTTCGTCGTCGGTGTTGCGCAGGACGCGGAAGCCTGCGTCGGTGAGGCGCTTCGAGACGGCAGCTTCGAGCGCGTCGGCTTTCAATCCGCACTTGGCCGCATCGGCCTCGACGCCCTCGACCACCAGCCCAAGCCTGGCCAGCCCTTTGAGCGTCGCGTCGGGACGCTGATCGATCGCGGCTGCCGGCGGCGCACTCGCTGCCGGGGGCGCACTCGCTGACGTCGGCGCGCTCGCCGGCGGCCGGGCACCCGGCGGCAACGCGCCCGGCGGCAACGTCAGCCTGGGAGGCGGTGCGGCCGACTGACTGCCGGCGGGTGGGCCGGCCGGCGCAGGGTCGTAGATGCGGCGCACCTTGTCTCCTCCGCCTCGACCCACGAGCTCGACGTCGACGATCAGCTGACGAGGGCTCGGGTTGACCGCATAGATGTAGCGCACGACGCGCCCGGGCTCGGCGGTGTAGCCGACCATCAGCTGATTCCCTTCCCACATCGCGGTGGTCGTGACGGTGCTCGGTCCGATGGTCACGGGTTCGTCACGCCGTCCGGGCAGCACCGTACGCGGGGCACCGGGGTCGGGGGTAATCGTGACGCTCGCCGGCGTGACGGCGAGGGTGAGGCGCTCGGGCGGCAGACGGACTTCGTCGGTCAGGAAGCGCCTGCGGCGCGCGTCTTCTTCTGTTTCCGGCAGGATGAGCCGAGCTCTCAGCTCCTCCGGGGGACGGCTACCACCACCGCCTCCGCGTCGCCCGCCACCGCCGCTGGCGCCGCCTCGGGCGCTCGCGGGGTTCTCGAACGTGCCGGCGCTGAAGCCGATCTCCTCCGGGAACTGGCTCGCGACACGATTGAGCGTCCAGGAGCCCGCGAGATCCATCGGGCTTTGAGCGGTGGCCACCCGCGCCCAGCTGATGAGCGCAAGGGCCAGGAGAACAACCAACGCGACAGCTGCGCGTGACGCCTTCACCCGTCTAGTTTAGCGGGGCCCGGCGCCTTCCTACTTCAACTCGTCGAAGACAACCTGAACGTTTTGCAGCAGCCTGATCGGAGTCGGCGTGGCATAGCCCGCGTACTTCGCCGGAATTTTCCAGGCTTTCGCCACCTCGTCCGCCGACTTGCCGGCCGCTTTCCCCGCACGCACGTCGTTGGCAAAGTCCCGGTTGAACTGGGCGTACTCACGAAGGTCCGCCACGGTCATCGTCGTGCTGTGCCCGGTGATGATGGTGTCGATGTTCTTGATCGTGTCGGCGGCCTTCGTCAGCGTGTCCGCGATGGCGAGACCGCTGCCGCCGTTCACGGCATCGAGGCCCGGGATGTTCTTGCCCGAGAAGATGTCGCCGGCGTGCATGGCGCGTAGCGCCGGAAACACGACCCACGCGTCGCCGTTGGTGTGGCCGCGGCCGAAGTAGTAGAGGTCGATGCGGTCGGCGCCGGTCCCGATCGTCATCCGGTCCTTGAACGTCTTCTTCGGCATGCCGCGGCCGTTGTTGGCCTTGAAGATGTTCGGGGGCTGACCGTTCGGCGCCGTCTGCGTCGACGCGCGCATCTCCTTCATGTTCGCTGCCGTGTTCTCCTGCACGATGACCTCGACGGTCGCCGGAAACTCGACGTTCCCGCTCACGTGGTCGCCGTGCGTGTGCGTATTGATGATGGTGGTGATGGGCTTCGGCGTCAGCTCCTTGATTCTGTCGAGGATCGGCTGGCCCCACCCGGGATTCTTCGTGTCCACGACCACCACGCCCGTCGTGCCGACGAAGACGGCCGTGTTGCCGCCTCCACCCGTCAGCATGAACAGGTTGTCGCGGAGCTTCTGGACCTCGACGACCTTGGGCGCAGTCGCACCGGCTGGCTGCTGCGACGCGGCGACCGCCACCGACAGGGCTCCGACTGTCAGGAGCGTGCCGAGAACGAGGACTCTCTTCATTCAGCCTCCGATGTGACTCACCGCGAGTCAGGGTATCGCGAAACAGGTCGATGCGGCCGAGTCGGGACGCACGGCGACAGGGCTTACGATTGCCGCTCCCGATGATTCCCGACACTCCACGAGGTGCTTGGGTCGAAACCGACGTACCGGGCCGGCTCGACGCGCTCGGCTGGTCGCGCTGGCATCAGCGCCTCATCCTGGCGTTGGGGATTACCTGGATCCTCGACGGGCTCGAGGCCAGCCTGGTCGCCAACGTTGCGCCCACATTGCGGCACCCCGACGCACTGGGCCTCTCGGCCACCCAGGTCGGGATGGCCAACTCGGTGTATCTCGTCGGCCAAGTCGTCGGCGCGCTGGTGTTCGGCTATCTCACCGACAGGCTCGGCCGCAAGCGGCTGTTCCTCGTGACGCTTGCGCTCTATCTAGGCGCAACGGCGTTGAGCGGTCTGGCTCCCGGCTACGAGGTGTTCCTGGGCTTCCGGTTCCTGGCCGGAGCTGGCATCGGCGGGGAGTACGCCGCGATCAACTCGGCCATCGACGAAATGGTCCCCGCGCGCATGCGCGGCGCCATCGCGCTGGGGATCAACGGCAGCTACTGGGTTGGCGTCGCGATCGGCGCGGGCGTGACTCTCGTCGTGCTCGACACGCGCATCTTCCCGAGCGCGGTCGGCTGGCGCGTCGGCTTCGGGTTCGGCGCGCTGCTCGGACTCGGCATCCTGCTCGTCCGGCGCCACATGCCGGAGAGTCCGCGCTGGCTGCTGACGCACGGCTACGTCCAGGCGGCCAGGGACACCGTCGCACGAATCGAGGCCGAGGTGTCTGCTCGTGGGGCGCATGTCCGCGTCGAAGCAATCTCGCTCGTCACCGTGAGCGTGAAGGTCTCGGGTACCGTCGGGCTGCGACATCTCGCGCACACGCTCGTCCGGCGCTACCCCACACGCACCATCCTCGGCCTCTCGCTGATGTTCGCGCAGGCTTTTCTCTACAACTCCATCTTCTTCAGTTATGGTCTCATCCTCGAGGAGTTCCACGGCGTGCCGCCCGAGCATGTCGGCCTCTACATCGTGCCGTTTGCGGTCGGGAACTTCCTCGGCCCTCTGGTGCTGGGCCCCGCGTTCGACCACTGGGGGCGGCGCGCCATGATCCCGCTGACCTACGTGCTCTCGGGTGTCTTGCTCCTGGTCACGGGCGGCCTGTTCGTGGCGGGCGCGCTGACTGCCTTCACACAGACGCTCGCGTGGATGCTGGTGTTCTTCGTCGCCTCCGCGGCGGCGAGCTCCGCCTATCTCACCGTGAGCGAGCTGTTCCCGGTCGAACTCCGCGGGATGGCAATCGCCGTCTTCTATGCCTTCGGCACCCTGGCCGGCGCCGGCGCGCCGCTGCTGTTCGGCGCCATCGTAGACACCGGGGATCGCGGCAGTCTATTCGCGGGCTACGCGTTGGCCGCTGTCTTGATGTTGGCCGCGGCCGTCGTGGCGCGCGTGTTCGGCGTCGACGCCGAGCGCCGGTCGCTCGAGGCGCTCACAGGTGAAACCCCGCCCTCCCAGGGATGCCTTCCGCACTGACAGCGCGCTAGAAGGGGTAGTCCTTGAGCCTTCGCGTTCTTGGCTTCCAGTCGTCGGGCACCAGCGCGTACTCGCTCCGGCTCAGCGGCATCACCACTTTCGGCAGGCTCTCCCGGTCGAGGACCTGATCCTCGGGGATCACTTGATTGATCGAGAGCAGATAGGCCGTGAGGGCGTAGACCTCGTCGGCGGTCAGCGTGCCCTCTCTACCGAGCGGCATCCCGCGATTGATGTAGTCCCACACGAGCACAGCGTACGGCGCACGCACCGGCAGCACCCGCCCGCGCTCCCACGTGTCGGCCTCCGGACCCAGCTTGCTCTTGAGAATGGGAGCCGCGCCTCCGACTCCCCCGGCGCCGTGACAGCCCTGGCAGCCCTTGGCGCGATACACCTGCGCGCCTTCTTTGGCGCTGCCGCGCCCCGGTGGGAGCTCCGCACCGTTCGGACTGATCGAGATGTCCATGGCGCGGATTTCGTCCGCCGACGGCGTGCGTCCGACGCCGAACGTGGGTCCCTGCGCCAGCGCGGTGGTGCCCATGAGCACCACCGCCAATGCCACCACGCTAACGCCCGCCCGAACGGGCGGGCAATTAGACACTGCCTTAGCGGGGCGGAGCCTACTTGCTCTACTCCGAGGCGGAGCCGCGCTAAGAGTTGTAGCCATTGGTGACGCTCCCGTCGCTGGCGATGTGCCAGGGCTGAATGGAGTTGTCGAGACCGGGCACGCTGAACGACGGGTCGGCCGGCTTGTGGAAGTGCTCGGCAATCTGGACCCGTGACGGCTGCACCGAACCGAGTTCGTCCGTGCAGCGCGACATGATGACGGTCTCCTTGCCGTCCCAGGTCCAGGGCAGGCCGAACCGCGTGTGGGCCATGCGCTGCGGCGTGCCTTTGAACTCCGCCACCTTCCAGCTCTTGCCGGCGTCGGTCGAGACCTCCACCTTGCGGATGACGCCGCCACCGGACCAGGCCAGCCCGCTGATCTCGTAGAAGCCGCGGCCGGGCAGCCGCTGGCTCCCGGACGGGTACGTGATCACCGACTTCGGTCCGATCTGGTAGCCGAGCGCGGCTTCCTTCGCGTCCTGATCGAGGTGTCCGAAGTCGTTGTAGTTGATCATGTACTGGTCGACGACCTTGATGCGTCTCACCCACTTGGTGTGGAAGATGCCTTCGAAGCCGGGGACCATCAGGCGCAGCGGAAACCCGTTCTGCGGCCGCACGGCCTCGCCGTTCATGCCGTACGCCATGATGCAGTCGTCCATCGCCTTCACGATCGGCATGCTCGAGGCGCCCTTCACTTCCTCCGCGCCTTCGGCGACGAACCACTTGGCCGAGCCCTTCAGGCCGCACTCCTTCAACAGCGTGGACAGGAGGACGCCCGTCCATTCGGCGCAGCTGGTCATCCCGTGCGATTCCTGGACGTTCTTG